>Ga0075029_100001289_pt1 | contig 14401 bp, 17 predicted proteins | sample LitLauG_LLR_2013_FD_71391 | JGI IMG/M metagenome (GOLD analysis project Ga0075029, IMG submission 71391) | Freshwater sediment microbial communities from North America - Little Laurel Run_MetaG_LLR_2013 | ecosystem: Environmental > Aquatic > Freshwater > Creek > Sediment | place: USA...
ATGTAGATCGGCGTGTAGAAGCGCTGTAGCGGAGTATTGCCGAAGGTGAAGCGCAGGTAGACGAAAAGTCCAGTCAAGATCACGGCAAAGAACACCGCGCCATAGGTGTAGACGGCGCCGTGAGGTGGAAAGATGATCGTTTCTTTTCGTCCCCAATGCATGGTTGCCATTACGCCTTCTCCAAGTCTGTCCGCGTCTTGATCGCCAAGCTGCGCTTGTGCTTTTTGACCTCGGCGATAGTACCGTCGAAGACTTCCGGTGTTATCTTCTGCCCTGTCGTGAGTGGTTTGAGAAGGTTCGTGAGCATGAGCCGCAGGCCAATAATTTCGACCAACTCCGGGCTCACGGGCGGCTCGCCCGAGTCGCGCGCCAGCTCGTCCAGAATGAGCTGCCGGATGAATTCGCCGCGCTGCAGACCGTTCTTTTTCGCCAGCGCGTCTAGGTGTTCGGTCTCGGTGTTAGTCAGTCTCGAAGAGACGTTGCTCCTCCGGGACAACTCGTTTTTTTGCGCTCTCTCTGCTATCGAATCGTCGTTCAGTAGTGCCATCCTGTCCTCCATCTTGGGTACGAATCCATACGAATTCGCGTGAATCCGCATGGATTCGTTTTGCCCGTAAGGGTATTGATATTGCTGGCCCGCTTCTATGAATCCGTGCGGATTCACCGCACGACCCTTTGAGGGATGGAGTGTCAAAAATAACCCGATGCGAAGCATCGTCTGTGCACCACCCCGAAATTGAATGCCCAATCATGCCCTCGATACCCGCACGGAAGCTGTGGAATCCACCCCGGCTCCAAGCTTGTTTGCGAGCTGCTCGATCCCATCCTTGTTCGGTCCTCTACGGACACGCAATGTGGAGGCGACCGAGTTAGCCTGTGGCGTCTTCAGAAACTCCTGAAAGTCACGGTCCTTCGAGAAGACATAGTTGAGCGCTTTGTCCACCACATCATCTGCGGATGCATGGATGAAAGCGGCATACTGATCGACCAGAGTGGCGGTGGATTCATCCAGCCGAACCGAAGCACTGAGGTAGCGGATTTGATTGATTTCAAGCAATGGCATGTTGGCTCTCCTTCTTACTCAACAAATCACGCATCGTTCTCCGGGTAATCATCCTCTGCGCGGTCTGGGCAATCTCCCAGGCGCGAGCCGAGCAGAGCGCGGCGGGAATCTCGAAGCGGCGGCGAACTTGGAGCATCGTGACAACGTCCGCGATCGGAACTCCTTCGATGAGCCAGAGTCTGGCCGATGCGACATCCACTGTTCGCTGGGCGTAGTACAGCGGATTTGGCTTATCGGCACGGCGGGAAGCGAGCGTTCGCGTGAGCTTGGCGGCGTCCTTTCCGCTGGCAAGTTCATGCAGAACCCAGGCCCAATCGTGTTCGGAATTCGTGTGCTTATTGGTGTGCTTAGAGAAGTGCTTTCGCGATGGCATTACAGGCCTCGAAAGCACGGCATCCGCCGCTAGAAGATCCAGCCGAAAGTCATCGCAATGCCAGGTGGAATCACCCGAGTATTCAACGGTAATGGGACACGGCGGATCGTACTTGCAATTCAGGAACCCCGGCAAGCGCAGAACCCGGTTACAGTCGGTGCAGGCGGGATCACCGCCAAAGGCTAGCGCTAGCAGCTTGAGGGCACTTTCCTGCTGCTCGACGGTGAAGCCCTCAACCCTCCAGAGAACGTGGTATTTGCCAAGCGATGTCGAGAGGATTGCAGTGGGCGCGGGAACCGTATCGGAGGCTCGGAGGCTGGTGAGGCGGGCTTCTCCTTCGGCATCCAAATCGAGGTACAAATGCCGTACCCAAGCGATGCACTCTTTCGTGCGCTTGGTGGCGCCACGGCGAAGAGGATTAGCAGCCACATAGACGTTGGCGCCGGCAGAATTCTCGTCCGAAAGCCAGTCCAGGTAACGGGGAGAAAGAGCAGTCTCCAATGGGACGATTCTCTGAAGTGTCCCGCCAGGAACGTCCCGCCGCAGAAGCAGAGCGATGGTCTCAGCCGCAGCGAACGAACGAGTGAGGAAGTTGGCCGCTGTGGCGGTTGGATTCTGAGTCCTAGGCTGTGGCATGTTTCACCTCGAATACCGGCTCGATAAGGAAGCGTTTCGCGTCCCGGTCGTATCCCCTGAGAGCCAGCACTTCGCCGACGATGCGGCGAGGCGGGCGGCGCTCGACGTGGACGACGAAATCGACGGATTCCCCGATTTCCGCTTCGGTGTCGTAGAAGGTGGTCTGGGCGTGGCTGCGCATGACCAGGTTGGCAAAACGGTGAAGTGCTTTCTCTGCCGAGTTGGCATGAATTGTGGCCAGCGAACCGGCATGGCCAGTATTGAAGGAATCGAGCAAGGTTCGGGCCTCGAATCCACGTACTTCACCGAGGATGATCCGGTCGGGTCGGAAGCGAAGAGTGTCCTTCAATAGCTCGTCGAATGAGATATTGGTGTTGAAAGTACTGTTCTGGGATCCGGCTGCAACCAGGTTGGGCTTCCGGATCTGAAGCTCCGGGGTATCCTCGATCACGAGGATGCGTTCCTGCTCGGGAATTGAGTTGGCTAGGATCTGCAAAAGCGTGGTCTTACCGGTCCCGGTTCCGCCGCTGATAAGCAGCGTCTTCCCGGTGCGAACCTGCTCCCCCAAAAGGTTGGCAATCGGCTGCGTCAGTGTGCCGCGAGCAATCAGGTCATCGACCGTGTAATTGCGACTGGTAAATTTCCGTATCGCAAGGGCCGGAGCCGGACTCACCAGCGGCGGAATCCACGCCGCCAGCCGGCTTCCATCAGGGAGCTGCACGTGTAGTCTGGGGTTGTCTTCGTCTAGCCTCTTGCCGAGATGATTGGCGATGACTTCGAGGCCGGTACGCAGCCTGCCGGGGTCAAAGGAAACGTTCGGTTCCAGGCACAATTCTCCATCGCGCTCCGAAAACCATAAGGAATTGGGATTCCCCATGATCTCGCTGACGTCTTCGGCGACGAGCAGCGGCTCAATCGGCCGAAGGAATGGAAGGACCAATTCAAGGCTCATAACGAAAACCTCACAACCATGGAAGCCCAGCAGTTAGCCGGGCTTCCGCGAATGAATGAGGAAGGGCCTAAGCGGCCGATTCCTCCCTGGGTGGCTCCTCGTGCTCGAGATTGTGCTCTTGATCTTCCGGGGCACTCTTTTCAGCGCGGTCCAGCTTCAGGATCGAAGCGACCCGAATCTCCCAGGTGCGCTGCTTGGAGTCGGTCTTCTTGCTGGTGTACTCCCGGCTGCGCAGTTCGCCTTCTACCTGGATATGTGCGCCCTTCTTGAGCGTCGCGGCGAACTCCGAGAGCTTGCCGAAGACGACGCAACGGTGCCATTCGGTATGCGAGACGAATTGTTCGTCCTTCTTGTAGGACGACTTGGTAGCCAGGGAGAGGGTGGTGAAGCTGCGATTGTCGCTGGTGCGAACTTCTGCGTCGCTGCCGACGAAACCGATGAGGATTACTTTGTTCTGATACATGTTGTGTCTCCGTTTGTTGAATTCCCGATCTGGATCGGGGCACCATCAAAGCGAGTGGGCCATGCTCCCAAGTGCCGAAGGTCCGCATTTACGGAGGTTCCGGAGGAATCTTTTCGGGCGTAGTTTGCGAACAAGATTTGGAGGGAAACCCTAACCCGCAGGGCGGCCAGGCCGAAGCAGAAGAGCGAGCTGCCGCAGGGCGCAGGAACAGCCCCGAAGCGGTGCCCGAACCAAGGCGGGATCCAAGACGGCAGACACGCTCCAGGACAACGTTCTCATCCGTGTTTTGGCGAAAGAAGTCCGCCGCCATCGCCGCTAGCCTCGAGCTCCTAAGCACTCCGTAAGACGGGCGCCGTCCGCCACCGCCGTTGCAGGTCGAAAGGTTCTTGTTCGCCGGCGCCACCAGGGGCGTCAGGAGAAAGCGAAAAGCAGCCGGATTGACCGCGAGCATGGGCATCTTTGAGCCTCCTCAAGAAATTCGATTCGTCCTCAGCTGAATGCCTGATCGGCACGGAAGCGCACGATGGTCAACCCAAGAGGATTGACCGCCAGTTCATGGTTCTTCACGTTCTCGCGAAAGACGTAGGTAACACTGGCCGTCCATCGCTCCCGCTTGAGCTCGCTATGATCGGCGGGATTGGTGTACACCTTCTCGAACTCAATGCGGGCCGAATACGGCGACAGTCCCAGGTCGTCGAGAATGACGTTTTTGATATCGACATCGACATACGGCAAGGTGCTGTCTTTGAGGTAGTTCTGAATGCTGTTGTCCATGCGCTCCTGCTGGATGACGGCGCGTTGCACATCGCTGTTGAGGAAATAGAGCGAGTCGGTCTGGTCGCGCTCGATAGTGAAGCGGTTGCGGCTGAAATACAGTTCCGCCCAGCGCGAAAGATAGTATTTGTTCTCCGCCTCCTGTGGGCGGTACTGGTAGTTGCGATAATCGATCGCTTCGGCGCGGCCTACATCGTTGATACGGACAATCAGCGGTTGCATCGACGCGAGAACCTTCTGGCTCTTGTAGGTAAGTCCAACCAAAGTGAGGCACACGGCTGCGAGAACCAGGATGGTCACCTTGAGATAGGTGTTCATTACCAGCGGATCGCCGTATTGCTCCAGGTAACGCTCTGCAGCTCGGGTAATTTCCGGGGCAGCCTTCGCTTCTGTAGCAGTCTTCGTTTCTATGCTCATGCTCCTGACCTCGTTTCTCCGGCCTCGGCCTTTAAATCGCACTCCGTAACGCCATCACCACACCCAAGCCCCCACCGTGTCCGCCAATGCCGCCGCCAAACAAGCTGTGTGTCATGGTCGGGATCTTGAAGAGGATGTAAATGTTGACCAATACGAGCAGGATGAGCAGCGGCAATGTCTGGACGATGGTTGAGGGGTCCGATACGCTCTGGCCAAGCTGGACGTAATAGTTCGTTAGAACATAAGACAGGACATTCATCGTGGCCGCGGCCACGACCTTGTAAAAGCTGAATCCCAGATACGCCTTGAGCCATCCCCAGAACAGCCAATCGAGCTTGTCGAAGACCAGAAATGGGATAAAGACCGGTCCCAGTAATCCGATGATGGTTGCCGCAATGGCGCCATAGGCGAGGATCGCGGAGACGGTCGCGCCCAGGACGGCCAGGAGGAATTGCACGACAAAGTACACAATCGCGTAGTACGGAGACATGATGCTCGACAGCATCGACGGACCAGTCTTAGAGGAGGCCGCGTGGATCTGATTCAGCATGGTGGTGGAACCGTCTGACCCAATCAAACTGACCAGGTTGGTAGTGCCGCCGTCGATGAAGCCCTTGATGGAAAAACCGAGTCCGGGGATGGAGGTGTCGTAGTAGTTCACCATCACGTAAGCGAAGGTGAGCAGCATGAAGAGGTTGAGGAACCTCCCCATGCTGAACCCGGCCCCGCCGTGCGCCGACGCCAGTGCTTCTTGGACGCCGAACCAAACCATCATGATGGTTGCGAGCGCGAGGACGATGTGAATCCCCATCGCGGTGATGGAGGGTGCCACGGTAGTTGCGAGCGACCGGCACCCCTGCGCGATAAAGTCGAAAAGCCCTGTTCCCATGTTCCCTGCCCTCGGATGTTCGTCTGGCTACGCCTACTCAGAACGCTTGCGTAAGCAGGTTCGCGGCGCCGCCGCTGGTCGTGGTGATGTTCGTGTTGTAGTAGGTTTCATAGCCGGCCGAATCGCGAAATGCCGATTTCATCGCGTCCTGCTGCTGCTTTTGAGCAACGATCTGCTCGAGGGCAAGATTGGCATTGATCTGGTTGGCATCCTGTTGGGTGCGCAGTTCGAGGAGCAGGGCCTGATTGATGCGCTGCAGTTCGGCCATGATGGTCTGCTGGGATACGTCCTGGCTTTGGGTTGCGGCCTCAAGATTGGCGATGTCGGTTTGTCTTGCGGTTTGATTGGCACGGATGGTGCCGAGCGTCTCCAGATTATCGGTCATTAGGGAATCGCTGATGTCAATCGTGGCTCCTTGCGCGGCAATCTGCTGCTGCCCGGCGACACTGGCCGTGCTGTAGCCGGGGATGACCCTGGCACTGCTCGGCACGCTGACTTGCTGATAGGCGGCTGCGGCGCCTTTTCCCGTATTCGCGGAGTTCAGCCACCCCATCGAGTTGCCATAGGTATTCGAGATCTGCTGCAACATCAGCAAGTCGGAAGTTGGAGACAGAAACCGGGCATAGAGCATCCTGGGCGCGAGGATCATCTGGTGGCTCAGGCTGTATTGCTCCCGTGCGACGTTGTAGGCCTGTAGGGCCGTCGTGGCAATCTTGACGGTGTTGGTGAAGATTTGTTGGCCCTGCTGGAGCTGTTGGACTGCGTTGGCGATGGATTTCTCTTCGTTGCGGATCTGCGTTACGGCATGACCTGCCTGCGTGGGATCGAAGACCACGCCAGAACCGAATTGCGCGTGCGCCAGGGGTGCCAGTGCCGCGCCTAGTCCGACGGTGATGGTGGTCAGCATCAATTTCTTCATTACCTTATCCTTTCGTGGGCGGTTGGTAGATTCAAGCCGGCACAGCAATACCGCGTCACTGCTGTGCGGCAAGGATTTCTCTCTGGAGTTGTGCCAGACGGTCAGCCTCTGGCTTGCACCGTCCGTCGCGTTCTTTCTTCTTGGCTTCGAAGGCCGCTATCTGTCCTGGGGTCAGAGTCTGGCCGGTCAGAACCCTTGCCTCGCCGGAGGCGTCTTCCTCCAGGCAGGTTCTGGCATAGGCCGGATATTCGGCGTTGTATTGATCCAGCAAGCGGTTAACCTTCTCCGCCTTGTTCAGACAACCCACGAGGGCGAGAGTCGAAACCAGTGAGGACAGGGCAACGGATCGCATCGAAGACCTCCCTAGAACGTCTGTGGAATGCTGTGGTTCGAGTACGCAGGCAGAAGCAAATCCTGCGTGAAATACACCTTGACGCGGTGCCCCTCCCGAATCGTGATGGTGGTCGGTATCTGCAGGAAGCGGTCGAGGATGCTGGCGGCAGATTGCGATACGCTGCCGGCCGCCCCGTTCGTGAATGCCTGGGAACCGCTGGTCGTAATCGTGCCGCCACCCTGAGTGATCTCAGTGGCTCCGGCAACCACACCCAAAGCGATCGAGGTGCCGAAGATCTGAAGGTAGTGGTTATTGACCTTGTCCTTCAGCCCTTCCTCTCCGATCTGGTCGAGACCGTGGAACTGGTCAAGATCGACGGAATAACCGTCCGGCATAATCAGACGGTGAAAAACCACGGCCATCCGCCGCTGTTGACCGAAGCCGGCCGCTCCGATCTTCTTCGCCTCACCCAAAACAACAGTCCCTTCGGGGATGATGACGTGCTGATGATCGTGAGAATACAGCGGATTGGAAACGAGTACTTTTACCGGTCCCGCGGCATCTCCATCCAGGCGATTCATCAGAACGGTGTCGAGAACCGATCCCTCGTAGACCAGATAAGGCTGACCGGAGGCCGAATCAACATTGGCCTCAGGTGATCGTTTGTATCCTCCGGGCGTCGGCTGCGGTTCTTCTGCGGCCTGTGGGCTGACGGGACCACCGTTTTCCTGCCATTGGGCATGATCGAACTGAGCGGGCGACAGCTGGTTTTGCTGTTGCTGTATGAGTTGTTCGGAAGCACGCGAGTAGACGAGGTTCGAAGCGAAACGGGAATCGTCAGCCCGTTCGCGTTCTTTCGCAGCAAGCTGCTGCACCTGCTGTTGCTCCGGAGTGAGTTGCAGCTGCATGTTGCCCTGCTGCGCTGGCGTGCAAGGCTGCCCGGCAACGCACGCAGAGGTGACGGCAACAGCGCCGGTCGGGCCGTACGCCGCGGCCGCGGCACGCTGCGCCGGCGTCGCGGACGCCAGACCAGGATTTGCCGCTGCTGCCGTTGTTGCCTGTTGCTCTCTCTGGCTCTCGGCCTGCATTTGTTTCTTCCACTCCTGTACGTTGTTGTCGGTCGAGTCCGGCAAGTTGGGTTGCGGAGGTTGGCCTTTCGTGCTGGCCTGTTGCGCAGGCGTCTTCTTACCGGAGGAACTGACGAGCGCGGCCACGATCACGAGCGTTACCGCACCCAGATAGACCAGGGTCTTGAGGTTTTTCTGCAACACGCCTCGCGGCTGCTCCTGGGGCAGCCGCAAGGTTGGTTCAGCTTGCGACTCGGTCTTCGTCTTTGCCTCTGCGGGAGGAGTTAAGTTGTTCTCGGTCACGGCGGTTATCCTTTGCGCGTGAATTCCATCCGCTTTTTGCCCAGCTCCACGTATCCGCTGTCCATGATCTTCGGAATGATGTACGTCCCTTCCCGGAGGTCATAGGTGACAAGGTTGGGTTTGCCGTCTTTCATCTCGTATACGCTGAACTTTTCCGGAGCATTGGTCTTGATGTAGGTGAATTTGTCGTCGTGGTAGATCGACTGGATATCGAAGGGGGCCTCGTTCGCCTTGTAGACGTAGTCGAACTTCAGCTTTGTCGGGTAGGCGCTCTTGTATTCATCCACTGCTTGCTCAATGTGCAATTGCAGAGCGGCAAGCTGCTGGCGCGCCTGTTCCAGTTGAGCGGCAGGAACAAATTGCGCTGGACCGCCCGCTGCCACGATTGCTGAGCGGTCTGCTGGCTCGACGATCACCTTCAAGTCCGGGCTGCCGGAGGCCCCCGAGATGTCCTGGAGTGTGAAGCTGTAGATGTTTCCCTTGTCCGTGATGAGATTCAAGTTGGAGCTGATGGCCTGTTTTGCTGGATGCACGAAGCAGAAGTTACCAACCACATCCACAATCCAGAAGTCCTTGTCGCCCGTGGCGGCTTGCATGATCTTCTCGCTCGTGGGCAGCTCGATCAGGGTTGTGTATTTCAGCTTAGCCCGGATCGGAACGATGTCCTCGGAGTGGTACTGCACGGTCCGGGCAGACTCCTGTGCCAGGGCAGCGATGGAAGAAACCACCAAAACACAATCGACCATGAATCTCAGCTGTCGCATAAATGTCTCCTTACGGGTTGATGTTAGAGGGTGATAGGGCGAGAGTCCGCGGCTCGAATGGCTCGTCCTCTGCCAGGTGGCGCAGCCCATCCGCAAAACCGAAGCGCTTGAGATACTCCCGCTTCTTCAGGTTGTCGCGGGCGTTGTTGGTTGCCATCCAGTGCGAGACCGAATCGACATTCAAGTGAACCTTCTTCGACGTTTGCGCCTTGCGTATGAGCATCTGACCGGGTGGAACCAGCCCGCCGATGATGTCGAGTTCGGTGTCGTTCAGATGGAATGCCTCGCGGTAGACTTCGCGGTTCATTTCCGGGTTGGCCAGGAAGATCTTCGTAGGACAACTCTCGGCCACGATCGCCAGCATGCCGGACTCCTCAAGCTCTTTGATGGATTGCGTGGCCAGGACCATCGCCGCTTTGTGCTTGCGCCAGGTCTTCTGCGCCTGCACCACGTAATTGCGGATCGTCTCGTTCTTGATGAATAGCCATGCCTCATCGAGCAGGAAGATCTTGAAGCTGGCGAGCTTCTCCGGGTCGGTAATCTCATTCGAGGCGCGATGCAGAACGTAAAACAGCAGCGGCTCAAGGACCTCCCGGGCATCGTTCCAACCCTGGAAGTTGAAGGTCTGAAAGCGGGAGAACGAAAGCGTGTCCTTGTCGTTGTCAAAGAGGAACCCGTACTGCCCGCCGCGTGTCCAGCGGTGCAGGCGTTCCTTCAACTCGCCCATGATGTTGGCAAAGTTCGAGATCGTGCGCTGACCGGGCTCCAGCATGTAAAGGCGCTCGATCGCATCCCACAGCCGTCGTTCATCCTTGAAGTCGAGCCGGTAGCGCTGGTCGTTGTTGTTGCGCTCGTTGTCGTTGCCCTCGAGGAGCACCCGGAAGAAGCCAAACAGAAATTGCAGGTTTTCTTTGGTCTGGGGCAGCGAAAACGGGTTGATGGAGAAATCGCGAGCCTCCTGGCCGACATTCAGGTACGAGCCCTCAAAGATCGTCGTTAGGGACTGAAAGCTCGCGCCGATATCGAAGATGAACGTCAGCGGTCGGTACTTCTGGGCGTTCTGCAGCAGGAAGTTGCAAAAATACGACTTGCCACTGCCGGTCATCCCAAGAATAAGGGTGTGGGCCACCTCGCCGCAATGGAGGTTCAGAAAGTACGGCGTGCTGTTGTCGGTCTCGAGCACGGCCCAGTACTCCGCGCCGAGATACGCGTTCGTCTTCTCTCCAGGAAGGATCGTAAACAGAAAAGAGAGGTCGGCGTAGTTGGTGTTTAACAGATACAGCCGGCGAAGATTCAGGGCATAGTTGCCGGGAACCGTGGCGAAATAGGCGTTGAGCTGGTTGTAGGTTTCTGCAGACAGATTGCCGTCCGCGTTGGTGAAAATACCGGTAAACTCGCCCACCAAGCGCTCCAGATCAGTTTTGGAGCGGCCATACAGGACAATCGTCAACGAGAAATCGCCCAGCGTCTGGCCCTCACCCAGGGCGCGCAGGCAATCGCCAAGATTCTCAATGTCGGCCTGCTTCGACTCGTCGACCAGCACATCGCGGGGGTTCGTCTGCGTTGCGTCGTTACTGATCTGGGAGACAAACCCGGTCTTTGACATGTTGAAGTGGCGCCGTCGCTTGTTGACTTCCTTGCGCGCCTTGGCTGCCGGGAGCGGCGTCCACTCCGTGACCACGTAGAAGTTGGCCGGAATCTTCAGCAGGGCGTCCAGGACCAGCGGTCGGGTCTCGGTGACCGCCTCTTTCATTGTCAGTACGCGGACGATGTGGTCACCGACACGCAGGTGATCGCGTTCCGCTTCGACGTTGGAGTTGACCGCCTGATAATCGAGAAACTGGGTGGACCGCGGCCTGCCGGCAACACGCCAGTCGTCGTAATTCAGCAAGCGGCGGAAAAACGTGAACTGGCGCTCCTGATTCAGGACCTCGATTTTCATCAAGTCCGCGAGCTGTCGAGCGAATGCTTGCACCTGTTGATCGAGCCGCCGAACATCGCGCTCGATATGAGCACGCAATAGCGTCTTCATGTTGTCGGTGGTGAATTGCGCTTTGAGTTCGTCGACCGCGCCACCGGGATCGCTGAAGAGGCGTGCGAGCGCGGCCCCTACGCCCGTCTTTGATCTGGTGCCCTCGAGCAGGATGCAGTAGAAGATTTCAATCTGATAAAGATGCTCACGCTTCGCTTCAAAGAACTTGCGCCGCTGGTCGACGGCCGCGTCCACGATGGGATCGTCATACTTTGCGAAGGGAATGTCGGGGCAGTTCGATTTGAACAGGTATTGGTAAACATGGAAGCCTGGTCCAAACGCTTTGAGCGCTGCCTCTAACCGCTTCACTGCGTATGCCTGTTCCGAGCGGTCAAGACTTTCGTAGTCCACGCCTGGAACGCCGAGAACCATGCCTATATCACCGCTCTTGGTCAGGAAGGTCGTTTCATTCCAGAAGCCGTAGAGATTGATGTGGGCGTTGAGAGCGGCGCTCTCTTTCCATGGCTTGACGACCTTGTCGAGACGCAGCATCAAAGGACCTCCACCCGGGGCACTTGCTGTTTCGCCGCGTCATAGCGCAGTTTGTAGCTTTCGGACTTTGCCAGGATGCGCAGGAACGCGGGGTCGCTGTTGGTTACCCAATGGCCGAAGGCGAAACCACCAACGAAGACGGCGACCCCGGCGAGAATCGAATTGAAGAGGTTGAAGACCCCCACCGCGCCGACGCAGACGAAGTAAAACAGGGTACGTTCTACGCCCAGGTAGGTGAGAGGCTTGTGCAAGCTCTTGAAGACTCGATTTGTACGGTGCTTCTGCTGTGTTTCCGGCATATCTGACTCGCTGAGGGGTGACGGCGCAACAGGGTCGAAATCGGATGGGCGGTGATTTATACGCCCCACAGCCAACTCAGGACATTCACCGCGAGAACGGCGATGCCGGTTCCGGCGGCAACGCCGGCGAGTGCCTTCTTCGCTCCGGGTTCGCCGTGGGCGAAGCCGTACCCGCCGATCACGATGGCGACCAGGCTTGCTACCTTGGCAATGGTCCCGGTGAAGAGGCTTTGAATCGCGGTGAAGCCGGAGTCGAACGGTGAGCCCTGTGCGATGGCGGATCCAGACATGGCACAGACGACGGTCAGTACAGTACCTGCCCAATGTGCACTGTCGGATCTTAGAGGGCACTCGAGTGGTCGCTTGGAATGAATTTTGGACGCGCGTGTCATTTCGAACCTCCAGGCAGCGGGTCAATTCTGGCTGCTCGTGGCGAAAAGCTAACCGCACCCAATTAGCCCGTCCAATGATTTTTGAGGCGAGAGCTATCCGCGTGGCGCATAGCTCGTGGGGATTGCGGTGAATTGGCGTTATGGGTTTGACGAGAAGGAATTCATCGGGTGTCCGCATCTGATCCGTAACAAGGGGTTTATGCCTGGCGTCCATCGACGTCTCTTCGTGTCCGCGGCGCGTACGCCGCCCCCTTTCAATGGAGCGTTGAATGGTTACGGGGACATCGTGAGCAGCATCGATTTTCGATAAAACACGTGGCTGACTCGCCGGACTTAACGGTTAGCAGACGAGGGTAGTCGCACAGAAGAACGGGCAGTTAAACACGCTAATCGTTAAATCTGCCTTGGGACTCATGGCTGTGACAGTGGAGTCAACGAGATACCGAGTGGAAATCACCAGTTCAGAGCCCGGAAAAAGAGGTATGCGCCTGCGGCTGCGACTCACAATCATAAGATTGTCCGAGCTTCGCCGTGGGGAAACGATTTCAGTAAGAGAGCGCGAGAAAAAACCGGTTTCCACCGGATAGCTATGCGCTATGCGCATAGCTATCGTCCGAAAATTCATTGGACACCGCACCGGTTTTGGGGCAAGTTGATCGCGCTCATAGGCCGCGGACCGGTGCAACCCGCAGCACGACACCGTACGGAGGTTGTTCGAGCACAAGCCGGCGTGATACGCGTCGGGGATGAACCGAAACCTGGCAATCGCCGCTACAGCAGCTGGCGCATTCCGGAATCGACGGTCCGGCGCGTGATGCAAAATTTCAATGCGAAAGGACAATAGAGCAATGAACACGCTGCGAATCATCGGAGGACCAAGCGAGCACTCGACGCCACCCCGTTCGAACCCGTTCCAGCCTCAAACCCCAATCCTCAAGCCGCCGAAGGCTAAGCCCGCGCAGCCCATGCAAAGGCGCATGCTGAAGCTGAAGGATGCGGCCCACTACGTGGCCATGTCGGTGTGGACGCTGCGGCGCATTCTGCGCGAGGGCGAGATTCCCTTCGTGCAGCGCGGCGAAGGCAACATCACCCTCGACCAGCGGGATCTCGACCTCTACATCGAAAAAAACAAGCGCACGGGTTGAGACCGCGCCAATGCTGGGGAGTTAAACTCTGTGCAGTACAACGTGCGTGCCTGGAGGGCTAAGTGGACGAGCAGAAGCGAAGACCCAAGGGGGACGGCTCTATCTACTGGATTCCGAATTCCCCTTTCGCGCAAATGAAAGTAGTCATCGACGGCAAGGTGTTCAAAAAGTCGAGCAAGAAGACGACCGATAACGAGGCCTACGCCGTGTTGCAGTCGTGGCGTTCGAAGCTGCAGGCCGGAACCCTGACCGAGACCGAGGAGAAAGGCGGCGGCGCCAAGGTGAACGACTTGTGGAATGCGGTCAGGAACGACTACGTCCGCCGCGAGCACAAGAGCCTCGACGGGACCGAGCAACGTTGGAACCGGAACCTGAAACCGTTCTTTGGCCACATGCGCGCGGCCAAGGTGACCAACCAGCACATCGAGGCCTACATCCGCAAGCGCTTCGAAGATCCTTCGCCTCGCGGACAGGTGAAGGGAGCAACCATCGGGCGGGAACTCGGACTGCTGCGGCGCTGCTTCAAGCTGGGCATGCGGGGCAACCCGCCCAATGTGCGGGTGATGCCCTACATCCCGCAGTTCAAGGACCACAAGCGCACCGGCTTTCTGAAGTTCGACATGCACGACACGATCGTCGAGGCCTGCCGCGCGGAAACGCCGCTCGGCGAGTTGTGGCTGGAGGCGATCTTCGAGTCGGCGTACACCTTCGGCTGGCGGCACGGCATGATCACGCCCTTGCTGGTCGAGCAAGTGCACATCGTTTCTCCGGCCGAGGGCTACCTCATTATCCCGGACTCGAAGAACGGCGAGCCGGTCGAGGTTCCGCTGCATCTAAACGAGCGGTTGATCCCGCTGTACCTCGAACTGATCCGGGGAAAGAAGCCGGGAGACCTGGTGTTCACGCGGGGCGCGAACCAGCGGCCGGTGATGCGCTTCGACAAGCTGTGGCGCAAGGTGTGCCGGCGGGCCGGAGTCACGGGCAAGCTGCTGATGCACGACATGCGGCGGACAGCGGCGAAGCGGATGGCGAAGTCGGGGATGCGCAAGGAAGTCATCAAGCGCATCTGCGGCTGGATCACCGACTC
>Ga0075029_100001292_pt1 | contig 14392 bp, 10 predicted proteins | sample LitLauG_LLR_2013_FD_71391 | JGI IMG/M metagenome (GOLD analysis project Ga0075029, IMG submission 71391) | Freshwater sediment microbial communities from North America - Little Laurel Run_MetaG_LLR_2013 | ecosystem: Environmental > Aquatic > Freshwater > Creek > Sediment | place: USA...
ATATCCGATGGTGTACTGCGACCGGATATCGTGGGCGACGGTGCGGCTGATCGCATCCACTTCGTCCAGCGTCTTCGGAAAGAAAGCAATTCCGCCCGTGCGTTCCGACATGATCTGCAGCGCGCGCTTCGCGTGCTTCGGATGCTCTTCGCCTTCCAGGATTCCTATCGAATACACGGTTGGCCCGCCGTCGGCCTGCAGACGTTTGACGGCCTGCTCTAAACTCTCCGCACTTTCGTTGTCGTCTCCATCGGTCACGACAAAGATGACCTTCTTCTCCAGCTTGGCGTCTTTTTTCAGATGCTCGGCTGTCGCCACGACCGCGTCATAGAGCGCCGTTCCGCCGCGAGCCTCGATCTTCTCCAGCCCTTCCTTCAGCTTGTTGATGTTGGAAGTGAAATCCTGGTCGAGATAGTACTCGTCGTTGAAGTTTACCACGCAGACTTCATCGCTCGGGTTGGACGAGCGAACCAGATTCAGCGCCGCGGCATTTACTTTCTGCCGCTTCTCGCGCATAGAACCCGAGTTGTCAATGATTATGCCCATGGCGACCGGAATGTCTTCATGGCGGAAGGAAGTAATCGCTTGCGGCCGGCCGTCCTCATAGACGTTGAAATCGCCCTTATCCAGACTGGTGACGATGCGCTGCTTGTCATCGACCACGGTGGCGTGCAGCACCACTTCCTCAACCTGCTTGCGGAAGACGAAGACGCCGCTGTCGCCAGAGTCCGGAGGTTGCACCACGCTCGCGGGAGGATTCGCAGTCACAGCCTGTCCACCCGTCTGGGGAGGCGCTGCGTCTTTGGCTGCTTGAGAATTGGCAACCGAACCTGTTACTGGTAGTTGCGAGGTTGGGGTTTGCGCTTGCAAATGGGCCAGGAATAAGAGTGCGGCCAGAACAATGACTGACAGCGAGGCTTTATTCGGTTGGCGCATAATAACCCGTCTTGGCGTAGACCTTCAGCGGCGGCAATCCTTTGGGCGGTAAAAGTTTGACTTTTATTTTACGCCACTTGCCATCCCTCGCTGGATTCTTAGGACGGTATCCGATGACATATTGGTTGCGCAACTCGATGCCAATTTTTGTGGATACGTCCGCCAAGTCGTTCGGGTTATCTATGGTAAAAGCTCTCCCTCCGGTCAACTCCGTGACGTCGCTGAGGAGGGTCGGGCCTAAGCGCTCCTCTTCTGTCGGGAAATAATGGTCGTAGATGCCGATCGCATAGATCAGGATGTCGGCTTCCTTCACCATGGAACGGATTTCGCCTTCGGTATAGCGGCTGTGGTTGTCACCGCCATCAGAAATGATGAGCAACGCCTTTTTCGGATATTTGGCTTGCCGCATCTTGCTGACGCCGAGATAGATCGCGTCCAGCAGTGCAGTCCGGCCCTTCGGCACCGTGTAGACCAGTCGGCCCTGAATATCATCCACCGAACTGGTGAAGTCGGAGATCTCCTCCGGCTTGTCGGCGAACGTGATCATGAAGAACTCGTCCTGCGGGTTGGCAGTCTTGAAGAACTCGACTACCGCCTCGCGCGCTCGCTCGACCTTCGAACTCATGCTGCCGCTCATGTCGAAAATCACGCCGATCGACACGGGGGCATCTTCGCTCGAGAAAGTCTTGATCTCCTGCTGGTCTCTTCCCTCGAAGAGGTTGAAATTCTCGCGGTCGAGGCCGGTCACAAGCCGGTTCAGAGGGTCGGTGATGGTGACTGGTACGAGTACCAGGTCGACGCCAACTTTATAGGGTTTGGTGTGGGTCTTGAGTGCCGGATCGATTTCCGGCTCTTTCGGAGGCGGTGGTGCGATGCGCGGCTGGATGTGCACGTCTTCAGTGGAATTCTGTGCCAGAAGGCGAGGACCGACGCACACAGCAAAGATCAGGAATACAACGAAGGAGAAGCGAGCCGAGAACTGTTTGCCGTACAACATAGGCCCCACTAAATCCGGCTTGGAAGGATGCAACCGCCCCGAAAACGGCGCACAAACCTCTACTGAGCCGGATAGTAGCACAATCTCGAAAAAGTGTTGTCACCTTTTCGCACGAACGTCACATTCGGCGTGCCGGGACAGCTGGGCTTCCGACTCTGTGCACCTTTTTTCTCTTTTGTCCTTTGGGGTGCCCGGATCGACCCTGCTACAATTCTGCGTTCCCGGTTATGGCAATTGTTTCCCCATTCCGAGCCCTGCGCTACGATCCCGAGCGTGTTTCCGTCGGGCAAGTTGTCACCCAGCCCTACGACAAGATCAGCCCGACGATGCAGGAGAGCTACTACGAGGCCAGTCCTTACAATCTGGTACGAATCATCCTGGGCAAGAAAAACCCTGGAGATTCCGCGGCCGAAAATGTCTACACCCGGGCGGCAGCATCCTTCCAGGAATGGCGCCAGACGGGCACTCTGAAGCGCGAGGCGGAACCCTCCATCTATCGCTATTCTCAGTCTTTCCGGGTTCCGGGAGGCACAACCACGAGCGAGCGGCGCGGATTCATCGCCCTCGGACGGATCGAAGAGTACTCTGCCAACGTCGTTTTCCGTCACGAACAGACTCTGGCCAAGCCGAAAGCCGACCGTCTTGACCTGCTCCGCGCGACTCGCGCCCATTTCGGTCAGATTTTCATGCTGTACAGCGGTAGCGGCAAGGTCGACGGGTTGCTCGACTCCACGGCAGCGCCGGACATTGACGTCACGGACGAGTACGGAGTGCTCCATCGCGTCTGGAAGGTTTCCGATCCTGCCGCGATTACCGCTGTGCGCGAGCAAATGCGCGAGCAGAAACTGATCATTGCCGATGGTCACCATCGTTATGAGACAGCTTTGGCGTATCGCAATGAGCGTCGTGCCGGCGCAGAAACGGGAACTGGATTGCCCGCCGCCTACGACTCGGTCATGATGACCTTTGTTGATATGGACAATCCCGGCCTAGTGATTCTGCCCACGCACCGGCTGGTATTCGGCCTGCCGCATTTTTCGCCCGAACAATTTCAGGGAGATGCACGCCGGTTCTTCAACGTTGAAGAGGTCGATTCTGGAATCGATGCGGCGCGCGCCACGACAATTCTGCAAAACGCCGGACACGCCGGAACAGCGTTGCTCGCAGTTCTTCCCGGACGCGTATTCCTTCTGCACACACCGAAGGCGATCGGGACTCCGTTGTTTACGAAATTCTCTTTGCGTCAACAAGCGCTCGACGTAGTGCAGTTGCACAGATGTTTGCTCGAAGGAGCGCTGAAAATCTCGGAAGATGCGATCCGAAATCAAAGCCATGTCTCTTACTGTCGCGAGGCCGCTGAGGCGCTCTCGCAGGTGCAAAGCGGCGCGGCACAGGCGGCGTTCCTGATGAATCCGGTGCGCATGCAGCAGGTTCGCGACATCGCCTTTGCCGGAGAGGTCTTGCCGCAAAAGTCCACCGACTTCTATCCGAAATTGCTAAGTGGCCTCACGATTTATGCGCTGGAGTAAAGTACCCAGTACCCAGTACTCAGTACAGAGTTCGCAGCGTAAAATCCGGCACTGGGTACTGAGTACCGGGTACTGGGTACTGTTGGCGGTAACGCTTCTGGCCGCTGCGCCTGCTCCCGACGAGAGACACCTCTCCGTCTATTCTCCCGTCGCCGTGTATTCCCTGCCGGTCGTCGAGCGAGCGGGCCGGGACTATGTTGGTCTACTGGAATTGCTCGAACCTCTGGGCCGCGTCAGCAGTGAGTTGAATGGCCGTTCGTTGCGGCTTCGGTACAACACCGTCGATGCCGAGTTTACTGTGGGAAGGACCCGGGCAAGAGTCCGCGGCCGCGACTTTGATCTGGCCGCTCCTTTCCTGATCGAAAATTCCCGCGGAATGATCCCGCTTAATTCATTGAGCGCCCTGCTTCCCCGTTTTCTCGGAACCCCGGTTTCGTTTCGCGAAATCTCACGCCGATTGTTCGTCAGCGACGTCAGCATCCAGCCCAGCTTCCACCTCGACGCGAGTACTCCGCCGCGTCTGACGGTGACCTTCAGTGCTCCCGTAAATCCGACAATTTCTACCGAGCCCGGAGGATTACGCATGCTGTTCAAGCGCGACCCGGTTGTTTCTCCCGGCAGTTCTTCGATTTCCTTTGATAACAAGACCATCACGCACTCCGAGTATTCGGAAAACGATGGGAACGCGGAAATCGACGTGGCGGCGACCGACCCTCTGATGGCTAGCTTTAGTGCGGATCGCAGGACGATCACAATCACCACAATTCAAGCTGCGACCACCGCCGGGACACCAGCCAATGGTGCGCCCAGCTCGGCCGCGCAAAATACGCTGCCACCCGGCAATCCGGCCGCGACGGGCAGTTCGAGCAATGCCTCACAACGCGTTCTTGCCGTCGTCGACCCCGCGCATGGCGGCGAGGAACGCGGCGCGGCTTTGAGCGATAGTTTGGCGGAAAAGGACGTCACTTTGGGATTCGCACGCCTTCTCCGTCACGAGTTGGAGACACGTGGATTTTCCGTCCTATTGCTGCGCGACAGCGACGTCGGCTCTAGTTTGGATCAGAGGGCCGCCGCAGCCAACAAGGCTCACGCCGGAGTCTACATCAGTCTTCACGCAACATCGCAGGGTGGCGGCGCGCACGTTTATACCGCTCTGCTTCCTGTAGAGGGAGCCAACAAAGGCGTGTTTCACGCCTGGAACTCGGCGCAGTCGCAGTCCCTGCCAAACAGCCGCCTTGCTTCCGCAGCGATCGCAGCCGAGATGCAGAAGAGACAGCTTCCTGTTCGAGTATCCACGGCTTCGCTGCGTCCGCTTAGCAACGTGGCCATGCCGGCTGTCGCCGTGGAATTGGCGCCCGGACCGGGCGGCCTTGCGGATTTGACTTCGGCCAATTATCAGCAGCGTGTGGCATCTGCTGTCGCCGACGCACTATTTTCCGTTCGAGATCGTGTGGGAGCACAGCCATGAGGGACACACAATGATCCCTCGTCATCTGCTTATTGCCGTGGCTGCGCTGCTGGTGCTAGTGGTGTCGATGGGCATCTACATGGGTCGGATGCGGCGACGAGCGGGCGAATTAGAATCTCCAGCGGCAAGTTCGCTACCTGTCGCGCCGCCGGCTTCGGGTCCGACAGAAACCGTGACGCTCTACGTAGCCGACGACGACGCAGGTGTGCTCCGGCCACGGTCCGCACAAATTCCTCTTCCTGGAGGCCGCCAGCAGCGCGCGGAAGAATTGCTTCGCACCCTGCTCCGCATCTACCAGCAACCGGGCGCCACACATCCGCTGGCTTCCACGGCTGATATTCGGAGTATTTTTCTGGTCGATCCTGGTGCTGCCGTGATCGATCTGAACGCCGCATTTGCCGACCAGCACCGTTCCGGCATTCTCACCGAACAACTGACCGTGAATTCGCTAGTGGAAACGCTGGCTACCAATGTTCCCGGCATCCAACGCGTCAATATCCTGGTCGAGGGCAAGAAGCGCGACACGCTCGCCGGACACGCCGATCTCAGCGACACGTTCGACGTAACGACGGTGGTGCAGGCGGGAAGCCAGTAAGGCATCCGACATATCAAACCCTGCCCGCTCGAGCCGGACGATTCCATTAACCTGTTAGAGTACTTACTGAGAACTGAGAACCGCTTTCATGATTTTTCGCAGCGACAACCGTGCTCCCGACCAGATACGCCCCGTCAACATCATTCCCGACTTCATCTCTACAGCCGAAGGCTCGGCGCTGATCGAAATGGGCAACACCCGCGTCATCTGCACCGCGTCGATCGAAGAGACGGTGCCCGTATTTTTGCGCAATTCCGGCAGAGGATGGATTTCCGGCGAATACGGCATGCTGCCTCGCTCGACGCTGACTCGCACCGCGCGCGAATCCGCCAAAGGCAAGCAAAGCGGACGCACGCAAGAGATTCAGCGCCTCATTGGACGCTCGCTGCGCGCCGTGGCCGACCTGAAGCGTCTGGGCGAGCGCACCATCTGGATTGATTGCGACGTAATCCAGGCTGACGGCGGCACGCGAACCGCCTCAATTACCGGAGCATTCGTGGCTCTCGGCCTCGCTCTGCAGCGCCTCATTGAGGCCGGAACGCTGACGGCAGCGCCAATCAAAGATTTCGTCGCCGCCATCAGCGTCGGGATCGTTGATGGGGAGATTCTTCTCGATCTGAACTACGAAGAGGATTCGCGCGCCGATGTCGACATGAACTTCGTCATGACCGCCGGCAACAAAATCGTGGAACTGCAGGCGACCGCCGAGCACCAGGTTTTCGACGACGCTCAACTGGCCAAGATGATGTCGCTGGCCCGGCAAGGTGTTCAGTCGCTGATTGCCAAGCAGCAGTCCCTGCTGGGGAAACTGGCTTTGCGGCAGTAACTTTCGTCATTCTATGTAGTTCCCCGGCTCCGGCTAGACTATTTGGGATGGGCTTCAACCGCATCGTCGTAGCCATAGTCCTATCTGTGCTCGTTCTCTCGGTCGCTGCCGTTTCTCAGACGCAACGGCTGGAGGGAATCGTGCACGATTCGGACGGCAAGCTGGTCGCCGGAGCCCGGGTGGAGCTAATTACCGGAAACGCAACTCAGACCACCACTTCCGATTCCAACGGGAAATTCGTATTCGCCTCCGTGCCTGCAGGTTCCGGTACGATCGCAGTCACTTCCAACTACACCAAAGGTCTCCGGCGTCCCTGGAGTGGCGAGGCCGTGCTCGACATTGTGCTCCCCGTCGGAGTTTCTGGTCCGTGTTGTGAGACTTGCATTTGTATTGTCCCAGCTCAGATCGTGATCGTAACCGCAACTAGAACCAACGTCGCGCTACAGGATTCACCTGCCGACGTAGTCGCGCTCGATTCGGATCATCTTGCCACTACCGCGGCGCTGACACTCGACGACACACTGCGTGGCGTACCGGGCTTCACGCTCTTTCGGCGGTCCAGCAGTCGCACGGCGAATCCCGGCACGCAGGGAGTCTCGATGCGCGGAGTCGGCGCCAGCGCAGCAAGCCGCGCACTCGTCCTGGTCGATGACATTCCGCTGAACGATCCCTTCGGCGGATGGGTGTATTGGGATCGCGTTGTGCGCGACTCCATCAGCGAAGTCGAAGTCGTTCGCGGCGGCGCCGACGCCAGCCTGTACGGATCCACGGCAATGGGCGGAGTGATTCAATTCCGCACCCGCGAACCGGAAGCGACGGCAGTTTCCGCCGAAGGCTCATGGGGAAGCGAGAATACGCCCGACGGGTCGCTCTGGGCCGGCACACGTGTGGGGCCGTGGTACGCATCCGCTGCCACCGATCTGTTTCGTACCAACGGCTACATCCCGGTTCCGGAATCGCAGCGCGGCCCCGTCGATTCACCTGCCAATTCACGTCACGAACTGGTGAGTGTCGATCTCGGACGAACTTTCGGCAGCTTCAGTCGCTTCTTTGCTCGCGGCTCATTCTTCGATGAAGGCCGGCAAAACGGCACCGTCATCCAGAAAAACACCACCCAGCTGGGCGATTTCTCAACCGGGTGGAACTACGAGACAAAGAGCGTGGGAGCCATTTCGGCCCGCCTCTTCGGACTGTATGAGTCGTACCATCAGACGTTTTCATCGGTCACCACGAAGGTGACGCCACGCGACACAGAAAGTCTGACCGACGATCAATACGTCCCCTCGCAAGCCATCGGCGGCGGCACGCAATGGTCCCGCCCGGTCGGTCGTTTGCAGACGCTGGTGGCTGGCTTCGAAATGCGCGAAGTGCACGGCGCCAGCAACGATGCTCTGTTTAAGAAAGGTGCTCCCAATGGGGTGACTCTTAGTGGCGGGCATGAACGCACGGAACGGATTTTCGGCGAAGACATTCTGCAATTGGGTTCGCACCTGATCGCCAACCTTTCTCTTGGCTACGACCATTGGAGCGATCTCAACGCCCGGCTGCTCGCCATCAACTCGAGCGGCACAACGCTAACGCCCTATCCAGACCGCAGTTCCGATGCCCTCAACCCGCGCGCTTCCCTCCTCTATCATCTTGGACACGGAACCTCGCTCACCGCCTCTGGATATAGGGCTTTTCGTGCGCCGACACTGAACGAGCTGTATCGCAACTTTCAACAAGGCAGCATCACTACTTTTGGCAACCCGGCACTTCGTGCCGAACGCCTGACTGGAGTCGAAGCCGGAGTCCGGCAAAGCCTGCTCTCCGACCGCCTCAACTTGCGGGCAACTTTCTTCTGGAACGACATCACCGACGCTATCCTCAATGTCACACAGACGGCAACCACGCGACTCAAAGAGAACGTCGCCCGCACACTCTCGACTGGCATCGATATCGACGGTGAATTCCGCATCAGCAATCGCGTCCAGATCCAGGGGGGATATCAGTTCGCGCACGCCGTCGTCTCTAGCTATTCGGCGACCAACTCTTCAAATCCGTCGCTCGTTGGGAATTGGATTCCCGAGGTTCCGCACCAGCAGTTCACCCTGCAGGGGCGCTATCTCAACCCGAAGATCATTGACGCCACGGTGCAAGGGAGCTTCGTCGGCCAGCAGTTTGACGACGATCTGAATACCTTGCTGCTGAAGAAGTTTTTTGTCGTCAACTTATATCTCGGACGCTCGCTCGGCCGCGGCGTGGAAGTCTTTGCCGCCGCAGAGAACCTGTTCAATCAGACGTATTACACGAATCTTCAGCCCATCCCCAGCCTTGGCGCGCCCCTTCTCGCCCGTGTCGGCCTGCGCTATACGTTCCCCAAGCGCTAGCTCGCGTCCCACACCCTGCTTTTGGTTTAGAATTGCGGGTTACCTGGAACTCATCCGTTACTTATCTTGGAGGATTTTATGAAGCTCACCCCCGGCAAACTTGCCGGAATGAAAGCTGTCTCGAACGCACACGGAGTAATCGCCGCCGCGGCCATGGACCAGCGCGGCTCACTGCAGAAGTCTCTCGCCAAGGAGAAGGGCTCCGCTGTCTCCGATGAAATGATGGAAGAATTCAAGATTCTGGTGAGCGAAGTTCTCACGCCGCATGCCAGCGCGATTCTGCTGGACCCTGAGTGGGGACTTCCGGCCTCGAAGCGGCGCGCCAAGAACGCCGGACTGCTGCTGGCCTATGAAAAGACCGGCTATGACAAGACCGGCCCCGGCCGCCTGCCTGACCTGCTCGACCACTGGTCAGCTCAGCGCCTCAAAGAAGCGGGCGCCGATTGCGTCAAGATTCTTCTCTATTACTCTCCCCACGACCCGAAGGTCGTCAACGAGACCAAGCACGCATGGGTCGAGCGCATCGGCGACGAGTGCCGCGCCAACGACATTCCCTTCTTCCTCGAGTTTGTCGGGTACGAAGAAGGAGCAGACGAAAAGGGCCTCGATTACGCGAAGAAGAAACCGCACATCGTCACCGAGAGCATGCGCGAGTTCAGCAAGCCACGCTACGGCGTTGACGTGCTAAAGGTCGAGGTGCCGGTGAACATGAAGTTCGTCGAAGGCACGAAGTCGTTCGGAGGCACAAAGGCCTACACGAAAAAGGAAGCCATTGATCACTTCCACACGGCTGCCAAAGCTGCAACCAAGCCGTTTATCTATCTCTCCGCTGGCGTCAGCAACGCGGAATTCAGCGAGACGCTCGAACTGGCGGGAGAATCTGGTGTGAAGTTTAACGGCGTTCTGTGCGGACGCGCGACGTGGAAAGATGGCATCCCGATCTACGCAAAACATGGCGCAGCGGCGTTCCGCAAGTGGCTGGAGACGGAAGGCGTGCAGAATATCAACAACGTCAACGGCAAACTGAAAGCCGCCACGAGTTGGCATTCGATCTACGAAATATAGCCAGCACTGGTCTAGACTGGCCATTCCGCTTTAGACTTTGAGGGCGGGTCTCCGGACCCGCCTTTGTTGTTGCACATGCTGAATGCTGAGTGCTGAATGCCAAAAGCTCCTTCCAAAACTGCTCTCATCACCGGCGCCTCCTTCGGTATCGGCACGGAACTCGCACGAATCTTTGCGCGCGAAGGTTACAACCTCGTTCTCGTCGCCCGCACCGCCGACAAGCTCCGGCAGATCGCATCGGAACTTGAGAAGGCTCACGGCACGCGATCGCTGATTCTGGCCACCGATCTGACCGACCCCGGATCGCCCGCCTACGTCATCGACCAAACGACTCGTGCGGACATTCAGGTTGACGTCCTCGTCAACAACGCCGGGTTCGGGCAGTATGGTTTCTTTGCCGAGAATGATCTCGAAGAATGTCTGCGCCAGATCCAGCTCAACGTCACTACGCTCACACATCTCACGCGTCTCTACCTCCCGGGAATGATCGAGCGCAAAGATGGAGGTGTGCTGAATGTGGCGTCCACTGCGGCGTTTCAGCCGGGGCCGCTGATGGCTGTGTATTTCGCGACCAAGTCTTACGTGTTGCTCTTTTCGGAAGCTCTGGCAAACGAACTCAACGGGACCGGCGTTTCGGTGACCTGCCTCTGTCCCGGCGCGACGGCCACGGAGTTCCACAAACGGGCGAACGCAACCGGCATGCGGCTGCTGAAGTTTGGATCCATGGATGCCCATACCGTCGCCGAAGACGGCTATCGCGCGCTGATGGCTGGGAAGCCGGTCGTTATCTCGGGATTCAAGAATTGGTTGTTGGCACAGTCGGTACGTTTCTCACCGCGCCGACTCGTGACAGCGATCGCCAGGAAAACGCAGGAAGAGTAGTCGCTTCGGTCGTCTCAACTAATTCGCGGAAGGCGCGGGTTCCGGCATCGACATCCCGCCGATAATCCGCCAGTCTTTGCCGTCCTTAACCCAGGTATGCGTGATGCGGACGGTGTGCGGGTCTCCTTTGCCATTCTTGTCCAGCCATGCCGATGTGATCCAGTAGCAAGCGACTACGATATCTCCGGTTACTTGAATCTTCGCGGGTTTGAACGCAGTCGACTTGAAAGTTAGACCCTTCGCAGTTTGCGAAGTAATCCAGTCGGTGATGTGTTCCTTGGTGACAGGCGTGGCGCTGACCCCAGGCCAGCCCAGAAAACTGGCATGCCAGAGGTTCCTGTAGCCAGTTAAATCGTTGGCCTCAACATAGCGCCAGTAATCGTGCTCGAGATTCCAAACCGCTTGTTCGCTGCTGGGAGCTTGTGCCGATGCAATCGCCGGCGTCCCCACCAACAGACACACCATCACGCCGAGCGACACCAGCCATTGAGGATTGCGCATCATTGCCTCCAGGAGTCGGATTAACTTGCCTTGCGACCTTCCAGCGCGGCCTGCACACGGCTATGCTTCCGGCTGTACGTGAAGTACACGACTAACCCAATGACCAGCCAGATAATCAATCGCGCCCAGTTGACCCAGCCGAGTTTGTACATCATGTAGCCGTTGAACAGAATGCCCATAATCGGCACAAACGGAACCCACGGCGTGCGGAAAGGACGCGGTTGGCCGGGATTCGTACTTCGCAGAGCCATCACCGCGATGCAGACAATCACGAAGGCCAGCAACGTCCCGATGTTCACCATTCGTCCAATATCGTCGATCGGCGTCAGGCTACCCACAATGGCGGCCAGTAAGCCGACGAGAATCGTGTTCTTATAAGGGGTCCGGAATCGTGGGTGGACGTCCGCAAAAAATTTCTTGGGCAGCAGCCCGTCGTTAGCCATCGAGTACAACACGCGAGTTTGCCCGAGCAGCATGACCAGCATCACGCTGGTCAGTCCAGCCAGTGCGCCCAGCGTAATGATGTGGGATGCGCCGGTCAGTCCGCGGTCCATGAAGGCCCGCGCAATCGGCGCCTCGATATTAACGTCACGCCAGGGCACCATTCCGGTCAGTACAGCCGCCACCGCAATGTACAACGCAGTACACACGAGCAGCGAAGCGATGATGCCGATGGGAAGATCGCGCTGAGGATTCTTGGCCTCCTGTGCTGTGGTCGAGACCGCATCGAACCCGATGTAGGCGAAGAATATGTAGGCGGCTCCGGCCCCAATTCCAGAAAAACCGTAGGGCGCGAAGGTCGACCAATCCGATCCCCAGTTGCCGATGTTCACGTAGCGGATCCCCAGCCCGATTACAAAAAGGACGACGGCCACTTTGATAGTAACGATCGTGGCATTGAAGCGAGCGCTCTCCTTGATACCGATTGTCAGAATCGCTGTGATGAGCATCGCGATCACGAAGGCAGGCACATTCACGCCAATTTCGTATCCAAACAAATGCGGAGCGGCAAGCAAATCGTGGGCCCTCTGCAACAACTCGGGCGATTGTGCCGCCATAATCGCCGATTTCTGTTCCAGAAAAGCCTGAGTTCCGGCTACCAGACTGGGGTTGGCACTCAGCGCCATCTGCCGGGCCACGATGTCTTCGGCAGTATGGAGTCCAGTCCAGTGGTCGTAGGCCAGCCACAACGGCATCTTGATATGAAAAATATTCAGCAACTCGATGAAGTGGTTTGACCAACCGGATGACACCGTGCTCGCGCCCATCGCGTATTCGAGCGTGAGGTCCCAGCCGATGATCCAGGCAAAAATCTCGCCCAGCGTCGCGTAGGCATAGGTGTACGCGCTGCCAGCCAGCGGAATCATGGCGGCAAACTCCGCATAGCAGAGCGCGGCGAATGCGCAACCCAAGCCGGACAGCACGAAGGAGAGCATCAAGCCCGGTCCGGCATAGTGCGCGCCCAGTCCGGAGAGAACGAAGATGCCCGCGCCGATCACCGCGCCGACGCCGAGCGCCGTCAACTGAAATACGCCAAGAGTGCGTTTGAGGCTATGGCTGCCAGTTTCTCTCGCCTCCTCTAAGAGCAACTCGAGCGGCTTTTTCGCAAAAAGGTCAGTCATGAATAGCGTTTTCTCCTGTCAGTCGAACCTATGTCGTCTGGGTGCGCGGCCGCCAAATGTAGTACACCGGGATACCCAGCAGCACGATGAACAATCCCGGCCACGTATATTGCGGCTTGTAGCGTAACAGCACCACGTCGATAAACAAAGCCATCACGATATAAACCGCCGGCAAAATCGGGTAGCCAACGGCCTTGTACGGACGCTCAGCCTCGGGATGCGTGCGGCGCAGAACGAACAGCCCGAAGATGGTAAGTACGTAGAAGACGAGCACCGCGAAGATGATGTAGTCCAGAAGTTGCCCGTAGCTGCCCGAGATGCAGAGCACGCACGTCCATACCATCTGCACCATGAGCGAAACCGCAGGAGTCTTGTAGGTGGGATGAAGTCTTGCAACGCTGCGAAAGAAGAGGCCGTCCTTGGCCATCGCGTAGTAGACGCGCGCGCCGGAAAGAATCAGGCCATTGCAGCATCCGAAGCCGGAGATCATGATGGCAATGGCCATCAGGGCTCCACCGGCCGAACCGAACATCTGCGTCAGGACTGCGGTGGCCACGCGATCTTCGCTGGCGTACTGAATGCCGCGCTCCACTAGCGTCGTTCCGGTCGGGCTGCCTACCAGCGGCAGCGCTCCCAGATAAATAAAATTGCAGCCGATATAGAGGGCGATCACAACGCCCGTACCAAGCGCGAGCGACAGCGGTAAATTGCGGCTGGGATTCTTCACCTCGCCAGCGGTGAACGTGACGTTGTTCCAGGCATCAGCGGAAAACAGCGATCCAACCTGTGCGATGGCGAGCGCCGTGAGTGCCGAAACCAACACTCCACCGCCAACGTCATGCAAGCTGCCGAGGCTGGCGTTCTTCCAGAAGTTGGCGCCAAAATTCGCCGCCACGGCCTGCGCATTGCGCCCCAGGAAAATCCCAAAGAGGACCAGACCGAGCAAAGCCGATACTTTCGCGCTGGTGAAAATATTCTGGATCAGCGCTCCGGTTTTCACGCCGAAGATATTAATGATGGAGAGAACAATCACGACGAGAATTGCCATCAGATTCTGCGTGTTCAGCCCTACATCCATGCCGCCCAATATCATCGGGCCGACCGGAATTTTCGGAACTTTCCACAGATGAACGATCCAGTGGCTGGAGGAAATGGCCGGCCAGAAAATACCGAGAAACTTGCCAAAAGCCACGCCCACCGCGGCAATTGTGCCCGTCTGAATTACGAGAAACAGCGTCCACCCGTAAAGAAAGCCCCAGAGCGGACCAAGCGATTCACGGAGATAGACGTACTGCCCGCCCGCGCGCGGCATCATCGCCGCCAGTTCTCCGTAGGTAAGCGCGCCGACAATCGTGAGAAAACCGGTGATCAACCACGCGCCAATCAGCAAGGCGGGCGACGTAACTTCACGAGAGATTTCGGCAGACACAATAAAGATGCCGGAGCCGATCATCGAACCCATGACCAGCATGGTGGCGCTGGTCAGGCCGAGGCCTTTCACGAGCTCCTTGTCTTGATGAGTGTGGCGCTCCCAATCGCTGACGGTCGTGGAAGCTGGGGGTTGGATGCCGGTACTCACGAGCCTCCTGGGGGACCGTGTGG
>Ga0075029_100001294_pt1 | contig 14375 bp, 14 predicted proteins | sample LitLauG_LLR_2013_FD_71391 | JGI IMG/M metagenome (GOLD analysis project Ga0075029, IMG submission 71391) | Freshwater sediment microbial communities from North America - Little Laurel Run_MetaG_LLR_2013 | ecosystem: Environmental > Aquatic > Freshwater > Creek > Sediment | place: USA...
ATCGTGAAGATGGGCCGCGTCCGTTATGTGCTGGTCACGCTGATTCCGCTGAGCTGGCTGGTGGCCGTGACGTTCACGGCGTCATGGCACAAGGTGCTCGATCCGAATCCGCGTGTCGGTTTTCTCGCTCATGCCCGCCAACTGGCTGCCTCCGGTGCCAATCCCCGCCTGATCTTTAACGATCGTCTCGATGCTGCAATCACAGGAGTTTTGGTTGTGATGGTGGCGACGATCCTGATCGAATCAAGCCTGGAGTGCATGCGAATCATCTCTGGACAAAAATCCGCCGCGACAAGAGAGGCGCCGTTCGTAATGACAAAGCTGGCCGAGGAGCGAGCATGAACACGAGCTTGTGTGGCGCGGGCGCCCCCGCCCGCGAAACGTCGAAAGCAAAAATAATCAAGGGGAGAGCCACCGCGATTGAGAAGGCAGTCACCCGCGCGTTCGCATTGCTGATCGCGGCCCTCCGCGAAATCTTCGATGAATCGGCCTACGACCGTTTTCTTGAACGCGGCAGCCTTACTTCGAGCAGCGCCTCTTATGCGAGTTTCTGCGAGGAGCGCGACCACACGCGAGCGCGGCGGCCGCGCTGCTGCTAGACAGTCAACAGTTGTTGCGTCAATTCCCAGAAGTTGACTGCAAGGATGAACGACAATTGACGCCGCCCGGTGAAATGCGCTACAAGTTGCAGCTATGGAGGGTCGGCGATGCGACATCCAGGTCTCGTTTTCGTTCTCTGCCTGCTGACAGCGTTGTCTTGGGCGCAATCTTCGTCAGCGCAATCTACCTCGCAGCCAGGCAATAGCGCTGGGGGAGACCAGAAGCTTTCGTCAGACGAGACCGCTCAGTTGCGCGTGCCCGATCCGACTGTTCTCCGCCGCTGGCTTAGCGCAGATGGCACGGAATACTGCGCTTACATCCGAGCCTATCGGGTGAAGCGCGATAGCCGAGACACGGATTCTGTGCATCTCTCCGGTTACACGACTTGCGTGCCGACGGCCGGCACAGGGCTGAAGAGTGCAGTAATGCAATCGTCACCCGGCTCAAGTCAGTCCAATCCGCGGCCATAGCCGCGCCGCCGTGCCCCGCGGTACACTGCAAACAGCATGCGCGTCCTCGGCATCGACTGCGGCACCGAATACACGGGATACGGCGTCGTCGACCTCATCTCCGATGACCGCACGAACGACCACCTAATCTGCATTGTGTGCGGCGCGATTAAGGCTTCTCCGCGCGATCCCATGCCGGTGCGCCTGTCGCACATTTCGATCGGCCTGCAGAAACTGATCGCCGAACATTGTCCCGATCGTGTTGCCATCGAAGATGTCTTCTATTCCGCGAATGTGAAGTCTGCCTTGAAACTCGGCCAGGTTCGCGGAGTTGCCATGCTGGCCGCCGCTTCCGCGGGTCTCGAAGTTGCTGAGTATTCGCCGCTCTCCATCAAGTCCGCGGTCGTCGGATACGGTCGCGCCGAAAAACATCAAGTGCAGGAGATGGTGACGCGGCTGCTGAGTCTCGACCAAATTCCCGAGCCCGCCGACGCCGCGGATGCCCTGGCCATCGCCATCTGCCACCTGCATACGGCTGCAACGCGCGAACGCCAGGTCGCACCCAGCTCAAGAGAGACGCGAAGGGTCGCGGCTCGCTAGTCGCCTCGGTCAAGTTACCCTCGTCCTCGCCCAAAAATCCTTCGGCACTACTCCACTCGTTTGGGCAGAACACGCAGACGCCGGATGACTCTCAAGCTATCCTGAAAGCAAGCACCAGAGATCAACCTAGGGGTTTTATGCGCATTCGCCACTGTCTTTCTGCCGTCATCATCACCTTTCTCCTGCAAACAGTCGTCGTGCACGCGGCTCAGAATGCGACTTGCACCTTCAGCACCTTCCCCGCGCCATCTGGATATTCGTTCAACGCGGTGCAGGGAGTCAGCGACGATGGAACGGTGGTCGGCCAGTTAATTAACAACAACACGCAGCAGTCGGTGTCCTTCATGCGCTCTGCCAGCGGAGTCTTCACCGAATACACGGCGCCGCAATCGTTGACCACATGGCTCTATGGGCGCAACGCCTCCGGGATCAGTGCCGGCTCATACCAGGACAACGGCAAGCTCGAGCACATCCACGGATTTCTGCTGCAAGGCTCGACGTTCACGGCTATCAATCACTCCGGGTCGACTAACACCTGGCTCTTTGACGTCAATCAACTGGGAGCCGCGTCGGGCAGCTACAGTGCGAGTTCTTCGGTGACCAAGGGATTCATGCTCGTAAACGGCAAGTACACGACGATTGCGTATCCCAACGCGCAGGTTACCTATGCGCTCAGCCTGAATGACAATGGCCAAGTTGTCGGATACTACGCCAGCGGCTTCGTGGACTACGGCTTCTCCTGGCAGAACGGGACTTTCACCAGCATCAATTATCCGAATGCCAAGTACGGCACGGTTCTGAATGGTGTCAACAATTCGGGAGAAATTGTGGGCAATCATCTTTCCGCCGATAAGACTTTCGGCTTCATCTACGTGAATGGCGTCTTCAAAAACATCGTCTATTCCGGCGCACTCTACACCATGGCCGGAGGCGTCAACAACAACGGTCTGGTGTCGGGGCTGATCGTTCTGAGCAGCACGAATAGTCTTGGCTACACGGCAGTCTGCAAGTAAACCTTGGACTTATCGTTTTGTACCAAGAGCTAAAAGCTAGAGGCTGATCACTCGCCCTTGACACGATTCTCCGCATCCCCAATCATTACAGCGGCCCATGCTTCGTTCACTTGAGATTGTCTACGTCCTCATTTTGTCGTCGTTGCTTGCCGTTTCACAAACTGATCCACCGGCAATCGTCACCTTTACTCTCGATTTCCCAGCGTCGCAGCCGGAGCATTACGCGATCCGCCTGCAATCGGACGGCAAAGCGCATTACGAGTCGAGAGGACGTATTTCCGCCGATTCCGATGAGACCGACAGCTTTGATCTTGATTTCGCGATCACGTCCGACACCAGACAAAGGGTTTTCGATCTGGCGGCCAAGGCCGGATATTTCAAGAAAGATTTCGATTCCCACCAGAAGAATCTGGCTTTCACGGGCAAGAAGACGCTCAACTACAAAGACGACCGGCGAGCGGGCGAGTGTACCTACAACTACTCATCGAATGCCGACGTGCAGAGCTTGACCACCCTGATGCAGAGCCTCTCCGAGACGCTGGAATTCGGACACCGCCTGCAATACGACCATCACTACCAGAAGCTCGCGCTCGACGAGGAACTCAAGCGCATGGAGGAGATGGCGCACGGCAATCAGTTGGTCGAAGTGGCTTCGATCCGGCCGATTCTGGAGCAAATCATCGCCGACCAATCCGTCATCAACGTGACGCGAGGACGCGCCCAGCGACTGCTGGAGCAGGCGGGAGCGCGGTGAAACAGCGCTCGGCATTTAGCAATTAGCAATTGGCATTTAGCCAACCCACATAGCGTCTGGTGAAGCGTTAACTGCTAACTGCTAATTGCTAAGTGCTAATTGCTAACAATGATTCCCGCGTATCCAACCACCTGATCGAAGTCGCCTGAGACCTCGCCTGAAGTTGCGTACTTCACTAGAGTGGCCGACGTTGCGCCCAGGCGTTTCGCCGCGGTCAACATGATCGTTGCAGGCCCGAATCCGCACATGCTGATGTCTTGCTGGGTTACCGTCTCCCACAGTCCGCGCGCATCAAGCGACAGCACGCGGTCGATTGCTTTGCGGTCTTTCACGCGCGTGATGGCGTCCGCTTCGTAGTGATTCATGTCGCTGGAGGCGACGATAAGCACTCTTTCCGTTTGCGCCGCGATTACATCGGCGAGCGCTTCCCCCAATCCATGCAACGCCGCAAAATTTCGGGTGCCGATCACGATGGGGAGAATCTTGAGCTTCGGCTGCCGCGCCTGCAGAAAAGGTAATTGGACTTCCACCGCGTGTTCGCTGCGATGCGCCGCGCTGTCCTCCTCAAGAGCAGGGAATCGGCGCAAAAGCTCGGCACCCAACTCGGCGTCCGGTTCCAACTGGCCCAGAGGAGTTTGCCACGCTGTCTCGGTCATGGCCGCCAGCGGTTGCCCACGTCCCGTGTGATTCGGACAAAGAATCACGCAGCGCTCGGGAATCTCCACTTGCGAATAGACAGCGCCCGCGACTCCGCCAGAGTAGATGTATCCCGCGTGGGGAACAACACATCCAATCGCGGCGATAAGCGCACTCGCAGGCGAAGTAAATTCGCGGACTTCGCGCAGCAGTTCGTCGGCCCGGCCCGGATAAAAGCGGCCGGCCACCGCGGGAGTTCGCACAGCGGAAGTCATGGGTGACTCGTGTGGCAATGCACGTGTGGCGCGGGCATTCCTGCCCGCGAAAAGTCTACGCCCAAGAATGAAGCATGGGTAGTCTAAGAACTTCCGTTCTGCAAAGCTCGAAACAACGCCGCTGTTCTTTCCAGCGGCAACGCCTCGGCCCGGATCTCGGGCTTAACCCCGCTCTTCGCCAAGGCTTTCTTCAGCGCAGTTCCGTCGTACTTCTCCTTGAGGTTATTCCACAGTGTCTTCCGTTTCTGTCCAAAGCAGAGTTTCAAGAAGGCAATGAAGTCGGCTTCGGGGACCCGCAGCGCTTCCAGTTGTGGCTTGATCGTGATTCTAATGACGCTGGAATGGACTTTTGGCGGCGGAGCGAACGCTCCCGGTGGTAGCGTGAACAGCTTCTCAATACGCCCGTAGAGTTGCGCCGTCGCCGAAAGCAGGCCATATTCGCGAGTTCCGGCGGTGGCTGCCAGACGGTCCGCAACTTCTTTCTGCACCATGATCACGATGGTCGAGAAGTACCGGTGATATTCGAACAGCCGCAGCAAAATGTCGGACGTGATGTAGTACGGCAGGTTGCCCACGACGCGCGCCGGCTCCGGCGAAAAGTTCAGCCCGGTGTGGAGCATCCCCGGCTTCAGCCCGAACACCGTGTCCAGTTCAATCTTCAGAATGTCGCCTTCGATGATTTCCACATTCGGGTGCAGATTGAATTTCATGCGCAGCTGTGCCGAGAGCACGCGGTCGAGTTCCACGGCGATCAAGCGCCGCGCTTTCCGCACCAGCAGATCCGTGATGGCTCCGCGCCCAGGTCCGATTTCGAGCACCGTAGCCTGTGACACATCGCCCAGGGCTTGCACGATGCGCACCGCTGCTGCATCGCTCGCCAGGAAGTGCTGTCCCAATTTTGGCTTGCGGGAACTCGATGGTGCGATTGCGCCTTTGGGCACGTTGACCCTCTCTCTTTCCGGCTTTAGACTGACGGGGTTCTGCTCTTAATCGAGACACCGGTGCGCTGCATCTCGACCATAGTCATCATAACGTGAGCGAGGGCTAACGAGTTCACGGTCAGGAGGCTCTTTCCTAATGCATATCGCTTTTGCGGCATCCGAGTGCGTCCCCTATTCGAAGACTGGCGGACTGGCCGACGTAGTCGGAGCCTTGCCGCGCGCACTGGCCGCTCTCGGGCACCAGGTCAGCGTCTACGTGCCGCGCTGTCGCCAGACCCGCCTTACCGATCCGCAAACGGTCGTCCGCAGCGTGACGATTCCGTTCGATGACAAATACCGTTTCTGCTCCGTAACGACGGCGGGAACCAGTGTTGGAGTGCGCACTTATTTCGTCGAATACCCTCCTTACTTCGATCGCGAATCCCTCTACGGAACGACAGCAGGCGATTATCCCGATAACGCGGAGCGGTTTGCGCTTTTTTCGCGTGCCGTGCTTGAAGCTTCGAAGGTTCTCGGTGTTCCGCACGTGTTTCACTGCCACGACTGGCAGTCCGCGCTCGTGCCGGTCATGTTGCGCACTCTCTATGCAGAGGATCCCGCTTTTCGCGAAGTTGGGACGGTGTTCACCATCCACAACATGGGCTACCAGGGATTATTCCCGCCCGACACGTTGCCGCTGCTCATGCTTCCCTGGGACTTGCTCACCATCTCAAAAATGGAATTCTTCGGGCAGGTCAATTTTCTTAAGGGTGCACTCGTCCACGCCGATTACGTCACGACGGTCAGCAAGAAATACAGCCAGGAGATTCAGACGACGGAATACGGATTCGGCCTGGAAGGCGTGCTGCGCAATCGGGCCGCGACCGTCACCGGCATTCTCAACGGCGTGGATTACGACGAATGGAGCCCGCAGGTCGATAAGTACGGCGTCGCCAAGTTCTCCGCTCAGGACCTGAGTGGCAAGGCGAAGTGCAAAGCCGATCTGCTGAAGGAGTTCGGCATCGTGAATGCCGACACCAAGATCCCAGTCATCGGCATCGTCTCGCGTTTCGCCGCGCAGAAGGGTTTCGACCTGATTACGCAGATCATGGACCGGCTCGCGCGCGAAGAAATGATCATGGTTGTGTTGGGCTCAGGCGACAAGCCGTATGAAGAAATGTTCCAGCGGCTCGCCAAGCAGTTCCCGAGCAAGATTGCCATCAAGGTCGCATTCGACAACGCCATCGCGCACAAAATCGAAGCCGGAGCCGACATGTTCCTGATGCCGTCTCGCTACGAGCCTTGCGGACTGAACCAGATTTACAGCCTGAAGTACGGGACGGTTCCCATCGTCCGCGCGACCGGTGGACTCGACGACACCATCGAGCCATGGGATGCGCGCACCAGCAAGGGCACAGGCTTCAAGTTCTCCGACTACACGGGCGAAGCGCTGCTGGCGACCATCAAACAGGCGCTGCTTGCGTATCAGGATCCGTCGTCGTGGCAGACACTGATGCGGAACGGCATGGCGCGCGACTTTTCCTGGGGAGCGTCTGCGCGAGAGTACGGCAAGATTTACGAGCGTGTGCGTCAGATGCGGGCGGCAGTTCCAACCGAGAAGGTTGTAGTTTAGCGAACTCGTCGAACGGCTGAGGATGTTCGCCGGGGCTTCGGTTTCGCCTTCGGCTTTGCGTTATCCTTGCCCTTCAGATTGAGCGCTACGGCCGCGCGGATGAGGTCCTTCAAGGCTGCCTCATTGATTGTGTCCCCTTCGTGGATGTCGATGGCTCGCCGGACGTTCCCTTCGAGACTGGAATTGAACAGACGGGAAGGGTCCTTCAAAGCAGCTCCCTTGGCAAATGTCAGCTTAACGACGTTCTTATGCGTCTCTCCCGTGCAGACGATGCCGTCGTGGGAGAAAACGGGAGTTCCCGACGACGTCGGCTTGACCCACTTCCGCTCTTCGACGATCTCGGGGTCTGCCTTGTGTATGATGGCGCGCACTTTCGCGAGCGTCTTTCCGCGCCAGTCTCCAAGTTCCTTGATCTTCTCGTCGATGAATGTAGAAGAGGATTCCATCGGGACGGTCCTTTCTATGTGCAACTCCAACTCTCTCAGCTAATTTAGCTGCGCTCCGGCGTAGCGTGCAAGCGGCGCCGATGGAGGCCTATTCCGGACATCCCAACTGGAGGCACTCGTCGCTCACCCCAGGTTAGCGTCCAAAGAACGGACGCGAACCTGGGGCACCTTGTTCCTGCCCTCTGAACGTTAGTAATGGCCTTACTTCTTTTCAGCGAAGTGTGGTGTAGGTATCTTTCTAATAGCATGCAGCAGTCGAGAAAAGTACACTGGGGGACATCGTGATCGAGCAAAAAATTAACGAATTCTTTGGCGATGCCGAGCCTACTGGATTTGGAACGGGCTGGTGGAGTGGAATACTGTCAGCCTTTTTGGGGTCTCTCGCATTCGGAGGAGTTCTGTGTCTGCATTTTCCCCAACTCCTCAGCTCTCCCGAACTGCGTCCGCACTATCCAATGCACACCCTGCGCATTTTGATCCAATGCCTCATCCTGGGGGCAATTTTATTCGGAATCATTTCTTCGATTAAGCGCAAGAAAAAGACTTTGGCATTGACCGGCATGTTGCTGGCGACTGCGGCCACGGCTTTCGGCGGATCAAGCGTTCCCATAAACGAAGCTTCTTTGCACAACGGGCCCGCAATCGGCCTGGACTGGTTTTTGCTTGATATGTTTTTAATGGCAGTCATCTACGTGCCGCTAGAGAGAGTCTGGCCGCAGTATCCGCAACAAGGGACATTTCGCAACCAGTGGACTTTGGACGTGGTTTATTTCATGTCCACTCATCTCCCGATCCAGATCTTATCTTTTCTTGTTTTATTGCCCGCGACTCAGGCAACGAAATACTTGGGTGTTCCGGCTCTTCAAGGATTGATCGCCCGGCTGCCTTGGCTCCTGCAATTTTTCCTGGCTGTTGTGGTTGCGGACATTGCTGAATATTTCATTCATTTGGCGCTGCATAAAGTACCTTTCCTGTGGCGCTTTCATGCCGTACACCATTCTTCGAAGGCGCTGGATTGGATCGCGGGTTCGCGCTCCCACTTTGTCGACGATACCCTGGTGCGGGGATTTATCCTCGTTCCCCTGATGCTTGGATTTTCGCAAGCGATCATTCTGGCGTATTTGATTTTCGTCACCCTGCACGCTACCTGGACGCATTGCAATTTCGGTCCCAATGCCAAATGGCTGGAAAAGTTTTTGGTGATGCCCAGATATCATCATTGGCACCACACTTCTCAAAAAGAGGGCATCGACAAGAACTTCGCGATTCATTTTCCGTGGATCGATAAGATTTTTGGAACTTACTACTATCCTGAGGAGTGGCCGGAACGTTACGGACTGGACGGCGAGGAAATCGCCCCTTGCTTTATTGCGCAGACGATTGAGCCGTTTATGAAAAGAAGAAGAACGTCTTAGAACTCCAGTGCGCCGAGTGGAACGTCCTTGGGTAACTCTTCGCCCGTTCTGGTTGCCTTCACCAAGCCAAGAAATTTCATAACTTTGACAGTGATGAATCCAAAGTCGTATTCCGATTTGTCGTGGCTGAGGCGCAAGAGACCCGGATAGTGATGGTGATTATTCTGCAAGCAAGCGCTGAAGCTTGCCGTTACCGGTAGCCACTCGCCGATATTCATAGCGTTGTCGTCGTCATCTTGATACCGCCGGTATCCAAAGTCCCGGGTGTGGGTCCAATAGTTTTGAATCATATTCACCCACCACGCAAAAATTCGCATTCCCACCCACATCACCAGAACGAACTTCAAATCTCCAACAAACCTCCACAGGAGATAGAAACTAAACGCTTGTGCAACGATTGCGAAAACCGGATTTGCAACGATCCGAAAAGTCGGAGATCTTAAAATTTCGTCGGTAGCCAAATTATCGTTGCACCGATACGGCATAGCGCAGAGATAAGCGGTCCGCCAAAAACCATCGGCCGCAAGTTTATTGGGGTCCCCGGGATGGTCGGCATGTTTGTGGTGCAAGCGATGGCGATTGACCCAGGTGATCGGATTTACATACAGCCCGAACACGTTATTCACCACAGCGACGGCTTTCATGAACCACTCTTTATAGTCGAGGGAACGGTGGGCGATTCCCAAATGAAGAATATCGGCTAGATACAACCCGCCAAAAAACCAGCAAAAAATAAAATAAACTGCGGCAATCAGCATTCCAGCCCACGGCCCTAAATGAGCTGGGGCGAAATACATACACGCCAGCAGGTAGCAACAGATAATCGAGTAGCCCGTGAGATTGTAGATTGTCATGATGATTTCCGTCGGGTTATTCAAACAGAAACCGGAGCCGCTTTCAAACAAAAGTAAAAGACTGAAGGGTATGGGATCAGCCGGAAAGCTTAGATATTCCGTGGCCTACAGTAGAAATGCCCACGTCGCGAAAGGTGTGAGGCGTGGGCACTCCAGTTCAGGCCGCCAACAATCGCTCCTTAACTTCGTCTACCAGTTCCAATTGTCGAAGTACTCTTGCGCGGTCGTAGTCGAAAGTCTTTTCTGGTTCGATCCGTCGAGGTTCATGGAGTAAACCTGTTGAATCTCGCCGGATGTGCTGTCGCGCCAGGAGATGAAGACGATCTTGCCGTTCACGAACATCGGATCCCAGCTCATTCCGTCGGTCGTGAGTTGGGTGGCATTGGTTCCATCGGCATTCATTTTCCAGATGTCTTCTTTGTAAGTGCTATCCGCTGGGTAGCGCGCGAAAACGATGGTCTTGCCGTCGGGTGACATGGACGGGAATTCGTCGTAGTAGGTGTGGTTGGCGTCTCCCGTGAGCGCTTTATTTCCAGTGCCATCCGCGTTCATGATGTTGATGGTGTCGTTGTCCTCCTGTTCGAACAGGATTTTGCCATCCGGAGTAAAACTGGGAGTACTCACCCAGAATGAGGTGGAGATGACAGTCTCCGTGCCTCCGGCGGTTGACATTATTGTGGCCAGTCCCGTGCCCGTTTCTCCGTTGGTGACATACTTCACAAAAATGACTTGCTTGCCGTCGAACGAGAGCTGCGGAGACCAGCGATTCTCCGTGTCGGAGGTGAGTTGAGTTCCAACCGGGTTGTTCTTGTCGGTCAGATCCCCATAGAAAACCTGATAGTGGTGGTTGCTGTCCTCGGCGAGGGCCACGCCTTTCTTTCCGTCGACACTCTCCTGCACCGCTTCGAACCAACCGGCCTGGCTCAGGAGTGTAGTTTGACCACTACCATCGTTGTTCATCAGGACGATCGAGTCGGTGCCGTTCTGGATTCCAGCCACCCAGGGTTTTATACCCAAACCCTGACGCAGCCTGGGACTCCGTTGAAATGCCTGATGTTCCATCTGAAAGTGGCGTTGGGCAGCAGACATGTGTGTGCCGGTGGGGGCCGCCTGCTGGATGAAAGCGAACTGACTGGATAAGGCAGGAGTGTGGGTATCGTTCCCGCAATTTACTAAGGCTATGGCAAACGCAAGCATGGCCAGAGGTAGAGCTATGGATAAGAGTCTTTTCACGATGCTCTCCGGGAGATGAAGAGAACTCGCAGCTGCTACGAAGTAGGGGACCTGCCGACTTGCCTGGGAAATACAAGCCGAGGTCTTCGTGCGGCGAGAACCGGGCCTGCGCCGCGGCTGTTCACCTCACGGCATAGGACTATACGCCGCTCGCTTTGGAACGGCGGTGATGTTTATCACAGAGCGCGGTAACAAACTCGGTGCGCTGAAGGACGCGAGCTGGAGGCACGCTCGTATCTCGCCGGCAGCGTGCTTAACCGCCGCCCCCGGTTAACGCCGTTTTTTCTGGAGGTTGCATGGTGTCAGATTTGTGGCATCGCTGAAGCGATGCCTGATACGAAGCGCGAGTCTTTCAGGGGACACCCTAGCCGGCAAGATGCCGGCGCTACTTTGTTTCTCGCGGTGTCCACGTCAGCTTGATCTTCTGCCGGTACAGCACGCGAACGTAGCAGCAATTGTTGTTATCGGAGCGTACGTAGTACAGATACGGCGTGTCTCCGATGGTCGAGAAGTTTGGGTCGGTCGAAGTGTCGTCGAGCAATGATGCGTAGGCGTACGTCCAGTTTCCGGGCGGTTCGTGCGTGAGGAGTTTGTCGATGGTCACGACGAGAACGGGCTGGCTCCAGCTGACGAGGTTGGGTGAAGTCGAGAGATAGATGCCCTCGGGCCCATAGGCTTGATTGAAGGGATCGATCAGGGTTGCGACGAACAGTCCGGACGCGGGGTGGTAGCTGATGCTGTTGGCGTAGTCGATGATCGGAACCGGCGTGAAGACGTGATCGAGCGGATCCACGACCGGGCCCGCGTAGGGATCGGTGAATTGAACGCTAAAGTCGCCGCCGCTCCAGCCACGCCATGACTTAGGATCGGTGATGTTGTTGGTGCGGATGGGTGAGGCACCTCCATGCACGAAGCAACTGCTGAAGTCACCGCAGCCGACCGGCCAATTCCAGCCGGTGGCGATCGCGTAGTACCAATCTCCGGACTTGATGATGTTGGTGTCGATGCTATAGCCCTCGGGGCCCGAGTTCACCAGGTACGGGAACGGAAGGCTGAGAATGTAATTGGCGGGCGGCGTGAACGAGTTGAAGTGATATCCGCCATCGTGCGACATGTGGAAGGTGTCGCCGTTATACCAGCACTCGGAGCTGTAGTTGCCCTGTTCGAAGCATTCGCCTGGATGCTCCCAGCCGTGATATTCCATGTGGCCGAGGCCGACGACGTTCTTGCCGTCGATGCTGAAGAAGGAGTCGACCCAGGTGCTGTCGTCCCAATTGGCGGGGTTGGGATCGTGGTGGGAGTCGTAGGCGATCTCGCAACGGTGTTTGACCGTCGCCAGTGTTGGCCCGATGCTTTGCCGCAAGCGGTAGTGCGAACTGACCATGTGAATCATGCCCTTGTCGTCACGAAAAGCGCGAGCGGGGGCATCAGGAATGTCGATGAGCTCGCACTGATGCGTGGTATTGAAAACGACGGACCGAGAGCCAACCGGTTCGGCGCTACCCAGGCTGGCATTTTGCTGTGCAGCAGCTGCGGAGGCAAACATGCCAGCGAGCAACGCGAGAAAGAACAGGCGATTGGCGAAGCGGAAAGAGGACTTCACAGGTTCTTCTCCTACGTTTTATTAGAACCCAACAGGGAAGGAATCGACGCGCGGAAGTCGAAAAAATAATCTTAAGCTGACTAACAGTATCCCAGGATAGAGAGCACCTGGCGCGCATCGGTGAGGGGAAAACGGTCGGTCCGCTGGCATCGCTGACATATCTCGTCCACATTGGTCGAATAGGTCGGAGCGATCAGAAGATCTTGTCGTGACGCAATGACCTGACGCAACTTGTGCGCCGTTTCCTCGAAACTTGCGGGACTTTGCGGCTTCCGGTGCTCTCGCCAAATTGGTTCGATTTCTCCCACGGTGACAAGCTCCAGCATTCGAAGGAAGTCCTGCGCATACTTCGGGGCGATGGGCTTGCCTTCCAGCAGGTCCCAGTTGAGGCGCGCATGTCTCGCGACCAGGTCTTGCAGAGAAACCATCCGAAAGGGGAGCTTCGCGATCTCGATCGGCAACGTACGATTCATCTCCAAACCGTAGGCGCGGAACACATCGACTCGGACCTCCGTTTCTGGATCGACCGCTTGCAGCATGGTCTTGCCGGGAGGATCCAAGGGATGAATATGGCGCAGCAGCAATCGGGATCCCAGAGTCTCAGGAATGCACGCGAAGGAAGCAGCCACAAAATCGATGTCGTGGAGCGGCCGCAGCCTCGATTCTCCGCCGCGATCCAGAATGTGCAGCTCAATGGCTATTCCGCCGGTCAATGCCCACCGGGAAATATCGTGATTCGCCAATCGACACAACGTCCCGGCCACGCGAGCACAATCTCTATCAGTAAGAAACAATTCGAGTGACATAGGCGGCCTTCAACGCTATTTTTCGACCGTCTTCACGTCCAAACTTCTCCACAAGTACCAGCAAGCGATCGAACGATAGGGAGCCCACGGCTTCGCGATCTTCTCCATCACGGAAGGTTTCGGCCACTTGCGCTTCTTGTAGTGCTTCTTGATTGCTGCCTGGATGCCGTAGTCCCCGGTGGGAAGAATGTCGGGCCGCCGCAGCGTGAACATCAGGAACATGTGCGCCGTCCACACGCCGATGCCCTTGACCTGCGTCAGATGCGCAATCACGTCTTCTTCGGAGAGTTCGGGCAGGCGCTCGAACTCGAGTAATCCGGCGGCAGTTTTTTCCGAGAGATCGCGAAGGTAGGAGGTCTTCTGCCGCGAAAGGCCGATGGCCCGCATTTCGGCGTCGGAGAGCTTGAGGATGCCCTTCGGCGTTAGCGGATCGCCCGCCGCTGCGGTAAATCGATCGAAGATAGTTGCCGCCGCCTTGCCGTTCAACTGCTGGTACAGAATCGATTCCGCCAGGCTATGGAAGGTCGGCTCTCCAAACTGCATACGGCAGGCACCAACGCGCTCAATGATCACACCCAGCACCGGGTCGGATCGCTTGAGATGATTAATTGCCTTTCGATGGTTGGTCTTCTTCTCCAAGGTCTCCGCCCCCACTTACACGGTGAAAAAGTGTATCACATTAAGGCGAATGTAAAGCGAACATGTAGTAGCTAGTAGCTAGTAGCTAGTGGCTAAGAGCTAAGAGCCGCTTCACGACGGGAAATGGAAATGCACGTCGTGCTTGGAGGCGACCGGAGTGCCGTCTAGCGTGGCCGGCTGGAAGTGCCAGCGGCGAAGCGTGGCCTCTACCTTTTCGTCGATCCCATGGCCGATCGCCTGCACAATTTTGGTCTCGACGACGTTGCCCTGGGAATCGATCGTCACCTCGACGACAACATCGCCGACGACGTCGCGAGGAAGAGAAGCGCGGTCGACCGGAGGGTTCGGAAACACGGTTGGATACGCGACGTGGACCTCATGCCCTGTAATCGGTCCGTCAATCATTGTGCCCAGCGGAGATCCAGCATGCGAATTGTGATCACCCTCTTTCGCATCAGCGATCACAGGCTGCGGTTCGGGAGCGGGCTGTGGCGTGTGG
>Ga0075029_100001296_pt1 | contig 14372 bp, 7 predicted proteins | sample LitLauG_LLR_2013_FD_71391 | JGI IMG/M metagenome (GOLD analysis project Ga0075029, IMG submission 71391) | Freshwater sediment microbial communities from North America - Little Laurel Run_MetaG_LLR_2013 | ecosystem: Environmental > Aquatic > Freshwater > Creek > Sediment | place: USA...
GAAGCTTGGATCTTTCGATAAGCAGGCATTCCGTTCGGATGATTGTTTGGCATGAAATCCCCAATGATCTCGATGTTAAATGTCACACCGCTTCTGTCCGTTAACTGGAAAGATTAGAGAGCCTTCCGTAGTTGTCTTACCCCTTAATGTGCTATAGAGCAACCAAAAACCGACGCTGCCGTTGCCGCAATCCGACCACGGGTTCGATGCTATAGAGCGTTTACTCTTCGCATCTCGCGGTAACTTAAGGGAGATCACCTCCCTCAGGTGAGCACTTTCGGTAGTCCGATCCCGCAGAAATCGAATATATACCGCATTTCATAGACAGCATTTCATTCTTCATAGCAGCGGCGCAATCGAGTTTTCCACAGCCGAGAATCGCTACAATCGTCGCCGCCGGAAGAGAGGTTCATAAGTGCTATAGATGAGGGAAGTCAAAATTCCCAACGAATTCAAATTTTGTTCTTGACGCGTACTCGGAAAGTACTATATAGCATTGACGTAATCATTTTGCAGTATTTTTTTGAAAGCTGCGTTCGAGTCCACCGAGCGCCCCCGGAGGATCTGTGATGCGACACTCACTAAAGCTCGTCATCGTCTTGCTAGCTGGGCTGGTCATCAGCCTGCAGCCGGTCTGGAGCCAGGAAGTCACCGCCAACATCGTAGGTACGATTACTGATCCGAGCGGAGCGCCCATCAAAGGCGCGGCCATCGAGGCAACCGACGTGGATCGCGGCACGATCTGGAACGCCGAGACCAATGATGCAGGCGCATATAACCTGCTGCGCTTGCCCATCGGCAGTTACACGGTCAAAGTGACCGCCGCCGGATTTCAAAGCGTTGCGCACGCTCCGTTCACGCTGGTGCTCAACCAGACAGCGCGCGTTGACGTGCAGATGAGGGTGGGAACGGTCTCGACTTCAGTTGAGGTTATCAGCAGCACGCCGTTGCTCCAGACCGAGACAACGGAAGTGAGCACGGTGATCGACGCGAATACGAACGTCAGCCTGCCGCTGGCCTCGCGCAATTATCTCCAGCTCACGCTGCTTGCACCGGGCGTCACCAACGTCGATCCCGATGGAATGCGATCGCCGCACAACATGCTGGACTCCGGGCGTCCTTACATCAACGGCAATCGTGAGCAGGCGAACGAGTATCTGATCGACGGAATCCTCAACAGCGAAGACAAGAATAACGAGACTGGGTATACGCCCTCCCCCGACGCCATTCAGGAATTCAACTTGATCACGCAGAACGCTTCGGCCGAGTTTGGGAACTATCAAGGCGGCGTTGTGAGCGTTAGCACGAAGTCAGGCACGAACAAGTTTCACGGCACCGCGTATGAATTCTTCCGTAATGACGCGCTGGATGCCAACCTCGCTTCGGCGGCTTGGACGAAGGGTGTAAATAACGGTCAGCCAGGATACGACGCCCAGGGCATCGCAAAGATTCCGGAACTTCGCTACAACCAGTTTGGCGCCGCGATCGGTGGGCCAATTATCAAGAATAAGCTGTTCTTCTTTGCCGACTATCAGGGGCAGCGCCAAGTGCAATCGGGTGCAACCGGCGCACAGGTTCTGACGGCGGCCGCGCGCACCGGCGATTTCGGGCAATTGTGTACAGATTGGGGTGGCGCGTTCAATAACGTGGGAGTCTGCACTGGTGGAACACCTCCGTCGGGCGTTCCGACCCAGCTTTTCTATCCGGCGGGCACTGCAAAAGCAGGCCAGCCGATTCCCAACAACAACCTGGCTACAGGCGGGTTGACGATCGATCCCGTCGCCTCAAATCTCTTTGCTCAAACCAAGAACTATCCGTTGCCTGGTATCGACAACCTCAAGGGAAACAACATCTTCTATAACAGTGGCAATTCCCTTAACAATAATCAAGGCGATGTGAAAGTCGACTTTGACGCCTCGAATCGGGACAAGATCTTCGGGCGCTATTCGCAAATGGATCTCAGCCAGCCCACGATCACCGGCTGTGCCTTCTGTAACGCCGGCGCAGTTGAAGGTAGCGACGAGCCGGTAAAAAATTACGTCGCGAACTGGACGCACACATTTCGCGCTAACCTGCTGAATGAAGCGCGTTTTGGCATCAATGATGTCCACTTCAATCAGAACGTAACTCCAACCTCGTCGCTAGGGAATATCAGCCAGACATTAGGGATCGCAGGTGGCAACGCTCAAGCGCCCGGACTGGTTGAACTGGACATCACGGGCAACAATGGCGGCTCTGCCGGGCTTGGGTTGCGCAATCTGGTCCAGATATTCCACTCCAAGCAATACCAGTTCGACGACAACGTGATCTACACCCGAGGCCGTCACCAAGTTAAGGCGGGTTTTCAATATGTCCGCGAGAGTCAGGACTTCATCTACCCCGGAAACAACGGGGCGTTGGGTTTCTTGACGATCGGGACATCTACCGGCTCAGGCCTTGCCGACCTGTGGCTGGGCGACGTCCAGACCACGGGCGGCTCTTCCCTGCGAGATACCGGCAGTCAGCTCGGTACTCCAGCCCAACTGCGCGGCAACGTGTTTGGCGCATACGTGCAGGACGACTGGCGCGTAACTCCGACCCTCACTGCAAACATCGGAGTGCGCTATGAAGACCATACTCCGCTTTACGAAGCGCACAATGGCATCGTCAACTTCGGGCTCTATACCGGAACGATCTACACTCCGACCGGACGAGACGGAACAGCCACTTTCGGCAACAAAGCGCTCTATAACAACTACACGGGAATCGGCGACTGGCAGCCTCGAATTGGGCTTGCCTGGGCGCCAGCCAAACAGGGCGGCAAGATGGTCTTCCGTGCCGGGTTCGCGATATCTTCTTTTATGGAAGGTGGTGGCAGCAACGAAGAACTCACCCAAAACTTACCGTTTGGTTTCCTGCAGCAACAGGCGAAACCTAACCCCCTGGGTCCTCTGGGGGCTCTGGGACTGGGCTTCGGATCCGCTTCTGGTGCAGCGTGCGGTGGCGTCATCAGTCAGAGCTGCTACGGCGGCAATCGCATCCGCGTCTACGATCAGAACTTCAGACCAGCCACAGTAAGTCAGTGGAACTTTACCTTCCAGCAGCAACTAACCAACACCTTAACGTTCCAACTGGGCTATGTCGGCCAGCGGGGCGCGCATTTGCTCAACTTCGAGGATATCGCGCAATCGATCCCGCTGAATGCCGCAGGGAAGGTCGCGGGCCGAGGAGAACAGATCGTCAGCGTGCAGCCAGGTCCCTTCCTCGGTGGGGGAACAGCAGGCTCACTGTATCTGCTGGATAACCCGCAATTCAATGTCGCGGGATGCGGCACCGGTACCAATCCGCCCTGCGGTCGCGAAACCCTCGCCGGAACCAACATGTCCAACTCTGACCAGAAATACAATGCACTCCAGGCCGTCCTGCAAAAGCGCATGAGCAATGGCCTGCAAGGTCAGGTCGCCTACACGTGGTCGAAGTGCATGAGCAACTCCCCCGGTTACTTCGGCACCGGCTGGGGCAGCACGAACGCGACCAGTTCTGGTGGACAGCCTGGCTGGGAGAATATCTACAACCCCCGCTTGAATTGGGGACCGTGTTACTACGATCAAACGCACATCTTTACCAGCTATGTGACCTATGCCCTCCCCATCGGTCATGGCAAGCAATTTGGCCACGATATGAACTCGGCGCTGAACGCTGTGCTGGGCAACTGGGAAATCGGCGGAATCGTCACCCTGCACAGCGGAAATGCTCTGACGCTGAATAACTTCGGCGGATGGGGTGTGGGTGGAAATTCTGACAACACCAACGGCGTCGGGCCCTACACGCTGGCAAACCTGCCAGACTGCAATGGCCCAATCAACGTTCAAAACCAGAGAGTGCCTGCACAGGGCGGGGCACCTGGCTATATTCAGTACCTTGAAAACTCCCACACGGCCTCGACTCAACCGGCGGCGCCGGGTACATTCGGAACCTGCGGTGTCGGCAACGTGAAAGGTCCGGCCTACGCCAACGTGGATCTGAGCCTTCACAAGGGCATCTCTTTCACAGAAACCAAGAGGCTGGAGTTCAGGTTCGAAGCGCTCAACGCCTTCAACCATCCTGTTTGGACTTTCACCGGCGGGCCAGCAGGCGGATCGTTTGATCCCGGCACTTGGACGCAAGACCCTGTCACTAAACAGTGGTCCACGACGAACACGAACTTCGGAAAAATCACCGGCTCCCAAGGAGCCCGAGAACTCCAGCTCGCTTTGAAGTTCTACTTCTAGCGCTGCTGGACCGGCACCCAAAAACTCGGCAGGCGCTTTCGGGCGCCTGCCGTTCTTTTTTATGCAGGATCAACGACGGGAAGTGAGTTCGGTCCGTGACCCTCTCGGCATATAATCTGCGAATGCGTAGCTTTTCACGTCTTTCTATCTTCTTATTGGTGTCAGCGCTCGCTCTCGTTTCCCCGAACATCTTTGCTCAAACCGCGGCAAAAACCTCCGGCGCCACGGGAACAGATCCGCAACGCGCCCTTGCCCTTGCCGAAAGCGGACACTGCACCGAGGCCCTCCCGCTGCTGAAAAAGGCGATACGCCAGGTTACCGACAAGAACATCAAGAAGCGCATCGGGCTAGACGGCATTCACTGTGCCATGACCCACAATGCTCCGTACGAGTCGCTGGATTTTCTTTCGATTCTCAGCCGCGACTTTCCCCGTGACCCCGAGGTTCTGTATGCGGCCACGCACGCGTACTCCGATCTGTCGCTGCGCGCATCGCAGGATTTAGCCAACGAAGCGCCGTTCTCGTTTCAGGTGCATGAACTGAATGCCGAAGCACTTGAGCTCCAGCACAAGTGGGACGAAGCCGCAGCGGAGTATCGCAAGATTCTCGAAATCAATCCATCGTTGCAAGGCATCCACGCCAGGCTGGGACGCGCACTGCTGTCGAAGTCTCCGCCTTCTCCGGCCGATGTTGAGCAGGCCAAAAAGAATTTTCAGGAGGAACTCGAAATCGATCCCGGCAACGCTGTAGCCGATTACGTTCTCGGACAACTTGCCGCTGATGAGAACGATTCGGCAACGGCAATTAAGCACTTTACCCGCGCCACGAAGCTCGACACCGGGTTTGCCGAGGCCTTCCTCGGAATGGGCACCGCGCTGAACTCAGCGAAGCAATTTAATGATGCGATACCTCCGCTCGAGACCTACGAGAAGATGGAGCCTGACAGCCCGACCGGGCACTATCAGCTGGCGCTCGCCTACGCTGGCGCGGGACGGCGCGCCGACTCCAACCGCGAGGCCGCGTTGCAGCGCCAATCAGCGGAAGCTCTGGAGTCCGTCAAACGGCGAGCGGCCACGGCCCTGGAGAAGCAATCTTCTCCCGAAGCTCCGCCGGAGCCGAAGTAGCGATGCGTCTTTTTCCTGGGCTCGTCGGAATCAGGCGGAGAGAGTTTCTCAAAGCTCTGGCGGGCTCGCTTGCGTACCCCGCGTTGGCGCGTGTAGCCGCCGCGGTCGACTCGCCCTCGTATCCTTTTTCTGACGTCCCCGCCTCGGTCAGCGGCATCACCTGGACTCACACCGCCGGCCTCTCCCCTGAAAAATATCTGCCGCAGTCCACTGGAGCCGGCTGTGCGTTCCTCGATTACGACAACGATGGATGGATGGACATCTATCTCATCAACAGCGGGCCGTGTGACATCTTCACGCCTGAGAAGCCACTTCGCAATGCGCTGTATCGCAACAATCGCGATGGCACGTTCACCGACGTGACGGAAAAAGCGGGAGTCGTTGGCGGCGGCTATGGCATGGGCGCCGCGGTCGGCGACTACAACGCCGACGGCTTTCCCGATCTATACGTCACGCAGTACGGACGCAGCATTCTCTATCGCAACAATGGCGATGGCACCTTCACCGACGTTACCGAGCACGCGGGAGTTGCGGCTCCGGGATGGGCCTCAAGCGCGGTGTGGTTCGATTACGACAACGATGGCCGCCTCGACCTGTTCGTTTGCCGTTTCGTCGACTTCAGCAAGGCCAAGCACCACAACTGCGGAGCGCCCGGCATTCCAGCGCTGAAAGGGCTCAACGAGTACTGCTATCCCAGAATCTACACGCCCATGGCAAGCTGGCTGTTTCATAACAACGGCGACGGCACATTCACCGACGTCAGCCAGAAAATGGGGATTGCCGATAATCCGGGGAAGTCCTGGGGCGTTGTCGCCACCGACATTAATAATGATGGCTGGCTCGACCTGTTCGTTGCCAACGACACCGAGGCCAATTTTCTCTTCAAGAACAACGCCGGCAAGCACTTTGAGGAAATCGGATTCACCGCCGGAGTCGCCTACGGCGAGGGGGGGAAAGCGCGGTCCGGCATGGGAGTGGATTCGGCGGACGTAAATCAGGATGGCTGGATGGACCTGTTTGTTACCGATCTGAACCACGAACTTGACGGCTATTATCAGAACCGGCACGACGAGACGTTCGACGACATTGCTGCTCCCAGCGGAATCGCGAACGCCACGCGGCTGATGAGTGGATGGGGCCTGAAATTCCTGGACTACGACAACGACGGCAACCTCGATCTTCTGATCGCTAACGGCCATCCCGACGACCTGATCGAAAAAATCTACGACAACGTCACTTACCGCGAGCGGCTTCTGCTGTTCCATAACGATGGGACTGGACTGAAGAATGTGACCGGGGAAGGCGGGCCGGCATTCTCGCGTCCTATGTCGGGCCGAGGTCTGGCGCTCGGTGACTTCGACAATGACGGAGGCGTGGACGTTCTCATCTCCTGCAACAACGAGGCACCGGTTCTTTTGCACAACAATTTGGGCAATCGAAATCATTGGCTGGGCATCCGACTGGTGGGCACGAAGGCGAATATCGACGCCGTCGGTGCTCGGATCAGGTATCAGGCGGGCGACCTCAAGCGCAGCCGGATGAAGGTAGGCGGAGGCAGCTATCTCTCCTCACATGACCCGCGGATAGTATTGGGCATTGGCACCCGCGGCAAAGTGGACTCGCTCGAAATCGAGTGGCCACGGCCCAGCAAGCTGGTGGAGCGCTTCACGGACCTTCCCATCGATCGCTACATCACCATCGTTGAAGGGCAAGGGAAGTGGAAATAAGAGACGCCGAAAAACACGCTGCCCTCCTTTGAGCTCTCGCATCCCGACTGGCATTCAAAGCTTTTTTACAAGCTATTCATTGAATGCGCTTGCCATCTGAACTTGTCTCCCAATAGACTGTCCGAATTATTGGGAGGTGAAACGTGCGCTCACGTCTAGGTCTGTCAGGAACTGCCCGTAGTCTAGCCTGTGTTTCCAGTCTCTTGGCCGTTTTGTTCTTCTTCTCTTCAGCGGAGCTAGGGTTTGCCCAGCAAACGCTCGGCTCGATCAACGGCAGTGTGAGCGATAGCTCCGGCGCAGTGATTCAAGGCGCCCAGGTAAAGGCTCGTGCCATTGCCACGAATCTTGAAGTCGCGGCGACCTCGAAGTCCGACGGCTCGTTCAGCATCGCCGACCTGCCCATCGGCACCTACGAAGTGAAGTTCATCAAGGATGGCTTCGAAACCGACGTCCACCCCCAGATCATCGTGCAAGGAAACCGCACCGCCACGGTCAATGCCAAGTTGAAGCCGGGTTCGGTCTCGTCCTCCGTAACCGTGGAAGCGACGCCGTTACTGAACGCCACCGACACGACCACTGGTTACACGTTGAACGAACTGCAGATCACACAGACACCACTCGGTACGGGTAGTTTCACACAGTTGGCCACTATGAGCCCCGGAGTCAGCGCCGACCTGCTGAACACAGCCGGTACCAATGCCGGTCTCGGCAATCAGGCAATCTGGGCAAACGGACAGCGTGACACGAGCAACAGCTTCACGGTCAACGGTGTGAACGCGAACAACATCTTCAACGGCAAGTCCACCAGTCAGGTGACCTCCGGTCGCGTCGCTGTCAACATCGGCGAGAACGGAAACGGCAACAATCCCAGCGGTGAGATTGCGACTAGCACCACAGTCTATGGCGCGATCGGCCAGGCGTTGCCCTCGCCGCCACCTGAAACCATCTCCGAAGTGCATGTGAACTCCGCAATGTATGACGCCAGTCAGGGAGCGAACAGCGGAGCGCAGATCAGCACCACTACGAAGTCAGGGACCAACCAACTACACGGCGGAGCATACGCCTACCATCAGCAGACCGGCTGGAATGCAAACGAATGGTTTTTTAACCGGAACCAGTTGCCGCGCCCGAACATGCATCGCAATGTTGACGGTGGCTTCATCGGCGGCCCGATCATCAAAGACAAGCTTTTCTTTTTTGGTTCCTACCAGGCGCAGCGAGTGAGCGATCAGTTGCTCGCCAGTTCGATAGTTGCCGTGCCACCCGGCCTTACCGACAGCAATCGGACAGCTCAGGGCCTGGCAGATCTGGCTAATGCCAACTTCGCATGCGGGGGAAGCGGCCAGCCGCCCTGCGTTCAGGCGAGCCAAATCACTCCGCAGGCTTTGGCTATCATGAATCAGAAAGCACCCGGTGGAACTTTCTGGATACCCGACGCCGTAACAGACCCGACTCAGCTAGGCATACTACAAGGGCTTGGTGGAGACGCGATCGTCTTCGGCCCCAAGTCCCATTTCAGCGCCGATCAAATCAACGGCAACGTGGACTATAACTTCAGCGCCAAAGACCGGCTTGCTTTGAAGTACTACTATCAGAACGATCCCAACTCCACTCCGTTCGCCCAAAGTTCCCTACTCGGCTTTCCGCAAAAGTTGTCGGCAGGAAGCCAGACTTTCGGTCTTGACAATGCCACTTCGCTGACTCCCAATCTCACTTGGGAACAACGTCTCGGGTTCCTTCGGATGAAAGATTATGCGTCCACCAGTCAGTTCATAAATCCGTCATCGGTCGGGATCAGTATTCCAGGAACAAACCTTTTTCCGGGCATCAATCTCAGGAACGCTGACAACGCCTTCTTCGGCAGCGGGAATAGTTCTTCAATTGGGCCAGTGAACAACTTTGCGAATGCGGGCTTCTACGAAAACAATCTTGATGCGGCGAGCGACCTGAAATGGGTGCGCGGTAGCCATTCCATTTCAGTAGGATTCAATTTCGACTACAGTCAGCTCAATGTCATCAACAAGAACAACGAGACTGGTCGCATCACATTCGCCAACTTTCCTACCTTCTTGACCGGACAAGTGTGTGGACCGAATACTATCTCTTGCACTGGGCAAGACCCGTCGCAAATTCTGAGCGGCGCCACTAGCCGTTACTATCGTACGAAGCAAATCGGCACCTATCTGCAGGACAATATTCGCGTTAAATCGAACCTGACGTTGGATCTCGGCATACGCTGGGACTGGAACGGTCCGCTGACGGAAAAGAACGGCAACCTTGCCAATTTCTACCCGCGAGATTACTCCTACGACGTAGCCAGCGATACGATCACCAATATCGGCTTGGTGATTGCCGGCAACAACAAGTCGTTCCCTACCAAGGGTGTTAGTAATTCGACGCTCACGGGACGGCAGTGGGGATTTGCTCCGCGCATTGGCCTCGCCTACAGCCCTTCATTCCTCCACAACGTTGTGGTGCGCGCAGGATTCGGCATGTACTACGATCGGGGCGAATATTTCGCCGAACTCTCCGCGCCTGCTGGCGGTGGCATCAGCGGCCCGTTTGGTGTCACCGTAGCCCAGCCGTTTGTCGTTCCGTTCTACGCAGTATCAGGGGGTAACTTCGGACAGCCTTTCGGTACGTCAGCGCCACCACCACCTCCTTCCAACCTTTCGCAAGTGCAGTCTCTCCTTCCGAATGCCCAGTTACTATTGGCCAACAGCACTCAATACTGTGCGTCCATCGGACAGACGGGCTGCAGTCCCTTCTTATTCGCCGGCTACGATCCCAAGAACACCTTACCCTACTCGGAAAACTGGACGCTCGATCTGCAGTGGCAACCTCGTAACGACGTGGTGATCACCTTTGGCTACGTGGGGAACCATGGGGTCCACGAAACGATACCGCTGCCGTTCAATCAGGCCAAGATCGCGACGCCACAGAACCCTCTGCTGGCCGGCGGGCCTTTCCAGCAGAACTACTCCTTTGGCTACAACGTAAACTGTCAGTTTATTTCCTTCCCCACCCCTTGCACGCCGGCCAATCTGGCCGCACTCCCTCCGGGGACGACGCTGGCTGCGGAGGGCACGACGAATACTCTTGTGCTCGGATCTGGAGTGGGCAACGCATCATTGCGTGTCCCCTACATAGGCTATGATCCAAACTCGGTTTACAGTCGGGCAGTAGGTATGTCCAATTACCACGCACTACAATTCAACGTCACCAAGCGAATGAGTCACGGGCTGCAGGTCTCAGGCTCCTATACCTACTCCCATACATTGGATGAGCAGAGCGGTCTCGGGCTTTTCTTCAACGGCAACGATCCCAACAATCCGCGTTCCGCTTATGGCAACTCGGATTTCGACCGAACGCACGTAATCAATGTGACATATCATTACGAACTGCCTAAATTTACTGCGGCCCATGGGTGGGCCAATCAACTCGCAAACGGCTGGGCGTTCAATGGGGTAACCGTACTCCAGAGCGGTCAACCTTATAGCGTGATCGATTTTTCTGGAGGCGCGGGGAGCATCTACTGGGGCGGTGGCCAGGACTTCATCACGAATCCCATTGTGCCGGTTGGTGGAGTTGGCGCCACTGCCACGAATCCGAGGCTACAGGGAACCACGGGAGTGAATGGAGCGAAGCCCGTTCTGAACCCGGCCGCATTCGGAATTCCTGCGCCGATTGCCCCGGGTGCGAGCGGGGTGCCGCTATGCGATCCTGTCTCGGGCGTGTGCGACAATTATGAGACTCCTTACTCTGCCGGAGGCCGCAATATCTTCCGCGGTCCTTTCCAGAACCGCTTTGATTTCGGCATGTCCAAGAGCTTCAAGTTCACTGAAAGATGGAACCTGCAGTACGACGTCATCGCCTTCAACATTTTCAATCACCCAAGCTTCGACGTCCCCAGCAACAACGTTAATTTCAATCCTTTCTTCGCCAACCCGCCGATCTACGGGTTTTCGGGCTTCCCGGCCTGTGTTCCCAGCACTGGGGCTTACGTTTGTCCCCCGACGGGCAACCTCGGCACTTTGCAGCACACCATCGGCAGCCCGCGCTTCATTCAGATGGCGCTGCACTTGACCTTCTGAGACCCTACGTAGTTCTCGGACTGACCTAAAGCTAACCCGCTCCCGATTCCCGGGAGCGGGTTTTTCGCGTGGCGTCCTGATTACGGAAGCTCGCCGCGCAGGCGTATCCTGAACATTCGGAAAGTCAGATTTCAGGAGGCTACTTGAAGGCTTCGAATACCAACGTCTTCTCCACCGAAAACTCCGGACGCCTGTACGAGCGGAGCAAACAAGTGCTTATCGAAGGCAGCAGTTCCTCGTCTCGCGGCCCGGCAAACTACGGCGAGTATCCAATTTTCATGAAACGCGGCGCTGGGTCGCGCCTGTACGACGTCGACGGCAACGAGTATGTCGACTGGATGATGGGCTTCGGCGCCCTGCCGCTGGGGCACGCCGATGCCGAGGTCGCAGCGGCAATCGCGGAGGCCGCCTCAACCGGTGCGCACTTCGCCACCACGACCGAGATCGAAGTCGAAGTCGCGGAAATGCTGCAGCAAATGATCGGCAACGCGGAGGTCGTGCGTTTCGCGAATACCGGCACCGAAGCTGTGATGGCCGCCGTCCGCCTGGCCCGCGGATACACCGGCCGTCCGAAGATCCTGAAATTTGAAGGACACTACCACGGCTGGTGTGACGACCTCTCGGTCAGTTCGAATGCGCTGCCGCCCACGGTCATGGGCTTGCGCAGCGATCCAGTGAAGATTCCCGACAGTTCGGGATTGAACCGTCACGCGCTCGAAGATACGGTCGTTGTCCCGTGGAACGACCTTGCCGCGCTCGAACGCGCGATCGCCAGTCATCGCGGTCAAATCGCCGCGATCATCACAGAGGGAGTCATGGCCAACATGGGCGTGATTCCGCCGGTTGACGGCTATCTGCCCGGTCTCCAGGAACTGGCGCGGAAAGACGGCATCCTCTTTATCCTCGACGAAACGGTAACCGGATTTCGCATCGCGCCCGGAGGGTGTCAGGAATACTACAAACTAAGTCCAGACATCACGATCTTCGGGAAGGCCCTCGGATGTGGTCTGCCGGTTGCGGCATTTGTCGGACGGCGCGAAATCATGAAGGCGCTCGCTTGGGGAGGAGTTCTGCACTACGGGACACACAATGGTTCGAGGATCGGGCTGCATGCCACGCGTGCCAGCCTGCGCAAGCTGAACCGCGACGGTGGCGCCGGGTTTCGCCACATGTGGGACATTGCCGATCAACTGTGTCCGGCGATTACGCAGATCTTTCAGGCGCGTCGCGTCCCCGCCATCGTCCAGAGAGTCGGTCCGATGTTTCAAATCATGTTCACGAAGGAATCGAACATCCGCGACTGCCGCGAATTTTGTGCGCACGTTGATCGCGGCGCCTATCAAAGGTTGTCGCATAAGCTCTTCGAATTCGGTGTCTACACTAGCCCCGCCGCAGGATTGCATTCGATCGCAACTTTCGCGCACAGCAAAAAGGACGTCGAATTTACGCTGACGGCCCTCGCCCGAGCACTGGATGCTCTTGGATACAGCGGATGACCACCGCAAGAATCGCCAACACCGCCAGCCAGTTGCTTTCCCTTGAGGGAAGAGTCGCCATGGTCACCGGGGCGGCTTCCGGTATTGGCCGCGGAATCGCGCTACGCCTGGCCGAGATGGGCGCGGCAGTTGCAGTGATTGACAAAAATGCCGATGGCGCCGCAGCGACGCTGTCATCTATCGCGCAGGCAGGTGGCCGAGCCGTTGCAATCGAGTGCGACTTGCGTTCCCGCTCCGATTGCCACCTGGCCGCCGAGAAGACACTTGCCTCCTTCGGCCGGATCGACGTCCTGTGCAACAACGCCGGGATCATCGTTAGGAAAGACGCCGTGAATCTGCAAGAAGAAGAGTGGGATGCGGTCCTCGATGTGACGTTAAAGAGTGTCTACCTGCTGTCGCACCAGGTGCTGCCCCACATGATTCACAACCGCGGCGGCTGCATCATCAACACCGGGTCAGGATGGTCGCTGAAGGGCGGTCCGAAAGCTGCTTCTTACTGCGCCGCCAAAGCCGGAGTCGTCAATCTGACGCGAGCCATGGCGATCGATCATGGAAAGGACAACATCCGCGTCAACTGCGTTTGCCCCGGCGATATCGACACTCCCATGCTGGCCGGCGAATGTCGCCAGTTGGGTCAGAATCGCGAGCAGTTCATGAAAGAAGCAGCGAACCGCCCCCTGCAACGCGTCGGCACGCCCGAAGATGTGGCTAACGCGGTCCTTTTTCTAGCCAGCGATATGGCGAGTTGGGTCACAGGCGCATGCCTCGTCGTGGACGGCGGCGGCCTCGCCTGATCTGCAACAGTATTCTGCGAAACATAGCCGCAACTCAAGGGCCGTAACTGTGAGTTATAATTCCCCACCGCTAGTTTGTTACGTGAACCGTCTTCAGTCGATGGCCTGGGTGGAATCCGATCGCCTTACTGCCTCGATGCCTCGTATGTGTGAATTACCCCGCTCGCGTTTCTGAACCGCAGCCGGGAAGTGGGTGCTGACAAGCATGACGGAAGTCCCAACAGAACGGCAACTCGTCACTCGCCTTTTGAAAGAGTGGGGCGGCGGGAACAAAGCCGCGCTCGACGAATTGATGCCCGTCGTCTACCAGCAACTTCGCAAGCTCGCATCGATCTGCCTGCGCTCCGAGCGTCCCGACCACACCTTGCGCGCGACTGCCCTGGTGCACGAAGCATACATGCGCCTGGTGGAGGCCGACGTGGATTGGCAGGATCGCGTCCACTTCTTCGCGGTCTCAGCGCGCCTTTTGCGGCGCATTCTTGTCGACCACGCCAAGGCCAACAATCGCCAGAAACGCGGCGGCGGAGCCGAAACCATTCCGCTCGATGAAGCGCTGATGATCGGTCCGCAGATGCACGGTGGAATCGTGGATATTGATGAGGCGCTGCAGAAATTAGCGAAGTTCGACCAGCGTAAGAGCGAGATCATCGAGCTGCTCTGCTTCGGCGGGCTGACTTACGATGAAGCGGCCGCCGCTCTCAAAATTTCTCCGGCCACAATTCATCGCGAATTGAAGATGGCGAAAGCGTGGCTCCACCGCGAATTGACGCAAGGCTCCGCCGGGGGCGCGGCCGCGGAACCCGCCTAGGAATTCTTGATCGATGGCATCCTCGTCGCAACCCAATCGCTGGGCCCGCATCGAACACCTTTTCTATGCGGCTCTGGAA
>Ga0075029_100001299_pt1 | contig 14363 bp, 14 predicted proteins | sample LitLauG_LLR_2013_FD_71391 | JGI IMG/M metagenome (GOLD analysis project Ga0075029, IMG submission 71391) | Freshwater sediment microbial communities from North America - Little Laurel Run_MetaG_LLR_2013 | ecosystem: Environmental > Aquatic > Freshwater > Creek > Sediment | place: USA...
TCGACGAGTGCACTGAGGTCGTCGAGCGCCGAGGCGTCCTTGGGTGCGCCCACGATCGCCGCGTCGCAGGTGGCCAGCGCCGAATCGTCGAGTGACGTTGCCAGCACCGTCAAGGTCACGTCGACGTCGTGAGCGACGTCGCCCATCATCCTCGCCAGCTGACCGGCGCCCACCACACCGACCCGGACTCGACCAGTAGTTTGGGGAGCGATCCGCACGCCGGTAACGCTACCGGTCGCAGAAGGGACCGGGAAATGGACATCGCCATCAACCTCAGCGCCGACGGGACGATCGATGCGACGATCGACCTCGCACGGGAACTGCGCGCGAGGGGCTTCACCAGGATGTGGTCATCGCAGATTCTCGGCCCCGACACGCTCACGGTCCTGGCCATCGTCGGACGCGAAGTGCGCGACGTGGACTTCGGCACCGCGGTCGTGCCGATCCAGCCGCGTCATCCCGCGATGCTGGCGGCCCAGGCCCGCACCGTCCAAGAGGCGATGGGCGGGCGACTCTCGCTCGGCATCGGTCTCTCACACCAAGTGATGGTCGAGGGCATGTGGGGTATCTCCTTCGAGCGACCTGCGAGCTACATGGAGGAGTACCTGCACGCCTTGGCCCCGATGATTCGCGGTGAGGCGGTGACCTCCAAGGGTGAGCGCGTCAGCGTCGTGGCCGCCTCGACGGTTGGTCCTCGTGAGGTTCGAACACCCGATCTCCTCGTGGCCGCCCTGGGACCAAAGATGCTCGAGATGGCCGGTACTCAGACCAACGGCACCTTGTTGTGGATGACCGGCGTGAAAACGGTGGCGTCGCACGTCGCGCCCACGATCAACGAGGCCGCCGCGGCGGCGGGCCGGCCCGCGCCACGAATCGTGGCGTCGCTTCCGGTGGCGGTGACGAACGACGTCGCGGGAACCAGGGAGATGGTCAACAAGGTGCTGAGGATCTACGGCACCTTGCCGAGCTACCGCGCCATGCTCGACCGCGAAGGTGCGGCGTTACCCGCCGACGTGGCGCTGATCGGGTCCCGCGAGCAAGTCCTCGACGCCCTGCACGAGTTGAGCGAAGCGGGCGCCACCGAGTTCTCTGCGGCCGTGACCACGCTGGAACCGGACCGAGACGCGACCCTCGACGCCTTGACGTCGTATTCGTGAGCGGGTGACGTCGACGCGCGCGACTCGGCGACGTCTCGACACGTTGATCTCTAGTTGGGGACCCGGGTGTGCTTGAACTCGTTCAGCGCGGGCTCGAGTGCCATGAGAGCGACGAGGGATTCGATCACCTTCACTGACTCGCTGGGATCGTCCCCGGGCGCCGTCATGTAGCGCACGAAGGTCGCGTCGCCGTTCACGACGAAGGTCGGCACGCCGAACGCCTCATAGCGCTCGAACTCGCGGAAGCTCTCGCCGATGACCTTGTGGGGGCGCCGAGAGGCGAGGTCCTGCGCGACGAGTCCCATGTCGACGCCGAGCGGCGAGAGAACCTCGTCGATCTCCTCGAGCGTCACCAGGCGTACGGCTCGTTCGTGGCGGGCCCGGAAGAGGGCTTCGTGGGCGGCGAGGAAGAGCGAGGGCTGATCGTCGCGAATCGACGTGCTGACCGCGAGAGCGAGCAACTCGGGATCGCGTGCGGGGTCGTCCCACACGTCGGGGGCGCCCGGTGTCTTGTAGCCCTGGCTCATCGTCCACGGCACGAAGCGCACGTCCAGATCCGCTCCGGCGCGAATCGCACGTATTGCGTGCAGGTGGATGTTCTTGGCGAAAGGGCAGCGGTAGTCGTAGGAGAGGTCGAAGGATGTCACTCGACCAGCCTATGGATTAGCGCACCGGCACTGGTACACCGCTCGAGCGACAGATCGAGGTGAAGGAACAGAAGCGGCACGTATTGGACGACGGCGTCGCGGGAAACTCTCCGTCGAGGTAGTAACGGTTGATGCGCTGCCAGGCGTTCGCGGCGGCCTCACCCCTCGCCCGCACGACCACGTCGGTGACGGTGCGCTCGATGCTTTGGCCCTGAGCGACGTACATCAGCCGTATCGTGGATGGCTGCTCGCCCAGCTTCGCGGCGCACAGCGCGGCGTAGAGTTCGGCGTTGGCGAAGGTCTGAGTGTCGTAGTTTCGATTCGGCAATGCGCCGGTCTTGTAGTCGACGATCGTGAGCGTGCCGTCGTCGTTGCGATCGAGCCGGTCGAGGATGCCGAAGATCGGGGCACCCTCGACGTCGACGCCGATGCGCAGCTCCACGCCTTCGGCGCGCACGGAGCGCGGATCCTCCATCTCGAAATACGTGGTGATGATGGCGTCGGTCTCGCTGAGCAGGCGGGCCAGCATCGCCTCGTCCATCTCGATCTGCTCGCGAACCTCGATCGTGAGGATGGCGTCCGTCGCGGGTTCGACCAGCGCACGGGCCTGCTCGACGGTGCGATCGGACCCGGGCAACTCGAAGAGGTGCTCGAAGACGTAGTGCACGAATCGACCCTTCGCGGTTGCGTAGGTGGCTGGTTGGGGGATTCTCTCGATCGAGGCGTACTGGTAGCGCCGCGGGCAGGCCTGGAAGTCGGCGAGGCGCGAAGGCGAGAGTGATCGGGGCAGCGGTTGGTCGAAGGACATGGCCGTACGTTAGGTCGGCCCTGTCACACCAAGTCGACGTCGGGCGCCGAGTAGAAATGAGGTGTGAAGACACGCCCCACGGTGACGCGCAACGGGAACTTGGTGCGCTCGACCAGCTGGAACGGCGTGTGCAGCGGTGACGCGGTCGTCGTCGACGGCGTGAAGGGGCGCCAATCGTGGGTGTTCGTGGCCTACGTGGTGAACGAGTCGACCGACGACGAGTGGGTGGAGGTTCGCGGGGGTCGAGTGGGCGAGGCCAAGGGACGATCGTTTCGGCCCGAGGCGATCTACCCCAGCACCGCTAAGCGGGGTTCTCACCTACGAGGGCTGTCCCTGGCCGAGGCTCCTCAGTTTCCTCTCCACTGACGCGGCGCTCGTCGACCGCGTTGATCTTTCGCGAAGCCAGGATCCACACGCTCGGTACGGTCCCGGCGAGGCCCATGACGACGAAGTAGGTGCTGACCCCCATGACGTTGGCGAGGGCGCCGGCCACCAGCACGCCGATCGGGGTCAGTCCGAGCGAGACGAACCAATCGACGGAACTCGCTCGTCCCAGGAGCTCGCGGGGCACTTCACTCTGCATCATCGATTCCCAGATGACGTTGCCCAACAGGAGGCACGGTGACGAGACGATCGGGAAGATCAGGACCTCCCAGAAATTGGTCGCCACGCCCATGACCAGCGCCGAGAGCGTGCCCACGCTCCAGTAGATGACCATGACGCGTATGCGTCGACGGGGCAGGCGCAGGTTCGACGCCACCAGGGCGCTGAGCGCTCCCGCCAGTCCGAAGGTCGCGAAGGCGTAACCCACGTAGAGCTTGCTGAGGTGAAGGCTGTGGCGAAGGAAGAAGGGAATCAGGACGCTCATCGGCGTGAAGACCAGTGCGTTCACGACCGCGGCCACGATCAGGTTCGACCAGAGCCAGCGCGTCGTACGCACGTAGCGCACCCCGTCGCGGATCTCATCGAGCATCGATGTTGCGACGTCGCGCACCGGCGCCGGTGTCGGATTCATCATGAACAAAGCGCCCGCACTCACGACGAACGTCGCGCAGTCGACGCCGACGGCCCACGTGGTGCTCGCCGCGGCGATTACGCCACCGACGGCGGGTCCGATCATGTTGCCCATGAGATTGTTCGAGAGCGGCCGGACCGCGTTCATCGCGGGCAGGAGATCCTCGGGAACGATCTCGGGTGTGAGAGCCGTCATCGCGGGCATGAACAACGCGTCAAAGACACCAAAGAGGAACGCGAAGATCAACAGCTCCCAGTAGCGCAGCGCGCCGAGACCGATCATCGTGACGAGCACGCCGGTCAGCACCGCTCGCATCACGTCGGACACCAGTAACAAGACGCGTCGAGAGAATCGGTCGACGATGGCGCCGCCCACGAGCAGAAAGGCCACGAGGGGCGTCATGCGAGCGGCCGCGAACCACGCCAACCCTGAGACGTCGTGCGTCGTGTCGAGGACGAGCAAGGTGAGGGCCACCAGGGCGACGCCGTCACCGAACTGCGACACCGTCTGACCCGCCACCAAGAGGGCGGGCTCACGGTGATGGGCGAGTTGCACGAGGGCCAGCTTCTTCTTCACTCCGGGCACTCTAGGTTGCGAGAACTCGGGCGCGCCCAACCGTTCGACGGATCCGGTGCCACCTCGAGGCGGTCGGCGACACACGCCTTCGATCCGTCGGCGGTGCGCCACGAGGAAGGGTCTTTGGACCCTAGCGATCGCCGCAATGTCGCGTCATACTCACCGTGGGGTCGTAGTGAAGACCCCTGCAGTAAGGAGGTGTCCTCATGACACTGAAGATGTTTGAACCGCTTGAGTTGGACCTGCCGGACCGCTGGCGACGTTGGCTTGACCTCGATTCGGAGACCGATCGTTGGTTGCGCATCGAGGAAATGCACGAAGACGGCATGATGGTGGTGCGCGCCGAGTTACCGGGAGTCGATCCTGAGAAGGACGTCGAGATCTCGGTCAGTGAAGGGGTGCTGCACATCTCGGCCAAGCGCGAAGAGCGCAGTGAGCACAAGGACAAGGGGACGTACCGTTCCGAGTTCCGTTACGGAGCGTTCTCGCGCGACTTCGTCCTGCCTAAGGGCGTCGATCACCACGCGGTGAAGGCGACCTATCACGACGGGATTCTCGAAGTCCGAATGCCGTGGGCGGGCGAAGCCTCGACCACGATGACCAAGGTGCCGGTCACCAGGGCATGATCGACACGTCGTTCTGACGTCGGAGGCGTCAGCGCAGTACACAATCGCCGGACCCCCGTGGACGGTGCCACTCAGATAGTCCCCCCGTCCGAGGCACTGTTCACCCGGGTCCGTACGAACGCCACATGGAGGGTGATTCCACCATCGAAGCGACAGGATTCGTCGGCAACTCGGTTGGGTTTGCCGACGTTTCTGCGTTCGAGTCAGGACACCGTGGCGAGGTGGTGGCGTTCGACGCTCACCCGAGCGCGACCGTTGGTGATGGAGCGCAGGTCGAGTCCGTAACGATGCAGACCGGCCTCGGGGACGAAGGCCACGACCGTCACCTCGTTGTTGTCGCTCTGGTCGGTCTTCACCACACGGCCCCGGCGGGGCTTGAGGTCGTTGAGGACTTCGCCGAGGAATTCAGTGGGAAACGTGGCCGTGACCTGCATGACGCGTTCGAGTACGACGGTGCCCGCCGACTCGAGCGCTGCTTTGAGGCCCATGGAACCAGCGGTCTCGAACGCCGCCTCCGAGGAGTCAACCGTGTGGAACTTGCCGTCGTAGAGGGTGACGCGAAGGCCCACGACCGGGTGCCCCTTGGGCCCGCCGTGCGCCATCGCCTTCTCGACGCCGTTACGCACCGCGCCGATGAATTGACGTGGGACGGCGCCGCCCACGACGGCGTCGACGAACTCAAAGGGGGCGTCGGGGTCGACCGACTCGACCTTGAGATTCACGACCGCGTACTGACCGTGACCACCGGTCTGCTTCTTCAGACGTCCTTCGCTGTCGCGTGATCCCGTGATGGTCTCGAAGAGTTGGACCTCGGGCGTGGCGGTGGCGACCTCGACGTTGAAACGCCGCCGGAGGCGTTCCAGCGTGACCTGGAGGTGGGTGTCGCCCATGACGTCGATGACCAACCGGCGTGAGACGGGGTCGTGGCGCACGTGCAGCGACGGGTCTTCCTCGGAGAGGCGGTGCAGGGCGTTGGCGATCTTGTCGTCGTCGTCGCGCGACATGCTCTCGAGGGCCACCGACATCGCGGGCGTCGCGACCGGCACGGCGACCGAGGTCAGGTTGAGTCCCTTCTTTGCCAGGAGATCGCCGACGACCACGTCGTTCAACTTGGCCACCGCCACCACGTCGCCGGTGAAGGCCTTATCGATGGGGACGAGCTTCGAGCCGAAGAGGTGGTGCAGGCCGTGCAGGCGCTCGTCGGAACGGGTCCTCGTGTTGACCAGCGTCACGTCGTTCGTGATGGTTCCCGAAATGACCTCCATCACCACGATGCGTCCGACGTAGGGGTCAACGATGACCTTGAACGCTCGCATCACCGGGTCCCCGTGGGGGTCGCGCTCGAGGAGCACTTCGTCGCCCCCGACGACCACGGGAATTGGTCGGCTGACCGCGATCTCGTCGAGGAGGGTGGCCAGGCGGTCCACGCCGACCCCCCTGGTCGCCGAACCGCACGTGACCGGCACGATGCGTCCCTCGATCATCAGCTCGCCGAGCGCCGGTTCGAGTTCTTCCATCGTCGGGACGTCGCCTTCGAGGTAGCGCTCCGTCAACGTGTCGTCGGCGACGACGATCGCCTCCAAGAGACTGGCCCGCACGCGAGCCTCGAGTTCCGCGAGGTCGGCGGGCACCGGTTCGTGCCGTGGTCCCTTGGCGTCGTAGGTGATCGCCTCGTCGGCGAGGAGGTCGACCACACCGGTGAAGTCGGCCCCTTGGCCGATGGGCAGCTCGAGCGGCGCGAGCGTCGGTCCGACCAACTGCTCGAGGCCGTGCAGTGTCGCTTCGAAATTGGCTCGTTCGGCGTCGAGGGCATTGACGAACACCACGACCGGGACGCGGGCCTCGAGCGCGAGGCGCCAGGTGGCGACGAAGTCTGGCGAAACGCCGTCGACCGCACTCACCACCAGCACTGCCACGTCGGCGACGTCGAGGGCGCGCTCCACCTCACCGTGGAAGTCAATGAGTCCGGGCGTGTCGAGCAGCGTCAACTTGTCCTCGCCGACCCATACGGGCGCCATGGCGATGCCGAGGGACATCTGGTGCTTGCGTTCTTCGGGATCGTTCCCGCACAGCGCCGTGCCCGCCTCGACCTTGCCGGGACGTTCGAGTCCCCCGGTGGCCACGACGAGCGCCTCAAGCAGAGAGGTCTTTCCGACGCCGTTTCGTCCAATCAGCGCGACCGTTCTCGCTCTCGGGTGGCTGGGGGCGATGACCATGAGCACCTCGCTTGTGTTGGTGTTAGACACAACGTATACCTCGCGAGAGGGGCAAAGTCGAGTCGAAAGTCCTGTCGCCGTGGGTCCCGCGCTCTGGTGACGACACAAGAATGTCGTCACCGGGAGCTGGCGACGCGCCGAGGTCCTCTTGGACGTGCAACGCCGAATTCGAGTCGTCGATGCCCATGTCGCTACCGCCTCGATCGACGGCGTCGTCTTCGTCGTACCTTCGGACGAGCCATGTCCTAAGTTCTCTGTGGCGTCCGGGCCGAACTGGTCTCGGCGTTCGAACGGAGGTGTCGTGTCGACTGGTCGTGAGCTCGCAGGTGTGCTGCCGGTCATCCAGACCCCGTTCGGCGACGACGACGAGATCGACGAGGCGGCGCTTCGCGTAGAGCTTGAATGGGTGCTCGACCAGGGCGTCGCCGGGCTGACGACGGGGATGGTGTCAGAGGTTCTTCGCCTCAGTGAGAGGGAACGACGATTCCTGCACGAGGTCGTCGTCGACGTGGCCCGAGGACGTGGTGCGCTGTCGGTGGTGAGTTGTGGTTCGGAGAGCACGAAGGTAGCGACTGAGTACGCGCGACACGCCGAGCAGATCGGGGCCGATGGCGTCATGGTCATCGCCCCGACCACCGTGGCCCTCGATGACGATGCCACGTTCGAGCACTTCGCACGCATTGCCGACGCGACGGCCATCGCACTCGTCGTCCAAGACGCGAGTGGCTACGTTGGCCGTCCGCTCAGCATCGCCGTGCAAGCTCGGTTGCTCGAACACTGCCCCGAGCGCATCTACTTCAAACCCGAGGCACCGCCGATCGGTCAGCGCCTGACGGCGTTGCGCGAGGCCACCCACGCTACGGCCAGAGCTTTCGAAGGGACCGGGGGCACGGCGCTCGTTGACAGCTTTCGTCGTGGTGTGGTCGGAACGATGCCGGGCGCCGAGGTCTGTTGGGCGGTCCAAGCCATGTGGCAAGCGCTCGGGATCGGTGATTGGGCCCGCGCCTATGCGATCAACGGTCCGTTGAGTCTGCTGATCAACTTGCAGAACTCGATCGACTCCTTCGTCGCGGTCGAAAAGCGCATCTTGCAGCGTCAGGGCGTCGTGCAGTCGACTCGAGTGCGTGGTCCGGTCGGTTACGTCTTGGACGCCGAGACGCGAGACGAAGTCGACCGCTTGGTGGCAATGCTGCAATCGGTTGTTCGTTAGTGTGTCCTGGCCGTCTCGTCGAGGCGCTTGGACGGCGAATCGTCGAACGACAGGCCGACTAGCGTGACGATAGGCCGAGGAATATCGCCTTAACTCGAAACTGGCTGCTTCGACTTTCGAAGTGGTTGCACATCGCGGTGGCGGGTGAGCGACGTCGTCATGAGTGCAGGTGCCAGCACCTCCGTCCCGACCATTCCGCCCCCCGCGGGTGTCGTGCCGCCCGAACAGTCGAATGACAGCGCCGCGAGTCCGAAGCGCCCTCGCGCGGCCGCCCGACTAGACCGATTGCCACCGTCGCGGTGGCTTACCGCGATCATGGGACTGCTCTTCTTGAGCTGGCTCATCGAGTCCTACGACATCGGCCTCACCGGCGCCGTGTTGCCTTCGCTCACCCAACAATTCGCGCTCTCAACCGGCATGAAGTCGTTCGTGGCCATCGCGGCCAACATCGGCATCGTGATCGGCATCGTGCCGGCCGGTCGACTCGCCGACCGTTTTGGACGGCGCAACGTGCTGATCATCGGCACCGCGGCCTACGCCGTCCTGACCTTCTCGACCGGCTTCGTTCACGGCGTCGGGAGCCTCGTCGCCATGCGCATCGTGGACGGCGTGGCGATGGGTGCGGTCTTCCCGATCCCGTATATCTACGCATCCGAGCTATGTCCCATCAATCGTCGTGGAAGGTTCACGGGTTGGGCGGATTCCTTCTTGTCCGTTGGCTACTTCCTCTCGCCGCTCCTCGCCCTCGTCCTCATCCCCAACGTCAGCGACACACACGGATGGCGCATCATGTTCATGATCGGCGGCGTCCCCATCTTGTTCGCGCTCCTCGCGTGGCGCTTTCTTCCCGAGTCGCCGCGGTGGCTCGAATCCAAGGGACGCTGGCGTGAATCCGAGGCGGCCTTGGTCAAGATGGAAACGAGGGCCGAGCGGTCGCTCGGTGCACCGCTCGCAGCGTTGCCGCGTGAGGACGACGTAAAGCACGTCGCGACGCTTCAATCGTGGCACGCAATATTCAAGGCACCGTTGCGACGCAGGGCCGTCACGCTCTGGGTCACCTTCGGTGGAACGTTCTTCATCTTCTATTCGATTCAGATCTTCATGCCGACCGTCGTCCAGAGCATGGGCTACCCGTTGACCTCGGCCTTCGCGTTCACCGCGATCATCGTCGGTGTCTCGATTCCGGGGAAGTTGCTCGAGTCGTTCGTCATCGAGCGTTGGGGACGCAAGCCCGTCATCATCGGATTCACCACGATCGCCGCGGTGGCGGCGATTACCTTCGGCTTCGTTCGCGGCGCGGTGCCGATCATCATCTTGGGTTGCCTGATGTCGTTCTTTGGCATCGGCGTCGACCCCGCGGTCAAGACCTATACGTCCGAGAGCTATCCCACTGAAATCCGAGCGTGGGGAGTCGCGACGACTGAAGGCTTCGGTCGACTCATCTCAGGTGTTGCCGGTCCGTCACTCATCCCGATCGTGTTATCGAATTTCGGCGTCGGCGCCGTCTACTCGCTCGTTGGTTCGGTCGCGTTGATCGCTGTCGTGATCGTCTTCATCTACGGACGCGAAACCCACGGCTTGACGCTCGAGCAGAGTGCTGACCCTCTAAGTGCACTCGGGCCGACTCACTCTGGTCTCGTGTCAAAGGAGAGCGGGTGACGGGAATCGAACCCGCATGGCCAGCTTGGAAGGCTGGAGCTCTACCATTGAGCTACACCCGCGTGTCTCGAATGAGACTTCAACGAGTCTAGAGCACGCTATTAGCGTGGAACCGTGGACGAGACTCTCTATGACGAGGTGGGCGGCGAGGCGTTCTTCGTGCGCCTCGTCGACGCCTTCTACGAGTCGGTCGAAGCCGACGAAATCCTGCGCCCGATGTACCCCGCGGACCTCACTGACGCGAAGCGCCACCTCGTCCTCTTCTTGGTGCAGTACTGGGGCGGCCCCTCAACGTACATGCAAGAGCGCGGGCATCCGCGACTTCGCATGCGCCACGAGCCGTTCGCCATCACGAAGAGGGCCCGTGACGCGTGGCTTGTCGCGATGACCACGGCGCTCGCGAGTGAGCGAGAACACCTCACCGATCGCCAGTTCGACGAGATGACAGCGTATTTCGAGATGGCCGCACACCAGCTGCGCAACGTCTGAGTCTGGTCGTCACGCCACGTTCATCTCGGATGATGCCCATGAGGTCGTCTCGGTCCTTACTCTTGAAGGTATGAGTCGACGATTGGTTCTGCGAGAGAACGAGGTCACGATCATCTCGGTCACGCCAGTGGCCCGGGGCCTGGTGCGACCCTTCCTGGTCACGTTCGTGACCGGCGCACTCGTGATCGCGGCGGCCAGTCGCATCGGCATCGTCCATCGACACGAGTCGGTTATCGGCCTCATCCTGGTCGCTCCCTTCGCTTTCGTCGCGTTGACCAGGACATGGCGCTGGCGCTCTCACAAGGTGCACGTGACCAACGAGCGTGTGATCATCGAAGGCGGCGTCCTTCACCACTACCGAAGTGCGGTGGAGTTGCGCGACGTCTTCGCCACGCGAATTGACCAACGAGTGACGGAGCGCTTGTCGCGTCGCGGACTCGTCGTGCTCGAGACGCCCGCCGGTCCCGTCGTGGTTGGCAAGGTTCGCCATCCGGGCGCGCTCTGTCGGTTGATCGACGCGGAGCGCAATGCCCAACCCGACGACGTCGTCGCCCTCGACACCGTATTCTCGTTCGACGAACCCGATCCCTTCGCCTACGAGATGCGTCCGCATCGGCGACCTCCACGACGACGCGTTGAATGACGGCCGAGAAATCCAAGTACCGTGATTGTCGTGACCAACCGCTATCGATGCAACGCCTGCGGGAACTTGACTCGATTCGATGTCGTGGAGACGACGTCGGTTCGAGCGTTTCACCACTACACCGTGGGCGGCGACCTCAACATCGAAGAGCCTGAGGTCATTGCGCGAACCGTCGATTCGGTGACGTGTCGCTGGTGCGGCCACGGGCGCGCGGTCGAGGTCATCACCGACGTCGAATGAACCAACCGGGCGCCCACTCGTTTGACCGCCCCCGCGAACGTGCGGCGCCGACCTCGGTGCACGGTCATTGGTCCAATGGTGACGCGATCGACATCGAGCTCGATGGCCTTACCCTCATCGTCGCGGTCAAGTCCAACTGCGACGGATGCGCCGACTTCGTCAATTCGCCACTCGACGAGCTGCACGGCGTCAAGGTCTTGGTGCTGAGTGCATCGGACGACGACGAAGGAGAATGGGCGAACGCCGTCCAGCCAGTGCTGGTGGCGCCCGAGACGCTGCGCGAGCTCGAGGTCCGATGGCCCCCGTTCTACGTACTCGTCGATCCCGCGACGTCACGAGTCGTCACCGAGGGCGTGGTGTTCGGTCCTTCGCAGGTGGCGATGGAGATCGCCCCGCATCTCGATTGACGTGTCACAGTCATCCTGCACAGTGGTACGAGACGACGAAAGGTGCCACGATGAACAGCGAGATCGAACTCTCGATTAGTTGCAACGACTGCGTCCGACGCGGGACGCCGGACTGCTCGGACTGCCTGGTGAGTTTCGTTATCGGCGAGACGCCCGACGAACTGGTCATGACCAGCGGTGACGCGGACGTGGTGCAGCTCTTCACCGCCCAGGGGATGATTCCACGTCTGAAGTTCCATAATCGCTCGTCGTAGGGAGCTCCGAGCTGCTTGAGTAACGTGGTCGAATGGCGCGCCATCTCCTGGTGACCAACGACTACCCACCCAAGACCGGTGGAATCCAGGTCTACCTCCACGAACTCTGGCGGCGACTCGAACCGGGTCGAGCGGTCGTTGTGACGGCGTCGTCGGACCCGGAAGCGTCTCGCTTCGACCGAACAACCGACGTGGTCGTAGAACGGAGCGCCGGCCGGACGCTGTACCTGCCGACACCGCGGACGCTCGCCCTGATCGAAGCGGCCATTGAACGCCATCAACCAGATCTCGTCCTGCTCGATCCGGCGTGGCCCCTGGGTCTGCTCGGTCCGAGGTTGTCACGGCCCTACGGGGTCGTGCTGCACGGAGCGGAGGTCGCCATTCCGGGCCGCCTGCCCTTGGTCGCCTCGTCACTTCGCTACGTGCTGCGTCACGCTCAGGTTGCGATCTGTGCGGGCGGCTACCCCGAGACCGAAGGTCGACGGGTCGCCGCCGAGCACATGTCGCCGGTCGTCGTCGTACCGCCCGGCGTCGACACCGCGCGCTTCACGCCTCTCGCAGCCGAACGACGCGTCGAGGTGCGCGCCGCCCTCGGCATCGAGTCGTCCGCGTTCGTGATCTGCTCGTACTCGAGGCTGGTCCCTCGCAAGGGCATGGACACCTTGATCCGAGCTGCCGCGATGCTCTCGGAGGAGTTCTCGAATCTTCGCGTCGAGATCGGCGGCGACGGCCGCGACCGGCCGCGACTCGAGAGGCTCGCGAGGCGCCTGGACGCTCCGGTGACGTTTCGCGGCCGGGTGGACGACGCCGAGATCGTGGAATGGCTCGGCGCGAGCGACCTGATGGTGATGGACTGTCGAAGCCGGTGGCTCGGACTCGAGCAGGAAGGTTTCGGCATCGTGTTCCTCGAAGCGGCGGCGGCGGGCGTCGCGCAGGTGGCGGGGCGTTCGGGTGGGAGCCACGAGGCGGTGATCAACGGATCGACCGGAGTCGTCGTGGACGACCCGACGAGTGACGAGGCGCTGGTCGACGCGATTCGCCTCCTGCTCGTCGACGACCAGCGCCGTGGTGAGTATTCGCAGCGGTCGCGTCGAGTGGCGGTCGAACGCTTCGATTGGGACCGCCTGGCCGGGCGATTGTCGAGTGAATTGGCTCCGTTTGACCACTTCGAGACCGACAATCAACTGTTCTAAGGTTGATGGTGAGGAGGTGGCGTGACGCAACGGGCGAGCGAGTCGATCACGGTAAATGCACCCCCGGCCGTGGTGTATCAGGTGGTGGCCGACTTCGAGCACTACGACAAGTGGGTGGGGGACCTCAAGCGCATCGAGGTTCTCGAGCGCGATGAGCAGGGCCGCGCCTCGGACGTCGAGTTCCGTGCTGCCGCGTTCGGGCGTTCGACGACCTACACCCTGCACTACGACTACAGCGGCGCCCCCGAGCGACTCTCGTGGCGCCAGATCGACGGTGACCTGACCGAAACGCTGAACGGCGAGTACGTCTTTGAACCGAGCGGCGAGGGAACACTGGTCACCTACGACCTCGAGGTCGAGTTACTGGTTCCGATCCCGTCGTTCATCAAGGCGCGTGCGGCGTATCGAATCCAGACCCAGGCACTCCGCGAACTGAAGGCCCGCGCTGAGCAGCCGCGATGACCGACGTTGCTATCGGCGTCGACGTCGGCGGTACGAAGGCGCTTGCGCTGGTCGTCGCGCGCGACGGTCGGGTCCTCAGTGAACTCCAAGCCCAGACGCCCCACGACCATGGCGACGGGGCGGGCGACGCCACGGCCAAGGTACTCACCGAACTGATCGAGGAGATCTGTTCGCGCCAGTCGTTGCGAACGAGCGAGGTGCCGATCGGTGTCGGGCTGCCGGGCATGATGCGCCGCGACGGACGCCTGGCGTTCGCCCCGAACCTGAGGACCGCGTCGGGGGCCGACCTCGGCGCGCTGCTCGGCCAATCGCTCGGAAGTTCGATCGTCTTTTGCGAGAACGACGCGAACTGTGCGGCGTTGTGTGAGCACGAGTGGGGAGCGGGTCGCGGCATCGACGACTTCGTGATGGTCACCCTCGGTACGGGCATCGGCGGCGGGGTCGTCGCCGACGGACAGTTGGTTCGCGGGCGCAGCGGCTTCGCCGGCGAGATCGGCCACATGGTCGTCGAGGCCCGCGGGGCGGCGTGTCACTGCGGCGGCTACGGCTGCTGGGAGCGCTACGCGTCGGGCGGCGGACTGCACCGCTTGACGCGCGCCGCGGCCCTGGAGGGCCGATTGTCGACATTGGTGCAGCGCTGTGGCAACGCCGAGTCCGTTCGCGCGGAAGACGTGACCCACGCGGCCTCCGAAGGCCTCGACGAAGCGGTGATGCTCATGAAGGAGGTCGGCTGGTGGCTCGCGCTCGGACTGGCGAACCTC
>Ga0075029_100001303_pt1 | contig 14345 bp, 12 predicted proteins | sample LitLauG_LLR_2013_FD_71391 | JGI IMG/M metagenome (GOLD analysis project Ga0075029, IMG submission 71391) | Freshwater sediment microbial communities from North America - Little Laurel Run_MetaG_LLR_2013 | ecosystem: Environmental > Aquatic > Freshwater > Creek > Sediment | place: USA...
CGATACGCTTCGCCAAAGTGATATCCTCGTCGCAACGATTTGCGTCACTCGGTAACCACGCGCTCTTTGATATACAGTGCCCATGAATTGATGCTTGAAACAGCAATCTATTGGTTATAAATATATATTTGACCTGGAATTGGAGAAGCGAGTTCATGATTACCGCCAATCAGCTCAGGGCTGCTCGGGCGCTCCTGAACATCGATCAGCGGCAAATGGCTGAGCTGGCACACCTTTCGGTGCCGACGATCCAGCGTATGGAAGCCAGTGACGGCGTCGTCCGCGGCAACGTCGATTCTCTCATGAAGCTGGTTTCTGCTCTCGAGAATGCCGGGATCGAGCTGATCAATCCGGGGGTTCCGAGTTCCACCGGAGGTCGAGGCGTACGACTCCGGGAGCATGTCACGAAGCCAAAGCCGAAGATTGTCCGGCAGCAAAAGCTGTTGGAGCGGGCGCGATGAATGCATGATTATCGCTGCAATGGTCGGCTCGGCCGATCCGCGGCGACTTGCGCTCCTGCTGCTTGAGCGCATCTGCTTGAGCGCCCCGAAGCTGGCCACTCCGATGCTCATCGTTCCTGACCACCATATGTTGCCAACAATATTGCGATGCCCTGCATCGGCGCCGCGATTATTCCCGCCTGGAACAACCGCAACATCGAAGCAATTTTCAAGGCGCAACGGCGGCCGTGTCTGCCTGCTCGAGCAACGCAAGAAGACCCTTCAGCATAGCAGTTGGAGTAGGGGGACAGCCATGGATGTGGAGGTCGACAGGGACGACTTCGGAGACCCCGCCAACGACTGCGTAGCTGCCGGCGAAACACCCTCCATCCCGAGCGCAATCTCCGATCGCGACGACCCATTTGGGATTGGGGACCGCATGATAGGTGCGCGCGAGCGCTTCGCGCATGTTCTTGGTCACGGGACCGGTCACCATTAGCACATCGGCATGGCGCGGCGAGGCAACGAACCGGAGGCCAAAGCGTTCGACGTCGTAGTAGCCGTTATTAAGCGCGTGGATTTCGAGTTCGCATCCATTGCAAGAGCCGGCGTCGACCTCTCTTATCGAGAGACTCCGACCGAGCCGCCGCCGCGCAGCGTGGCCAACGGCTGTTGCGAGTTCCGTCACTGCAGCATCGTCCGACGACGGGGCCCGCTCGGTGAACGGCCGGCGAAACAGGGTTTCAAAAAGCAGCTTGCGCATTTTTACTGTCCTTAGAGGTCGTGGCCCGAATACGAGCAGTTGAACGACTTGTTGCAGAGCGGAAAATCCGCAACGATGTTGCCCTCGATGGCGGCCTCCAGCAGCGGCCACTGAAACCACGAGGGGTCGCGGAGGTGGCATCGTTCGATCAGGCCATCGAGCAGGCGCAGCCAGACCAGAACGTCGCCGCGAAATCCCTCGACGATGGCCATGCCTTCGCTCGGCTCGCGCCAGCGCCCCACGGGCGTGCTTGACGGGCCTTCGGGAAGCCGATCCAGGATCTGGTCGATCAGCGAAAGGCTCTGCTCGATTTCGCGCACCCTGATCCAGACGCGCGCATTGACATCGCCCTCCTTCAGGACGGGTACCTCGAAGCGCAGGCTGTCATACGGCGGATAGGCCAGCGCCCGGCGCGCATCGAACGATCGCCCGGACGCCCGGCCGACATAGCCTCCGGCAGCATACTGCCTGGCTAATGCGGGCTTGAGCACACCGGTATCGACCGTGCGATCCTGGAGCGATGCGGTGTTGTCGTAGAGCTCGACCAAGACAGGAAAGCGCAGGCGGATGTTATCCAGCGTCGCCCGGATGATTGCTTTTCCGTCATCGTTCAGGTCACGGGTCACGCCGCCGGGCGTGATGACGTCCCGCATCAACCGATGGCCGAATGCATTGAGGGCTGCGCGCAGCACGCTCTCGCGCAACACGCTGCAATGCGCGTGGATCAGGGTGAAGGAGGCATCGTTGCAGATCGCCCCGATGTCGCCGAGATGGTTGGCGAGCCGCTCGAGTTCGGCGAGCAGCGCCCGCAGAAACACCGCGCGATCGGGCACGACAAGCTCCAAAGCGGCCTCCGCCGCCCGCGAAAACGCAAAAGCGTAAGCCACCGTGCTGTCGCCTGACACCCGTCCGGCGAGCTGTACTGCCCGCTCGAGATCGGCGCCTGACATCAGCCCTTCTATGCCCTTGTGCGTGTAGCCGAGCCGCTGCTCGAGTCGGACCACGGTTTCGCCGCTTGCCGTAAAACGGAAATGTCCGGGTTCGATGATGCCCGCATGCACCGGGCCGACCGCAATCTGGTTCAGGCCTTCGCCCTCGACCGGAAGGAAACGATAAGGTGCGGACTTTGACAGCGCGTCGATGCGATCGCCCAACGGGAAGCGCACGCCCCAATTATCGTGATCAAGCCAGGGACGGGTATCGGGCAAGCCTTGCGCCGATAGCCCGAACAGATCGTGCACTGTTCGCTCCAGTCGAAGCGCCGGCGGGTGAAGCCTGCCGATCGAGGCGTAGCTGCCATCGGGGCAGTCCAGGCTGACGATGGCGATTTCTGCGGTATCTTCATCCATGATCGCCATGTGCACCATTGAGGGTTCGCCCCAAAGGCCGAGCAAGCTCAGGTGTCCCTGCGCCAGTTCGTTTGCCACAAATCTCCAGAGGTGAGCACCCACCATGGCGCGTGGCCACGGCCTGCGTTGCAGGATTTCGCGGCCTTCCAGTATGCGATCGATCAGCGAGGTCATAACCTGTTGATCCTATCCGAGAAGGCGAGCCACGTGCTGGAACCAGGCGACCAACGGCGCCGGAAGATAGATTCCTGCGATCAGCACCAGCGAGAGATGCGCAAACATCGGGACATAGGAAGCATCCGCGGGCGCCGTGCTGCCGCGAGGTTTTCCGAACGCGACGCTGGTCAGCCGCAACGTCAGCGCGCCAAAGGCCAGCAAGAGCCCAAGCACCAGCACGATCGCGAGCAAGGGAGCCCGGGCAAATGTCGAGCTGACGATGAGAAATTCGCTCATGAAAATGCCGAGCGGCGGCAAGCCGGTGATCGCGACCACGCCGGTCACCAGGCCCCAGCCAAGCGCCGGATGCGTCACTGTCAGGCCGCGGATCCTGGAAATCCGCTGCGTGTCCTTGATCTGTGAAATATGCCCGACGGCGTAGAAGATCGCCGACTTGGTCAGGCTGTGCATCACCATGTGCAATAGCCCGGCAAAATTGGCGAGCGGGCCGCCCATGCCGAACGCAAACACGATGATGCCCATGTGCTCGATCGAGGAATAGGCGAACAGGCGCTTGATGTCGCGCCGGCGATACAGCATGAAGGCTGCGAACACCACCGAAACCAGGCCGATCGTCACCATCAGCGGGCCGGGCGCGATCGCCGCGGGATTTGCGGCGAGCAACATCTTGAAGCGCAACAGCGCATAGAGCGCGACGTTGAGCAGCAGGCCCGACAGCACGGCCGATATCGGCGTCGGGCCTTCGGCGTGCGCGTCGGGCAACCAGGCATGCAGTGGCGCCAACCCGACCTTGGTGCCGTAGCCGAGCAGCAGAAAGATGAAAGCGACGTTGAGAAGAGGCGCTTCGAAGTTTTCGGCGTGTTGGATCAGGAGGGTCCAAACCATCGCGTCCCGGCCTTCGCCAACGACTGGCCGCGCGGCCATGTAGACCAGGATAGTGCCGAACAACGCAAGTGCGATGCCGACGCTACCGAGGATGAAGTATTTCCAGGCCGCTTCCAGCGCGGCGTGGGTACGATAGATGCCGACCATCAGCACGGTGGTCAGGGTGGCGATTTCGACCGCAACCCACATCAAGCCGATATTGTTCGACACGAAGGCGAGGTTCATGCCGAACATCATGATTTGGTATATCGCGTGGTAGAAACGCAGATATCTCGGCGTCAAGCGGCCGGTTTCCATTTCATGCGCGATGTAGCTTGCGCTGAAGATACTGGTGGTGAAACCGACGAACGTATTCAACACGATGAAGACGATGTTGAGGTCGTCGACCAGCACATAGGGCCCCGGCTGCGGACGTTCCACCACAAACAGCGAGAGCGCGGCGAGAAATGTCGCCAGACTCGCGACCACGTTTAGACGCGCGGTCAGCCGGTATCCTGGCAGCGCGGCCAATAGCGCGGCCGAGACGATCGGAATCAAGAGGACCGCGGCTACCGGTTCGAATGAAGCTGCGCTCATCGCTGTTCACCCCGGAAGTCGTCAAGCGCGGAAACATCGACGGAATCGAAGCGTTCGCGGATTCGGAACAGGAAGATGCCGATCACGATGAAAGCGATCAGAATCGAGAAGGCGACGCTGATCTCGACGACCAGTGGCATCCCCTTGGCACCGGTCGCCGCAAGCACCAGTCCGTTCTCGAGCGACATGAATCCCACCACCTGGCTGACGGCGTTGCGGCGCGTCACCATGACCAGAAGCCCCAGCAGCACGACCGACAGCGCGAAGGCAAGATCCTCGCGCGCCAGGGGGTCGGCTTCGGCGGTCACCCGCAGCATCAGCACCATCGAGAGGGCGACCAGCGCCATCCCGGCGAGCATGGTCGGGCCGACACCCACGACCGATTCGATGTCGCGGTGAATGCCAAGCTGCTTGACGATGCGATGCAGCGCCACCGGAATGACGACCGCCTTGAAGACGAGAGCGATGGCAGCGGTGATGTAGAGATGAGGTGCGTCCTGGACAAAAGCCTGCCAGGCGACGGAGAGCGCGAGCACCAGGGCATGGATTGCAAAAACGTTGAGCAGCGAATAAAGCCGGTCCTGGTACAGCATCATGAAGGAGATCAGGACGAGCCCGCCGGCCAGCGTGTGCGAGATGTCGAAGGAGAGGCTGTGCATCTGCATCAGAAACTCCTCGACACGAACAGCAAGAGCGTGCCGAGCAAGCCCAGCATCAGCGCGGCGCCAAGAAATTGCGGAACGCGAAATACGCGCATCTTCGCAGTCGCCGTCTCGAACAGCGCCAGGAAAAAGCCGGCGACTACAAGCTTGACGAGGTAGGCGGCGGTCCCGATCGCATAGGCCAACGGGCCCGTTCCGAACACAGCGATCTTCCAGGGCAGGAACACGCAGGCGATCAGCGAGACGTAGAGCAATAGCTTGAGAAACGCGCCGAATTCGATCATTGCAAGATGGCGGCCGGAATATTCAAGCACCATCGCTTCATGCACCATGGTGAGCTCCAGATGCGTCGCAGGATTGTCGACCGGAATACGCGCGTTCTCGGCGAGCGCCACCATGATCAGCGCGATCACGGCCATGCCCAGCGACACCCGCAGGCCGACGTGGGACGAAGCCATGAAATTCGCGACCGTCGAGAGCTGGGTCGAACCGGCAACCAGCGCCATGCAAAACACGATCAACAGCATCGCCGGTTCCGCCAGCGCCGCGATCATGACTTCGCGGCTGGAGCCGATGCCGCCGAAACTGGTGCCGACGTCCATCCCCGCGAGCGCGAGAAAGAAGCGTGTGCTGCCAAGCAGCGCGACGATGGCGATCAGATCGGCCGTCCAGTTGAACAACAGGCCGGTCGCGAATGTCGGCACCAGCGCCGCCGCGACCCAGATTGCGGCAAAGGTGATGTAAGGTGTCACTCGGAACAGCCATGATGCGTTATCGGCCAGCACGACTTCCTTGCGGAGCAGACGCAGCAGATCGCGATAGGGCTGAAACACCGAGGCGCCCTGGCGGCGCACCAGGCGGGCCTTGACCTTGCGCACGAAGCCGGTCAGCAGCGGAGCGAGCAACAGCACCAGCAGCATCTGTATGCCCTGAACAACGATGTCGGAGATCACGACCATATCGCGAGCGCCAAGAGCAGCGTGACGAGGGTGGCAAACACCAGACTGAGATATTGCCGGATGGTCAGGAACTGCAGGCGGTTGAGCCGATCGGAGGAGAGGCCGACCGCTCCCGCGATCGGCGCGTACATCCCTTCCCAGATCAGGTCATGCAGTTCGATTCGCAGTCGCGCCGGCCTGATGTCTCCGGGGGGCGGCATCTCGACATGATCGCGGGCGTGGAACAGCATCGTTCCGAACACGCGACGGATCGGCTGCGCGAAGCTCGTTCCGGAATACTGCGCCGCGGGCGTCGGATCGGAGAAGCCGCAGCCCCAAGCCGGCCCTCGACGCAAGGCTTGCGATGCGAAGCGGTGGATGAAATAGACCGCAAGCGAAGCGGATATCGTGATGAATACCATCACCAGCAGTCCGTTGTACGAGCTCTTGCTCTCCGCGATCGGCACGATCGAGAGCCAGGCCTCGTTGGCCTGGATCGGCATGTTGCCGCCGAGAATCTCGGTCGTGATCGGCGCCAGCGCATCGATCACCGGTCCCGGCAGGATTCCGGCGAACAGGCAAAGAGTGGCGAGGATGAACATGGCCGCAAGCGAGTATCGGTCGACGTCATGCGCAGCTTCCGCCGCGACGCTGCGCGGCCGCCCGAGAAAGGCGACGCCATATGCCTTGACGAAGCAGGCAGCCGCCACTGCGGCAGCGAGTGCCAGCAGCGCTCCGACCGCGGGCACCATGATCTTCAGGGCCCACTGCGGCAGCTCCGGACTTTGCAACACCGCCTGGAAGATCAGCCACTCCGAGACGAAGCCGTTGAACGGCGGGAGAGCCGAGATGGCGACGCAGCCAACGAGAAAGACGAAGCTGGTGAGCGGCATTCGATGGATGAGGCCGCCCAATTTGTCCATGTCCCGCTCGCCCGTCGCCGTCAGAACGGCGCCGGCTCCGAAGAACAGCAGGCTCTTGAAGAACGAATGGTTGAGCACATGAAACAGCGCGGCGGTGAAGGCGAGCGCTGCCAATAGCTTCAGGCCGTTGGCCTGAAACGCCAGCGCAAGACCGAGGCTCGCGAAGATGACGCCGACATTTTCGATCGTGGAGTAGGCGAGCAGGCGCTTGAGGTCGTTTTCCATCATCGCATACAGGATGCCCATCACGGCGGTGATGCCACCGACGAAGAGGACGACGACGCCGGCCCACCACGCCGGTTGCCCCAACAGATCGAACACGATGCGAATGAAACCGTAGATCGCGACCTTGGTCATGACGCCGCTCATCAGCGCGGAAACGTGGCTCGGCGCCGCGGGATGCGCGAGCGGCAGCCAGACGTGCAACGGCACCAGGCCGGCCTTTGATCCGGCGCCGAGCAACATCAGGATCAATACCAGCGTCGCCGCGTATGGCGTATGCGGAGCCGCGCGAATAGCTGCAAATCCGTAATCTCCCGCCGCTCCTGCCAACAGGCCGAAGGCCAGCAGCAGCGCCAGCGTGCCGAAGCCTGCCATCACCAGATAGATATAGCCTGCCTTGGCGTTGGCGGCTTCACGGTGGTGCGCCATGACCAGCGCCCAGGACGCGAGCGACATGAATTCCCAGCACAGCAAATAAGAGAACGCGTCGTCCGCCAGCACCACGAGATTCATGCCCGCCAGAAAGGCGGGAAAAAACGGAAGCACGCGGTGCGGCGTCGCTTCGTGCTGGCCGTAGCCGAGACCATAAAGGCTCGCCGCGGCCCCTCCGAGATTGACGACGATGAGGAAAAACGAGGCCAGCGCGTCGAGGCGGAAATGGGCGCCAAGCCACGGCAATCCGACCGGCAGCGTCAGAGCGGTGACGTTTGCCGGATCGCCAAGCAACGACCGCATGGACCCGATCAATGCAACCGCCGACACGGCCAATGTAGCGCCGTAGATCACGGCCGTGGCGGCCTTTGAGCGGCTCAGAACGATTGCCAGAACTGCCAATCCGAGCAATCCGGCAACACACGCCATTTGCAAATTGACGGCCGACATTACGTGCGCGCCCTTGTTCTGCTTGGCGCTTTATTTTCCGGTCGAGCGCCCGGAAGGGCGTTTGCCGAATGCGAATTTACTTTCAGTCCAACCCCGCGTCCCAGCGAATTGCTAACGGCGCCTTCGTCGATCATCTCGATCCCCGCCGCTTCGAATGCGGCGATCAGCTTGACCAGAGAATCGACATTGCCCCGAACCATCGTTTCGCTCGCCTCCATGCGCTGAATAGTCGGCACGGAAAGCCCCGACAATTCCGCGAGCCGGCGCTGATCGATGCCCACAAGCGCCCTGGCAGCCCGCAATTGAGCCGCTGTGATGATCGATCTCCCCGGTGACCCGAACGAGTATCAAACATCATTCGTCCATGGTAAGTACTGATGTTAAAGTGTCAATAACTGATATATGAGATATCGATTCTAAAGGCCGATTTCATGCCCATTTTTGAATGAGCCTGCCTGCCGTAGCGAGCGACCCGAGATGATTCGCGTCGATCACTCCGGCCGAAGGCTTCGCCCCGGCTTTCGTTCATGCCCCATTGAGCGGGAGAACTCCCGGACACGCGTTACCCCGCTTGGAGCTTCTGCATTTCTGAGCAAGTTGCGGGGTACGCATGTCGGAACCGGTCACCCGACTTGTCTCGCTGATAAAGTCGTAGGGCAGATTGATCGTCGCATGTGCGTTGCGAGGTTGCCGAAAAGTCTGGCATTTTCGGACATGCCGCGCATGTGAATTTGAAGGAGGGCAAGGCCGTCCTCGAGCGCGGCGAACTGTTCAAAAAACTGTTCCTCGGTGAGCTCTCGTTCCGGTAAGCTGCCTTCGGCCTTGTCGTCAGTTTCGATAGGATATTTCATGATGCTGCTCCTTTGCGTTGGGTTGGGTGGTGTACCTGCACGGGCGAGGCAGCTGATTGTCTGCGGCCGCCGCCTCGCCCTCCAATCTGGCGATCATTCGATGACCAAGGCGGGCTTGAGGACTACAGGCCGGGACAAATTGTAGAAATTGGGCGAAGTCGCCATCACCGCCTGGTGGACCTCGGCGAACTGCTCTTTTGTTCCGCTACCCTTGATGCGAACGGTGTAGCTGAGGCTCTCATAGCCCTGCGGCACGGCGGGATCGATCCCGAGGAAGCCGCGGAGATCGATCTCACCGTCGGTCTCGATCGCCAGGCTTTCGAGGGTGATCCCGCGCACCGCGCACTGTGCCACATATCCGACCGTCATGCAGGCGTTGAGCGCCGCGATCAGATGGTCCTGCGGATTGGCGAAACTGTTCGATCCGCCGAGTTCGCGCGGCTCATCGATGTCGATCGAGAACCGGCGCGCCACCCTTTCGCCGCCGATCTCATAACTCTCGATTTCTGCGCGGCTCCGCGCCTGGCCTTGCCAGGTCGTAGTGACGCGCCAGTTCGTCTTGCCTTTTTCGGGTTCGCGCCTGACGTCGCCGATCAGCGCAAACAGGTCGTCGACATTGATGCCGTTGACGACGGTGGGTTCGACAGTCTTACTTTGTGCACCCATGATGGGTCTCCTTTGCTTGGGGTTGGGTTTGGACTTCACATTCGGATCATTGCAGCGTCGCGAGCGCCTGCTGGATGCGCTGGCCCTGCTTTTCGGTGATCAGGCTGGATAGCACCTTGCCGAAGTGCGGGTGCTGGGCGCCTGAATGGATGTATTGCCAACGATAGGCTCTGAGGAATGCGGCCTCGATTGCGAGCGCTTCCGGCTCCTGAACCGAGCGGCCGCAGGTTGTCGTGAAGTAACCTCGATCGGCTTTGGCCTGGGCCTGCAGGATGCCGTCCACCGCGGCAACCAACTCAATGAATTCGTCGACCGCTGAATCACGTTGCCCCGCCGTTAGCCCGGCATCGTGGCGCACCCATTCGAGTTCGTCGAGGATCGCGTGCTGGCTTTCCTCCTTCCAGTGAAAAAGGAACACGTCCTTGAACAGTTCGGAGAGCTGGGGATCGGAGTCGATGCTCTGGCGATAGTGGAGCTGGGTGAACAGCTCGATATCCAGCGTCAGCGCCAACACCGCCCAGGTACTTTTGCCGAGAACCGCATGGGCGACGGCATTGTGATCGACGTCGAAGCGATAACCGGCGGGCAAGACCTTGCCGATCATCGCGTCGACAAGGCGGAACAACGCCTGATGTTTTAACTCCTCGTCGCTGAACCGTACCAGCGCCTCAAGTGCGACCTGATCGCCGAACCAATGGTCCTCGCTCAGCTCCAGGACCTTGGCGTTGATGAAACGCTCGACCAGACCAAAGATGTTGGCGTAGGTGCGGCCCTGAATCTGGCTGACGTACCGCTTTTCATTGGCCGACAGGGTTGTGAACACATCCGCGAGAAAAAGCCCATCTGGAAGAAACTTGTGGGCGGTATCGAAGTTGCGCCCCCGGATCACGTCCTTGTCGATGTCCCAACGAACCCGTTTGGACGTTTGAATGCAGCGTGCGTACCGCTCGCTGCTGTCAGAGATATTGCTGATCACGTTCATTTCAGTCTCCTTTCGCGGAGTGGTGCGCCGATGACACAAAACAAACCGATCGGCTGATACAGCCATCATTAGGTCGCTAGACGGGAGAGGGTCTATGACCGGCCCACCGGGAGACATGACCGAGACGCCGTATCAGGGTGAACGCATTGGGAGTGGCTGGCGGCGGTCGGGCGAGGCGCGCCGCAATGCACCGCGGCGCGAAGAACTCGGGCGTTCAAAAGCGGTGCAAAGCGGATTTTGTAGACACCCGCCGGACTTATCAGTATCGCACCAAATTTCTGGATAATCAGAGTTCTTGCGATAGCCCCGGTGCACTGTTTCCTATGGAAATGTCTTCCAGCAGTCCCGTTGCTTCGGCGAGGTGCAGGCTGGCATTGCTTCAACAGGAACTAGCGCGTCGCTTGTCATTTCGTCCATGATCCGCTTGATGGTGTGGGCGCAGCGGCCGCACTGGGCGCCGCTGCCGAGGTAGTCATAGATCTGACTCATCCGCAGCCGATGCGTCGCGTTCGCAAGCGTGGACCGAAGCTGATGGTCACTGAGCACATTGCAAGAGCAGACGATCATGACTTGTCCTAGCCGACATATCGGACCAAGGCCGAAATGAAGCGAACCAGAACGAGGCCACCACTCCATCTAACCATGAGTCCTATAAAGTCCGTTCTCAACACAATAGAATGGCCGAACCGGTCGGCTCATGCGGTCATCTGTAGGTTGCCAGTCGATCGAGCGTCTATGACCGGCGCACCTTGAGACATGACCAAAACACCGGCTTCTGTTAGAAAGGTCGGTATGGATGCATTGTCCGACGTTTTGAGAGTCGCGCATTTGACTGGCGGCGTTTTCTTGCACGCCGATTTCTTCGCGCCATGGTGTATGGCCGCCCGCGTCGGGCCAGAACATTGCGCGCCGGCTCTCGGGCCAGCATCGCACCTGATTCTTTATCACTACGTCGTCGAGGGTGAACTCCGTATCAGTGTTGACGGCGGAGAGGGCCTTTTGCTTGGAGCCGGCGACGTCGTTCTGTTACCGCGCAACGACCTGCACCTGGTGGGTAGCGACCTGACCCTGCCGCCAGTAGCTGGTAGCGATATTATCCAACCGCCCAGGGGCGGCGGGCTGTTCTCGATCCATCACGGCGGCAGTGGAAGACGCACGCGGATGATCTGCGGGTACCTCGGCTGCGATTGCGCCGATGACAATCCTGTGATCTCAACATTGCCGGCGCTGCTAAAACTCGATGCCGAGCAGGGTGGGGCAGCAGAATGGATCCGCTCGACCTTCCAATATGCTGCCGAGGAGGTTGCCGCTGGCCGCCCAGGTTCGGAGACCGTGCTAGCGAAGCTGTCGGAGCTTTTGTTCGTTGAAGCGGTGCGGCGCTACGCTCAAGCACTGCCGCAGGGGCAAACCGGTTGGCTCGCCGGTTTGCGCGACCCCCACGTTGCGCGCGCGCTCGCGTTGCTACATGGCGACATCACCCGGCCTTGGAACGTGGATGATCTTAGCCGCGAGGTCGGTCTGTCGCGTTCGGCGCTGGCCGACCGTTTCACGAGTTTGATCGGCGTGCCGCCGATGCACTACATCACCAATTGGCGTATGCAGGTTGCGACTCAGAAACTTCGCAATACCAGCGCGTCACTTGCGCAAGTTGCTAATTTGGTCGGTTACGGTTCCGAGGCGGCTTTTTCCCGCGCCTTCAAGAAGGCGTTCGGGACTGCACCGGCGACCTGGCGACGTTCGAACAGATAGGTACATCCACTCTGTACATTGGAAAGATTCATCGAGCCACGTAAACTGACGAGAGATCTTTCGGCGATTGGTACCGTGAATAGTTAGCTGCTTCGAACTTGTTGCTATTTGCTGCAGTTCATGAGAGTGGCACCTTCCCGACTTGGCTGATCTAACTGACGATGTCGGCTCTTGGGGGCAAAGCGGACTCACAGCCGAGATCGCCAGTCCGTCGCTTTTGACCCATTTCGGACCTGCGTAATGCTCGATGCAGGTTGTGCCCCTTGGTCAGGTTTGGCGGCACGAAAGCTTGATGGTATGATGCCTCACAGGCGCGGCAATTAAACAGCCGGGAGGCATGGCATGCAGGCATCTCCCATTTTCATCGTGGCGATCGCGCTCTGGGCCGTCGCAATGCCGGCCGCCGTCCAGGCGGAGCAGCCAAAGCGCCTGCCTCAGGTAGGATTGCTTCTTCCGCCGCCACCCGCCGGTTACGATCCGGCGAACAACCCATTTTCGGAAGCCATGCTGGAAGGATTGAAGCAGCTTGGCTATGTCGAGGGACAGAGCATTCATTTCGATCTTCGCTTCGCGACAAAACCGGAAGAAGCTGCCGCAATGGCTCGCGACCTGGTCGAACGCAAGGTCGATGTCATCATCACCGTGGGGCCACAGCTGACTGAAGCCGCCAAGCGCGCGACCGATACCATTCCGATCGTCATCCTGGATTGCGATCGCGTCGACAGGCTGGTCGCCACGATCGCCAGGCCCGGCGGCAACATAACAGGAATGGCTTGCATCTCGTCGGATCTTGCGGCCAAGCGACTGCAACTGCTGCAAGAGATCGTACCGCGGCTGTCGCGTGTAGCGGTGCTGTTCAACGGCGGCGTGCAAGCCAAGGTGGACGAATTGCAGGATATCATGGCTGCGGCAAAAACATTGGAAATCGAAGTGCAGCCCGCAGACGTGCGGGATGCGTCAGGGTTCGCCGCCGCGTTTGCCGCGATAAAGAGCCGCAACCCCCAGGCGCTCATTGCCTTGGCCGAGCCTCTGACATTCCAGCACATCAAGGAGATCGCCACGTTCGCCGCGGAACAGCGTCTGCCGTCGACGTTCGGGTTCAGAGAGTTCTGTGACGCCGGCGGATTGCTGTGCTACGGCTCGGACCTCAAGCGTCAATTTGGCCGCTTCGGCTATTTCATCGACAAGATATTGAAAGGCGCCAAGCCCGGAGACATTCCGATTGAAGAGCCGACCGCGCTTGAGCTTATCGTCAACGCTCGGGTGGCAAAATCGCTCGACATCACGCTGCCGACGTCGATCCTGATCAGCGCACACGAGTTGCTCGAATAGCCAAGGCTCAATGCCGAGGCTGTCGATACTCGATCGCCCATTCTCGCAAAACGATCGTCCGCTCGGTTATGAGTACTCTGGAATAGTTTTTGCTATCTGACTACTGGCGACTTCTGCTTTTGGCCGATAGTGTTGCAAAAGTCGGTTGCGCCGATGGAGGCCAATCCATTTTGGGGCATATATGATCATGGCGCCTTCTGTCAGCACCGGCGACGGAGGCAGAAACGTCGCGGCGAATACCTTGTCGCCGAACCGCTTGATTACTTCCATTTCGCCGAGGCGCCTGACTGGGTTTACGGGTTGGTGTTACAGCCCGATCCCGAAACAAGACCTGCTGCCTCGGTGAGGGAAATAGACGTGGCACATCCATCGAAACGTAAGGGCAGCGGCTTCGAGCTGGAAGTGGTGAAGGTGCTGCAGGGCCACGCCATCGAGGCGGTGAAAATCCCGCTGTCGGGATCGGTGGCAGGCTTCGCCGGCGACATCGGCGCGGTGCTGACAAGGCAAGATATTTCGACTAACCTTCAATGCGGACCATCAAGGCGGGGCAGGACAGGGCCCCACGACAGGAGATCGATGAGCACAGTAAAAAACGCTCTGGCCCAGAAGAGTGGCGCCCTGATCCATGTTCGTTCCGGCGACATGGTCGTCGAAGCCTTGCGCCAGATGCGCGACAACCGGGTCCGGTCGGTGCTGGTCATCGACGACAACGTGCTGGTCGGTATCGTGACCCAGGGTGACTGCGCCATCAAAGTGCTGCTACCCGGGCTCGATGCGAAGCAGACGCCGGTGGGCCAAGTGATGACGGGCAACCCGGTGACGGTCAAGCCGGACGATCGGCTGGAAGGCTGCATGGCAATGATGGCTGCGCGCGGTTTTCGCCATCTGCCAGTGCTGGACGCGGGCAAGGTCGTGGGCGTGATCTCGATCGGAGACGTCGTCAAGGAC
>Ga0075029_100001304_pt1 | contig 14334 bp, 16 predicted proteins | sample LitLauG_LLR_2013_FD_71391 | JGI IMG/M metagenome (GOLD analysis project Ga0075029, IMG submission 71391) | Freshwater sediment microbial communities from North America - Little Laurel Run_MetaG_LLR_2013 | ecosystem: Environmental > Aquatic > Freshwater > Creek > Sediment | place: USA...
GAAGATGACCTGGGGCTGGACGTTGATGTTCGCGGAGTTGTTGCCCGCAACCGAGGTGCTGCCGAGGCCGAGTGCGTACTCGCGCGAGCTGCGGGGCGAGACGGAGCGCAGAAGCGATCCGGCTGCCACGCGGCGGCGGAGCAAGTCACGAGCCATGGCCTGCTTCTTGGCGTTGCCCTTGCGCTTCGCCAGGACTGCGCCGAGGATGTCGTCCCCGGAATCGTCACCGACGAATTCGCCAGCTTCATCGTCGCCATCGAGCAGATCACCGAGGATCTCCGTCGTCTCGAAACCGAGGGAGTCATCACCATCGAGCAGGTCGCCGTACATGTCCTTAACCATTGTGTGTCCTTTTGTTTTCTGGTTCTTAGCCAGTTTGTGGTCTGTGTTGGGTGTCTTGTTTTTCAACTAGGGAGGGTCGTTCGACCCGTAGTGAGGTCAGGTTCGTGCCGACTATTCGGCTCGGACCAACGACGCAAGCTCCTTGTCCGCGATGGAGCTGCCGCCCGCCGGGGCCTTCGCATCTCCGAACATGCCCGAGGAGACTGCCTTGATAAGGCCGCCACCCGAAGCCCACCGCTCGCCCACTCGGTAGCCCGTCGTCGTGAAGAACGACGCCAAGGCGCCGTCTCCGAAGGCGTGCAGGTGGTGCGCATACGGTCTCGCGAACCCGAAGAGGCCGAGGATGTGGAATCCCGCGCCGGCCAGAAGATCCACCGGAAGACCGAAGGCCGTCAGGCCGCCCGACGCCTTGAACTTGCCTTGCAGCACGCCAAAGGTGAAGGACGAGAGTGCGATTTCCGAGGCCCGGACGGTCTTGAGTTCCTTCGACAGGACGCTGTCGGCCCGACGAAGCAACCCTCTGGCACCTTCCCGGTAGCCCCCGAATCGTGACATGACACTTCCGCTGCTGAGTCTCAACATTTGTAGATCTCCTATTGGTCTGAGTTTCCGAGGCCACGGCCTCGACAGTTGTTTGGGTCGGATGACCCCGCTTTGAGCCCACTCGTGGGCCACATAGAAATCCTACCAGTGACAAGCGATGCGAAACTGTATTTCCGCAATAGCAAAATCCACTGTCGAAAATGCAATTTTTCCCGAGAATTTTGCCCACTCTCATTCGCAATTCGCGAATGTGCTCCACTTTTGGAACAGTGAAAATCGTCGGTAGTGTGACGTATAAGACACACAATTTTTCAGCATTGCCAAATTCGCGAATTGCGAATATCTTCACGTCACGATGTTGAAAGCTCCCGCGCTCAAGGCCCAAGACGTGCTCGTGGCGTGCAAACTGTTCGCACTAGGCGATACAAGTTGGACCTACGCCGGCCTGGCAGCCGCCATCGAGGTCTCGGTCAGCGAGGTCCACGATGCCCTGAAACGCTGCCGGCTAGCTCAACTTGTCGTCTCGGTGCGAGACACCGAAATCGTGTCGAAGAAACACTTCCACGACTTGCTCGTCTTCGCGGTTCCTCGAATCTTCTACGCGGTCAGAGGTAGTCTCGAAGCCGGCTGGCCTACCGCCTACCACCTTCCGACTTTAATAGGTGAGTTCGAGGGCCTTCGTCCCGTGGTGCTCAAGTCCGCGCTTCCGGTCGTCTGGCCGGACGCGAAGGGGCCAGTTCGAGGCGAGACGCTCATGCCCATCTACCCTACCGTGCCCGAGGCCGCACGGAAAGACGCCTTGCTCTACGAGCTACTTGCCCTGACCGATGTGATACGACTTGGTGACAACAAGTACAAGAAGAAGGCGGCGGAGATTCTCGAAAAGAAGATCTTTGGAAAATCGGTAGAATGAGAGTGCTGCTATTCCGGCGGCGAAAGGACGTTCCCACATGGTGATCAAGCTGAATCTGAATACCCTCTTGATGGTGCTTGGAGGGCTCGGGGTATTCGCTCCCGATGTTGCCTTCATAGCGCACTACTTGGCCAACCAACACATCACGTGGTTGCACTGGGTGTCCAAAGGACTCGGTCTAGTAGCCGCTTTCTTCGCAGCAGCTCCCTTGGCTGTTCCCAAGCTTCGAGCTTTCCTGGCACTGTTCAAGTTGGCGACGCCGGCCGGGGAAGTCGTTCCTCACCCACCGCTCAAGTTGGTGCCGAGAGATCCGGAAGCCACCCCTCCCCCCGTCATCAAAAACACCGACACGAAGGAGGCGGGCTTTGCTTACCTCGGTCGAATGCTGATACTGCTGGCCTTGGCTATCTTGATGATGGCTGCATGGCTGATTCCCAGGCTTGCCCGAGCAGAAGAAAACCAGCCGAGTTCGCCAACTCCGCCCGTCATCATTGCGCCTGTCGCGGCTCAGCCAGCAGCACCCACAGCTCCGGTCGTTCAGCCGCCAGTGACCGCCACGCCGGCACCCACTGCCGTCACTCAGCCGCCAGCGACCGCCGCGCCGACGCCCACATCGCCCCCACCAACGACAACAAAACCCGAGCCCGTGATTGCAGCCCCAACACCAGTGACAGCCTACGATTCGAGGTACGGAGGCTGCAAAGGAAACTTCTGCTTGGCGCCGGCTCTGGCTATTCAAGCTTTCCAGTACGTGCCCTCGACGGGGAAAATGTCGGGCGGTGTCGCCTTTGCAGGGGGATACGGGATCATCTGGCACACGATGATCGACTTAGGTCTTGCCTTCTACGGCAGCGTGCAGTTTTCGAGTGACAAGCCTTTCACCGCTCAGGGTCTTGCCATGTTCAATATCGCCAACTACTTTGCCTTTGGTCCTGGATTCGACATGCTCGGACAGTCGAACGGCCCGGCGCTGTTCCACTTGACCATCTGTTTTGCCGCCAATTGGATTCCAGGGCTTACTCAATAGTCCAAACTATAACCCTCCAACAAGGAGCAACCCACATGATCATTCCTCACCTCAAAGATGATTCGGCTCAGGCTCGACCTGGAACTATTGACCTTCCAGTAACACTTGTCAAAGCTGGGGATACGTTCGTCGTACATATGATGAGACTGAGAGATTTGCCGAACTTGAAGGCTGGCGACATGGTGTCGCTCACTCATCTGATTCTTCCTAAGACTCTGAGTCCCTACTTCAAGCTCTTGGAGGTACAGATAGAGGATGACTTCGACATCGCGACGCTAGATTTTTCACAACCTCTTGATGACACCGAGCCAGGGCTGCTGAATTACGATGTTTTCCATTTGGTTCCGGTGCCAATCTCGCCGCTGAACAAGGTTGTTGTGACGTTGAAAAACATTTCTGATGAGGATAGAACCTTCGAGGGTCGATTGGTTTGCCAAGTGAAGCACGTTACAGCTATGTGGTTCGGCGAGGACGCTCCAACCACTCAGTTTCAATGGCTCCAAGAAATCACTCGCCGAGCGTCCAAGGCTTTTTTCGATTGGCGTCGTGAGCGCAAGTTGCTCAAAGCTCAGGCTGCCAAAGAAAAGGAAGACGAAGAGTGGTACGCTGAAGCGGACAGGGAAGATCTGCCGGCTCGTCAGGAGCGACTGAGAGATCACCTTCGGCGCATGGCCATCGACATGGTGAGCGTGGCGTCCTTCCCTCTCAAGGCTGCTCTTCATCTCACCACCAAGAGTCTAGAAGATCTCTCCAAGTGGCAGACACCCCAAAAGCCAACCCCTGGAAACATCATCCTCAATTTAGGTTCGACGAAGGTGGAAGCGGACAAATCGGCAAACATCGGCATCCAGACTCAAGTGCCATTCCGACCCTCGATGTTGGTTATTCCGCCCCATGTCTCACCCAACTTCATCATTACAGACATCAAAGTTGGCAAGAACAGCCAGTTCGCCTCGGCTTCCCCTCTTCCAGCTACGGCTTTTGCCTTGCCCGACGGAACGCCCATTCCCCTCCGGATGGACACTGCCAGTCCTGCTATGTGGATCATCTTGTCGGTTTCCAATACAAGCAGCAAAGCAACAAACTTCGAGGCTACGCTTGTGGGATCTGTCGTGTGGGAATGACGAACCCTCCGCAATAAGCAGTTTGCACTATGCCAAATTTCACTGCGGATTGGTTCGCGACCAAAACTCAAGCGTGGAAGGACTTTGTCGTTCCACGTTTGAGTGGCAAGGCGAATGCTCGTTGGTTGGAGATTGGATCTTACGAAGGGTTGTCGGCCCTGTGGACGCTCGACCATGTTCTGACGGGTTCAAATCCTCTGATCTTCTGTGTGGACATCTTCGATCCGGTGCTCGCTTGGGCGCACCTTTGGGGCAACGTGGACTACGTCAAGTGCTTCGACGCTAACACAGCAGATCGTCCGAACGTCATCAAGCTCAAGGGGACAAGCTCGACCGTGCTCCGAATTTTGGAAGGCCAAAAGTTCCAGGGCGCCTATCTCGACGGCGACCATCACTTCGATACCGTGTCGACAGATCTAGACTTGCTCTGGCCACTGCTCGAAAACGATGCTCCCCTGATCTGCGATGACTACGATTGCTCTGCACATCCGGAGGCGAGAAAGGCCATTGATGGCTTCTTGGCTCGGCCAGACGTTCGGCACGAGGTGCTCTTCAAAGACTTTCAGATCATCGTAAGGAAGCTTCCATGAAGTGTGACAAGTTTTGCCTTCAAGTGCCTCCTCCGTCAACGTGGGAGAAACCTCTAGCGCATGTCGAAGCTATGGTCCCGTGGAGCGAGCCACACTTTTGCACTCGCTTGCACACCCCTCGAAGGACTCTTGATTTCCAGTACACTTTGGAACCTGTCGCCTTTCGAGGAAAATCGAAACACCACGCTCTTGTCTTGCTTGTGGCGCCGAGGCCGGAGGATAGGCTCGCCGTGACTCTTGAGTCGTTGAAGTTAGGAGGACTCGATAGTTGGATAGGGCCTAAGATTGTCTTTGCCGATGGATATACAGGCGAACTGCCATCCGATTGGATACATGTTCGGCTACCTGTCGTGGGCGGGTCGGCTGTAGCCTTTGTGAGCGCCTTGCGATACGCGACGGCCAATGATCCGAACTTGGAAAGCCTGACTTTAATAGAAGACGACATCGAAGTGTGCAAGCACGCGCTCGACTACATGGCTCGCGTAACGGTTCCCAGGGATGTGGCATTTGTCTCCTGGTTTACCTATGACTACGACTTCTCATTCCCAGGTCAACAGCAGCTTCAACATCCCAGCTTATCTTCCGGGCCTGTGTTGGCCATCCGTTCGAGTCGATACTTCATTCTGACTCAAGCTTGCACCTTTTCTCGGACGACAATTGACAGATTGTTGGCTTGCCCCCACATTACGGGAAGTTGGCCCAAGCTGAATTCGCATGATGAGATGATAGGATGGGCACTGGGAGACGCTCTGTATGCCGTTCACTTTCCTATTCTAGTTCAGCACACAGGCGGCCTCAATTCGGCTGTGCTGCTGTCTCGCGGCACTCCGCTTACGGAGTCTGACGATCCGCAGGCAAGTGCTCGGACTTCGCCATTCTTTGCCGGTTCCGACTTTGACACCAGATTGCTTTTGCCACTATCCGACTAGGTTTTTCACCTGGAGAACACGCATGTACTGCCCAAATCCTTTTGAGAGGATAGAAATAAAGGCCGACGGAAGCGTCTACTGTTGCTGTGAAGGGTGGCTTCCCACACCTCTCGGCAATATCCTCACGGACAGCTTCGAGCAGATCTGGACGGGTCGAATCGCTACAGACATCCGCCAAAGCATACTCGACAAAAGTTTTCGTTACTGCACATCTTGCCCGTATCTTCCGGCTGGCGGTGGCCCCGTGGTCGAACAAGCCCCTGTGGCTCCAACTTCCGATCTCATCAGAACCTTGAAGTTGGATTATGACCAGTCGTGTAATCTTACCTGTCCAAGTTGTCGGATTACGCATTCAAGGGACTTCGTCGATGTTCCCAAGGTCCATCGCATTCACGAGGCAATGCTCAACAGTGGTGTACTGACGAAGACACAGCTTCTCTATGTCACGGGAGCTGGGGATCCGTTTGCTTCCGATCTGTATTGGAATTTCTTGCTTCAGATCCCTCATTTCGATCACCACAAAGCCATGAGTATCTTCTTACACACAAATGGCTTGCTGTTCAACAGAACCCACTGGGATCAGCTAGGCGAAACGCGCAAGCTGGTCACGGAGGTCGGAATATCCATAGATGCTGCCACGCCCGAGACCTACAAGACGAACAGGGGGGCTTCCTGGTCAAAGCTGTGGAACAACATTGCCTTCATCAACGACCTGCAAGCGAGCGGCCATCCTCTCACGATGGGGATGTTCTACACGGTACAGGACAACAACTTCAGGGAAATCGTCCCTTTTGTTCGTCTGGCTTTTAATCACCGGGTCAGTTGGATCAGCATTACGGCTCTGCGCAATTGGGGGACATATTCACCGGAGGAGTTCCAGAGGCGCGCGGTTCACTTGCCTGGGCACCCAAACCATGCGGAGTTCAAAGCGACGATTTCCAGCCCGGACATTGCCAACAACAGACTAATCATCTTAGACTCGTTCAATCCTGAGTACACCTGGCAGCAACACACCATCAACCCTGGGGCCATTCTCTCGCCAGATGTGCTCAGGCGGACCCAAAAGAGAGGATAGACATGGAGAGCTTTTCGCGCGCTCACGTAGTAACGCTCAAGAGGCCGGAGGAATATGCCGACAGAAAACCGACGGTGTCGTTGGTTCTCCTAGCAGAAGGTGAACTGGGAAGGACGAAGCGACTGCTTAGCGACTTGTCCCCTCATGTAGATGAGATCGTAGTTGTCGCCGCGTCGGCGGCTAGTACAGACTCGGCCGAGGTCGACAGTCTGTTGTCTGGTTGTGATGTGGCTGGTAAGTCCACGACATGCGTTGAGGTGAATCCTCGTACCCATCCTGAACTGTTCATGACGGACCTTCCCGCGACATACAAAGTCAGCAATCCGTTGTGTGGAGAGCAGTTTGAGGGTCCGTTTACGGGTAATTCCATCATCACGGACTGGGCGAAAGTACGCAACCTCGGGTGGCGGCGCTGCTCGCAAGAATGGAAGATCTTCTTGGACAGTTGCGATGAGCTGTCGAATCCGAGCTGCATCGTCAGCGTGTGCGATCTGATGGAAACCTACCAAAGCGACATCGGCTATGCGCTCTACGCTAGTAAGGATGGAGCCATGAACATACGGACAAGCCGAATCGCTAAGAACCTGCCCAGCATTGAGTGGGTAGGGCGAATCAACCCTGCGCTGGAAGGAGGTGCTCAGATCGCCTTTCTGGATGGCAGCTTGGTTACGACAAGGCATCCAGTTTCAGATCCGATTGGCAGCAAGTTGGAAGCCTTCAAGGTGTTGTATGCCCGAGCTAGATGGTGCAACTGGCAGATTCCACCAGGCGATCTCCTTTGGTTGGCTCGGCTGTCGAAATACGCGAACCTTCATAGTTTCGCGGAGGCTGCTATTGCCATCTACCTCGACGTTTCCCTCTACACCGAAGAAAGAGCGTGGGCCTGCGCTCTCCAGGGGGAATTGCTTGAGGCCAAAGGCGACAACGAGGGGGCATCCACTTGGTACGAACGAGCTATCGCCGAGCACCCAGGCTACAAGTCGGCGTATCGACTATGTCGAACTCGATTCAAACAGCAGAAATGGCAAGCCTGTCTTGACGCCTTTCAGATTGGACTCGAAAACGACAGTTTCGCCCACATTGTCGACGACGGCAGCGAATGCAAAGAGAAGACTCTCATTCTTGTTGTTGCAGCTCTGCAACAACTAGGACGAATCTCCGAAGCCAAGGAAAACGGAGATGTTCTGCGACGGCTCTATCCAAACAATCAGGCAATCCTCAAGCTGTGTGACGAAATAGGCGTGGAATCCTAATGTTCTGCTATCGACCTTTCAAGGAACTCTACGTCGACGTTGAGGGCGACTGCCATTTGTGCTGTCCATTGTGGATGAGCCGAAAGGCCGGTAACGTCTTGCAGACCTCGATTGTCGATATTTGGAGGGGAGCAGAGGCTTCGGATCTGAGGACTTCTATTCTCGACCAGAGCTTTCGCTACTGTCGCAACTGTGGCAACAAGGGATGTGTCACGCAGAACGTGACACCGTATGATCTGAACGTGGTAGGGACACTGACGCTTGGATACGATCAAGCTTGCAACTTGACTTGCCCTAGCTGTCGAACGGCTCCCAAGCCGCCAACGATGAAGACCGTTGCGATTGATCGAGCCGTTATGTCATCGGGCATCCTGAAAATAGTGCGCTGCTTGAACCTCGGTGGCAATGGCGATCCGTTTGCCTCGGTGTTGTTCTACAAACTGTTGGCCGAGCTTCCTCACATGGAGTGCCATCCCAAACTCAGTCTCTCGTTGCAAACGAATGGGCTTCTTCTCACCCCGGAGAGACTGGCTGACGTGCAGGCCGCGAGCAAGTCTATCGAGAAGATATTGGTGTCTTTGGACGCCGCCAATGCAAACACCTACGCGATGGTCCGTGGTGGAAACTGGGATACCTTGATGAGGAACTTAGTCCACATAGGCCGAACGGTGCCTTACTTGCAGCTCAACTTCGTTGTTCAAGAAGTCAACTTCAAGGAAATTCCGGCCTTCGTTGAACTGGCTGTCGTGCTAGGGGCGAAAACTGCCTATTTCTCCGCGCTGGAGAATTGGGGAGCATATTCACCCGAGGATTATGTCGGGCGAGCCGTGCATGTGCCGGCTCATCCGCGACACGGTGAATTGTTGGAGATTCTGCGGAGCCCCAGACTTCATAGTCGGACGGACATTCGGGTGAATTTGACCAATTTGAAGTTTTTGCTGAATCAAGGTGAGACGCCATGATCGTTGCTCTGCAATACTACGAGGGTGATCTTAATCAAACCATGTCACTGGCCCGCCTGCTGGCGGACTTGGAGGCGTCTCCGAGAACAGACATCATGCTGGCTCTGGTGAGTCAGCCCGACACGCCAATGACTGCACTTACTAGCAAGACAATCAAGCATTGCGAGCGAAGGTTTCCCGTGATCCATTTTGCGTCGGCCAGGGGAGCCCACGGCCACCCTGTCGCCTGCACTGCCATTTGGACGGGCATGATGGAGTTCTTTCACGCCTCCTATCCACATGAGGCTGTTTTAGCTCTCGATGGCGGCGACTGCGTGCCTTTGCATCCCAATTGGATCTCCTTGATGAAGAAAGAGCACGCGCGAACTCTCGCCGAGGGCAAGTTCATTACGGGAACTCCGTACTACCTTGGTGGTTGTCCTCTGCACGTCAATCCCAATGCGGTCTTCCAGATGTCCGTGTGGGCGAGGGAGCCTTCCTTGCAGACACCGCCAGTTTACGATGGCACCTTACTCACACACTTCGACATTTTTCACAGAAGGGTGATGCTGGCAAACGCGGCCTTGTCCTCGGTTGTCCATACGGACTGGCAGGGGGCTGGCAATAAGATCTCTTGTGCATTGATGGCCGAGCGGGCGAGGGCTTCCGTGTGGCTGCACGGCTACAAGGATGCCGATTTGCACAGCACCGCTCGCCAGTTCTTGTTCTCAACTCCCAAAGTGGAGTTGACAATTCGCCGGTACAACCTACAGCAACTCTACTTGCAAGAGTCCATGCTGAGGAAGCACTCGTGACGTTTCATAGTCGTTTGATCCAGAAGCCAAGGCCGCACGGACTGTCTCCAATGACTACGCGCTCGATGTTATCGCCCAGGGCGCGCACCATACCGGCGGTCACGTGATTGCCAAAACTGGCCAAGGCTACATCGTGAACGACCACAAGACCACCGACGGTCAGGTGGGGCAAGCAGTTGGTTAAAAACTGGTAGGTATTCTCTTCTGTGTGGCTGCCGTCCTCGAAGATTACGTCTATTGGGAAACACAGACACCTTGAAAAGGCTATGCCGTCGATCTCGACCGGCATCACTCTATAGGAGGGTGTCACCCTGGGCACGCTCTTTTCATATTGCTTGTAGTCCAGAGTCACAACTCGGCCTCTGCCGTTGGCTTCGAGAGCAGCTGCAATGAAAGTCGTCGAGTAGCCGAGGTGGGTTCCAAGTTCGAGGGCCGTCTTAGGCTTGATGGCTCGGATACAGGCGTAGAGGAACTTCGCCTCGATTTCTGGCATGCTCCAGATTGCATTTTCGCCCTGGGGCCTCGGTGTCGTGAACGCCAAAGTGTCAGCTCTGAATTCGGATGTGTTCTTGCCCAAGTAGTTCGACAAGAATGTCTCCGCCTCAAATCGAGATAGATGTCGAATTGGCTTCACGACAATGCCTTGAAGACGGCCTGGTATCCCAGATGGATCTTTTCCACTCGACTTCCAACTTCAACCATCCACCTATCGACGGCTCGTTTGACCCCATCGGATTCCGGGCGGGCGTAGTCGTCGAAGACCATCACGGCTCCAGAGCGCAAGAGCGGCAAAACCATTCGAGCGTCGCTCAGAACCTCTTCTTCTTCGTGCGAACCGTCGATGTAGCAACCGTGGAAATACTTAGGTTGCAGAGCAGGTAGTATTTGGCTCGACTTGCCCTTGAGCTTGACTATACCGGGAACTCCGCGAGTATTGTGGTCGAAGGTCGATTCATAGTTGAAGTCGCGCACCTTCCCCTCGATGTGCCAGGCGTCCCAAATGTCGATGCAGACAATAGTGGAGGCAGGATTGACAAACACGTGGTCGACGGTCCACAGGGCAGAGCGACCCTCGAAGCTGCCTATTTCCAGCCATCGAATGGGCTCTTGCCTATTCAGGTGGGGCAGTACGTGCGTGGGCCACGTGTTGCAAACTTGAGGCGACCAGTCAGTCGTGTAGATTGGAGCTTGGCGTGGCATGATGACTCTCAACCGAATCGAGTGAGACCGTCGAAGGTGCTGCTGATTCGCCGCATGCTGTGGGTGATGCCACAAAGCTGGGTACACGTTTTCATCTGCTCACGCAGGCGCCCCGAGGATTCCCAGAACTTTCGCATGTCGCCGGGGCGAAGCATGGGAGCGCCAGAAAACCTGTCCGAGATACACAGCCGAGCGATCCCTTTCATATCAACCACGATGTTTCGTTCGTAGCTATTGCAGATTTGCTCTGTGGTCTGAATCGGTTTGCTCCAGCCTCTTTCGTCCTTGGGAGCGTTTGTCACCGACCGCACGTACATACCGACCTGGGAGATCCAAACCGGATTGGCATTCAAGTTGAAGCGCTGGTTGCAACGGTGGAGAATAGCTTCGAGCTTATCCGCATCCATCGAGCTGTGTTTTGTGAAGAACGGATCGGGACCGGCAGAACAGCCGAACGTGGGTTGGAGGACGTTGATCTTGAGCTTGTCGACGCCGAGCTGGTTCAAGGCGAAGTCGTAGGTGTCCTCCAGATCTAAGTAGTTGCTGTCGAGGAGCAGCAGCATGGCGTGAACTCGCTGATCCAGTCGTCCTGCCCTCTTTCGAGCGTCGAGCAGCAGTCGGATTGCCCTCGTTGCCGATTTGAAGGCTCCGACGACACCTCGCATTTCGTCGTGAAGGGATTCGATGTGACTGTCGAGCGATACGCTGATTTCCGTGGGACCGTCGATGATGACCTGATCGGCCATCGTAGCAGTAGAGATCTTAGTTCCGTTTGTGACGGACAGGCAGCGCAGTCCCAGGCGTCGGCATTCTCGGGTGAACTGGAAGAACTCGTCAATATGGATCGTGCTCTCTGCACCGCATGTGACCACCACGCCCTTGGGGTTCAAGTCGGCGAACTCGGACAACAAAGCGATCTTACGATCAATGGAGATGTTGTTGGCTTTCGGCGTCGGTTGCCAATAGAAGCAGTGGGTACACTTCAAGTTGCATTCGTCCGACAAATGCACGAACAGAAACTTTGGGGGTTTGAGCATGGTGAGCACCGTCTAGTTCTGCTTGGTTTTACCATGGTAGCTATGGTAGGAGGTAGAGTGAACATGCTGATCCCCAGGGTTTTTCACTACATCTGGCTGGGCGTCAAACCGATGCACCCCATGATGGTTCAGTGGCGCATCAAGTGGTCGACCTTACACCCGGACTGGCAAATTAAAATCTGGCGTGAGGACAGCGACTTGCCTGCCCACTGCTTGATCAGCGGCGACGAAATCATCGAGTGTCGGTATCCGGAATACCTCGCCAGGTGCCCCACCTACGCCAAACGCTCCGACGTGTGGCGATACGAAATCCTCGAACAGCAGGGCGGTGTCTACATGGACACCGACTTCGAGCCGGTCAAGAACATCGAGCCCCTCATCACCGATGCTGTGGCGTTCGCCGGCTTGTGCGACACCCGACATAGCTGGGACGATGCCAACCCCCAGGGGTTCATCAAGACCGAGGTGGCGTGTTCCATCATGGGGGCGGTGCCCCATCATGCTTGGCTGCGGGAGCTTGTCGCTGGAGTGCCGAACCAAGATGCCATCGAGCCGCTGTCCCTGGCGTTTCCGTACCTCACTCAGATCACAGCTCACCACACCGACGTTCGCGTGTTTCCGCAAAAGACCTTCTATCCCGTCACCTGGGACACCTACGCGCTCGGTGGCAAGCGTTCTTTGGTCAAAGAGGCCCTGGGAGACGAAACCTATGCCGTCCATCGCTGGTCGAGCTGCTGGTTCGCAGAAGGGCGCAAGCCTCGGATCTGAAACCATGCCCAAATGCGATCTCTTTTGCGAGCGTGTCACCATTCCTTCGCCGTGGGAGGCCGCCCCAGGGCGAGTCGAGCCCATGGAGCCGCTGACCTCCCCTCACTATTGCACACGCCTTCATACCCCCAGGCGGTCGCTCGACTTCCAATACGCCACCGAGCCCGTGGTGTCGTCTGGCCTCGGTGTGGAAGAAGAGCACCATGTATTGATCGTTCAAGCTGCCCGGCGGCCCGATTCGAGCAGCCTAGATGCGACGTTGAAGTCGTTGCAGCCGCCTGACGACTTACCCCCGGACGACCGTCCCTGGCGAGGTCTGAAGTTGTTGTGCATGGATGGAATAGCCCGTCTGCCATCTCCGAGTTGGTTTCATTTTTCATCTCCATCCCCGGCTTCTGGTTCAGCTATCTCTTTCATTCGCTCCTTGCGTCTCGCTTTGGCGCTAGATCCAAAGCTGGAGGCCGCAACTATCATCGAAGACGATGTAGTATTCTGTCGCAACTTCTTGACCTACCTGTCGAGTGTCGAGCTGCCTTCGGATGCTGCGTTCGTGACGTGGTACACGCATCCCTACGACTACTCCTACAAGCCAGCCCGGCCGCAGGCTTTGCATCCTTCCGAATCGAAATCGGCCCTGTGGGCGTTCCGACCGTCGCGGTACTTCATTCTCTCCCAGTGCTGCACACTGCCCCGGTACACGGTCGACAGGTTGCTCGACTGTCCGCATGTCACCGAAGGGTGGCACAAGAGGAACGGCCGCGATGAGATGATCTCCTGGGCCTTGGGCGACGCTTTGTACGCCACGCACTTTCCGATTCTCGTCCAGCACACGGGGGGATTGAATTCGGCTGTACTATCGCCAAATGATCAGAAGGAAGGGTCGCGGTCGTCACCGTTTTTCGTGAGCGAGTCGTTCGACGCTCTGTCGCTACTGGCGTAGAACCACCGATTCGATTTGGTGTCGTAGTCGACCGCCCCCGTGAACGACAGCCAAGCTAACATGTGCCGAATCAGAGTCCCCGTGTGTTTCTGGGCACATCCCCAAATCACGATGTCGTCGATGGTCCTGTCGGCCACCTTCACGTAGTCGAGCAGCGCGGCCGTGAGTGGTTGCCACCCAGCATCGGATACGGGCGGCACGGAGTCGTGTTTTTTGAAGGTGAGTCCGTCGCGCATGCGAGTGGCCATCATCACTTGGTCTATCGTGAGGGTCAAGCTCTGGATGATCGATGTTTGAAGAGATCGCGCGACCAGTCCTATTCTATCGTCGCTTTCCTATAGGACAGTACCGTCGGAAGAGGCGGCGTCTTCCGTTCGCGTTGATGACGAAGAAAGTCCCGTATTTCTTCGTCGTCATGCAAGTCGAAAGAGACAGCGTCTTCCGTTCGCATTGATGGAGCTTCCCAGATCGTGCGAGCGTTTGTCCGGCTCCGTGTCGGAAGAGACAGCGTCTTCCGTTCGCGTTGATGGATGCCGTCGGCGGCGGTTCCTTGAATCGGCGTGTTGTCGGACGAGACAGCGTCTTCCGTTCGCGTTGATGGTAGGGCACTCGCAACACGCACGCGCGCCTGCATGCGTCGGAAGAGACAGCGTCTTCCGTTCGCGTTGATGGTCTGATCAGCGCAGAAAGGGACATCCCGGTGCCCTGGGTCGGAAGAGACAGCGTCTTCCGTTCGCGTTGATGGGACCGAGGAGGCAAAGGGGAAGCGCCGAAGGAAGTGGTCGGAAGAGACAGCGTCTTCCGTTCGCGTTGATGGTAGGGCACTCGCAACACGCA
>Ga0075029_100001305_pt1 | contig 14334 bp, 15 predicted proteins | sample LitLauG_LLR_2013_FD_71391 | JGI IMG/M metagenome (GOLD analysis project Ga0075029, IMG submission 71391) | Freshwater sediment microbial communities from North America - Little Laurel Run_MetaG_LLR_2013 | ecosystem: Environmental > Aquatic > Freshwater > Creek > Sediment | place: USA...
GTGCAGGACCTGATCGCTGTGGCGGCGAAGATTCGCGTGGTGACTCGCTTCCGGACGACGGTGGGATTGGCGGGAAGGCTGAGCGCGAGGCTGCAGCCGAATCACCCCACCGACGATGCTCTTGGAATTGCCGCCTCGATTCTGGACGGGCTGCTGCTCGGTTCGGGAGATGCGGTTGTGGGCATCAATCCGGCCGGAGACAATGTGGCTGTGACCGCTCAACTGGTGCGCATGGTGGATGCACTGCGGCAGCGGTTTCGGATTCCGGTGCAAAGCTGCGTGCTGGCGCATGTGACAACACAGATGGCGGCGCTGGAAGCGGGCGCGCCGGTGGATTTGATCTTCCAGTCGATTGCCGGAACGGAGGCGGCCAATCGCAGCTTTGGCGTGAGCATGGCGTTGCTCGCCGAGGCCGATGAGGCTGGGCGATCGCTGAAGCGGGGCGGAATTTGCGCTGACGGACAGGTGGGCGGCAACGTGATGTACTTCGAGACCGGGCAGGGATCGGCGCTCTCGGCGAATGCGCACCACGGAGTGGATCAGCAGACTCTGGAGGCGCGGGCCTACTCAGTCGCGCGGCACTTCAGGCCGATGCTGGTGAACACTGTGGTGGGCTTTATAGGTCCGGAGTATCTCTACGACGGCAAACAGATTATGCGCGCCGGCCTGGAGGATCACTTTTGCGGAAAGCTAATGGGGCTGCCGATGGGTTGCGACGTCTGTTACACCAACCATGCCGAGGCCGACCAGGACGACATGGATACGCTGCTGACGCTGCTGGGTGCTTCAGGTGTGAACTACATTATGGGCGTGCCTGGAGCCGACGACGTGATGCTGAACTACCAGAGCACGAGCTTTCACGATGCGCTTTATGTGCGCCGCATTCTGGGGTTGAAGGCCGCGCCGGAGTTTGAGGCTTGGCTGGCGGGCGAGAGCTTTGAGCGGCTGCGGCTTGAGGCGCATCATCCTGAAAGGCTGCTGACGGCATGAGCGAGTTGACAGGTCCGCGGCGGGAGTTGGCAGCGCGGCTTCGTGCGTTCACTCCGGCGCGCGTGGGGCTGGGACGGACTGGGGTGAGCCTTGAGACGCGCGACTTGTTGGACTTTCAGCGTGCACATGCACAGGCTCGAGATGCTGTTCATGCGCGGCTGGAGTGCGGGGCGCTGGTCGCTGCCCTTGGCGAGATATGCGGCGGAGAAGTGTTGCGGTTGCATTCGGCCGCGGCGGATCGGGCAACTTATCTGCAGCGACCGGACCTGGGACGGAAGCTGGATGAAGCCAGCCGGAGTTTGCTGGCGAGAGCGCAGCCCGGTGGATGGGATCTGGCGCTGATTTTGGCGGACGGGCTTTCGGCGCTGGCCGTGGAGCGGCATGGGGCACCGTTGATCAAGGAACTGCTGCCGCGGCTGAAAGGCCTGCGGATGGCGCCAGTGTGCGTGGTGGAGCAGGGCCGGGTAGCGATCGGCGACGAGATCGGGCTGGCGCTGGGCGCGAAGATTGTTGTGGTGCTGATCGGCGAGCGGCCGGGGTTGAGTTCGCCGGATTCGCTGGGCGCTTACATTACATGGGCGCCACGGCCCGGTTGCACGGACGCCGAGCGCAACTGCATTTCGAACATTCGGGCTGAGGGGCTGAGCTATGCGCAGGCTGCTGCCCAGGTGGTTGATACTGTGACGGGAGCGCGCAGGTTGCGACTGACAGGCGTGGCGCTGAAGATAGAGACTCGCTGGGGCGACAGTGCACTCGAGAAAGGTTGATTCTTGATTCGACTCCTCAGTCGATGGTTGTTCCGCGTGCTGTTAGTTCTGGCGGCGGGATTCGTGGTTGTGTATGTTGGCGACTGGGCCGTCTATCTGCTGCGTGGAGCGCCACAGTCCAAGGTGACCGTCAATCGCTATGTGGCGATCCCGGAAAAAGGGCGCAAGTCGGAATTCGACTACCTGGGCACGACCGATCAGCCGTGTGCAATCTCGCTGTTTGCGCAGGGAGGGCTTAGCCCGTGCTGGCAGGTGCAGCGGAATCGCAACCCCGGACTCACGATGTGACGGTTTTCTTACGGGGAAAGTCTTTTGCGGATTGCATCGAGACGCATCTGGATCGACGTCACATTGGGGGGTGATGCGAGTCACGACGAAGAAACTAGGTTGAGCCTAGCATCTTTGGATGTCTGGAGGAACCCTGGAGAACAATGTATAGCCGCACCCAAAACGACAACGGCAGCTTCAACACCCGCTGCCTTGACTGCTTCAGGACAGTTTCCTCCTGCGTGGAGACCGAGAAGGAACTGGAACGGGTGGAGGTGCATCACATGTGCCCGGAGAAGGCGCTGGCCCAACTGATGGCAGAGGAAAAAGCGATCGAAGAACAGGCGATGCGGAATTAGGGTCGGGTTGAGTCGGGCTGGTTCGGAATCCACTCATCGCATAAGCGCGATGAATGGGGCACCCTGTCATGGTTCAGGATCAGTTTTCTTCAACGAGCGCGGGGCGCTACAAAAGCAAAAACATTTCCATCGGGATCGTTGATGAGGACACGATTTCCATCCTGCTTGATGGCAAGCCCCTGGGCTTTCAACTGCTCGGCTGCCTTGGTGGAGTCCGTCACGCGGAAGAAGGTTTCAGGGGCGGCTCCCGCTGAGGTTGCCTGGATTTGAATTTGCAGATCCGGAACAGTGGGAAATGTAATCCGCAATCCATCTCGGGCATCGCGAGCTTCAAATCCTAACCCTTCGACATAGAACTTCCTGGCGGCCTCGATATCGGGAACGGAGAGTTCGAATCCCAGCATGAGTTCAGAAATCCGATGCTCGCCGAGATGCAGTCCTTTATCGAGCGTGTGCCGCGAGCCGGGCATGTACTGGGTGAATTCGGTGGTGCGGCCTTCGGGGTCATTCATCGTCGTGAGCAGGTTGCCCGCGCCGGCCTTTCTGACTTCTGTTGGTTTAAGCCCTTGGGCGGTGAGAGCGGCATAGAGCGCGTTGATGTCGCCGGACTCGTAACATACATGCATCCAGCCGAGGGGTTGTGCAGGATCGGTCTGCGGATAGATCTCAATGAACTGGCGGTCGTTGACCTTGACGAAGACCTCGGTGGTTTTGCCGGCGGCGTTGGTAAAGCCGAAGGACTCTTCGTAGCCTAGTTTGGCGAGGAAGGCGATCTCCTTGTCGAGATCGCTGGCGCGATAGGCAATGTGGGCAATGCCGATGATCTGCCGGGTTTCGGCCGACGTGCGAATAGAACAGACGCAGACAATTAACAGCGCGAGCATTCCGATTGAACTTTTATTCATGGTTCTTCCCCACTTCCAAATCCGCGGGAGCTAAAGCCCGAGCTCTATCGAGTGTGCTTGCAGCACGACTAAAGCCACCCCAGCGACGAAGACCTGTCGCCGGGGACCCTGTCAAGTCGTGCCCTGACAATTCTTGCTCCCACCATCGGCCGCCACATAAGCATACTTTGCCATCAAGCATAGTCTTCGCGGTAGGGGGTAAAGATGTCGAGAACCTCGGAGTCTTCGATGGCTGAGGCCTGATGGTCGAGTTTGCCGTCGACCACGACGCTGTCGCCGGTACGGATGTCCCATTTCTTTCCTTCCGCCTCGAAGAGAAGGTGGCCGCGCACGATATAGACCACCTGGTGATGGGGATGACTATGCCGGGCGCCCACCCATCCCTTTGTGAACTGATGACGGACTAGCATTAACTGCGGGTTGTAAGCCAGCACCTGGCGCACCATTCCTGGCTCGGGCGTGGTTTTCGGTGTGGCGTCGGTTGCTGTGTAAACTACTCCACTATTCTTCACAGGTTCTCCTCGCACTTCAAATCAATTGGGGACGGAGCGAACCGGTTAGCGGTTGAGCCAGCCGCCGTCGACGACCATTACGTGGCCGTGGACGTAGTCGCTCGCGGCGGAGGCGAGAAAGACGGCGGCGCCGGCAAGATCTTCAGGAGCTCCCCAACGGCCGGCCGGAATGCGGTCAAGGATCTGGCGCGCCCGCTCAGGATTGTTCTGCAAAGCTTCGGTGTTGTCGGTGGCCATGTAGCCGGGCGCGATGGCGTTCACGTTGACTCCCTTTGAAGCCCACTCATTGGCGAAGGCTTTGGTGAGTTGTCCCACTCCGCCCTTGGCCGCGGCATAGGAGGGCACCATGATGCCACCCTGAAAGGTAAGCACCGAGGCCATGTTGATGATCTTGCCGGAGCCTTTGGCCAGCATATGCCTTCCGGCGTGTTGCGTGAGGCGAAAGACGCTGGAGAGGTTGACGTCGATAACTGCCATCCAGTCCTCTTCGGAGAAATCGACCGCAGCCGAGCGGCGAATGATGCCTGCGTTGTTCACGAGGATATCGATAGTGCCGAAATGCTGGACTGTTTCTTCGACCAGGCGCGCGCAGACAGCGGCATTGCCCACATCGCCGGCCAGTGCGATGCATTCGACGCCGGTCTTGGCGACGAGTTTTTGTGTAGCCTTGGGCGCATGGGCAGAGCCGTGGACGGCGACGTTGGCTCCGGCTTCGGCCAGAGCGACAGCAATACCGGCGCCGAGACCGCGCGACGACCCGGTGACCAGAGCGATCTTGCCCTTCAGATTGAATTTTTCAAGTATCAGGGGAATAGTCCCTTCGGTTTGGGGCGGATGGTGCGTGCCGCCGCTTCTCTTTCGATGATAAAGGACGAGGATCCTGGCGAGTCTCTGCGCATACGCAGTCGGCACTCGAACAAGCGGTCAGGAATCTTGTGATCAGCAGGAGAGGCCGCGATCGAGAGCCATGATAGCGGCTCGCATGAAGCCCAGCGTGTGCGCCATTCCGGCGTGCCATGGGGCCGCGCAGGTCATCTGCGGACTGTGGTCGGGGATCATCACACCGTCGAACTTGTTCTTGTGGAGAATTGCCATGATGCGAAGCATGTCCACGTCGCCATCGTCGATGAAGGTCTCGTGGTAGTTGGGGACCTTGCCGCTGACGTTTCGGAAGTGGATGTAGGCGAGCCGCTTCTGGGCGCTGTACTGCTCCACTGTCTCGTAGAGGTTGCCTTCGGTCATTTCGGCAAGCGTTCCGAGGCAGAACTCGAGCATGTTGCTGGGACTGGGAGAGATGTCGATGACGCGCTGATACATAGCCTGCTGATAAACCAAGCGAGGCTGGCGGCGCAGAGTAGGCGTCGGCGGATCGTCCGGATGCAAAGCCAGGCGGACGCCGGCCTGCTCGGCCACGGGCAGAACTTCTTCGAGGAATCGCTGCAGACGGTTCCAGAGCTCGTCGTGCGTGATGGAAGGCAGAAAGCCGGCGGGCGCGTTCTGGTCGTAAATCATATTCCAGACGGTGCCGTTGGGGATGGGTGTGTCGATGGGGCCGTCCATGCCGACCGACTCCGCGCCGCCGCGGGCAAAAGGACCGCTGACGCGGCCGCCGACTCCGGCGATCGAGAAGTTGTAGCCGAGGGTGCCGATGCCGGCTTCGCCCATCGCTCTGACGATGCCCTGGACGTTGCCGATGTGGAGCGCGCGCTTGGGTCCGTCGAGGAGTATGTCGTGCCAGTGGGCTGGGTCGAGGTTTTCGATTGCTTCGAGCTTCAGGCCGGCGGCTTCTACCTGCTTGCGCAACTGGATCAGTTCGATCGCGGTCCAGAGTTTGCCCGGATCGCCGGCCACGCCCCAGGGCTTGTCTTTGCCGCCGGTGGGCTGGTTCTGGTTGGGGTTGGCCTCGCCCTGACGAAAATAGTCGACCAGGTGAACAATGACATGGGTGCAGCCGGACTGAACGGCGAATGAGTAGTAATCGTCGTTGAGCATGTGCCGGTAGAGACCCAGACCTAGTTTCAAGCTGGACACCCATGGTCAGTTTAATTGAGGGGGTGATCGAGTAATGAATGGAGATGAGAGAGATTCCGGATCGCCTGGCTGACGCGCTGCGCGAGGGCGCCGGTCTGTAGAGTGTCCGATGGTTCGATCCCCATTCAAACGCTGAGTCCGATGCGGGGGACGGGGTGGGCAAAGCGAACCATATCGGAGAGATCCAATTGCACGATCTTCCTTCCCAGACGCACTGGAGTAGTCGTTTTCCGGCTCAGTAAGCCTTTCGGGGCGTGCGCCGTCAGCCCCCTGGGCATTACCATTCGAATGAAACAATTCTGAGAGAGGATTTCATTCCATGAGTACAGCATCATCCCCCACTCTTCTTGTGATGGCTGCCGGAATGGGCAGTCGCTACGGCGGCCTGAAGCAGATTGAGCCGGTTGGCCCCGGCGGAGAAACGATTATCGATTACTCGATCTATGACGCCATGCGAGCCGGCTTCGGCAAGCTGGTATTCATTATCCGGAAGGATATTGAGGCGCCATTCAAAGAAGTGGTGGGCTCGCGATTTGAAAGGCGAATTGCGGTGGAATATGTCTTTCAATCACTCGACCAGATTCCCGCAGGGTTCAAGGTGCCTGCTGAGCGGACAAAGCCATGGGGCACAACGCAGGCCATCCTGATGGCCGCCGATGCCATTCATGAGCCGTTTGCGGTGATCAATGCAGACGATTTCTACGGGGCTGAGAGTTACAGCGTGCTGTCGCGGCACCTGCAGTCGGGCACCGGCGACTATGCAATGGTTGGGTTTGTGCTGCGCAATACGCTCTCGGAGTTCGGAACCGTGGCACGCGGGGTGTGCCGGGTGGGCGGCGACGGCTACCTGGAACAGGTGGTTGAGCTGACAAGCATTGCGCGCGACGGCGATCATGCAAAGAATACCGACGGCGACGGAAAAGTAACTCCGCTGACGGGCGACGAATCGGTTTCAATGAACATGTTTGGATTCATGCCCACGGTATTTGGAAAGCTGGAGGAGCACTTCAAGAAGTTCCTCGAGGCGAACGGACGGGACCTGAAGAAGGAGTGCTACATTCCCAGCACGGTAAACGAAATGCTTCTGGCGGGAGAGGCAAAGGTGAAGGTTTTGCGCAGCAATGACTCGTGGTTTGGGGTCACCTATCGCGAGGACCACGCCTCAGTCGTTGAGAACATCCAGCGGCTTATTCAAGCCGGCAAGTATCCTGAGAGACTCTGGTCATGAAAGAGGAGAGAAATGTCGCCGCCGCGGCCCGTCAATTCGAAATCGGCGGCGAATTTTCAGAGGCACAGCCGCACGGCAGCGGCCATATCAACGACACATACTTGCTCTTCTTCCGCGAGCAAGGCGCGACGCATTCTTACATCCTTCAGCGGATCAATCACAATATCTTCAAGAATCCCGCCGCGCTGATGGAGAACATCCAGCGGGTGACAGCGCACCTTGCGGCCAAGGTGGCAGACGAGCCCGACTCGAAGAGGCGCGTACTCAGGCTCATCTCCGCGCGGGACGGGCGCGCATGGCATGTGGATGAAGAGGGCAACCACTGGCGGGCCTATAAGTTTATTGAAAATGCGCGATCGTACGATGCTGTTGAGTCCCCCGCACAGGCGTTCGAGGCCGCCAGAGCGTTTGGACGATTCCAGCAACTGCTGGCAAGTTTGCCGCCGCCGCGATTGCACGATACGATTCCGGACTTTCATCACGCGCCGAAACGATTCAAGGCGCTGGAAGGTGCAATTGAGGCGGACACGGCCGGGCGTGCAATCCTGGTGAAGCAGGAGATTGATTTCGCCATGGCGCGAAAGTCCATCACCGGGATCCTGCTGGAGGCAAACCTGCCGGAACGCGTGACGCACAATGACACCAAGTTCAACAACGTGATGATGGATGACGTTACCGGCGAAGGCATCTGCGTGATCGATCTCGACACGGTAATGCCCGGACTGGCGCCGTACGATTTCGGCGACATGGTGCGCACGACAACGAGTCCGGCACTGGAGGACGAGCGGGATCTCTCGAAAGTGACCATGCAATTTCCCATGTTCGAGGCGCTGGTCCGCGGCTATCTCAGCACGGCCGGCGGGTTTTTGACCAAGGAGGAAAAGGGTCTCCTGGCCTTCTCGGGGAAGTTGATCACGTTCGAACTCGGGGTTCGATTTCTTACGGATTACCTGAGGGGCGACACCTATTTCAAGGTGCATCGCGAAGGCCACAACCTGGACCGCTGCCGTACACAGTTCAGACTGATCGAGTCCATCGAGCAGCAACAAGAGAAGATGGACCGGCTGGTGGAATCTGTTGCTTCGTGACCGACGCCAGCTCTCTTGAAGGCTGAGGCGGGGATGGCGCCTCAACCTGAAGGGCCCTAGTGCCTATAAATTGCGACAACTGTTGCAAGCGCCAAGACGCCGACGATTTCAGCCGCCAGGTTCAGATCGATGCGGAGATTTGCGCCGCGAACCCTAACGATCAAAGGCCGCATTCCGTTTGGATCTGAGAGAGTGCCCCGATAAAGGCCACGGGCGATGAGCGCGCAGAAAAATCCGAGCATGGGGATACCTGCGAGGATCGCGGCGAGATAGAAGCGCTGCTCCTGAAGAGGGCCGGTATAGAAGAGGAGCAGGGCTTCAAGCGCCGCAAGCCAGGCAAAGGCAGCGGTCTGCCAGACAAGATGAAAGCGCGCGTGACCCGGCCAGAAAGGGTTCGTCGCGTGTGTGCGGTTGAGGTCGATTGCCAGAGTCGCCGATCCCCGCAGAATGCAAAGAGCAGCCAGCAAATCACGGGCGATGGCCTGATTTGTGATGGCTCCTCCTTTGGATCAGTTCGCGCTGGATGCCGATTGCACAAGAGGATGAGGGCCTGGCGCTGAAGTGACAGGAAGAGCGACGGTAATCTGTGCTCCACCAGTCTCGCGATTCGAAGCCGTAACGGTTCCCCCATGGGCGCGGGCAACAGCATCGACGAAAGCCAGGCCAAGCCCATGTCCATTGGAATCGCGGCCCTTTACACGGCGCTCGAACAGATGCAGAAGCACTTCGGGATCAAAGCCCGGCCCATCGTCTTCGAGGATCAGCCACGCGGTATCGTCTTCGCTCACCAATTCAATGGCAAGATTGCAGCCAGGCGGCAGGTGCTTGAGCTCATTGTCAAGCAGATTTGCGACCATGCGATGGACAAGCGCCGCATCGGCAACGATTTCAACCGGGCCTCGGCTGAGCAGCCTGACCATTAATCCCTTTTCCGACATCGAGGGCTCGTAGAGATCGATCATGACTCCGAGCAACTCATTCAAATCGATCGCGCTGCGCGTGAGACGAAGCGCATCCGCCTTGGCCTCGGCGACATCGAGCGACTTGTTAAGAAAGTCGGTAAGCCGATCGAGTTCGTCGAGTGCAGAGACTATCGGCTCGGCCTGTTCCCCGTCGGTCACCGAGGAGAGGGACATCTCGAGCTTTCCGCGAATTGCGGTAAGAGGGCTGCGAAGATCGTGCGCCAGCGAGTCGGTGATGGTGTGCAACTGGTGCATGGAACTCTCGATGCGGTCCAGCATGTGATTGAGAGTCAGAGCCAGGTGGCTGACCTCGTCGTTGCGTTTGGTTGTCGGCACTCTTGCGCCGAGATCGGAATGGCCGATTCCGGAGGCTGCTTCAGTAATTCTGCGCACGTGGCTCAGCATACGGCGGGTGGTGAGAAACACGATTCCGAACCCGAGTAGGACAATCGTCAGCCATAGGAACAGGAATCGCAGGCGGAGGCTCCAGAGCACCCGACGTTCATCCCGCTCCGACAGGCCCAGAAAAATCTGGCTGCCATCGGCAATGCGAATGGAGGCAACCCGAAAGGGGACCGTGAATCCAGGGACGCTTACGTCTGTCGGACGATCCTGAGGAATTCTTGCGGCCTGGATAGCCTTCAAGTGGGCGTCGCCATTGCCAGCGCCAACCCAGAGCTTGAGAGAGCCGTCGGTCCCCGATTGAAGGAAAAAGACTGCGTCGTCAGAACCGCTTTCCGAGGCGGGCTTGTCGGGCACCTCTCTTTCCGCCAGTTCCGCCACTTCACCCACGACGGCGTCATAGAGGGCATCCTTCGGTGTTCGCTCGGCTACATCGCCGAGCGTCTCAATCTCGCCCGATAGCCAGGCGTCACTGCGTCGCTGGATGTCGGACGCGACAAAGCTCTGCAAAAAGACGAAGACCACCATGGTCCCGCAGGCAAAGGCAAGCGTTGCCCACAGCGAGATGCGCCAGGCGGCGCTGCGCATGAGAGGCTTAGCGGTCTTTGAGGACATAGCCAACCCCTCGCATGGTTCGGATGAGCGGCTGCTGTCCGGCGCCGTCGACCTTGCCGCGCAGCCTGTAGATATGCACGTCGACCACATTCGTATCCGGCTGAATGCGCATGCCCCAGACTTTGTCGAGAATCATGGAACGCGTGACCACCCGTCCGGCATTCCGGCAGAGATATTCCAGGAGCACAAATTCCTGCTGGGTAAGTTGCAGGACCTGTCCGCCGCGGGATGCCTCCCGTCGCAACAGGTCCAACTCAAGATCCTGCACGTGGAGGCGAGTTGCTTCGCTAGCCGCAGGGTTGTTCCGCTTTAGCAGGTTGCGAAGACGCGCCAGCAACTCGGCGAGCGCGAACGGCTTGGTCAGATAGTCGTCTCCGCCCTGCTCGAGCCCGCGCACGCGATCGTCGACGGAACGGCGCGCGGAAAGGATGAGGACGGGGGCCCTGACGCCCAGTTGACGCAATCGGAGGATCAGGCTGATTCCGTCTTGATCGGGCAATCCAAGATCGACGATGAGAATATCGAATGGGTTGTCGACGGCAAGCCGCTCCGCAGTTTTTCCATCCGGCGCAGCTTCCACCTCGTACCCTGCTTCCTCAAGGGAACGGCGCAGAAAGGTCTGTATATCGATTTCGTCTTCAACGAGCAGAAGGCGCATGATGGGATATTAGTGCATTCGTACGGAAGAATTACAGTCCGGCGCCCGCGCTTTGGAATCTCCTTTCCGGGCGACGCATCAAGTTTGCGCAAGATGAACGCATTTTCATCTGGGCGTTCACTCTAAGTCATCTTCCTCCAATATCCTTAGACCTAAGTCCGGTAAAAAGACCCATTGACGATTCCGCCTGGGCGGACTGAACGCTCCCGAGGAGACCACGCCCGCATCACCTACGTTGTTTGTTGTCTCTTCAAGCGATCCTGTCAATTAACTGTTCCGTCAATATGAAGAAAACGTCATGGAAACGAGCCGGGGTTTGGGCTTTCCAAAGAGCTCCTGGATTCGTCTCACCAATTGATCGAACTCCACTGGACCAGGGTTGTCTCATGGCCCGATCTACTGCCACAAACACGGCATTACTCTCCCGCGGTGTTGAGGACCAACGTGCATTCATCGAACGTCATGGATCAATTGGACACAAGTTTTCTTGCGGAAGCATTCAGCACCTCATTGTCTTTTCCGGCGGCTCTCGATCCAAACTTCGAGGACTCGCTTAACTATGTACTCAATACGCCTGGAAGCCTGGTACGTCCCAAGCTGGTTTTTCAGATGGCGACCGCGTATGGGCTGAACCCTGTCCAGGCCCGGGAACTTGCTGTGGCACTCGAGTACTTCCACACGGCTTCTCTCTTGTTCGACGACCTGCCTTGTATGGACAATGCGTTGGAGCGGCGCGGCGTCCCTTGCACCCATCTGGTATTCGGCGAAGAAGGCGCGATTTTGACTGCGCTTGCGCTGATCAACCGCGCTTATGCACTCACCTGGCGCGCGGTGACAGGATGCCCGCAGGCAAGACAGGCGCAGGCGTTGGGCTTTATCGAGGATTGCCTTGGAGTGGGAGGGCTGCTGAACGGCCAGAGCTTCGACCTCCATTTCGCAGCTTTGCCCTGCACGCTGGAGACAACCGAACGCATCGCCCGGGGCAAGACGGTTTCGTTGATCCGGCTGACACTGGCGTTGCCGGCGATGCTGGGCGGCGCCTCGGCTCGTGAACTCCAGCAAATCGAGCGGATCTCGCTCTTCTGGGGCCTCGGTTACCAGATTGTGGATGACCTCAAGGATGTGCTCCAGAGCGCGGCTCAGACCGGAAAGACGCCGGCCCGCGACGCCGAACTTGACCGGCCGAACATTGCGGTTGCCATCGGAGTCGGTAGCGCAGTAGGGCGCTTGACGAGGCTGATTGACCTGGGTGACAAGGTGCTTGGCAGTCTGCTCGTGTCGCGGCCTGAACTTGATTTCCTGGAACGCCTTCGTGGCGAACTCCAGACAGAGCTTGCCCAGGTCGCGCGGGACTCATTTGAGCTTGCGGAGGAAAGCAGGCCTTGATTTTTCTGAAGCTGATTTTGACAAACCTGCGCAGGCATCGAATCCGCTCGTTGATCAGCGTGTCCGGGATTGCCTTCAGCGTTGCGGCTATGCTGACCGTGGTCACGATTCTGCAGGGCGCGATCGGCATGTTTTCAAGCATCCTCTCAAACGACAGCGAGATGATCGTCTTCGAGCGGGACGTTTCGGATCTTTTCTTCAGCAATGTTCCCGATGACGCGGCGGAGCAGATTTCTAGTTGGCCGATGGTGGCGCATGCGAACCCGGTTTTATTTGGAATTGTCTCCAGCGAGGGGCACCCAATCATTACCTGCTTTGGAGTGACAGCGGCCGACGCGCGCATTCAAAAGGCCGTGTGGCTGGCCGGCGTCCGCGGTAATTTTGCGCAGCATGAGGATGACGTGGTGCTCGGCGCCCGGGCTGCGGATTTTCTGTCAGCCTCTCTCGGAAGCCAGGTTCAGATCGGTCATGCTTCCTTTCACGTCGTCGGCGTTCTAAAGACGGCCAATGGCTTTGAAGATGGGGGCGTCTTTATGCCGCTCGCATCAGCGCAGTCGTTCTTTCACAAGCAGGGAACGTCGTCAGTAATCACAATCAAGTTGCGCAACAAGGACGAAGCCGCCGCGTTCAAAAGCAGGATCAGGGCAAAGTACAAGAACCTGATCGCATTGGAGGATGCTGAATTTTCGCGCACCTATTCTCAGTTCAGGATTCTGAAGGCCACGGCCTGGGCGGTAGGCGGTTGCGGTCTGCTGCTCGGCGGGCTTGGAGTCGCGAACACGATGATCATGTCGGTATTCACGCGGATTCGCGAGATTGCGATTCTGCGCGTGAACGGGTTTTCTCAAGTCCAGATTGGCGGAGTGATCTTTGGTGAATCGGCGGTTGTGTCTGTCTTTGGGGCGCTGACAGGACTGGTGGTTGGAAGCTGTTTTCTTTACGCGCTAAAGATGATTCCCGCTCTCGACGGATATGTGGATCCGACTCTACATCCGCTTCTGATGATGGTCGTGCTTTTGCTGGCTCTTCTTACTGGAATTGCGGGCGCTCTCTATCCGGCTGTTTACGCCATGCGGATTCGCGCAGTGGAGGCGCTTCGATTCGAATGAAACGTGGGACCGATGACAGTGGAACTTTGCGCGCCGTTCTGCGCGCCGAGAACCTATGGAAGAGCTACGACGAGGGAACGGTCACGGTTCTCAAGGGCGTTAATTGCGAGGTCTTCGCGGGCCAGACAGTGGCTCTTTGCGGGCCATCTGGCTGCGGAAAAAGCACTTTGCTGCATTTGTTTGGCGGACTCGATTGGCCGGACAGCGGGCTGGTACTGGTCAACGGCGTCGAGGTGAATCGGCGCAGCAACCTGCTGCATCTTCTGCGCCACGAAGTTGGCTTCGTGTTTCAACTCCACAACTTGATTCCCGACCTGACTCTTGCGGAGAACTGTCTTATCCCCACGGTTGCCGCAGGGATCGACCGCCGCGCTGCGCGTGAGCGGCTATTGGAACTCACGGAGAGGACCGGGCTCGGTCATCGCCTCGACCATCGCATCCAACAGCTCTCCGGCGGAGAGCGCCAGCGCACTGCGTTATGCCGCGCACTGATGAACAGGCCGAAGATTCTGCTTGCCGATGAACCAACGGGCTCGCTCGACGAGCAGGCGAGCAAGGTTATCTTCGATCTGCTGCTCGAGCTTGTCTCGATTGAGGGTGCAACGTTGCTGATGGCCACGCACGATCGAGGTCTTGCCGGGCGTTGCGACCGGCTTGTGGAGATGCGCAATGGAAAGGTCTATGAGCATGCACACGTCGGGTGAGTCGGAATCGCCGCGCCGAGAGGCGCGCGCCGTTGCCTGCGCCGCATGGCACAGCCTCTTCTGGCTTGTCTTTGCAAACGCAGTCGGAGTGATGATCGCGATTCTACTGCTGGTTCCCGCGCTCAACCTGCAATTGGGCGAGTGGACCTACGGGCGATGGATGATGGTGCACATGAACCTGGAGCTTTATGGCTGGGCGAGCCTGCCTCTGGTGGGATTCCTCTTCAGGGTGTACGGAGCGGACCGCGGTTCGATTGCGAAGTGGTGCAGGCCGGTGCTGTGGGTGTGGTCTGTCTCGCTGTGCGTGGGCGTGCTCTCATGGCTCTCGGGAAACTCCAGCGGCAAGCTCTT
>Ga0075029_100001308_pt1 | contig 14314 bp, 22 predicted proteins | sample LitLauG_LLR_2013_FD_71391 | JGI IMG/M metagenome (GOLD analysis project Ga0075029, IMG submission 71391) | Freshwater sediment microbial communities from North America - Little Laurel Run_MetaG_LLR_2013 | ecosystem: Environmental > Aquatic > Freshwater > Creek > Sediment | place: USA...
ACCTACTTGACGAGCAAGCAGAATGTGTTCCTTTGTTTGGTGCTGAGCACCCTGAGATCCGTCCACCAAGAGTATGGCACCATCCATCTGTGCAGCGCCAGTTATCATATTCTTGATGTAGTCAGCGTGACCTGGGCAGTCGATATGAGCATAGTGACGAGTCTCTGTCTCATACTCAACGTGTGAGATAGCAATCGTTACTGTCTTCGTCTCATCTCGAATAGTTCCACCCTTGGCAATGTCAGCATATGACTTCACCTTGGCAAGCTTAGCGTGAGCTTGAACAGCCAAGATAGCGGCAGTCAATGTTGTTTTGCCGTGGTCAACGTGTCCGATAGTTCCTACGTTTACGTGTGTCTTCATTGTGTTTGTTGGGTTGCCAGCCCGTCCTATGTTCACCTGTTGTTGTCTCGCCAGACGTATTCCAGCTCCAGAGACCATGAGATACTAAAGATACAAAAAACGAAAAACCGGCTCGGGATTTTTCCCTGCCGGTCCTTGAGATCCTTATACTTCCTACAAGTACTTAGATTCTCACCTCTCCGGCAGAGTCCCTATTTGGCTGATAAAAACGATCTTGCTTCAACCACTCAGGGCGTACGCATACCACTCCATCAACCTTATTTAGGCTAATGAGTGAATGGTTTTTACTGAGGGATGAGAATGACACGTTTAATCTCCAATTTGTGGACAGTATTAGCTGCCGTTGTATACTTACTGAATTATGCCCAGTTTCTCGACCAAGAATTTTTCTTCGAACATAAAGTTTGTTTTGATGAAAGATTCTTCTCCGAGGAAGTGAAGACAGCCTACCGTACACCGTTTCGAAAGTCAAGAACTTTTTTCAGCGCCTTCAGTGCCTTGGAATCACGCCACCAGGATGGTGACGCTGTGGTTGAGGAACTGCGGTAAGCACACTCTGAAGTGTTTCAAACCTGGACTCGTGAGAGTGTAGGATTTTGTTGTAGAACTTTTCCTTGAAGAAACGTTCTCCTGAATCTCTATATCGCATCTTTTGAAAGATTACATCCAAAAGATCATACAAACGCTTTCTGTGCTCATGAATTCTTTTAATCTGAGCGTTTCTAACTTCATGTGGATTAATCTCTCCAGTATCAAGACGATGAACTAGTTCCTGAACTCCTTTAACAACATCATCTGCGTTGGGAGGTGATATGATAGAATTGTACGAATCAAAAAATACATCCCTACCACCAACACTTGGCGTTGATACTACGGGAAGTCCACAAAGCAAGTACTCAGAAGATGCTAGATTGGCTCCCTCAACCTCTGATAGAATCAATCCAACCTTACACAAATTCAGATAATCACTAACCTCAGTATCATTCAAGAACTTGTCAATAACAACAGAACCTTCTGGAGGGGAATCATAAGTAGTAACTTCATGCCTATGACCAGGGATCACAAGCAAGTTACTAACCTTACTTGCTAAATTAACTCTCTTCAGTGGTACAAGCCTACCATTAAACACTGCATCATATTTCTTTTCAGATCCTGTTATTTTGTATACATTCTCATCAAGCAAACAATTTGCACTGCAAAATACAGCATTGAAACCCTCGGAAGATGCTATTTCTTTTTGTGTAAGATCATTGCACATAATCCATATTCTAGAAATGTCCAAACCGAATGTTTGGCATATCTTCTTTGTGTTATGCAAGTCTTGATTATACTCAGCTCCAAAAATGAAAACAATCAAGTAATCAGTTGGCTTTAGAAGATGAAGCATTCTGATGGAATTTGCAAATCCACCAATCATTACAATCCGTCCGGCAGGCGCAACAAGCAAGGGAACGACAGGAAAATACTCTTTGTGAGCCCAAGGTACAAAGATTGAGTTATCGTTTTGATCCATTGAAATTAGTTCTGACGTATCCATGGCTTCTCCAAATACTGTAAAACAGTATCACATTTAAACAAACAAAACAAGGGATAAGAGTCCTCGATAGGCATGTTTTTGCAAAGGGGTATGGTCCAAGGCTCCATCGCAACTCCAGGTGCAATTATCATGGTCAATCCTGACCTGTCACCATCTATTCAGAACAGACTTGTGACACAACTTCAAATAAATGAAGTCATCACAGGTGAAGAGTTCGATGTTAGATTTGCCGCAGCTCCAGAATGGCCAACAGCCGTTAGAATTCTTCGCAGAAGAGTTATGGTACTCCGAGACTTCAGAGACTTAACAAACAGAACAGAGATGGATCTTGTACTATTTGTAAAGTCCGCAATGATCTCTGTTACAAAGAACTGCTACGGACCTCCTGGGCAAACGTACTTGCTCAAGAACGTTTACTGGGGCGCGTTGTGCATATACAACCAAGATATCTACAGAAGGTGCAACAAGCACGGTTGCAACTGCGGAGGATATGCACCTTGGTGGCACGGGTCTTGTGGGTCTTGTGGTGGACCAACATATGATGGATACACTTCTGGATTAGGTCAGGGATGTGATGGGTATGCAAGGTCACCAATATACCCAGCTACATATGATCCAAAGTTCCCAGCAGAAAATCATTGGTACAACCAAGTAAATCAAGGTGGCGGAGTTTTCAACTCTTATGGCGGATGTGATGCCCCAGGAGATTTGGTACTGTGCTCAAGATATCAATGCAACTCAAAGGGATGCGTTGGTACATTGGATTGTAGACTTGTAAAAGATTCAAAAGCCGTACCTATTGACGTAGGATCAAGAGGTACACCAAACTCAGGCGGTACGCCATATAGATGAGGAAGTATGAACTCAATAGATGACATCATTAAAAGCAGAGTGCAGGAAGTCCTGAGTGTTTACAAAGGATCAAATATACCTGATACAGAGAATTACATCGAAACAGACTCCCTTGGAGAGGCTATCGAAAAGCTTATCATTGTACACATCAGAATGTGGATGATTGAGGACCACATACAAACAGTATACGATGATGATGTTCAGGTTGCAGATCTGAAAAGGAAGCTTGACATATGCTTCAAGCAGAAAAGACCCAAGCTTGTCCAAGCCATTAACAAGATGATTGATGAAGCTATCAAATCAGAAAAGTCTCTTGTTGAAGATTCTGTCAAGGTATACAAGAAATGAAATCAATAGTTATCACCACAATCAATGGGCTAACTGCGCCCATTCAGAGATATCAAGACAACCCTACATTCAAAGATTATCAAATTATCGTTGTTGGAGATAACAAAACTCCACACATAAAATCTTCTGGTAACTTAACTTATCTTTCTATTCAAGACCAAGAAAAACTTGGGTACAAGATCATAAAAAAAATACCTTACAACCAGTACTGTAGGAAAAATATCGGATACCTTTTCGCCATGAAATCTGGCTCAGATATGGTATACGAAACGGATGATGATAATTATCCATACTCTGATTGGGAAATCCCAACAAACTTTACAGATTCAGTTTCTTCATCTTCTTCTTTCTTGAATGTTTGCTCGCTCTTTACCAGAGAGCATATTTGGCCAAGAGGATTCCCTCTAGAGCTTATCAATGATTCTCCAACCATATCCATAGCTGAAAACACAAAAGAACCAGACGTAATCCAGACCCTAGCTGACAACGATCCTGATGTAGATGCAATCTATAGACTCACATCCAACAAGCCAGTAATCTTCGATAAGAACAAGAGTATCGTCCTAGCACCTGGAACATTTACCCCCTTCAACTCACAGTGTACATTCTGGATGCCAAAGGCTTTCAATCTTATGTACTTCCCAATGTTTGTTAGCTGGAGATTTGCAGACATACTAAGATCATATGTAACACAGAAACTACTATGGGATTCTGGAAGTGTTCTTGGATATACATCTCCTGTTGTGTACCAAGAAAGAACTCGTCATGATTATATGAATGACTTCAGACAAGAAGTTGTTATGTATACTTCTGTCATGAAGACCGTAAATGTCCTAAGAACATTCAACTCAAAGCCATCTATTATAGATGTGTACATTGAGTTGTACAAACACGGAATCGTACCAATAGAGGAAGTGGATGGTGTATCTGATTGGATGGAATCAATAGCTTAAGGAGAAAGAAATGGATCTGAACTTTGTAATGGCTCTTGGCATTGGAGATATGCTTATATCATGGGGTGCTTTGGAAGGTGTAAAGCACGAGTACGAGAAGATACACATCTTCCCATGCTGGGAAATCATAACATCATACCGAAACAACAGACACGATTACCGTCAGTTTGTTCTGGACTTTGCAAAGCTGATATTCACAGACGAGAAGTACGTGATACATGCTGAGAACTCAACAAAGTGCTCAGATGTGAAGCATGTAACAGAGCTTGGAATTCCATGCAGAGTACCAAGAGCACAGAACCTTCTATGTGATTCCAACCATTACTTGTCAAAGCCATACATTGTAATTCCAACCAAAATCCGTGGTTGCAACAGATCAACGTACAACATGCTAAAGGACAGGTTTTACGAAGCTCTAAACAGGGTATCAGATAGATACGATATCGTTATCCTTGGCGAAAGGGAAGTACAGATGAACGCTGAGTACGTACATCTTGGAAACAACCTTATCTATGGTATCTACAACGATATCGTTTCATGTGTAAAGAAAATAGTAGATCTTTCCATTCCAAAGCTAGGAATAGATATTCCAGACCTGAACAACCTAAGAAAGGATTGCTCAATTATGAGAGATGCTAGGTCTGTAATTACCTTTGGAAACTCAGGTGGATTTTCTCTATCCTCAGCTGTTATCAATCACCAAATATCATACAGAGATGACCTTGATACATGGATCTATCACCTGTATCTGCAGCAACAAGAGATTGTTACATGCACTGATGTAAACACTTTCATCAATGCTATTGATGCTCTTTAGACTGGAGTAGGTTGTAGCGGGGTGGTAGCCAAAGGATTGTTAGGATTGCCTACAAGCATATCCTTCAACATCTTGTTTATGTTCACAACAGTCTCGTTTATTCTCTTGACGAGTTCCTTCCAAAAGAGAATTCTGTTCGTGAAGTCTTGTTGTGTAGTCTGATCTGCAGAAGATTTATCTAACTGAAGTCTTCCGAAAAAGTCATCACTCAAATATCTAGATGAGTAATTTCCCCAAGCATTAACAACTCTCTGGAAATCAGAGATGAGGGAATTTACCTGTGTTCTTTGTTGATCGGATGTTTGTTGTAAAGTTTGTGGTATTGGCTTGGTAAGGTTTGTGTGGAAAGCCTTTACTTGATTATACAAAACCTTTACAGCGGATTTCGATTCAGGACGAGAGATTGGGTATGTGTCCTGCTCCGTCATCTTGAGAACTTCCTGTTGAAGTGTAGATATGTATGCGGTTCTGATGTTCGTTGCATCAGGATTTGCAATAGGATTAGGGTTCGCAAGCATGTTTGAAAGCGCTATGATTTTCGCTTTTGGATTTTTAGCCGCTGCAGGATCTGTAATACCTGTACCAGGGTCCTGGGCGCACTTGAAAAATATTGTTGCCGCTGTCAAAACATCCATATCATAATGGTGCATTATTACGTATGCGAATCCAAGATTACAAAGAAGCAGAGTCTATCGAAACCGACGCTGACAAGAATGGAAAAGGCTCCGTTTGGAGAGCGTGCTTGGCAGTAAACCGATCCATAGAGAACAAGGCAATAGGAAAGCTTGTTCTTGAACTGGGGTATGGATACTGCAATGGCCTAGACCGAAATCTAAGCCATCTGGAAACAGTATACAAGGACCAAGAAAAGGGCTCCAAAGGAGAGTTCCATGAAGCCCTTATTGCTTTGAAGAATGCTGTAGAACTAGCTCCAAAGAAGCCTTCTATAGATCAGAGAGAAGAACTCTGGCTAAGATTGGATAGGCTACTGTCTTAGTACTAAGAGTATTCTTAGTACCCACCAGACTTAAACCAACCCTGTCCTTTGAGTTGGAAACCCTGCCCACCGGAGACGAGCCTCTTGGCCGTCTCCTTCTTACATTCGGGGCACTCTTTGATTAAAGGATCTGTAATCTTAGCTTGGTGTTCCCAACAATGTCCACAATTTAAACATGTATATTCATATGTCATTTTGAATTCTCTATGTAGTTAATTATCTTTTTTAATGTTTCTACATCCATGTTTGATTTTAATGTATTCGCTCTGTGTGAAATAACACGAATGTTTCCAGGGACATACCCAAGTTCAGGAACAATTCTATCTATTGATGGAGATTGTGGTTTCACTTTACCATCGTGGCTAGGATGAATTTGAATTTCAAGAATTGGACATCTTTTAGGAATATCAATATCGTCAAGTGTAATGGTAAATGGAACACCGTATCTCTTAGCTCTTGCTTTTGAGTTTTTGAGTAGCATCAAACGATCTTTTTGAGGATTGTTATAAACATAACTCTTAGATCTTTCTTTACAAGACTCACAAACGAGTTTTCCAGGCAATGGTGTTCTTATACAACACATAGAACACAAACCATTCTTTTTAGCCTCTTCTCTTTTTGTGGACATTTTTTTGTTAATCTGATTTGATGTTCTATTATAGATTTCTCTTGATTTTTCTTGACATTTAGAACATACAATCAAGTTAGTATCATTGGGATTCCCACATCTAGTACACAAACCAATACTTTTATACACTTGAGATTTGGCTTTTTTATCACATTGACGTGAACAATATTTAGATCGTAGTCTGGAGTTTGGACCTTTACAATATTCGCATGTCATATGATAATGGGAAACTATTCATATGACATGCTAAAATATGTTAAACTTCCTACATCAATGTTGCTGCTAGGTTTGCAAGCTCGGAACGCTCACCCTTAGTCAACGTTAGGTGACCAACAATTGGGTTGTTGTGGAGTTTCTCGACTGCGATAGACAATCCACATGTTGCCTTGTCCATGTATGGATTATCAATCTGGTCAGGGTCTCCAGTCAAAACAACCTTTGAACCTTCACCGCAACGAGTAATGATCGTCTTGATCTCGTGTGGAGTCAAGTTCTGAGACTCGTCGATGATGATGTATTGGTTAGGCAAAGATCTACCACGGATGTACGTCAGAGGCTCAACTCTAATCTGATCTCTCTGGAAAAGCTCGTCGTACTCCATTCCCATCTTACGCTTTCCACCAAGCATCATTAGAAGCTCAAGGTTATCGTAGATAGGCTGCATCCATGGGTCCATCTTCTCTTTCATAGAACCTGGAAGATATCCGATGTCTTTACCCATTGGAACAACTGGTCTGGAGATGATTAGGCGAGTGTACTTGCCATCAACCAAAGTCTTGTGAAGACCAGCAGCTACTGCAAGCAACGTCTTTCCAGTACCAGCCATACCAACAAGAGTTACAAGCTTTACATTCTCGTCCATGAGAAGATCGATAGCAAACTGTTGCTCTCTGTTTCTTGGCTTGATGCCCATTACATCCTTTTCCTTATCCTTGAGTTGCTTCAAAGGACGGATTTCATTGGATGTTGCATTGTAACGGCCAAGAGCTGTTCTTCCATTTGCATCCTTCAACATTACGCAAACGTTATCGTACATTTCCTCTGGGCATGGTGGACGAATCCTACCAACTGCAAACAACTCGTCAATCTTTCCGTAATCCACATCCAAGGACATCTGTCCAGAGATCATCTTGGAAGGATCAACAGATTGTGACTCGTAAGAAGCTGTTTGTACCCCAATACTCTCAGAACGAACTCTGAGGTTTACATCCATCGTTACCAAGATAGTTCTAAGTTGGGTAGTCTCTTGAATCTCTAGAGCGCATTGCAAGATGGCAGAGTCAAAGGACTTGTCATCTAGCGCTACTTCAAGTGACCTTCTTTTCTTTGGAACGTAGATGATGAATTTGCCATCATCACCGATTGGAACTCCTTGAGAGAGGGAGCCAGCACAGCGAAGGTCGTCAATGATACGGCATGCTTCGCGGGAATTTCTTCCTCTTTGAGATTGCTCTGTCTTGATCTTGTCAAGCTCTTCTAGAACATAAACCGGAATGTACAGATGATTGTCTTCGAATTTGAAAATTGAGTAAGGGTCGTGGATTAGGACGTTTGTATCGAGAACGTAGTTTTTCCTCATCGGCGCTCCATGTGAAAGAACTTTACCTAATAAAGCCCTCTCGTACGTATGCGCAGTTATCCATCTTTCAATTACCTAGCATTGAAACATGATAGCAAAATTCAGCTCCACCCTACGTTTCGCTGATATCTTTTTCAAATATGCTCAAGTAGGATCTCCAGCCGTTAAGATCCAACCTGGAAGACCAGAGACCAATACAGCTGTAGATATCCTAAAACTATGGAATCCAAATTACTTCATGGATGTTGAAGAGATTGTCCTAGGACCTGAATCCAACTACGGACACGTAGAATCCGGTCCAGGAAAGAATCCTGCAGTTATCCACGTAAACATAGACCGAGTTGTCAATGAAGCTGGCGGACAACAATCAGGCAAAGCTGCTGCATTAGCATGCGCAAAAGTAATCGCCCACGAAAAGGGCCATGTCTCATCCTTTGATGAGAAACAAGGTTTCGTGGGCGGAGAAGGACCAGCAGAACAAGAAGAAAGATCCTTCGAGTCCTGGCTTCAATCAGGTGGAATGCAGAAGGTCGAAAACCTTCCTTCTTACAAAGCTCTAAAGTAACTCAAGTAATAACATTCACTCTAGTACCATAGCCTTTTCTAAGTCTGTGTAGTGACACACCTTCACGCTTAGCCATCTTTACTAGGTATTTGTTGTGATTAGGAACAAAGGAATCCCAGCAACCATCAGCAATAACCTGGACCTTGTATCCCTCTTCTGCTAATGAACATACTGTCTGGTAAACACAAGCAGCAGTGTTCACTCCAACAACTCTGACTTTCTTTGAGCGCGTACGAGCTTTGAGCATAGGGATGATTGCCCAAGCACCATCGTCTGTATTCTTGATTACAAAGGAACCATACTCCCGAACCTTCTTAGCAATATATTCAAGAGTATTCTTACCTTTACCCTTTGTCTCGTATTCAACTACAACAATAGGGTATCCCTTTTTCTTTGCAAGCTGTATTTCACGAGTAATAGGCTGCACAAGGCCGGGCTCTTGAGATGCTTTGAATACAGGTTGCATGTCTATTATGACAAGAGAATACATATACACCTCTCTAGGATTTCAGGAACTGTTCACCAACCTCTGCACCAGGAATGTGTGCCATTCGCATGATGATAAGTATGAAGATGAACACAAGCCCAATGTACCACCCAACCAACACAGCACGCTCTTTAGCAGATAGAACCCAGTGAGTAGGATTGTTTTGCTTTACACCAGTCATAATAGGCTGTGACCTATCCCACGAAAACAAACTAACAAACCCACCCTTGAACACAGGCCATGGATCATCACCTTTCCTCAGAAGAGAGAAGAATGAAATGATACATGCAATGATATAAATTGGGAAAAGGATTGGAAAGAACACAATAGGTATAAAAGGTCTAACTTCCATCATGCCAATGATAGCTATGAATGTTAGAAGTGTTAGTCCGTACATATAGGACAGTACTATCGCAAGTACAAATCCTATTCCAAGGACTATAATACCAAGTGTTTGGGAAAGTGAGAATGCAATACTCTTAACCCACCTGCCACCATCTAGGGGATTGATAGGAAAGAGATTGAACAAGTTCACAGTACATAACCAAACTGCTGCCGCTGCCCATATAGGTTGGTGTGTAATCCCGTACATGATAAGTGCAGGAAGAACTGTTAGAACACCAAACGTTGGACCCATCAAAGCAACAAAGCCTTCTACCCTACCAGAAGGGAAAGCTTCATCTGCTACAGCTGCTCCACCAACAAATGGAATGAAGTAAAATCCTTTAGTCTTCATTCCAGAATATCTCATAGCCCATACATGACCAAGTTCATGTACCCCAATCCCAAACATAAGGAGAAGAGCAAACTTCCAAGTGAACAAGAAGGCGTAAGCTCCAAATGTTCCAGCAGCTAGTATAAACTTGAGAGACTTTGCTACCTTAGCTAGAGCAGAGGTAAACTTGCCAAGAATGGCAACAACCTTAGCCCAGGATAGAGAAGGCTTTGCTTCATCATTTAGGTTCATGAGAAATTCATTTCTACCGAAATGGAAACCTCGAATCGAGGTATTCGGATGTGATTGATTATGTTGTGTTTCTTTGCTTCATCAGCAGTAAGGAACCAATCAGCATGGCCCTTCTCGTGCACAAGTTTCTTGAAATACCCATCAGGCTGAGCGCAGTTGTTATCCATGATGGAATAAATCTCATCATTTAAACGCTCAACTTCAGCTGCTCCAGCTTTGATCTCTTGGACTTTACCAAACTCCCATGAAGATACATCATGAATAAGAATTGTAGACTTGGGAGAAGCAAATCTAAATCCTTCATGACCACATGATAGAAGTACTGAGCCACATGACATGGATTTGGAAATGGATACTGTAGCAATCTTCTTCTTGGAGGCTTTAATACAATCAACCATAGCAAGAAGTGAGTACACAGCACCACCATACGAGTCAATTACAATGGGGATGATATCTTGTTCAGAGTTCTCTGCCTCTGACATATCCTGATAGAAAATCTTTGCAGATTCCTCATTGAACTTGTTCACCACAACAACCTTGGGAAGGGTGAGTATAGAATCAACCTTACCTTTGATAGCTGAAGGCTTCTTGATAAGAGTGAATAGGGGTGAAGTAGAGTTGTTATCAGCCATTTTATTGTTCTTTCGGTTTAAGTTCCTTCAGGACTTGTAATCTTGATATGATCTTAGGCACTTTGGATTTTGGCATAGGCCAAAGCACAAGAACAGTCTCTGTTCCTGGCTCAACCTCCGTCAATCCAGCGTCACGAACCACGAACACATTGATTGCAGACTTGATCTTCTCGAAGTCTTTGTCAGTTCCAGACAGAACAACTTTGCGAAAAGATCCACCTATCCACTTGACTGTATAATCAAGCAACTCTGCATGTTGGGTATGAGGGGCGCATGCTCCAGATCTCATATGATAGTACCCCATAATAAACATCTGTGCTGCATGCGCTACTTGAGCACATGCCTTGCCAGCAGACATTCCTACATCCTTACGAACTATGTAGTATTGAACGATAGGGTCTTCCTGAGATTCTCGAATCTGCGCCAGTCTAGCATCATCAAACGGGTTTGGTTCTACAGGCATCATCCCACCGATATAATCTCTGTCACAACATCGTTGACAGTTCCAACGTTGACTCGATTGCCCCTTAGGTCAGCAGTTACAATAAGATGTTTACCATCTCTTTTGGTAACTCGAAGAACCATTCCCAAGTACGCAGCCATTGAATCAGCTTGCTTGTACTCTTTGCCGATAATATCAAGTATACCATCAGGAAGATTTTTCATTCTTCATCCTTATCGCAAATGCATTTGATGAATCGGGTTGCCATAGCTGCAACCTGAATAGCCTCAGCGCGCATCATCTTCTTTCGCTCAGCCTCTTGGTAATCCCTTATTCTACGCTCATGATCATGACGTGATGCTAGTTCCATCAAAATTTCCGGTGGAACAAAAACCTTCTTTGGGTTTAGTTTCACAACATCCCACAACTCATCTAGCTCTTCTAGGATGACAGCGTATCCTTCGTGAGATGAGTTAAATGGTTTGAACTTTGCCTCAGCCGAGGCAAGCTCCATGAGAACGTCTGTTGTAATGGATTCGATAGACATAGGTACCTCTTGATAGAGGTACCTATCCAGGGCACGCCCTCGACTAAAGAGTATTAGGACTTCTGAAGAGTTTCAGCGAGTTTTGTGAAAGAGTTTGGACTGGACATCGCATTTTCAATTGCAGTATCAAGCTTCTCAATCTTATCCTCAAGCTTCTTCTTCTCCTCAAACTTAGCCTTGGAGTAAGTAAGAGACTTCACACCATCAGAAGTATAATGCTCCTGATCAGGATGAACCTTCATAAGCTCTTTCTTCAGATCCTTGAGCTTTGCAAGCGCTTGATCAAGAAGATCAACTCTATAATTGATCTCTCTTGTTACAAGCAAATCAACAAGCTTGGACTTCACCTCTTCAGGCGCTCCTTCCAGCTTGACCCTTACCGCTTCAAGAACTTCAGTAGATTTAACGTTTGCCATACCTTACTTTCCTTCCGATTGCTCTGTAATACCTAGCCTTACAGGAACGTAATTTTGATTCTGCACTTTTCAATGACAACAACCAGTCAATATCCATACAGGAATCTCTGACCATTGAAGAACCTACACCCATAGATTCTAGTCTTCTAATCCTGTGGACAAGTAACTTAGCTGCTACGTACTGATCTAGACACCAACCAACATATTCTGAGTACGTTTGAAACTCTGATGGTATCTCGTCAAGAACTCTCAACTGTGTGTCAATAATTTGTGCTAGAACATCATGAAGATGTTCATCAGCTAGATTTTGAACTTCAGTCTGTAGCTCTTGTATTGATATCATAGAATGTACTTTAGCCTATGTACACCAAGATCAGTTTTCATATCTCCAAGTGTCAGCGCATCATCCAATGACACTAACACACACTCACCAAATCTCTCAAGTGGTGAGCCATCTTCCGCAGGATTGTATCGGATTAACCCGGTTACGTCAACACAATAGAAGAATAAAAGCTCTGGGGAAATACCAACAGAACCCCAAACAGGACGACCAAGTTCCTGAACTTCTTGAACCTTGAAGCCAATTTCTTCATACAATTCACGAATTCCTGCCTCTATAGGAAGCTCGCCCTCATCAACAAGTCCTGCTGGAAGTTCCCATCCAGAACCATATGAGTTAGGAAATTCCTTACGTGTGCAAACAGCAGGACGAACACAAGACCGTAACCAAACTCTTGGTTCTGGACCTGATAAATCGTATGGAACTATGACAGCAGCATCACACTTGGATCTTAGAACAACATCATGAGTGAACTCTTCTGATGTAGATCCATCTTGGTATTCAAGCTTTAGCTTGAGGTGTCTAAGGGTTAGAAATGGTGGACCATCAACGTCCTTGATATGATGACAAATGACTTTTGGGGGATGCGCTATCGCCATAGAACTCTCCACATTAGAAGCAATGCAATTATCTGAAGAAACCACTGGATTCGTAGCAACCAACCACGCTTCCATACTTCCAAAGAAGCAATACCAATCAAAATAGATCTTAGTCTTTCTGAGTTTGGAAATGGATTATCCTTATCAGATAGGACTAAATTAACCCAGATGTTTACCCTGGCAAAATTCTGATCATGAATAGAATACGGAGAAAAAATGAAGTAAGGTACAGGAAGAAGAATCTCTTGGACTTTCTTAGAAGCCTTATTCGCAAATTCAAGTTCTTCTCTTGTTATGTCTGATACATCAAATAAGTCCATCTATACTCCGTATACACAAAGAAGGCCCCTTGCGGAGCCTTCCTTAACTATCTGTGTCAGATCTTATCCCCAAGCTCGGGCGCGAACTTGATCGAAAGTATCCTCAATGAGAACCTTGCCATTCTCAAATACCGTTCGCATCACAGAGTCTCGATGCGAAAGTTCGCCAGGATTCAATTGAACCGTAGCGTAATCTCCCCACGAGAAACCATGCGAACCTTCAATTCTCTTTCGAATAAGATCCAAACGACCTTTCTTCGAAACCTTCACTGTATCTGTCACAGGTTGCTTCTGAACATCAACATCTCTGCCACCAACCCTAATCGAAGAACACTTCATAGCAAACTTCTGAGTGTCTCGATTGTGTTGCTGCAATAGCGCTCCACCCATTCCAAAGGCAAGGTTCTCTGCCGAGAATGCATCTTCCTGCACTCCCTTAAGAATCTCACCAATAGAAGTAAGATTAACACCATCACCTTGGATGACTCGAACATTGTTCAGAACCTTGAACCCCTTCGAGTTCACTGTGCTTCCAAACTTGGAATTCAGAATGCTCAGAACCTTACGAACTACCGTTGCAGGATCGCCCGAGTCAGGACGAATGACAATCGTTGCTCCCGAATCAATAACCTTCTGACGCAGAGCCTCGCCCCAGATCTTATCGCATGCATTGTAGATATCATACGAGTCCGAGACAACTGCCACCAAACCACCGGGCTTAGCATACGAAAGAATCATATTCTCATATGCCTTCGCCTCATTCTCACGACCCCAAGCCGTCATCGTGGAGTGTTCCGCTGCCGGAATACTAAACCCTGCCATTGGAGTCTTGTAGTACTTGTTAGCAAGTCTAACTCCAACTACAGTATCCGAACCCATGAAGTTCACAAGGTGCGCTGCGCCACCAATAGCCGCAGACTCTTGA
>Ga0075029_100001310_pt1 | contig 14302 bp, 10 predicted proteins | sample LitLauG_LLR_2013_FD_71391 | JGI IMG/M metagenome (GOLD analysis project Ga0075029, IMG submission 71391) | Freshwater sediment microbial communities from North America - Little Laurel Run_MetaG_LLR_2013 | ecosystem: Environmental > Aquatic > Freshwater > Creek > Sediment | place: USA...
CATCCCGCTAAGTTTGCCGGGCGAATCGCCCGTCTGAACAAATAACGAATTTGGGCGGTGCAGAACCGCCGCCCATCGCCGGATTTAGATCAATCCCCGCGATTCGAGTTCGTCAGCAACCTTCATGTCTAAAAACAAGCTCAAGATGCCGCGCCTCGATCGCCTGGCCACGCTATGCGTGGGCCATCCGGTTTCGCGCCTGCTTGGATTGAATTCCAGATCGCGCGTTCCGATCCTGATGTATCACAGCATTTCTGATAACTTGTTTGCAAAATTTCACCCATACTACCAAATCAATACTTTGCCGGAAGTATTTGACAGCCAGATGCGCTGGCTGCGCTACAACGGCTACCGGACCATGGACCTTCCGGGAATGCTGGCGGCCATGGACGCCGGCGAGGATCTTTCCAAGACTTTTGTAATCACCTTTGACGACGGGTATCGCGATTTCTATACCGACGGCCTGGCCGTGCTGAAACAGTGCGGTTTCTCCGCCACAATTTTCCTGGCCACCGACCGCATCCGGGACACCCCGGTGTGCATGGAAGGCGCGGATTACCTGACGTGGAGCGAAGTCCGCGAACTGCACGCCGAAGGAATTCAATTCGGCTCGCATACGGTAACGCATCCGGACCTGCGTTCGCTTGGCCCGGACCAGATTGACTACGAGCTGGGCTACTCCAAGGAAGTCATTGAACAGAAACTCGGGGCTCCGGTGACGTCCTTTTCCTATCCCTTCGCGTTTCCCGAGGAAGACCGCGGCTTCACGCGATTTCTAAACGACGCGCTGGAAAATCACGGCTTTGAAAATGGTGTCTCCACCATCATCGGCCGCGCCCGGCCGGGCAGCAACCGCTTCCAGTTGCCGCGCCTGCCTGCCAATTCCTGGGACGATCCGTCCCTGCTCCGCGCAAAACTGGAGGGCGGCTATGACTGGCTGCACTGGCCGCAACGGTTCCACAAGATCCTGTACCACAGCGTTAGCCTGATGCAACGCTCCAGTTGGATCGAATCGGGATAAACTGCAATTTTTTGTTTTGTCGGCACCTAACGCGAATTCGAATAACGACGGAACAATTCAAGAGTTTTCAATTTAGGATTAAATTCCACTCAAATGAAGATAAGCGAAAGATGTGGTGAGCCATTAGTTTCGGCGGACGCTGCCTCCACTCCGGCCGAGGCTGTACCCCTCACGTTTCGGATCTTGCGGACAATCTCTGAAGTTGAGGAGCTCCGCCCAGTCTGGAGTGCGTGGGAGGGGCACCCGCAGAGTGATATTGATTTCCTCCTAATGCTTCTCCAATGTAGAGAGGAAATCCTAAATCCATATGTCATCGTTGTGTATCGCGGGGGGGAGCCCGATGCCATGTTGATTGGGCGGCTTGAGCGTCGACAAGTCAAATATAGGGTTGGGTATTTGCCTATTTTTAAGGTGGAGGCCCGCGGTCTCTCGTTTCAGTACGGGGGCCTGCGAGGGAATCCGTCAGATGAGAATTCCAAGGAGATCGTGTTAGCAATCCTCCGATCGTTGAAGTCCGGCGAAGCCGATTTGGCTACCCTAGATCATCCGGGTACAGACTCATATCTTTACAAGCGGGGCCTGAGTCTTCCAAGCTTGTTGAGCCGGGATTATTTTCCTGTACCCCAGCCACACCACTTGATGCGGCTTTCGGGCACTATCGATGAAGTTTTTCTCGGCCTCTCAAACTCGCACAGAGCAGGATTAAGATATGACATCAAGAAGATCGAGAAGAAACTGCATGGACGTGTGAAGATTTGTTGCTTTCGCGAATTCGCTGAATTGGAAACCGCGATTTCCTATGTGGAAGAGGTCGCAAGAAAGACATACCATAGAGGCCTCGGCGTCGGATTTGATGACAGTCCGCGTACACGTCAGATGTTGCAATTCTATGCGCGAAACGGCCAGCTTCGAATGTACGTATTATTTGATGCCAGCACACCTATCGCTTTCTGGATTGGAGTTGTGTACGGCGGTTGGTTCTATAGCGACCATACTGGTTTTGATCCACAGTACCGTGGTTACAGCCCAGGAACTTATCTTTTAAGTAAAATGATTGAAGATTTTTGCAAAGAAAGTCTACTTGGCATCGATTTCGGCCTTGGCGACGCGCAGTATAAGCAACGCTTCGGTAATTATTCGTTCAAGGAAGTTTCGCTACATCTTTGTGCCCCCAGTTGGAAGGGATTCATGTTGAATTTGTTCCGCACAGGCACGATTATTATTGATACGGGACTAAAGAAGATACTGGAACGGACCAAGCTACTCCCGAAGATAAAGAAGATTTGGCGTGATCGGCTGGCGCGAGGGAACGCCTCAAACTAGTTTCCCCCTCTGGTATCAGTGGTTGATAGTGGGGTGAAAACAGGTGAACCTGTCCGCTTCACCTGACCTAGTCCTGTCCTTCAATACAGGTGTGGGGTTGGCCATTCATGTCTATTCTTCATCAATGTCAAGCGATCTTGGACATCTCGATTTACAAGGGAGATTGAGTTAGGTCATGCGCAAACTGATATTCATTATTGGGTTTTTATTCGCAATTCTGCCTCTCCAAGCGAAGGACCTATATATCGCACAGGCAGCAACTTCGGCGGCCAATGGTTCGAGCTGCTCCAACGCCTATGCCTACACATTCTTCAATATGTCTGGCAATTGGGGAGCGGGTGCAGGACAGATCGGGCCGGGGACGACTGTCTATCTCTGCGGAACTGTCACCTCTGAGCTTATTTTTCAGGGGAGTGGCGCGCCGGGGAAAAATGTTGTTCTGAAATTTGAAAATGGTACGATTATGACTTCGCCCGCTTGGAATCCTGACGCTATAAACATCAATGGTCAAAGTTACATAACGATTGACGGAGGAACGCGCTGCGGTTCTGGGACTACTTGCTCTGCCAACCTGACTGGAACGGGGAGAATCCAGAACACGGCAAATGGAAGTTCCTTGGCGAATCAGGTCCCAAGCAATCTTATCTCAGGAGGTAGTAGTTGTGGGCACGATATTGAAGTCGGGAATCTGCTACTACTAAACGCCTATACCCGTACGGTCAGAACCGATGAATCCTCTGGTGCTGGGAATAGTGCCGGAGTTGCATTAGTAAATTGCGGTTCAAATCTCTACGTTCACGACCTTACTTCCACTTGGGCACATACGAATATACTCGTTTCGGCGAATAGCTCTGTCTCGAATTGGGACATATCAAATAATGCGACGGCGCACTCCACTTGGGGCATCGCGACTTCGATGGGCGGAAATTCTCAGATTGGATCTGACATCAAGATATATGGCAATGATGTCAACAACGGCCCCGATTGGGACGACCCTACTGATCTGTTTCACAGGGATGGCATATTTGTTTACGGTCATAGTTCCACGGGCTATTTTAATGGCTTGTATGTGTATAACAACTACTTGCACGGGGATTGGGGGAATGCCGCTACACTCACAGCGTTCGTCTACATCAATCAGAATCTTCAAAACGTTTATTTTTTCAATAATGTACTTCAAAGCTCAGCCAATAGTCCTTCCAATGGTCTATTTGCTTCAGGTTGGGGTGATTCCAGCCAGTTTTTTTACAACAATACATTCATAAGTTACGGCAAGGGGGGCGGCATGGGAATGTATGGCGGTGGCACCGACCCAGCAAATTCTACGATAATCGAAAACAACATCACATATGATGTGCCATCACCGATCAACCTTTACCAGAATGGTGCCAACTCCATCGTCGCTGTTGACTATAATGATTACTACGGTTGGGATAACACCGGTAAGGGGCCGTGGAATATAGGACTAGAATATGACAATTTTGCGGGGTGGCAGGCCAGCGCTTGTGGAAGCGGCAGATGTGATCCTCACGGGTCAATTGGCAACCCGAAGCTGAACCCCAACGCCACACTTCAATCCGGATCAGCTGCCATTGGCCTTGGCAAGAATCTCTATAGCGTCTGCAACGGACAGCCAAACCCGGGACTCGGTGCGCTCTGCTATGACAAAGCTGGTATAGCACGGCCCTCAATTGGAGCATGGGATGCGGGGGCATACAGTTACAACGGCACCAAGAGCGCAGCGGTCCAAGCGCCAACAGGGCTCACTGTAATCGTGAAATAGCAAGCCCGGACCGAGAGTATATCCGAGCGGGTTCTTAACTGCTCGGAGTGCAGATCATTCGAATCGTTGGTTATAGCCTTCCCGCAAATTGATGAAACGCTCACGAATAGCCGTCTACAGCTCCGCCTTGAGAGTATTTAGCCTGCTGGCTACGACCCTTATAGGTTTCTTTTTGATGCCGTTCATCGTTCACCACCTCGGTGATCGAATTTACGGCTTTTGGGCGTTGGTCGCGGCGATTCTGGGTTACTACGGACTGCTTGACCTGGGAATGGTCACGGCCGTCCAATATCACGTTGCCAAGGCAATAGGAGAGAAGAACGAAAACACAATCAACGAGGCAATATCGACTTCATTCTACGCCCTTGCACTGCTGGGCATGGTCGGATTTCTGATTTCGGTACTCGTCGCTTTTCTAGCGCAGTTCTTCGTTCATACCCACGACGATCTCATTCTTTTTAGAACCGTTCTGCTGGTTCTGGGTGCAAGCGCAGCTATCGGATTTCCTGGACGCGCGCTTGTGGGAGCAATCAGCGCCCACCTTCGATACGACCTGGTATCATGCGCCGGAATAGCGATCTTGATTTTCCGCACAATTCTTATTCTCTTCATTGTCGGTAATGGAGGGGGAATAATCGCGCTCGCGGGGATATCTTTCCTCACGGAAGGTCTCGGCTACCTCGTCAACTATCTTATATTAAAGAAGATTCAACCCAACTTGCGCATCTCAATCGCCCTGGCCAGCTTTTCCAGGCTAAAAGAAATGTCCCATTACAGCGGCTACGCCGTAGTTATTCAGGTTAGTGATATGTTGCGATTCTCCATTGATGGTTGGATGGTTGGGGCATTCGTGAGCATTGCGGCGGTCACGCATTATTCGATTGCAAGCCGTCTTTCACAATCCTTTCTATACCTCATGATTGCATTGGTGGGAATTCTGGCGCCCTGGTTTAGCCAATTGTTCGGCAGTTCTGATCTGGATGGGATCAAGCGCATATTTCTTCTCGGGACAAAAATCTCGGCTTCGCTTGCAACAATAGTGGGCCTGTCGCTGGTTTTTTACGGGAAAGTATTTATTAGCAAATGGATGGGCCTGGCATATGTCGATGCCTATCTCCCTATGCTGTTGCTCGTGGCCGGCATATATTGTGATGTATCTCAACTCCCGTCCGTTTCATATATGTACGGTGTTTCCAAGCATAAATTTCTGGCTGCAATCACCCTCTTGGAGGGCTTGGCAAATCTGCTTTTGAGTGTATATTGGGCAAGGCGATACGGGATGATGGGCGTCGCGCTCGGCTCTCTGGTTCCCATGGCGATTGCCAAACTATTGATTCAGCCTGCTTACGTATGCAAGTTTCTAAACCTTTCACTTTTCCAATATTACATTAAACTTTTGGGTCGCTCCATTCTCGCGCCCGCAATCCCCACATTCCTGATCTGGTTCTTTTGGGGACGTAGAATTGAGTTCACCAGTGTACTGTTAGTTTGTGCGGTAATTGTCATGCAAGCTGCGATTGCTGGAGCCATCTCGTTTTTTCTGGTTTTTGGCGAGTGCGAACAAAAAGATTTGCTGGCCAAGTTCATCCCAGCCAAGAAAGTACAGTTGGCCGGTTCGCAAGCATAACAGTAGGGAACAAGGTGCATTTTCGCACTGCTTGATCCGCCGCTAGCCCAAGGCAAAGTTGTGATTGCCTAGAGAATTGATCCCATGAAAGTCTCTGCACTCATTCCCACATATAACCGCCGTGCTTACGTTCAGCGTGCCGTCGAAAGTGTGCTTGCCCAGACAGTACCCGTCGATGAAATTGTGATCATTGATGACGGCTCGACAGATGGCACCGCTGAGCTAATCCAGGCACGATATGGGAATAGGGTGCGACTGATCTGCCAGTCGAACTCGGGAGTGTCCGGCGCTCGGAGGGCTGCGGTGCGAGAAGCCCGAAACGAATGGGTGGCTTTCCTGGATAGCGACGATGAATGGACATCCGATAGAAATCGAGTTTTGACAGAGGCAGCCAATAGGATTCCCTCCGATGTGGCCTGGATTTTCGGTGACGTGTCCATCGTTCAAGATCAGGGGGACAATCAGACTATCTATCAGAGGTTTGGTTTACATCTTGATCAGAGTCCGAAAGTCTTTGAGGATTCTCTTACCGTCCAACACCCGTTCCAGTTTGGTTTACTTCAAGGCAGTTTGATCCGAAGGGACGCACTTATCCAGGTCGACGCTTTTGGCGCTGGATTGCATCACAGTGAAGATTATCTCACAGGCGTTCAAGTTGCCTCCCGCTTCAGATATGCCGCGGTGAATGCGGTCGTTACGCTTCTTTACCGGACATCAGATTTGAAGATGAGTTCTCTCGATCTGACAGGACGAAACAGCCCTGACTACTACCGCGCGAGAATGATGGCTTTCTCGCTCATTATTCAGACAGGTCGAAGCGGAAAATGGGGTGAATGCTATGCCGATGCTGTACAAGGACTTTGCAAAGTGTACGCGGAAGCTGGTGCTCCTTTTCTAGCCATTTCGCTGGAGCAATTCCGTTATGGGATCACAATGAAATCACTTGTATTTGAATGTGCAGCCTTGTTGGGGCGACCCGGGCTAGAAGTATGGAAAAAATTTGGACGAGGTTTCCGTCGGATTCGGGGACAAGAAGTGACGTCACATCACAGTATTGGAGAAATTCCATGACGGGGCCCTTGGTGAGCGTCATCATCCCGACCTACAACAGGGCCAACATTATTTCTCGGACAATTGACAATGTTCTTGACCAAACCTATAAAAATATTGAAGTCATTGTGGTTGATGACGGTTCAACCGATGATACACAGGCAGCGCTTCGAGGATACGGCAGCCGCATTCGAGTTATAACACAAGATAATGCGGGCCCAGCCATCGCACGCAATCATGGAAGCGAAGTCGCACGGGGAGAAATCATCGCATTTCAAGATTCGGACGACGCTTGGCTGCCGCAAAAGATCGAAAGACAAGTTGCACTCTTACAAATAGCCGGCGATTCTATTCCATGTTGCGTCTGCAACGCTATCTTGCAATCCATAAATCGACCAACGATCACCACTTTTCAGAGCTCACTTCTCCACCCCCTACTGGAAGAAGGACTATGGCTAAACGCCCCCCAGGTATTGCTGGACCGTTTCGTACTATTCAACCAGACCGCCGCGATTCGGCGCGAGGCCTGGGAGAAGGCTGGCGGTTTTGATGTCACGATGCGTTATATGGAAGACGCCGATCTAGCATTGCGGTTGTCGCTTATGGGTCCATTCGTCTTCATTCGCGAGCCTCTCGCAGTCTACCATCAGGGATCGGTTGGGAGCCTGGCAATGGAAGCGCTGAAAAGGAAGACCTCGCTGAAAGAAAACGTGGTAAAGACACGTGAGCGCGTGTATGAAGCCGTGAAGACGAACGGCCACCACGGGAAATTGTGCGCGCCGGCGCGCCGGGCGTTGCGCAGGGCACGCCGTGAACTGTGGGTTGCCCGTTTGGGACAGAAGCGCCTCGTGGGAGCGCGCACGGTCAGTCGTATCCTTGAGAGCACTGAGCACTATCTAGGTGCGATTGTCGATCGCTCTCCATGGTTTGAGAAGATGAAGGTCGTACCGATTTCTAACTAGACGATATCCTTTGTCAAATCCATCTTAGGAATTGGAATTTCAAGAGATTGGGAATTAAGATCAGCACCAATCGTGCTCCGGGCTGAATGGCAAACCTACGTGCACCATGTTCAGGCTTCATCCTCAGCATCTCATGAGAGTGTCTTACGAACACCAAATTGTCGGAAAACTGAAATGGATATTTTCTTGGAAACGTATTCCAATTTATAGGTTCCTACCGAAAGCGTTACATCCATGCCAGACAATTTAACATTCGGCGGTGGGGCCAGCGCGAGTAGTATGACGCTCGTGGTGCTTCTTGCTACGCTCTTGGCTTCTGTTCTCGTGCTGTTTCTGCCTAGGAAGTATGCGGTTGCTCCGATATTGGTGGCGGTGTTTCTCACGCCAGTGGGGCAACAAATACTTGTCGGAGGATTTCACCTCTACGTCATGCGATTCATCATTTTGGCCGGTTCGATCCGACTCTTGGCAGTGAAGGTGTTCGCTCGCAAGCCCCTGTTCCCAGGCGGACTTAATAGTATCGACAAAGCTTTCTGTCTGTGGGCGTTCGCGCGTGGTCTTGCCGCGATGCTCCTTTTCAGACAAGGAGGCGCCGTAGTAAATCAAGTGGCCTTTTGGCTAGATGCGTTCGGTACATATTTCATATTTCGACATTTCTTGCAAGACGGCGAGGACGTTCTCCGAGCAACGAAACAATTCGCTCACGTTGCGGTTATTTTAGCAGCGTGCATGTTGTTCGAGTACATGACGAGAGTCAATTTATTTAGTTACATTAATAGCTTTGTGATCGTTCCATGGATTCGCAATGGATCAGTTCGGGCGCAGGGTGTTTCCGCAAATTCGATCACCGCAGGAGCAATAGGCGCCACGTTATTACCTCTATTTTTCTGGTTGTGGAAGAGCGGTAAGGCAAAGCTTTGGGGAACTATCGGACTTGCCGCGTCAACGATAATATCATTGACTTCCTTGGCTAGCACACCAATCACGGGATTCCTCGCTGGAATCTTGGCGCTGTGCCTGTGGCTGATTCGAAGACATATGAGGGTGATACGTTGGGGGATTGTTTTCGCGGTGCTAGGCTTGGCGATGGTCATGAAAGCTCCGGTTTGGTTTGTAATTACAAAAATTAATGTCGCAGGAGGAGATAGTTGGGATCGAGCCAATCTTCTTGACCAAACTGTCCGGCACTTTTCTGATTGGTGGCTCTGGGGAACTAAAGATAATGTGAATTGGGGAGATTTCACCTGGGATCAATGCAACCAATTCGCGGCGGAAGGGTTGCAGGGTGGGTTAGCCACGTTAATTCTCTTCCTTGTTGTCTTGTACTTAGCGTTCAGCAGAATTGGGAAAAGCCGGAAGCTGCTCGAGGGAAAACCGGAGGAATGGTTCTTCTGGTGCCTTGGGGCTGCCCTTTTTGCGCACGTAATAGTATTCATGGGTATTGACTATTTTGACCAAACTCGCACGCTGTGGTTCATCTTCCTGGCGATGATTTCTGCAGCCACATTCCCGATTCTCGCAGCGCAGACTTCTACAGCTGTGGAGGTTGACTTGGTACCGGGCGTTCCACGACTTTCTTTTGCCCGTCCTGCGTCACCAAGTGCCGCGCGTCCTGCGGGCCCCCCGCGCGTGGAGCAGGCGAAATCGCACTCCGGCTCGAACGGCGGCAGATTCCGCGAGCTCGGAAAAATGGAAAAGTTGTAAATCCACATCGAGTCCTTACGCCGGCTTTAAGAAATTCATAAACAAAAATGAATCCTGAATTGCGGTTTTAGGAGGATCATCAAGTCATGAAGCTATCCATCGTCATCATTTGTTGGAACGACTGGAAAGTGCTGAAGGATTGCCTGCGATCCATTTACGAAGGAACGCACAAGATCGAGTATGAAGTGATCGTTTCCGACAATGGTTCCAGCGACGGCTCGGTGGAATTGGTGCGGGAAAATTTTCCGCGGACGCGAATCGTGGAAAACCGCGCAAATTTGGGATTTTCCAAGGGCAATAACGCAGGAATTCGCGAGGCGGGCGGTGACTACATCCTGATCCTGAATCCGGACACCATCATCCACGATGGCTCGCTGGACCGCTGGATTGAGTTTGCCGACCGCCATGCGGAAGCCGGCGCATTTGGATGCCTGGTGCAAAATCCGGACGGCACGTATCAGGAATCCGCGCGGCCCTTCCCCACGCCCTGGCGCGAAACGATTGCCGCGCTGTACGCCCGGCCGCTGGCGCTGCTTGGACCTGCGTTCACTTCCGATCTCTACTACCGCTGGTACGGAGACTCTGAACGGGAAGTGGACTGGCAATCCGGATGCTGTGTGTTGTTTCGAGGGTCGCTGCTCAAGCAACTGAACGGATTTGATGACCGATTTTTCTATCACTTCGAGGAAGTGGATTTGTGCCACCGCGTTTGGGATGCAGGGTACCGAATCCGATTTACGCCGGAGGCCAGCATCACGCATCTGGGCGGTCAATCGGTGGGACGTTTTCCGGTCCGCTTCGCCCTCGAGACAGGCCGGAATCGTTACCGTTATTACCACAAATATTTTGGCGATTCCGGCGCCCGGCAGTGCCGCCAGGTCATGCTGCTCCGCCTGGGAATTAGGCGGTTTTTCTATGGACTTCTGAATGTGTTGCGGCCATCCGACGCAATCAAGAATCGCCTGGAGATGTACCGCGTGGCCTACGAGTGGAACCGTCAGATTGACCCAGTGAATTTTATAAGAAGTGGTGCAGAGCCGCCGATGGAGCAAAAAGCAACGGTTCAGCCCACTTAATTCAATTTTCGGCAATTCTAGTTTTTCAATACATCCTGGAGGAGAGAAAAAATGAGCAAGAAACCAACATCCTTAGTGACGGGCGGAGCGGGCTTCATGGGATCCCATGTTACCGACCACTTGCTGCGCCTGGGGCACGACGTCGTGGTGCTGGATGATCTCAGCGGCGGCTTCGAGGAAAATGTCCCGAAAGGCGCGACATTTGTTCGCGGCTCGATCACCGACCACGATCTGGTGAATCGGCTGTTTGAGCGCCACTCGTTCCAGTATGTCTACCACCTCGCCGCGTATGCTGCCGAGGGGTTGAGTCACTTTATCAAGCGATTCAATTACAACAATAATCTAATCGGCTCGGTCAATCTGATCAACGCATCCGTGAATCACGGGGTGAAATGCTTTGTGTTTACATCGTCCATCGCGGTGTATGGCGCCGGGCAAAGCCCCATGTCGGAAAACATGATTCCCGTGCCTGAGGATTCCTACGGCATCGCCAAGTTGGCGGTGGAGCAGGATCTCCGCGTGAGCCGTGAAATGTTTGGCCTGGACTACATCGTTTTCCGGCCCCATAACGTCTATGGGGACCGGCAAAACATCGGCGACCGCTACCGTAATGTCGTCGGAATCTTCATGAATCAATTACTAAAGGGCGAACCGCTGACAATTTTCGGAGACGGGACACAGCAGCGCGCATTCACGCACATTAGCGACGTGGCACCGGTGATTGCCGACTCCGTGAATCACCCCGGCGCACTGAACCAGATTTTTAATGTGGGCGCAGACGTTCCGTACACAGTTAACGAATTGGCCAAAATCGTGGCAGAGGCCATGGGTCTCCCTCTCAAGGTCGTGCATCTGGATCCCCGAAACGAAGTGAAGATTGCATTTTCCGATCATTCCAAATCCGAAAACGCTTTCGGGACTCACAAGAAGAAGGCATTGCAGGACGGCATCCGGGAAATGGCGGAATGGGTTCGCAAGCATGGCTCCAGGGAAAGCAGTGTTTTCGAAGCCATCGAAGTGCCGAAAAACCTGCCACCCAGCTGGGCGCGCCTCGCACGCCTGCAGGTAAAGTAGTTCACTGCCCGCAACACCACCAATGGCCGCCCGCGGCGCGGTGCTGAGCAACCGGTGAAACATGCCAAAAGGAGTTAACAACAGACGATGGCGAGTGGTCCGATGAGCGCCGTGGGAAAGAAATATGTCCTGCTCACAGCGGCTTATAACGAAGAAGCTCACATTGGAAGGACCATCGAATCCGTCGCCAGCCAGACGTTGCTGCCGCAGCGATGGGTCATCGTCAGTGACTGTTCCACCGATCGGACGGATGAAATTATCAAGCAGTACGCGGAACAGTATTCCTTCATTCGATTCGTCCGGATCCAGGAAAAACATGAGCGCAATTTCGGCGCGCAGGTAGTGGCCATTAAGCGTGGCTTCGAACAACTTCACGACGTGGACTACGAATTCATCGGTAATTTGGATGCCGATTTAACGTTTGAGCCTGACTATCACAGCAAATTGATGCAAAAGTTTGAAGAAGACCCAAAGCTTGGCATTGCAGGCGGATTTATTTATGAGCAAGATTCGCGTGATGAAGTCTTTCGCAGCCGCGTGCTGAATTCAGAGAAGTCCATAGGCCACGCGGTGCAGATGGTTCGGCGGGAATGCTACGACAGCATTGGCGGCTGGGTCGCCATGCCTTACGGCGGCCAGGATTGGGTCGCGCTGGTTACTGCCCAGATGCATGGGTGGCGAATCAAGGCTTTCAGCGACCTTCCCGTATATCATCATCGGCCGACGGGCGGTGGCGACCGGCGATTCCGAAATTTGTTTCGCGAAGGCAGGATGGATTACTCGGTCGGCTCCTACCCGCCGTTCGAGATAGTAAAATTAGCCCGGCGCATTATTTTTAAACCCTATTTATTGGGTTCTCTGGTGCGGTTGTGGGGTTTCCTTTGGGGATACTGGCATCTGGAACCAAGGCCTGTTTCGACAGAATTCGTCCAGTTTCTTCGAGCGGAGCAAAAAAGCGCATTGCGAAATATTTTTGCGCAGGACAAATCCACCGAGGCCTCGCCTAACTCCAGTTCGCTCCAGACGGGGGCGGCGCGCGCCGAAGAACTTTCAGATGCCAAGCCTCATGCCAATCACAATGTGTGAGTTCTAATGATTTGACCTAGGGATTCAGATTCTGTTATCAGCTGTATACTTATTGAAAGCCAATCACCGCACTCGGTTTGATCGCAACCAATAATGGATCACACTTTTTACGAATATTTTCGTTGCCCTGAATCCACGGTTGAATTCCAGTTGACGGGGAATCCTTCCGAAGAATCGGGCTATTTCCAGTTTGGCGGCGACGTAACCTGCTATGGGCACTCCAGCGCGGGCAGCCCTTCGCGCAAATTCAACTCTTCCCTGCACGATGCCAGGTCCGCAGTCAAAGTTGGCCGACAAGTTGTGGAATTGCCGCTTGATCCGGACGAAGTAGCCACGAACCTGCGCTGCGAGTTCTATGCGGGCCACATGGGGGAAGAGAAGACGAAATTACCCCCGAATCCGCTGTTCCGAAACGTCTACTATTGGGCGCGCCCGCATATGTCAGTGCGGTTCCGCAGAGTTTTGCAGCGGATTTGTTTGCGGGGACAAACCACCAACCCGTTTCCGCGCTGGCCTGTGGATCGCACTGTGGACCGCTTGTTTGAGTCCCTGATGATTTTGGCGATCCAATCCCGAAATAACGAACCGGTGCCTTTCATCTGGTTTTGGCCGGAAGGCGCCCCGGCCGCTTCGATTTTGACTCACGATGTGGAAGCGGAAGGGGGAAAGAACTTCTGTCCGACACTCATGGATTTGGATGACGAGTTTGGATTCAAGAGCTCTTTCCAGGTGGTTCCCGAGAAGCGCTATGAAGTTACCAGCGCATTTTTGAATGAGTTTCACAGGCGCGGTTTTGAAGTCAATGTGCACGACCTGAATCACGACGGAAACCTTTTTAGCACACGCGAAGAGTTCCGGCGTCGCGCGGAGAGAATTAACCAGTTCGGGGAACAATTCGGGAGCACTGGCTTCCGCTCCGGCGCCCTCTATCGGAATTTGCGCTGGTATGACGCTCTTAAGTTTTCCTATGACATGTCGGTCCCCAACGTCGCCCATTTGGATCCGCAAAACGGGGGATGTTGCACTGTCATGCCGTATTTTGTGGGAGATATTCTGGAAATACCGGTAACCACAACTCAGGATTATTCCCTGCTCAATATTCTGAACACGTACTCGACTGATCTGTGGCAAGAACAACTGAAGCTAATCCTCAATGGACATGGCCTAATCAGCGTTATTATCCACCCGGATTACATCATGGAACCGAAAGCCAGGGGCATGTACCGACAGCTCCTCGGCATGCTGGCGGATTTGCGATCCAAATCAGGCGTCTGGGCAACTGTGCCGCACGAAGTCAATGCATGGTGGCGCTTGCGACGCGACATGAAGCTTGTCCGTCAGGGGGATAAGTGGCGGATCGCTGGAAAAGGGAGCGAACGCGCCCGGATTGCCTACGCGCAACTTACTGGCGATCGCCTTACCTATTCTTTTGAGTCGCCGGCGCCTGACCGGCACATTCTTGAAACCACAGACAACCATTTCGGCGTTCCAGCAGCATCCAATGTGGAATCTGAAGTCAACTCTCATCGGACGGCTAGTCTGGAACCTGGGGAACAGACGCAGGTAAATATGTCCGCACCGAGACAAATAGCATTA
>Ga0075029_100001311_pt1 | contig 14299 bp, 11 predicted proteins | sample LitLauG_LLR_2013_FD_71391 | JGI IMG/M metagenome (GOLD analysis project Ga0075029, IMG submission 71391) | Freshwater sediment microbial communities from North America - Little Laurel Run_MetaG_LLR_2013 | ecosystem: Environmental > Aquatic > Freshwater > Creek > Sediment | place: USA...
GTTGTGGCAGATGTTTCCCGGTCACCCCAGCTTGCTGCCGACATTTTTCGAAGATGACCCCAAGGCCGCAAGCCTCGGCAGTTCCTTCGTGCGCAAGCCGCTGCTTTCGCGCGAGGGCGCCAATATCGAGCTGTTTCGCGACGGCCGGGCGGTCGCTGAGGAAAAAGGCCACTATGGCGCTGAGGGCTTCATTCGCCAGGCGCTGGCGCCGCTGCCGAATTTTTCGAATCAGTACCCGGTGCTTGGAAGCTGGCTGATCGACCGCACGGCTTGCGGATTGTCGATTCCAGCGAGGACGAAAATCCGATCACAGGCAACACGTCGCGTTTCCTGCCGCACGCGATCTTGTGACGCCTGGCGTCATTGCCGTGCCAGCCGGGAGTCGCGCCACATTCCTGTCCCTAGCGCGACGCCATCGCAACGGCTTTGACCGGTTGGGGCGTCGCCGCGATGATGGAGGGTTTCGCTGCCCGCGCGGCGTTTGGGCGATACAGTCCACGCCGCTCCGGATGAGGTTTGAATGCATCGGAGATGCCGACCACCGATTCAGCCGCGCCCAGCACCATGAAGCCATCGGGCTCGGTCGCCCTGGCGAGACGCTCGAAGATGCCGACCTTGGTTTCCTGGTCGAAATAGATCAGCACATTCCGGCAAAAGACGACGTCGAAGGTTCCAAGATGTCCAAAATCCTGCAGCAGATTGAGCTGGCGATGCTGCACCATGGCGCGGATGTCCGCGTCGAGCTGCCAAAGCTCTCCTGCCTGCGTGAAGTGCTTGACCAGCAGTTGAATCGGCAGTCCGCGCTGGACCTCGAACTGGCTGAACAGGCCCGACCTGGATTTTTCCAGAACACCCTGCGACAGATCGGTGGCGAGGATTTCGACGCGCCAGCCCGAAAGCGTCGCACCCAATTCCTTCAGGCACATCGCAATCGAATACGGCTCCTGTCCGGTCGATGAAGCCGCACACCAGATTCGCAAAGCGCGGCGGCTGACGCGCGCTTGCAATAGCGCCGGCAGCATCGTTTCGCGCAGGTGATCGAACGGGATCTTGTCGCGGAAGAAGAAGGTTTCGTTGGTGGTCATCGCTTCGACCACCTCCACCGTCAGCGCCTCCGTCGATCCCACTTTCAGTTTCTGCACGAGTTCGCCAATGCCCGGCAAGCCAGCCCGGCGCGCCAGCGGAATCAACCGGCTCTCGACCAGATATTGCTTGTCGGCAGACAGATCGAGCCCGGAGCGCTCCTTCAGGAGCTTTCGCAAGAACTCATAATCCAACGGCGTCACGAGCGATCTCCTGAAAACAGCCGAACCAGTTTCGGTGCGATTTGACCGAGCGGCAGAATGGCCGCACAGATTCCGGCATTGGCGACCGCGCCCGGCATTCCCCAGACCACGCTGGAAGCTTCGTCCTGCGCGATCACGCTTCCACCGGCAGCGACGATGTCCTTGCCGCCGCGCATCCCGTCGGAGCCCATGCCCGTCAGCACGACGGCCAGAGTGGCGCCCTGCCAGATATCAATCGCGGAGGTGAACAGGGGATCGACCGCCGGCTTGCAGAAATTCACCGGCGGACCATCGTCCAGCACGATCGTGGCTTCGCTGCCATGGCGTGAGACGCGCATATGGCGACCGCCGGGCGCAAGATAGATGTGCCCGGCCTTCACGACCTCGCCATCGACGGCCTCGCGCGCCGGCCGGTGGCTTGCGCGTGCCAGGTGCTCGGCAAGGATGGTCGTGAAAGTGGGCGGCATGTGTTGAGTGATGAGCACGGGAAATCGGTCGATGACCGCGCCGATCTCACCGACGAGTGTCATGAGGGCCTGCGGACCGCCGGTTGACGAGCCGATCAGCAGCACGCGCGGGCTTTGCACGCTGAAGGTGCGACGAACCAAGGGCGGACTGCTTGCAAGCGGCGCCGGCTGAACCCTTTGCAAGGGCTCGCGGATGCGATCGCTGGCCGGCGCCAGCGCCGGCGAGGGATGAACGGGGATTGCGCGGCGAACCTTGGCGCCGAGATGCCTGATCTTCTGCACGAGATCATGGCGAAAGGTTTCGGCGGCGGTCGGCTCGCGGGTGCTTTCCGGCTTCGGGATGTAGTCGGAAGCGCCCAGCGAGAGTGCCTTGAAACTGATCTCGGCGTTGCGGCGAGTCAGCGTCGACGCCATGATGATGACGAGATTGCGCTTCTTTGCCAGCAGTAGCGGAAGCGCGGAGATGCCGTCGAGATCCGGCATTTCGATATCAAGCACCGCGACATCCGGATTGATACGCTCGATCTGGTTGACCGCATCAAGGCCGGTCCGCAGGGAAGCGGCCACAACCATATCGGGCTCTGAGCCGACCCAGCGGGATATCATTCCCCTGATGACGACGGAATCATCGACCACCATGACCCGCAGCGGTTCGTGCTGCGTGGAATTCGGCACCACAGAACTTGTCAACGCAACACTCATTACTCACCAACTCGAGCGGCACTACTTAACCGATATCGCCGAGGGCCCGCGAGCCGCCGGATTGGGCATTCACTCAGATCAAGCCGACTTCCTGGAATTTGGCGGTAACGATGTCCTTGTCGAACGGTTTCATGATGTATTCGTTGGCGCCGGCGTGAAGCGCGCGGGCAATGTGCGCGACGTCGTTTTCGGTGGTGCAGAACACCACTTTCGGCTGGTCGCCGCCGGGCATGCGGCGGAGATTGCCCAGGAATTCGTATCCATCCATCACCGGCATGTTCCAGTCGAGCAGAATGGCCTCGGGCAATCCGCGCTTGCAAACCTCAAGCGCCTTTTCGCCGTCTTCCGCCTCGACGATCTGGAAGTCCAGACCTTCCAGGATGCGTCTTGCAACCTTACGGATGACGCTGGAGTCATCCACGACCAGGCATGTCTTCATATTACCCTCTCAAATTTCCCAAGAATTATTTCCATTACGCATTATCACGCTGTGAAAAAACTCATGCCGCCATCATCTCTGGTGTAATTTCGAGCACCCGATCGACGTCGAGGACGACCATCAGCTGCCCATCAAGGCGATGTACTCCGCCGGCAAGCTTGGCCATGCGAGGATCCAGGTTGACGGGGTTTTCCTCGCGACCTTCATCGGGGAGGCGGAGCACCTCACCGATCTGATCGATCAGAAGACCATACGATTCGCCGCGCAGGTCGACACCGACCGCCATCGGTGGCTTGCCGTCGTCGTTTTTCGGCAGGCCGAGACGGGCGCGCATGTCGATCACGGTTACGATGCGGCCGCGAAGGTTCAATACGCCGGCGATCTCGCGGGACGATAGCGGCACGCGGGTCAATCGCTCCGGCATGAATACATCCTGCACCCGAGAGATCGGCAGGCCGAACAACTGGCCCCCGATCATGGCGGTGACATATTCGGCGACAGCGCCTTCGATGGCTTCGGTCTTGCTGCTCATGATCTGATCCTTCTACGTCGCCTCATGCCGCCGCCCGGCTGATCTCGGCGGTCTGTTCTTTCAGTGCCGCGATCAGGCCAGGGCGATCGAATTTGGCGACGTAATCGTGGAATCCGGCCTGCCGCCCGCGTTCGATCGCCGCCGGCGAGACCACCGAGGAGATTGCGATGATTGGCAGCGAACTCAGATGTGCGTCGCCCCGGATCGTCTCGGCGAATTCGAAGCCGTTCATCTCGGGCATTTCGATGTCGGTCAGCACCACGTCGAACGGTTGACCGGAACGCAGCGCAGCCAGCCCTTCCTGTGCGCTTGGCGCCACCCGCACCTTGTAGCCTGCCGCCTTCAGCACCGGCGCCAGCATGTTGCGGAAGAATGCGGAGTCGTCGACCAGAAGCACGGACTGCGCCGACATCGAGGGACGCATTTCCTTGCGGCTGAACCAGTCGGCGAATGCCATCGGCAGGAAGTGACCGACGTCGATTACTTCGGTCGCCTGTCCCTTGATCACGGCGGACCCGAGGATGCCTTCGCCCGATCCGGCCACCTCGATGTTGAGCCGCTCCTCGACGATGTCGATGATCTCGTCGACCACGAGACCCATGGACCGGCCATCATCAGCGAACACCAGGATCGGCTGGGTGCCCGAGGTCTGGACGTTGACCCCGTTCATCTGCACGAGCGGCATGAGCTGCTCGCGATATTGCACCATGTGGCGTCCGTTGGAGAGTTCGATCTTGTCGGCCGCGACTTCCTCGAGGCGGGTAACCAGGCCCAGCGGCACGGCTTTGGGCTGGGCGGAACCGGCGCGGAACACCAGCAGCGAGGTCATCTGTTCGGCAGCGCTTGCGCGCTGGGCGGCGTTCTCGTCGGCTATCTCATGGCTGGCGTTGCCGGCGGCGCCGAGCGCCTTGGCGATACCGTTGGGGTCGATGATCATGATCACGGCGCCATCGCCCAGGATGGTGTTGCCGGAGAACATGTCGATGTGACGAAGCTTGGTCGACATCGGCTTGACGACAATTTCCTCGGTGTGGAAAACGCCGTCGACGACGATACCAAAGGTCTGGCTGCCTACCTGCGTGACGACGATGAAACCGTTTTCCGGATCGGCGGAAGAGCCCTCGTCGATCTTGAGCAGCTTCTTCAGATGCATCAGCGGCAGCAACTTGTTGCGCAGCCTTAACACCGCCGTGTCCTTGATCCGCTCGATCCGATGGTCGGAATTGGCACGGGCCCGCACCAGTTCGACCACCGAAAGCTGCGGAATGGCAAAGCGGTCGCCGCCGGCCTCGACGATCAACGCCGAAACGATCGCAAGCGTCAGCGGGATCTTGATGGTGACGGAAGAACCCTCGCCGGCCACCGACTTGATGTCGATGGTGCCGCCGATCTGGTCGATATTGGTGCGCACCACGTCCATGCCGACGCCGCGGCCGGACACGCTGGTCACCGCGGATGCGGTCGAGAAGCCCGGGGCGAAGATGAATTTGTGGATCTGGGCTTCCGTCATCTTCTCCAATTCGGCCTCGGTGACGAGGCCGTTGGCGACTGCCTTGGCCTTGATCCTCTCGGTGTTGAGACCGCGGCCATTGTCGGCGATGCAGATGATGATGTGACCGCCTTCATGATAGGCCGACAGCCTGATGGTGCCCTGCTCCGGCTTGCCGGCGGCCAACCGCTCGGCCGGCGTTTCCAGGCCGTGATCGGCCGAGTTGCGCACCATGTGGGTCAGGGGGTCCTTGATCAGATCGAGCACTTGGCGGTCGAGTTCGGTGTCGGCGCCGTGCATCTCCAGTTCGATCTGCTTGTGGAGTTCGCTGGCGAGATCGCGGACGATACGCGGCAGTTTCTGCCAGGCATTGCCGATCGGCTGCATGCGTGTCTTCATGACGCCTTCCTGCAGCTCGGCAGTGACGTTCGACAGCCGCTGCAGCGGTACCTTGAACTCGGTATCCTCGTTGCGCCGGGATATCTCCAGAAGCTGGTTGCGCGTCAGCACGAGCTCCGACACCATCGTCATCAGGTGTTCCAGCGTGTCGACATTCACCCGGATCGACTGGTTGGCGACCCGATCGCCCTCGCCGCCTTCGGCCTCTGCCACTACCTTCCTTGCGGTTAGCTTTGCAGCCTTTGGCGAGGCTTTTTGCTGTTCGGATTCCGCTTCGGCCGCCGCGGGGCGTACCGCCTGCGGCTCGCCGGGCGACGCCATCTCGGGCGCAAGTGGCGGGGCTAACTCGATCGTCGTTTCGCGGAAGGCGCGCTCGAGTTCGTCCAGCGATACTTCCCCCGGGCGCAGCTCCCGCCCCAGGACCTGATAGGTCAGCGTGCCCTCGGTGTTTGCCGGCTTCGGCGGAGCCGACGGCGCGCTTGCTGCCACTTCGGACGTTGCCGGCTCGGGAATTGCCGGCTCGGGAGCGGCCTGCTCGGAAGTGGCCGGCGCCATCGCTGCCTTCGCCGCCATCGCCTGCATCCCGCGCTCGGCCATCTGATGGAGTTGCACGATCAGATCCTGATCATTGCCCTCAGGCTCCGCTTCGGTGGCTTCAAGCCCGCGGAGAATTTCCTTGATGCGATCGATGCTGCCCAAAATCAGTGTCACAGCTTCGGCCGTGACCGGCATGCCGTCGCGAAACTTGCCCATCAGCGTTTCGCCGGCGTGCGCCAGCGCTTCAAGCCGCGGCAAACCCAGAAAACCGCAGGTTCCCTTGATGGTGTGTACGAGGCGGAAGATGTTGTCGAGGATCTTTGCGTTATTCGGGTCTTGCTCGAACCGCACCAGCTGGTTATCGACGGTGTCCAGGCTTTCGCCGGTCTCCGTCAAAAATTCTCTCAAGAGATCGTCCATGAATTTTAGCCTTCAACCCCAGCGTGTGCGACGTCGACACGCCTTCCGAGTGTGGCCAGCTTCTCCGCAAACCGTTTAATATTGGTTGAGCAAATGAAAAAGAACGGGATCAACAAAGAGATAAGCAAAGGCGGCGGAAATCCCGGCCGATCCCGTAAACCAACGCTTAACCAATGATTCGCGCTAAGGGCGAGTTCCTGCGCCGAATGGAGGCGTGCCTCGGGCGCTGAAACAAACCGCGCCTGCCGACAACGCCTTACGAAGCGGTCACCGCCACCGCGTCGCCCTCGGGCAGAAGCGTTACGCTCAATCCGCAGGATTGGGCCAGAAGCCGCGTATAATAAGGCTGCACCGAATGTGCATCCATGGCTGGCGGGCCACTGGCGCTCAGGAGACTGGCGATGTTTTGCGGAATGCGCGCATTGAGCCCGCTCGCCGTAACGCGGAAACCCAGCGCCTCGCCCTCGCCAACCGGATCGACCTTCAACACGCCGCCACGTGGTATGGTCTGCTGGGCGATCACCAACATGTTCAGGAGCAATTTGACCCGGTTTTTCGGCAGCAGCAGGCGCGGCAAATTCCACGCAATCGTCATCTTGCCGTCTTCGAGATGACCGCGCGCCATCGCCTGCGCGTCGCCGAGGTCGATCTGCGCCCCTGAAGATCCGGCCGCCCCGAACGCCAATCGGCAAAACTGCAAGCGGGCGGAAGCGGTCTTGGCGCTTTTGCGGATCAAGTCGAGTGCAAATTCGCGATCCTCGGGCTTGGGATTATCGTCGAGCACCTCAAGCCCATTGACGATCGCCCCTACCGGACTGATGAGATCATGGCAAACGCGGGAACACAGCAATGCTGCAAGTTCGAGGGTATCGGGGGCGGGACCGGGGGACGGGACACCAGACATCAGAGGTTCCTGAAAATCGACGGGATGCGCGGATGCACGGCGAATCACGCATGTTTGAAGGCTTGATACACTGGGGATACGCGTGCTGCCAACAAGGCCGGCCCGGTGCAACCCTTGCCGCCGCACGCCTTGCGCCGGCCGGCTCGCACCATGGCGCGGAAAGCTACAGGCAGAGTTGCGGCTTATATGAGGCTCGTCGATGACCAAGCCATGTCCCCCCTCGATTGACCTCGATCATGCGGCAGCGCTGATCGAGCCCCTCACGCAATGCGTGGCGCGGGCTGCCGCGGCCATTCTTGCCGTGGACCGCGCCGGGATGCGCCTCGACGGCAAGATCGATGGCTCCCCGGTGACCGAAGCGGACCTTGCCGCCGACCGCATCCTGCGCGATTGCCTCGCACAGCTGGCCCCGCATATCCCGGTTGTTTCGGAAGAACGGGTTGCGCCGGCGGAGCCGCCCCATGCGGGCAGTTTCTTTCTGGTCGATCCGCTGGACGGCACCAAGGAGTTCATCGCCGGCCGCAGCGAGTTCACAGTCAATCTCGCCCTGGTGACCGATGGAACGCCGCTAGTGGGCATCATCGGCGCCCCCGCGCTGGGTTTGACCTGGCGGGGCCTGGTTGGGCGCGGCGCCGAGCGGCTGTCGACCGGTACAGGAAAGGAAGGTCAGACCACTGTCCAAATAAAGCCGATTCACGCCCGTCCATTGCCAGCGGTTGGGCAACCTTGGATTGCGGCAGTGAGCCGCTCTCATGGCGATGCGCGAACCGACGCCTTCATTAACGCCCGCCCGGGGGCGGTCAGGCGGACGCTCGGCTCGGCGGTCAAATTCGCAGGGGTCGCAGAGGGCACGGTCGATATCTATCCGCGTCTTGCGCCTACCCACGAATGGGATGTGGCAGCCGGTCACGCGATTGTCACCGCCGCGGGCGGCAAGGTCACCGATCCACTAGGGGCGGAATTGCGGTTCGGCGGGCGATTTAAGGATTTCGTCATACCGGCCTTCATCGCCTGGGGCGACCCTGCGGCCGCGGGCTGAAAGAGAAGGTCCTTCGCACTGGCTATTGCGCCAGTCCCTGCTCGAGCTCCGGCCAGCGGGCGACCGCCACCGGCAGGAAGCGGCGGGGATCGGCGGAAAAGGCGATGCGGTGCTCCTCAAGGGCGAACAGAAACAGGCGGTCGCCGGAAACCAGCCAGAACCGGGGATTGCCGGCGACGGTCACGCCGCGGGCGAGATCGATCGGGTCGTAGCCACCAAACTGGGGGCCGTAAATGTCCGGATGGGCGGCAAAGGAGGCACGATTGCCCTCGTTACGAAAACGCCAGACCACGCCCGCCTGGGATGCCTCGAACTCGGGCGAGCCGACCATCGGTTGGCTGTCGACGAAATACGCCACCGGGTCATAACCCTCGATCGCCAGGCCACTGTAGCGGTTGACCACGACGCGCTCGGTGGTCGCAGCCCAAGCCGCCGATCCCGGGCCGGCCAGCCAAGCCAGGCCGCCGAGGGCGGGTGGCAACAGGCTTGCCAGGATGAGGATAGCGGCTATTCCGGGGCGAAAATGAATTCCGCAACCAGTCCCGTTTCCTTCCTGCCGTTGTGCCGTCATAGTTGGTGCCGATAACATCCGAGTCGGGGGGTTCCGCGCACCAGCCTAAGACCAGGTTTGTCAGCGTCAGGTTAAGGCGGGCGGCCGGAATTTCGATACCCAGGGGTAATTTATGAGCTTCGCATCACGCCTTGCTGCATTGACGCTTGCCGCGTTGATGTGCTGGTCCATGCCCGCTTCGGCGCAGGGAGCGGGCGAGCCGCAGCAGCTGCCCCCGCCACAGCGCCAGGAGGGGCCGAGCTTCTACGGACCGGATGAGCTGGTCGGCGCCGGGCATAAATTCTTCGGCAATGTCTCCCGCGGTCTTGCGTCCGTGATCGAGCGCGCGGTCAGCCAATGGGGCCTGCCTAACGGCTACATCCTCGGTGAGGAGGGCTCCGGCGCTTTCGTTGCCGGCCTGCGCTACGGCGAGGGCACGCTCTACACCAAGAATGCCGGCGACTTGCGGGTCTACTGGCAGGGACCGTCGGTCGGTTTCGACTGGGGCGGCGACGGTGCACGCACCATGACGCTGGTCTACAACCTCCCGGCGACGAGCGCGATCTACCAGCGCTTTGCCGGCATCGACGGCTCGGCCTATATCATCGGCGGCTTCGGCATGACCGCGCTGACCGCAAACAACATCGTACTGGTGCCGATCCGCTCCGGTCTGGGCTTACGGCTTGGCGCCAATATCGGCTACCTGAAATACACTCCGCGCGCGACCTGGAATCCGTTCTGAGGCGTTGTCGATCCGACCGAGGTCCCGGTTTGCGGCGGGCCTGAGTTCCGCGGGGCCGCGCTTTCAGGCTCGTCATCATCGGGGGCGGCCGGTTCAGGTTAACGCGGCGTAGCGCTGGTATTTTCATTGTCGCCCGTGGCATGGTGATCGGGCGTAATTACTCGGGGAGAATCGTCGATGGTCGAGCCGATCATGTACCTGGCGATCGGTTTTCTGGTGGCGATGCTGCTCGGCCTGATGATCGTGCCGCTGATACATAACCGCGCGGTGCGATTGACGACGCGGCGTATGGAAGCGGCGACGCCGCTGTCGATGGCGGAAATCCAGGCCGACAAGGACCAGTTGCGCGCGGAGTTTGCGATGTCGGCGCGACGGCTCGAAATGAGCGTCGACCAGCTCAAGCACAAGACCACCAGCCAGCTTGCCGAACTCGGCAAGAAGACGGACGCGATCAATCGCATGAAGATCGAGCTTGGCGAAAAGAACGCCACGATCTTTTCGCTGGAAGCGCGCGAGAAGGCGATGAAGGACCAGCTTCGCGCCACCGAGGAGGAATTCGCCGCCAAAACCGGGGCGCTGCGCGAGGCGGAGAAGGCGCTTTCCGACAAGCAGACCGAGCTTGGCAGGCTCAGCACGGAGCTCAGCAACCGCTCGGTGACGGCGGAGAGCCGGAAGGTCGAACTGGTTTCGGTGAACGCACAGATCGATGCGCTCAAGAGCCGCGTCGGCGATGCCGAGAAGGAATTCAGCGCAACGCAAGCGCGGCTCGAACAGGAGCGCGGCCAGTCCGAAGCTGCAAGCCGCCAGCTTGCGGAAGCGCGCAGCAGGGTCGAAAACCTGAGCCAGCGCGTCACCGATCTCGATCGCCAGTTGATCGCCCAGGTCAAGGAAGCCGAGTTGCTCGGCAACCGCATCAACGATCTGGAAGCCCGCCTGGCGACGCAGGGCAAGCTGCTCGCCGAGCGGGAATACGAGAACAGGCAGTTGCGCCAGGCGAAGGAAGCGGCCGAACGAACGGTCGACGAATTGCGCGAAGAACTGCATCAGACCAGCAGCGGCTCCTTGCCGGCGCTGGAGAAACTTCGGGCCGAGAAGGCGGCGGTCGAGGAACAGCTCCGCCTCGCGCGCGATGAACGCGCCAGGCTGCAACGCGACGTCAACGCGATCCAGCAGCAGGCGGAGAGTTCGTGGGCGACCGAGCGAATGGAAAATGCGCTGCTGCGCGAGCGCATCAACGACATCGCCGCCGAAGTCGCCAAGCTCGCGATTCAGCTCGAAGGACCGAACTCGCCGATCGAGGCCCTGCTCGGGGCAGAACCGCAGCGCGCAGCCAACAGCGCCGCGGTGAACGGCACGCCCGCCAACGGCAACGCGCCGGAAGGTGGCGGAACGCTGGCTGAGCGTATCCGCGCGCTGCAGCATCACGCCTCCCGCGCCCGCCAGCAGGGAGTGTGATATCGCTCCGCTCATCCGGGCTGCTCTTGCTGCTGGATCGCGTCGTCGCAATCGCTTCTCGCAATGACGGCCGTTGCATCCTCCATCGTCAATGCGAGCGACAGCGAAGCAATCCAGCGTTCAACATGACGACATGCCATCGCATTCCCGCTGCGCGCATCGCGCCCGGGTGGTGATGCATCATCGCGCGTCCTCGGAACACAAGGGCGCAGGGAATGCCGGGCGCGCGATGCGCCCGATGGCCTCGCGTGCGAATGAAAGAAGCACGCAAGCATAGTCACCACAGGTTCACCGAGACATCCCGGCATTCCCTGCGCGATGGTTTTACGGCTTATAGCGCGCTCTCCCCGGCGATCGGGCTTTCTTGTCACCGTCATCGGCCGAATTGCGTCGGCCGACTTGATGTCGGCGTCGAGACATCAGGACCACACGACTTCGCCGTCCGCAGCATGCGCGCACTCGTCAGTTGCGCGCCGCCACGTCCATCGCATCCCAGGCCCTGCGTCCGTGACGATCGCGATACGCCCCTCGTGAAAGGCCGAGACGGCGGCGGAAACTGGAGTGATTTGGGCGGGACGAGAAGCAAAATCTTTTTGCAGGCGGGACTGGACAGATGGAATCACCTTGATCCGTTTCGACAATTTGGCGTTTATCGAAAAACCGGAAGCCGAGCCAAATCACCCGATTTCAGGCTCGAAACCTTGACACATATGGCCCGCCCTTCGTAAATCGCTGCCTCTGGCTCGTGCCGATCCGGTCTCCATTGACCTTGATCGTGCTCGCAAAAGCCGGGCGCATAGCTCAGCGGGAGAGCGTTCCCTTCACACGGGAGAGGTCCAAGGTTCGATCCCTTGTGCGCCCACCAGAAAAAGCCGCTGATTTACTGGACTTTTCAAGCTTCCTCCAAAAGCTGATCGGCAGCTCGATACGGAACGAAGCGCGGCAACTGGATCTGACGAATGCAGGGGCGTTATTTTGAATCCTGATGCCGCGATACGGCCGCGTCGTCGCGTGGAGTCGGCGTCTAAGAGCGGCGACCTCACCGCATCGTTTCGGTGCGCCGCGGAGTTTGGTCGCTATCGCCGCATAGCGGCAATGGCCGGACTTGCTGGCTCGACCCGGTCGAAATTGGACCCAAAGGCGACATTGCGTTTAGCATCGCAGTCGAGATGTTAAATTTTGTTTGCAGGTGCCGTGGCCGTGCTACTCGGATCGATCAGGATCTTGGCGAGCGCGGCGCAATTGATCTTGCCTTCGGCGATCATGTGCAACGTATCGCGGAACTCGAGCGGCGAATACCCGAGGACGAAGCGAAGATCGATTTCCTTAGTGACGCCCATGGCCGGTTCGACTGTGTCTGGCTGGATGCAGATGCCGACGACGACCACTCGGGTGAAGAACGGGGCGCCATCCAGGATACTTTGCAAAACGCCCGGCGCTCCTGCGCATTCGAACACCACCGGCCGCTTGGGAGCCACGCCTGTTTTCTCGGCCAGCCGCCAGACGTGCCACCAGGGGAGCGGCACTTTGCCGAGTTTTTCCCGCGTCCCCACGGACAGTTCGGCCATGGTCGAGCACTTCACCGCAGAACTCGTGACCAAACACCAATGCCTCGTCAGACCTCGGAAAGTTGTCGTAGCCAACGCGTCCCGTCAGCTTGCGAAAGGGATCGCAGTGATGGCGGACGTGCAAATCGGTGCCGCAGATGCCACAGCGCGAGACCTTCACTACGCTCTGGCCCTTGGCTGGAACGGGCTCCGGGCGATCGACGACCTTTAGCTCGGCATTGCAGCAAACGACCGCTTTCATTTTGCTTCCTTCCTTGTTGAAATGTGTAGCGCCAATGCGACGTTCTGGCGCTGAGCGCTCATGCCACCAACCGGCGAGGCCGCGGTGCCCATCGAGTGTGCTAGTTTGAGCCGCCACGATGCAATGGCTTGGAAGGGGTTAAGACGGATTTGCCCCAACGTCACGTCAAGTAGACATCTGACTGCGAAAGATGCCGATTTTGACTCTTCTGCAAGGGTTTCTAAGGTAGTTCAGCCAGAGCCGCATCTATCTTGCCTACCAAGGAGGTGGCACCCTGAAGTTCGGCTGGTACACGCGCCATTTCAAGGAAGGACCGCGCCCGGCCTGGCTGTCTCTTGAGCTTATAGAGCAAACCCAGATCCATATTGATTCTTGCGCGTAGAGCCCCTCGCTTGTGCAATTGTTCGTGCGCCGCTGCCTTCTCCAACAACTCTTCGGCTCTGCGCGCTCCAAACAGCATCGAGGCCAAGAACGTCCAGAGGTTCTTTACGATAATACGCATTGGTGGACGCTCTCGAGCGGTAAGGATTTCGAGGTAGATCTCGGCGAGTGTTATTCGGTTCCATGCCGCCATGCTTCGAAACCCATCCGCATCGCGTGCGGCAATCGCGCTCTCAAGGAACTTGATGCCCTCGCCGACACGCCCAGACAGGATCAAGCCCACAGCAAGCGCCGCCTCGATCGCGCCATCAGCATATCGGGTACCGTGCTCGCTGGACCAACGCCGCAGCTCTTGAATTCGCGTCAGTCCTTGAACGTCGCGGTTAAACAGCGTCGCTGTCGCCTTCCCAAGCCCACCCATGACTTCATCCCACGGTGTAACAGCGGCGCGAAGGCACTCGTCAGCATTCAGTATTGCGCTATCGTAACGGTCATTAGCGATGTCGATCCACGCAAGGGTCCAGTAGGCCAAGCCCAAGGCTCGCCCATCATCGCGTTCGCGGCCGGATGAGACCAGCCGCCGTGCCCATTGCTCCGCCTCTTGCATCAAACCGCGCGTCAAGTAGTCCCAAGCGACGTTCCAGTAAGCCCAATTGATAATGTAAACATCGCCGGCGCGCTCGGCGTCGGCCAAAGTTTCGCGCGCCTCTTTCTGCGCAAGATCGAGTGGAGTTTCTGCGAAAGCAGAGTCACAGAAGAGCAGCGCAGTCCTGGCACGGCCGATCGCCTTTGCATCGCCGATTCGCTTGCCTACCTCGAGAGCGCGCCGCGCTGTAGCAGCGGCTAAACGAAAGTCGCAAGCAATGCACTGCGCGTGACTAAGAAAAAATAGGGCACTTGCAAGCTGCGCCGTATCCCCCATTGCTTCAAGCATTGGCAGGTAGCGATTGGCCAACAGCATCAGCTCCGGCAGATCGGTCTTAAGAAACAAAGCTTCGAGCAAATCAACAACGACCGTCGCAGCGGCATATTGATCTGCGCAATCCGGGTTGGACGCGAATAAGGTCAAAGCCTTGCGGAGAAATCTTTGCGCCTCCTCTATGGAATAACGGTCCAGGCCCTTTCGTCCGGCGAGCCCGAGATAGTGA
>Ga0075029_100001314_pt1 | contig 14278 bp, 13 predicted proteins | sample LitLauG_LLR_2013_FD_71391 | JGI IMG/M metagenome (GOLD analysis project Ga0075029, IMG submission 71391) | Freshwater sediment microbial communities from North America - Little Laurel Run_MetaG_LLR_2013 | ecosystem: Environmental > Aquatic > Freshwater > Creek > Sediment | place: USA...
GGCTGCCGTGCGGCGATCGAGCGAGGCCGCGTTACGGCTGGCGCGGATTCTCGATGGCAGTCCGGCGAAAGGTGCCCACGTCTGGAAGCCTGCCCTGGGAATGATGGCGGCATTGTTGCTGAGTTGCGTGATCATGGTTCCCGGCACTGGGCAGTTCGTGGCATTTGCCCCGAGTGCTCCGGCGGTTTCCGGGGGCACTTCGGCACTCGCGGCCAGCAGCGTCCACTCGACTCCCGCTGAGGTGGTTCCTGTCGCGCTTCATGCGGAAACGTCGTCGCGAACGGGAACTGTCCGCGCGAGGGCAGCAGTTGCCGCCCTGAAGGCGGTCGCACCCTCCGTGATACCTTCCCCATTTCCATCGAAGGCGCAGCGGCAGGCCCCGCGAGTTGTCGCCGCGAGCCTCAAGGCCGATGCGTCGGGCGATGGAGTTTCACGTCCGGCGACGCAGAGCGTGCAACCGGGCCAAGGTGCGCTGCTCGTGCTTCGCACCACGGAACATTTCGCGTCGGACTCGTCGGCTTGGAGCATCACGGTCTGGCGAGTGATTCTCATCGAATCGAATCAGGAAGAAGGCAAGCCGGCACCGGTGGCCAAGAAGACGTAAAGAGTTTTTTGTTGCCAGTAAAAACTAAATGATTAGTTACAAGACACCTGTCAACCAATAAGGAGAAGCAAAATGAAAACCTGGAGCACAATCCTGAACCGTCGCCTGATTGCGATCATGGCCGTCGTGGTCACGGCCGCGTCGCTGGCGACTTACGAACTTGCAGCCGCCAAGACCGCCGCGGCAGCCGCTGTTATGCCTGCCGCCGCGCCGCTCGATGACAACACGGTCGCGGCCCTGTTAACCCTTGATCGCGCCATGGAAGCCCTCGCTGCCCGCGTGACTCCGGCAGTCGTGAACGTGACGGTAACGTCGAAGCCGAACCCGCAGGGTGGCAACGACTCTGCAGAAGACATGCAGTCCGCGCCGTTCGGCGGTAATCCCTTCAGCGGAACACCTTTTGAGCGGCAATTCAACCTGCCCAGAATGCGCGAAAGAGTCGAACATGGCCTGGGAAGCGGCGTGATCATCTCTCCTGACGGCTACATCGTGACCAACAACCACGTGGTCGAAGGAGCGAACGACATCCGCGTCACCATGAGCAACCGCGAGATGTTGCCCGCGAAACTAATCGGCACCGATCCTCTCACCGATCTCGCCGTGATCAAAGTGCAAGGCACCAACCTGCCCAGCGTGCCCTGGGGCGATTCGGCCAAGCTCCGGCCGGGTCAAACCGTGCTGGCCTTTGGCAATCCCTACGGATTCCGCTTCACGGTGACGCGCGGCATTGTGAGCGCGCTCAACCGGCCGAATCCGGATGCCAGCGATCGTCGCAAACCCGGAGAATTCATCCAGACCGATGCAGCAATCAATCCCGGCAACTCGGGCGGCGCGTTAGTGGATGCCCGCGGCGAATTGATCGGCATCAACACTTTCCTGGTCTCCTCCAATGGGTCGTTCTCGGGCATGGGCTTCGCCATCCCGTCCCAGATCGTGCAGCCCACGGTGGAAACTCTGATTCGCGACGGCAAGGTCAGCCACGGACTCATCGGTATCGGCATCGCCGATGTCACGCCGGACAACGCGAAGTTCTTCCAGATGACTAACGCAGCCGGAGCCGTCGTATCGCAGGTGGAACCGAACTCGGCGGGAGCGAAAGCCGGTTTGAAGATCGGCGATGTGATCGCGAAGCTGAACGGCCAGACTGTAACGGATGCTGGCCAGTTGCAAATGGAGGTTGGGCAGAAGCGCCCCGGCGATACCATCCAGCTTGAAGTTGTTCGCGACGGCAAGAGTCTCAATATTCCGGTCACGTTGCAAGCCATGGGCGCGGCCAGCAGCGGTGCAGCCGTGAGCGGCGAACACAAAGGCCGCTGGGGAATCAGCCTTGGCGATCTAAATCAGGATGCCCGCCAGCAGCTGCAGATCGGCGAAGACGTTCACGGGGCGGTTGTGCAGGATGTGCAGCCGGGAAGTCCCGCCGACAACGCGGGCCTGCAGCGGGGAGACGTTATCGCTGAAGTCAACCGCCATGCCGTAAGCTCCGCCGCCGACGTCGCCAAAGCGCTCGGCGACATTCCTAAAGGGCAGGATGCGCTGGTGCTGGTGTGGTCGAACGGAGGCAGCACCTTCCGCGTGCTGCATCCCGCACAGGAGTAGGTTGACGGTGAGTGCTCCGCCCCGGCGCAAGCCGGGGCGGAACGCGGCTACTTCAGCCCGCCCAGTGACTTGAATCCCTTGCGCCGCTGCTCGCTATAGGCGTGCAGCGCCTGGGCGATGATCGGGTATGCCTCGGCCGCGGGGCGTATCTCGTCCACTTCGACCGATTTCCCCTCCAGCATTTTGTAGTCCTGAAAAAACCGGCGCAGCATCAGCATGCGGTGCGACGGCATCTCGTCAGCGTCGCGATAAGAGTTGAACTCAGGGTCTTCGGTCGCAATGGCGATGATCTTGTGGTCGGGCTTGCCCGAATCGATCATGGTCATCAGCCCGATTGCCCGTGCGTGAATGATGGTCAGCGGCACCACCGCTTCCTGGCAGAACACCAGCACGTCCAGCGGATCGTCGTCTTCGGCCAGCGTCTGCGGAATGAAACCATAGTTCGCCGGGTAGTAAACCGCCGAATACAGCACGCGGTCCAGCTTGATCAGGCCGCTGGCCTTGTCGAGCTCGTACTTGACGCTCGAGCCAAATGGAATTTCGATGACGCTCTGGAATTCCTGCGGCAGTTTGTCGCCGGGCGTCACGTCGTGCCAGGGATGAATCATCTTTGCCTCGCTTGAAGACCTGCCTCATTTTACCGGACGGTCCGGCCTGGGCTGGAAAACCTCGGTAATCGTCCGGTTGCGCGTTGTCCAGTCGGAACCTTGCATCGGCCCACGGTGGCGCGTAAATTTGAGACTGGAAGAGCGTAAAGACCGGAGACCCCCGAGTGTCCACTTATCTCAAGTTCGGCGCAGCCATGGTCGTCATCGTGCTGCTGTTCGGCTACCTCGCCTACACCGGCGTGCAGGATTCCAAGAGCTACTACGTGACCATCAAAGAGCTGCACACCATGGGCGACGGCGCTTACACCAAGCGCCTGCGCGTAGCCGGCAATGTGCAGCCGGGTTCGATCAAGCGGCTGGGCACCCACGTGCAGTTTGTGCTGATGGAACAGGACCAGACGCTCGCCGTGGACTACACCGGTACCGAAGCTCCGCCCGACACGTTCAAGGACGAGTCCCAGGCCCTCGCCGACGGCAGCTTCGGCCGCGATGGCGTATTTCATGCCAAGCAACTGCAGGCCAAGTGCGCCTCGAAGTACGCGCCGAAGACCGGCCAGCCCGCAGCACCCGCCAACGGCATGTCGTAGTCAGACCGAAGGGCAGCGCTGTGAGTCGCGCCTGTTGACCACCATCCACTGACCGCTGGCCACCGGTTTCCTCGACTTCCCCGCACTCTTTCGCTATCTTCATAGCTTCCTGCCACTTGAACGCCATATCCAATCCGGCTGCCATTGCGGTCCGCGGACTCGTCAAGCAGTTCGGCCGCTTTGCCGCGCTGCGCGGCGTCGACGCCGAGTTCGCCGCCGGCAAGTTTTACGTCATCCTCGGTGACAATGGGGCAGGGAAGACGACCCTGCTTCGCTCCCTTGCTGGCTTGGCACAACCCAACCGCGGCGAGATTTCCATCGTCGGCCAAACGCCGCGCGCGGCCGCCCGTTCCATCGGCTACATGGCGCACCCGTCTCTGCTCTATGACGAGTTCAGTGGCCTGGAAAACCTGCGCTACTTCGCGCAGCTTTACGGCATTTCAAGCGACGAGCCGTGCGCACGGGCCATCCGCTCCGTTGGCCTCGATCCTGCCCTCACGCGCCCGGTCGGACAATATTCGCAAGGCATGCGGCAACGCATGTCGCTGGCGCGGGCCATCCTTCACGATCCCAGCATTCTTTTTCTTGACGAGCCATTCTCCAACGTCGATGTGCAATCCACTCGCACGATGGCGGCCCTGCTGCGCGGTATGTGCGATGCCGACAAAACGATTTTCCTGGTCACGCATCAGGCCGCGGTCCTTGAAGGCATTGCCGACGAGTTCGTGTGGATGCGCGCCGGCCTCATCGTGGCCCGCACCGCTACCCTCACCCCGCCGCAGGAGAATGCATGAGCCTGCTCTCGCCAGCTACGCGCGCTACGCTGCTCAAAGACATTCGTCTGGAGTGGCGATCGAAAGATGCTCTGAACTCCATGCTGTTCTTTTCTCTGCTGGTGGTGGTGATCTTCAGCTTCTCGTTCAACCCCACGGCGGAGGAATCCCGGGTCATCGCGCCGGGATTGATCTGGGTAGCATTTCTTTTTTCAACCGTGGTGGCGCTCAACCAGACCTGGGCTCGCGAACTGCGCAACCAGGCGCTCGACGCCTACCGCGTTTCGCCGGCTTCGCCGAACTCGTTATTTCTAGCGAAGGTGCTCGGCAACCTGCTGTTTGTCGGCGTGCTGGAGGCGGTGATGGCGCCGCTATTTGTCGTGTTCTACAACCTGCGCTCGGTGGGATCGCTCTGGCAGTTGCTGCTGGTCGCCGTGCTGGGCACGTATGCGCTGGTCATCAATGGGACCTTCTTCGCCGCCCTCTCGCTGCGCACTCGCATGCGCGAAATCATGCTGCCGGTGATCCTGTTTCCGATCTCTATTCCCGCGATTCAGTCGATGGTGGAAGCAACCCGTGTCATCGTGACTGGAGAAGGTACTTCCCGCTTCCCGATCGTATTGCTTCTCACTTACGATGTGGTGTTTACTACAGCTAGTGTGGCTCTGTTCGGGCTGATTCTGAACGCGGAATAGATTTGCTCGCAGAAAAAACTGTGTCATTGCGACCGGAGCGAAGCGTAGCGAGCGAAGCGGAGGAACCTGCTTTCCCCGGCAACTGATAAGAACCCTCACCATGAAGCGCGCCTTCCTCATCCTCGCCGCCGTAACCGCTCTGCTGCTGATTTACGCGACCTATCAGGCGCTGGTCGTGGCACCCACCGAGCGCACCATGGGCGACGTGCAGCGCATTTTCTACTATCACGTGCCCTCGGCGTGGACGGCGGGATGCCTGTTCTTCGTGAATCTGGTCGCATCGGTCATCTATTTGATTCGCCGCAGTTCGTGGTCTGACGCGTTGGCGGCTTCCGCCGCCGAAGTCGGCGTGATCTTCTGCACCATCGTCCTAATAACCGGGCCGCTCTGGGCGCGACCCGTGTGGGGCATCTGGTGGACCTGGGACATGCGCCTGACCTCGACGCTGGTGCTCTGGCTGATCTATGTCAGCTATCTGCTGCTGCGGCGATTTTCCGACAGCGCCCAGACGCCGGTGCTGGCGGCGGTTCTCGCCATTTTCGGCGCGCTCGACGTGCCCCTGGTCTATTTCTCGATCTGGTTCTTCCGCACTCAGCACCCGCAGCCGGTAATGGGCAACGGCGGATCGCTCGATCCGCGCATGCTGCATGTTTTTCTGCTCAACCTGGGCGTGTTCACCCTGTTTGGCGCACTGCTGTGCTGGGCGCGCTTCCACATTGAAACCGTGCGGCGGCAACTGGACGAAACCCGCGCGCTCGAAGCCCTGCTCGACGATGGCCGAACAGGTTCTTCCCCGGCAAGGAGCACGCGATGACCTCGATTCAATTCATGTGGGCGGCTTACGCGTCAGTCTGGATCATCCACGGCGCCTACATCACGGTGCTGGTGCGCCGCTACCTGCGCCTGCGCCGCGAACAGGATGAACTCCCCTAAAGCTGATACCTCGGTTGAAATATTCGCCAAACACACAACATCCTGCTTGCATGCAAATGAGCCCAAAATTCGGATTAGTGATGCTGGCGTGCTGCGTTCTTGTGGGGTGCCATAAAGCCCAGCCACCAGTGACGCGGGATGCGCTTGTGGGAAGCTACACCTACGTCTCGAAAGACCCTGAGAGCCGTGCGACAGACCACAATTTGAACCATCTGATCCTGCAATCGGATGGAGCTTATGAACTTGCTGAAGGGGGAATAACCAAGGCAGTATCAACTAAGAAGGGGCGGTGGGTGTTAATGGCTGGAAATCCCCCCAACATTGTCCTCGATGACGCGGGCTACCCGGTTGAGATTAAGAAAAATGAACTTCGGCTGTTGGTCGATCTGGATGTTGGGATATGGTGGCTCAAAGCTAAATGAGTGGGTTCAGAGGCGTCGCATATAGCGGCATTCTTGAAAACAATCCGAGCAAGTAATATCCGCGGTCTACGCGTTGCACCCCCGCAGCTATGCTGAAGCCGGCCCCGCGGCTGCACCGGCCCGGGAAATCTCCGCCGCCTGCTCGGCCTGTAGAAATTGATAGTCTTCAATCATCGCGGCAATGCCAATCCGGGCCGAAGGCAGCGGCGGTTCCACACGGATGACCCTTGCCTGGAACTTTACCCGCATGGGTTCGGTCATGGTGACGTGCGGCGGGAAGGTCAACGTCAGCTCGATGGGGGTGCCGGCGGCGAGTTTCCGGTCAAGATAGAAAAATACGCCGCGCGCGCTCACATTCTGGGTCTCGGTGAGAATCGGTTCAGCGCCTTCGGGCCGCACCACCGCGGGCAGACACATCTCGAACCGGCGCATCAGGCGCCGGTCGCGCGCGGCCGAATCTGCTAAGTTCTGCTCTGTCATTCCACCTGGCGTAACCGGCGCGAGCGGAACATCTTGGTCGCCCGTAAAAACGCGGGCGACAGGCTGGCTGCGAATAATCTATAGCATTGTGAGGGGTTTGCAAGGCAAAAGTTGCACAGATCCGGACAGCTCAGCGCAAATTCCCGGCTCCGCCCGGCCATCTTTCCAGGTCGCGCACGGCATCTCAACGTGCTTGGACTCAAGGCAAATCCACCGGAGTCACGGAGAAATTCGAGCGACGGTTCCGGGCATGCTCTCGACCTGCCCGATTATTTTCAACAAGCCTCGCTCCTTTCCTCGGTGCCTCCGTGGGGGGTCTTGGCTTGCTTGACTTGGCTAAGCCTCAGATGTTTAAGTAGTTATTTACTTTTTCGGGAAAACTTCTGACAGCAGGCAGCGGGGCAGTTTCAACCGGCGCCGGGCAGCTTTGCCGAGTGCGCCGCTTTTATTCTCCCGGCAAACACAGGTTCTTCGGAGGACACGCGTGAATTGGGATTCTTTCGGGTCGAAATCAAGGGCCGGGCGGCTGGTCGGCGGTAGTGGGTTGGTTCTGGCACTTCTGATTTGCGCGGTTTGGGGATGGGGCGTGCGAGGAGGTCACTTCGCCGCCCGGAAATCGCAGGCGTCGCCCCAGGCGGCCCAGAAAAAAACGGTCCCGGCCAGGTTCAATGCCCAGTCCGTCCTCTCCAGCCTGCCGATCGTCTTCGAGCCCAATGTCGGGCAGGCATCGCCGGCAGCCCAGTTAGTCGCCCGCGGCGCCGGCTACAGCCTTGCCTTCAACCAGACCGGGGCCGCTCTGGACCTGCAGTCCTCCGCCGGAGCGGCGGTTGACGAAGTTCGCATGCAGTTTGCAGGGGAAACTCAGGCTTCCGCCCCATCAGCGGTCGAGCCGCTTCCCGGCCATTCCAACTACATCATCGGGAACGATTCGTCGGCGTGGCATACCGGGATTCCCCAGTTCGCCCGCGTCCGCTATGCAGACGTCTATCCCGGCATCAGTGTCGTCTTCTACGGCACCCAGGGACAACTGGAGTATGACTTCGAACTCGCCCCTGGCGCCGACGCGTCACGCGCGCAGTTACAGTTTTCCGGCGCGCGGCATCTCGCGCTTGCCCGTAACGGCGACCTGATCATCCAGACCGCCGCGCACTCGCTCCGCTTCAACGCTCCTCATGTTTACCAGCGGGACGGCGCCCGCATGCAGGACGTTGCCGGGCGGTTCGTTCTTCGCCCTAACCATCGCGTCGGCTTTTCGGTCGGTTCCTATGACCGCTCGCGCGAGTTGATCATCGATCCGGTGTTGAGTTACTCAACCTACTTCGGCGGCAACGGCGTCGAGTCAATTCCGTCGGTCGCCACGGATGGCGTCAACATCTACCTGGCGGGCGCGACCACGTCGAACAATCTGCCGGTATTTTCCACGGCGACGACCGGGCCGTTCCAGACCACGCTGAAGGGACTGCAGAACGTCTTCGTGCTCAAGCTGAATCCGCAGGCGGGCAACACTGCCGCCGCCATTGAGTACCTGACATACATCGGCGGCACCGGCATGGACTCGTCGGTGGGTCTCGGTGTTGACAATGCTTTCAACGCCTACATCGCTGGCAACACCACATCCACCAACTTCCCGGTGTCCTTAACCGCCTACCAAGCGAACCCGGAAACCGGCAGCCTGGGCACGCAACATGCGTTCGTCACCAAACTCGATCCCCTGGGCGCCACTTTGCTGTATTCGTCTTATCTTTCCGGCAACGGCAACGACACCGCGACCGGCATGACGATTGACAACAACTCGAATCTCTACGTCACCGGAACCACGACCTCAAGCGACGCCGCCAACAGTACCACCACCGCTTTCCCGGCCAGCACGCTGCCCGAAGGCCAGGCGTATCAGAGCTCGCCCCGCGCGCCCAACCAGTTTTTCGTGACCAAGGTCAACACTGCGGCGGCCGGCATCGGCAGCATTGCCTATTCGACCTACTTTGGCGGCGGCGCGACGCCAACCAACAGCACTGCCATCGGTGGTGGCATCGCCGTCGACAGCAGCGGCTACATCTACTTCACCGGGACCACAAACTTCATCAACACCGGCAGCAGCCCGCTCACCGATTTCCCGATCCTCAACGCGTACCAGCCCTGCCTGGACCAGCCGCCGCCGAACGTGGTCGTCAATCCGCAGACTTGTACGGCTACAACGGCCACGGCGAACGACGCCTTTCTGACCAAGCTCAACCCCGCCGCGCCGGCCCAGCTCATTTTCTCCACCTATTTTGGCGGAAGCTCCGACGACTTCGGCACCGCCGTCGCGGTGGATTCCGGCGCTGCCAACATTTACATCACCGGCAAAACCGTTTCCACCGATGTCACGATCCCCACCGGTATTGCCCCGTTCCAGCGCTGCCTGAACACGCCGGTCAATCCAACCACGGGCACCTGCCCCACCGGGACAACCGGGACCGACGCTTTCCTTGCCCGCTTCAACAACATCGCCGGCGGCACCACCACGACGGCCGATGTCCAAAACACTTATTTCTCTTACTTCGGCGGCTCAGGCAATGAATCGGGCCTTGCGGTGACCGTCGACACTACCAGCGACGCCTACATCACCGGACCCACCAACTCGACCGACCTGTTTCCCGACCAGCTCACGGTGCAGAACCCGCAATTCGCGCCGATTCAGAGCGCTCTCAATGGCGCGCAGAATGCGTACCTGGCCCGCATCGACACCACCACGGTCACCTCGAGTACGAATCCTGGCAACTCGTATGTCACTTACTTTGGCGGCAATGGCGTGGACCGCGGCACCAGCGTAGTGCTCGATGCTTCGTTGAATTCCTATTTCGCCGGCGACACCACTTCGAACAAGAATTTTCCGCTGGCCAAGCCGTTTCAGGCGCAGTTGAATGGGACGCAGAACGCCTGGGTGGCGAAGCTTGGCACCGCGCCCAACCTGACCATCTCCGGCGTGGCCACCTACGGGACCGGGCAGATCAACTTCACCGCCGGCAACCAGGCCACGTTCACATACACGATCGTGAACGATGGAGACCCGGCGACCAACGTCACCATCACCGATGATTTCGGCAGTGCCGGCATTCCCCTCACCTTCGTGACCGCGAGCGTCACGGGCGGAAACTGCAGCAGCGCTACGGCCACCACCCCTCTGGTCTGCACCTTGGGGGTCCTTAACTCGGGCAACACGGCTACCATGACCGTGACTGTCGTCCCCACCATCGCCAGCAGTTTTACCGGCGGGCCGGTCAACTTCAACGGCGGCCTGGTTACGATGACAGTCGACGCCAATCCGAACGGCAACCAGACCAGCGTATCCGCTCAGGCCACCACGTTCGGGCTGACGGTTTCACCGAGCTCGCAGACAGTGAATGCCGGGCAGTCCCCGCAGTTTCCGTTCGTCGCGCTGGTTGCTCCCGACCCGACTTATGGCAGCGCTGTCAGCCTGAGTTGCAAAGTCCCGTCCGCGGCGACCGGAGTCAGTTGCGCCGCCAGTCCGGCTTCGGTTACACCCGGCAGCAGTACAACTTCGTCGAACATTTCCGTGGGCACCACCGCGCGCCCGATCACCACCGCCGCCGATCGTCGGCGCGGTCCAATGTTCGCGATCTGGCTCGGCTTGCCGGGGGTAGCGTTTCTGGGCATGGGTGCGGGCTCGAAGCGGCGACGCCGCATGCTTGGCGCGCTGGCCCTGCTGGCGCTGGCCGCGATGTTTACCCTGGAGCCGGGATGCAGTTCAAACCGCACCACGGTGCCGCCGATCGGCACTCCGCCCGGCACCTATCCGATTACGGTGACGGCGACCTCAGGCTCGTTCAGTCGCAACGCGACGTTCACGTTGCAGGTGAATTAGTCAGTCATCAGTTGTCAGTAAAAATCGGGGCTCAACGGAAAATTGTCATGCCACCCGCTGCCCGCTCCACCTGTCATGCTGAGCGAAGCAGGAGGACGTAGTCCTCCTGCGCAGGCGACGCATCCCTACGTCCTTCCCGACCCTGTATGAGCAGTGCGCCTGCAAACTGACGAACTGATGTCTAAAGACTGACGACTGGTCTACGCTCCCGCCGAGCGCTTCTGGCTGCGTTCCTCGCCGAGTCCGTACTGTTTGATCTTGTAAAGCAGGGCTTTGTAGCTGATCTGCAACAGCACCGCGGCCTGTTTGCGGTTCCAGTTGGTCTGGTCGAGCGCGGCCCGGATGGCCTCGGCTTCGGCGCCGTCTTTGGCGTTGCGGGCCAGCGACTTTAATCCTCCGCCGTCGGAGCTCTGCGCGCCGCTTCCGGCGGCTTGGGCCGCAGGGCCGCCATTCCTGGGCTGCAATTCCATCAGCGCCAGCGTTTCGTCGCCCAAAATCAGATAGCGCTTCAGAAAATTGTTGAGCTCGCGCAGGTTCCCCGGCCAGTGGTAGGCCATGCAGCCGTCGAGCAGAGCGCTCGAAAGCGGCAACTGCGGACGCGCGTAGCGTTCCGCCATCCGCGCCATGCCATGCTTCAACAGGACCGGAATTTCTTCTTTTCGGTCGCGCAGCGGCGGCAATTGCATGGTGAACGCGTTCAGGCGGTAGTACAAATCTTCGCGCAGCAGCTTGCGCGCCAGCGCTTCCTGAATGTTGATGTTGGTGGCGGCCAGCACGCGCACGTCCGCTTTCACCACATTGCGGCTTCCCAGCCGCGAAAACGTCCCGTCCTGCAACACATGCAGGAGCTTGGCCTGCAAAAGCGGCGGCATCTCGCCGATTTCATCCAGCAGAATCGTGCCCTTGTTGCAGAGCTCAAATTTACCCGGCTTGGCGTGCGTGGCGCCGGTGAACGCGCCCGGCTCGTATCCGAACAACTCGCTTTCGAGCAAGTCGGCCGGCACTGCCGCGCAATTCACTTTAAGAAACGTGCGGTGCGCCCGCGGCGAAAGCTTGTGGATCAGGTGCGCCAGCACTTCTTTTCCGGTGCCGCTCTCTCCGAGCAGAAGGACGGGAATGTCGACATGCGCCACCAGGGCGGCCTGCGAGCGGATTTTCAGCATCGCCGGGCTGGCCGCGATGAAGAACGTGTCGTCGGCCACTTCTTCCACTTCGCTGCCGAAGTTGCGCGTGCCCGCTTCCAGGCAGAGCGAAATCACTTTATCGAGCTCAGCTTTCTGGAAAGGCTTGGTCAGGTAGTCCTGCGCCCCGAGCTTCATGGCCTGCACCACTTTGCGGGTATCGCTGACGCACGACAGCATGACCACCTTCAGCGTAGGCCTCGCCGCGCGCAGCTTCTCCAGGGTTTCCAGCCCATCAATGCCCGGCATCAACACGTCGAGCAGCACGAGGTCGGGGACCAGGCCCTTTTCGATGGCCAGCACCGCTTCCTCTCCGGTGGTCGCAGTCTCGACTTTGTATTCGTCCACTTCGAGCAGGGTGCGGATGTAGCGCAACATTCCCGGCTCGTCGTCCACCAGCAGGATCTTTGCTGCCTTGCTCATTCGGTTTTTCCTTTTCGGGCCGCGCTTGAGGCTGCCATCGGGACCAGGAACGAGAACTTGCATCCCGATCCCGGCTCGCTTTCTACCCAGATCTTTCCGCCCATGCTCTGCACCAGCCGCCGCGCGATGGCCAGACCCAGCCCGATCCCGTCCTGGCCCTCGCTGCCGGGCAGGCGGAAGAAGTCATCGAAAATTTCCTGGTGAAACTCCGCGGGAATGCCGGGGCCAGTGTCGGACACGCTGATCTTCACTACATTCGGCTGCTGGCTCACGCCGCGGCGCCGTTCGGTCGGCACCCGCGCCAGCGCGGCCGCTCGCCGCTCCCACATGTAAGGCTCCGCATGCACCCACACCGTGCCACCCTCGGGCGTATATTTCCCCGCATTTTCCAGCAGGTTCGAAATCACGCGCTCCACCTTCGGCGCGTCGAACGACAACTCGGGCAGCTTTTCGTTGGCCATCACATAGAGCGCCACGCGCTTCTGCTGCAGCCGGTTCGACCACATCTGGCATACATCGGCAAGGCACTGGTTCAGATTCCCCGGGACGCTGTTGACCACCAGCCCGCCGGTCTCGAGCGCGGCCAGTGTCAGAAAATCGTGAATGAACTGTTCCAGGCGTTTTCCGCTGACCTGCATATCGCGCAGCACCTGCCGCTGCCGCTCGTTCAAGTCGCCAAGCTTGCCGCTCTGCAGCAACTCGGTGTAACCGTTCAGGATCGCCAGCGGTGTTTTTAAGTCATGCGTCGCCGAAGCCAGGGCGCGCGTCATCTTGCGGAAACGCTCTTCGAGTTCGGCATAAGCGGCCGACAAATCCGCCGGGGCCAGTTCCTCCGCAGCGCGCGGAGAGGCTCCCGAAGCAGGCGAATTTTTCGCTGCAGTGGCCATAAAGTTGAGATTCCGTGGCTTGCCGAGGGAGGAAAAACCGCATTCGGACTTTCGGGGGGAATGCGTTGAACTGATCGTATTTCAGCCCTTCCAGAGTGTCAACGAACAAAATGACAGGCAATTACCCAACAGTCGCAAAACCTTGCACTCCAGACACGAAGATGCACGGCAATCCGGGATGACATGCGACGTTCGCCGGCAAAAAGCCGGATTCGGCCCAAAACCCAAGCCCAGAAGGGAAAGTCAGCCGATGGATTAGCGAGATATGCCCGTTTTTGCGGCTTGATCGGATTTTCTCTGGTGGTTTTGGCCCGTAGTGTGCTCTCTGATAGGCATCTGGCCGGGACAAAGGGGTGGGAATGCTTGTAGATCGGCGAAAATGGTCGCGTTTGCCGCTGGCCATTCCGGTTTTTGTGAGGAACCAGCCCGGCGAAGGCGGCGACTGGTCGGAGTTTGCCTCCGCGATTGACGTGAGCGCGGGCGGAATGCTGGTGGCTTCGCGCCGTTCGCGCGAGGTTTCGTCCCAGATTCTGCTGGAGATTCCGGTGGCTCCTCTCGCTGGAATGGCGCAACTGCCGGCAACCTCCCGTTCTTTCCGGGGAAAGGTAGTGCGCAGTGCGGCCGCTGGCGGCTATCACCTGCTGGCGGTTAAATTTCTCTCGCCGCTGGGCCCGGCGCGGCGGAAAAAGAAGAAGTCGGCCGCGGCCAAGTCCCGCGTGGGCCGCGAGATGGCCCGCTGATCGCCCATTCCGGGCCGCCGAGACTTTCGCCGGTCACCTGCCATGGAGTCTTTAGTAAGCTGTCTTTCCTGGGCGGCTTGGGCTATTTTTAGCCTAGTCGTCTCCCCCCAACAATCAGTCTGTGCAGAACGACGGATGTTTCTCCGCGCCGTCGCATGGTTTTGCCCAGACACGGTTCTTGCCGGATGACGTTCGCTCACACATGTCCACTACTCTGAATTCGCTGGCGCAGCCCCTCGGAGAGATGCCGCCCCCACACGTCGTGTTTGGCCAGACCGAGACCATGGCCGCGGTCCGCGAGCGGTTGGAGAAACTGGCCAGCGCCAACGTGCCGGTCCTGATTCAGGGCGAGAGCGGCACCGGCAAAGACATCGTCGCGCGCATGATCCACGCGGCCTCGCCGTGGCGCACCGGCCCGTGGGTCAAGGTGAATTGCCCGGCCATTCCCGGCACGCTCTTGGAAAGCGAATTGTTCGGCTAC
>Ga0075029_100001315_pt1 | contig 14271 bp, 16 predicted proteins | sample LitLauG_LLR_2013_FD_71391 | JGI IMG/M metagenome (GOLD analysis project Ga0075029, IMG submission 71391) | Freshwater sediment microbial communities from North America - Little Laurel Run_MetaG_LLR_2013 | ecosystem: Environmental > Aquatic > Freshwater > Creek > Sediment | place: USA...
CGCCGTAGAGTTTTTCGGTGGAGTCCACTTCCATCATGATCGGCTTACCGTGGTCGGCGAGAACGCCACCGCCGTCGTGGTTCAAAACAAACTCGGCGTCGATCAACTCCCGATGATTCTTGATCAGCCAATCCACTCCGTTCGAGGTGCCGCCTTCTTCGTCGGCCGTAAGCGCGAGAATGATGTCCCGGCTTGGAACATACCCCTCTTTCTTCATACGAATCAGCGTGGCCGACATGATCGCATCGCCATCCTTCATGTCAGTCGAGCCGCGGCCGTAGTAGTAGCCATCTTTCTCGATGAATTGAAAGGGATCGGTCGTCCAGTCCTCTCGGCGTGCCTCTACCACGTCGAGATGCCCGATCAGCAGAACCGGCTTGTATTTACCCGATCCATGCAGCCGGACCACCACGTTCTTCTTGCGGTCGTTCGGTCCCATGACGTGGATATCGTTTTCCGAAAATCCGGCGTCGCGAAAGCGCTGTGCCATGGCTTCCGCAGCTGCGGTAACACTACCCACCGAATCGGTCGTATTGATTTCAATCAGCTGTTTGAAAATGTCGATCGCCAGTTTGCGGGTGGCCATGTCTTCAGACGAAAGTTGTTCCGCCTGCAGCGAAAGGGTGGTGGCGAAGAGAAAAAGTGCGGTCAACAACAGCGATTTCTTAGGGCCCAAAATAGTCCTCCAAAAAACATCACAGCAGTAGGTCGAGGCTGAAACTAACAGATTGTGACGACAAAAGCCAAACGGCGGCGCACGCATCGGGCCCGGAAATTATGTTGCAATGTCGAATTTCGGACGCTACCTTCGCCAGTACACAACCGGCTACACAACGATGACCATATCCGCAAATCAGTCAAAGATCCCACCCGCGACTTTGGCTGTGCTGTACGGCATATTCTTTCTTGTGGCCGTGGGATTCGGCTATCCCACTCTGAAGCGGTTCGATCCGCGGCAGACGCCGGGCCTCTCCGACGTGAAAATCTACGCATCGATGGTGACCGGGAAGGCCACGTCTGACGCGGGGCACGTTCGTTTCCGCGTGCTGGTGCCGTATTTGGCTCGACCGTTCGATCGAATTGCGCAGGGGCGGATCGGCAGCTGGGACCCAGTAATGTTTGGCCTGCTCATCGTTGATTCGCTCTTTGTCGCCGCAACCGCCGTTCTGATCGTAATTCTCGGCAATCTCGAAATGAGCTACGCAACCGGCCTCGTGGGTGCGCTCCTCTATCTCGTGAATTTCGCCGTTCCCAACCTTCGGCTGGTGGGATTGGTCGATGCCGGAGAAGGGTTCTTCCTGCTGGCTGTGCTTTCGTGTTTGTCCGAGCGCAAGCTATGGATTTTGCCGGCAGCCATGTTATTCGGCACGCTGACGAAGGAATCGTTCATCCCGTTCAGCATTGTGCTGACAGCGGCGTGGTGGCTGACAACATCGGATCGCGACCGGCAGTATTACGTGACGGATACCATCTGGGTGGTGGTCAGTTGGGTTGTGGGTTTCGCGGCTGTGATCACGGTGCAATGGACGATCACCGGCAGTTTCGTGAGCCCATGGCAGTTCGGACTCGCGCTGCACGGTGGTGACCACTACTTCAGCCACTTCGCCGCGTCGCTCCGCGATCGCAATCTCTGGTACATCTTTATCTGGCTGCTACCGACCGCGATTCTAAACCTGAGGCGCCTTCCGAAATCGTGGCTGATTCCGGTTGGCACTACATGCGCCATGGCTTTCGTCTTGGACGCCTATTTTGGTGGAGCGCCCGGTACAGTCGGCCGAGCTCTTTTCAGCATCGCTGGGCCGGTGCTCAGCCTGTCATCTGCAATGCTTTTACTTCAGACTTCCCGCACGCTTCAAGTTTCGGATTAGTCAACGGCCCCTTGGGATAGGGCCGGCGAAGAGCGTCGCAGCTGCCCTATACCTCTGCCAGCTCTTCCTGCGCCGCCTGGCGTTCCTGGCGCTTGTTCCAAAGCGGCGCAAGAATGCTCGATTTCAGGACTTCCGACTCGGCTTGCACCCAATCTTCGAGCTCGCTGCCTTCGCCTGATCCACGTTCATCATGGATCTGGCGGGCGCGCATGCGGACCTTTCGTTCCAGCAATTCGACCATCAATTTCTGTCGTTCACGATTTCTGGTAATGCTATCCACTTCTACGATCACCCCACATTCAACGTTACCTATATTGTAATCGGTAAAATGTTAAAGGGTCATAAACGAGGTGGTTACTAAAGTGACATTGGTCAGGATGGCCGCGCAGCCAACCTCCGGGCTCTCCACAATTGTGCAAAAAATTGCTTGCGGATCGAGCTAAGCTCTTTGCAAACTGCCATTTCCAGCCACTTTGCGTTTGGTATGGGCCGTGCTCTTAACCGGGGCGGAGAAGTCGACATCCGCCGGGACCACGACTGATCATTCGAATCGCCTTCTCGGGATCGGGAGACCCTAATGAAAACGACCCTAGTCGTCCTTTGCCTGCTCTGCAGCACCGCCGCTTTTGCCCAGTTCTACCAATTCGGAGGTGGGTCGCGCGATGCCACGCCGGTGATCTACGAACCGCCCAGCCATCCTCAACACGCCGATTATGCTCCTATGATGCAGGAGCAGAGCGTCATCTCAGGCAGCTATTCCAGTGCACAGGGAGAGCGGCCAGCTTCCGATTTTCCGCAGGCTGGGCCGGGAATCTCCTTGGGCGAGTATGCCCGCCAGTTCAAGAAGGAGCATGAAACTCTGAAGAGATCTCGCGTCGTTTGGGTGAACCAGTAGGCTTGGAGCATCCGCAAAGGGAAAAGGGAGCGACCGGCTCCCTTTTTTTATTGCGCCTTCGAATCCGCTTGCTCTAGTACGAGCACCAGAATCCGTCCATCCGAGTGGAACTCCCCGCCGGTTGCCGTCTTCGCCGTGATCAGCGGATCTTTCGGAACCACATGTCCTCGCGCCGCTACCAATCCCGTGCCGGAGAGTGTTTGGTTGACATACTCGCGCTCGCCGTCGATGGCAGGATCGATCTTGTGCGTCAGTCCGTTATTCCGCTGGTCGCGCTCAAAACCGATGTCATGCGTGGCCGCCACACACCACAGCGGACGTCCCTCCACCTGGTACGGTGACTTCCACACGCGCAGGTGATTACGCGACATCACGACGCGGACCGGCTCGGCGTGCGCGAATCCGTAGTCTTGCGGACGACCGAACAGATACAGCGTGCTCATCGGCATGGTCAGGTAGTCTTTCTTCTCGAAGGTATCCATCAGGCCTGCCATAAGAGTGCCACTGACGGACTTGTCAACCTTGACCCACTCAGCCGTAGTGAAAGTTTTCACCATCTCGTCTTCGGTTCCGACGATCAGGATGTTCACCATATCGCCCGGCTTGTGATTCTGATCCGAGATCCGGCGGGGGATCGATTCCAACAGCGCTGAAGTAATTTCCGGCATCGACGTTTCGGCTGGCCCGCCGATCATGGCGGCATCGGCTGCGCTCAAGCCCTGATCCAGCACCTTGATCTTCACTTGGAAACTTCCGATCGCCTCGGTGGCATCTTTCATACTCTGATTGATGCCCAAAAATAGGCGTCCAGCCACGGGTGCGGTGTAGCTACCGCTCGCTCCGACCTCAAAAGCCTCAGCGGCGTCACCTGAGCCCAGCCTTCCAATAAGTTCTCCGTGTCCTCCGTTAGGGACCGCGTATTGGTGAATCAGGTCAGCGAATCCGCGTGCGATACCGGCGGGACCAAAACGATTCTTCTTGGCATCGGCGTAAGTGATCGTCCCTTCCGCCGTGAATTGCAGTTTCTCGCCGCGACGCAAGTCGATATTTGTGTCGACCCACTGCTTGCTTCCGGTGACTTCAACCGAATATGCGCCCTGGTGCGAGGGAGCGCTGCTGGTATCGGTTGAGGTAGTGGAATCAGTTTGCGCCTCCGTTGCCGGCGCTGGCGGAGGCACCGTTGAATCCTGCGTCTGCTGGGCCCGGGCCGCGCCAACCAGTGCGGACATCGCAAGCACACTGCCGATGATCATGGCGGCGATCGCGGGTAGCACATTGCTTCTTATGAGAGTCATATTGATCACGTCTTTCCTGCCAAGTACATACGAGGTCTGTTGGAGAAAAGAAATGTTACCCTAAGAGAAATCCCATGGCCACTGTTCGCTAACCACCAATTCATGACGATTCTGGAATTCACCGCCATTATTGCCGCCGTCTCTTTTGCCGCGGGACTTCTTGGATCGCTCACCGGACTCGGCGGCGGCGTCGTGCTTGTGCCGCTGCTCACCATCTTCTTTCACGTCGACATTCGTTACGCGATAGGCGCTTCTCTTGTTTCGGTGATCGCGACCTCTTCCGGAGCGGCGGCAGCGTACGTGAAGGAAGGATTCTCGAACATCCGTATCGGGATGTTTCTCGAAATCGCCACAACCTTCGGCGCATTGCTCGGTGCTTTCCTGGCCACGTGGATTCCTACCAGCGCCTTGGCAGCAATTTTTGGAATTGTTCTTGTGTATTCGGCATATCTTGCGCGAAAGCCTCGCCCAGAGGCCCAGCGTAATCTGCCCCCCGATCCATTGGCCACCAAACTGCGTTTGAACGGAAGCTTTCCGGACCTCGGAGGCAAGCGGAACTACAACGTCCAGAACGTCCCCACCGGATTCAGTCTCATGTTCGGCGCGGGAGCACTTTCCGGCATGCTGGGCATCGGCTCAGGAGCCGTCAAGGTGCTGGCGATGGATCAGGCCATGCGAATCCCGTTCAAAGTTTCGACGACGACGAGCAATTTCATGATCGGAGTCACCGCGGCGGCGAGTGCCGGCGTTTATTTGAGCCGCGGTTACGTTGATCCTGCGCTCTCCATGCCGGTGATGTTGGGCGTACTGGCGGGATCGTTGATCGGCAGCCGTATTTTGGTCAAGGCCGAAACCAAGTCGCTGCGCTTGGTGTTCAGTGTGGTAATCCTCGTCTTGGGAATGCAAATGCTCTACAAAGGATTCTGGGGGAAGATGTGACCACTGCCGGACAAGCGCCCGCTCGACCGAAGCACGAATTTCAGCCGCAGCCGTGGCGAGATCGCCGGATGGAATACATTCTCGGCAATCTCCTCCGCGCAGGGGTCATGGTTTCGGCGGCGATCGTGCTCTGCGGCGCGTGCATCTATTTGTTCCGCCACGCGCACGAACCCGCTAACTACCGCGTCTTTCGCGGTGAGCCGTCCGAGTTCCGGACGATTCCGGGCGTTCTTCGAAGCGTCCTCGATCGGAGGGGGCGGGGATTCATCCAACTGGGGCTATTGCTGCTGATCGCGACTCCCATTGCTCGCGTTGCCTTCTCGATCGCGGGTTTCGCCATCGAACGCGATCACCTCTACGTGACCTTCACTGTAATCGTGCTGCTCGTGCTGCTCTACAGCCTGCTGGGATCAGGGATCGGACTTTAACTGCGTCTAGTGAAATCCAGCGCCGTTGAGATGTGGTCCGTACTTCTGGTCGGAGCCCTGGATGTGGTCAATCAGCCAGCTCTTGAGAAAGGTCATTACCTCCAGCGACAGTGTCGTTACCTTGCCACTCTTATACTGTGCCTGCAACCTCATGACCTGCGCGGCCAGATTGTCGTGTTCCTGTTTATGGGCCGCCGAGGCCGCGTAATCGGTTTCGGCGAAAAGATTTTCCTCCCGCGCGAAATGTAATTTGGTGTAGTGGACCAGGCCATCCAGGACCTTCCCCAGCGATTCTTTGCCCTGGCCCACTTTGATCCCGTCGTAGAGTTCGTTCACGAGGTTGACGAGTTTCTTGTGATCCTCATCTAACACAGCGACGCCCACGCTGAGTTTGTTCGTCCAAGTCATCAATGGCATTCGGTTGTTTCCTTTCCTGAACGCTTTTTGGAGGGGATGTACTCGCTGGCCCAGATAGAGAGATCGGACATCTCAGGCAATTACTGAAGCAAACGAAAGTTCCATGGCATGCAAGGAAGGCAGCGTCCCGCCGGATGGGGCCGATTGGAGCCTACTGTTTAACGGAGCACCGCTCGGAACAGCACGAATGTCCGTCAACTCAATGTGCTCTCAGTAGTTTGGCCGTGGTGATGGCCTGCCCTACGTGCCTCTGCGTGTGGTCGGCAATATGGACCAGCAGCCCACCCACCGTGCTCGGAAGCTGTTTCTTGCCGACAGCGCGTGCTTCTTCCAGATTCAATTTGGCTAAACCGCGCACTCGGACAATCCCAGTCGTGAGCGCGGCCGCAAGTTCGCCAAAAAGCTCATCGCGGCGCGCCCCGGGAGCCAGTTCGGTCTGCAGGCGAGCCATCTGCTCCTCGCTGAGGGTACGTCCTTCCGCATAGGAGAGAAGGCGATCCACACTGCGTGCAATGTGCCGAATGTGGAAAGCTATCAGTTCAGCGCGCCCGGGCCGGTCATTCAGTTCCGAATCAGAGAGGTTGCCGCACCATTTCTGCAAATCCTCATCCGCGAGACGCAGAGCGTGCAGAACAGCCCGCACAACTGCTGGGACATCCTGATCCGTGCCGCGCAACCACGGTTCAATCGCATCCATAGGAGTTCAGTTGATTCTTACCGCGGCCAGAGCCACCCGAAAGCGCCAGCGGTCAGCAGGCCGTAGACGAGCCCGTCGAAAACCTCCTTAAGGGTTGCCGTCCAAGTCTGACCTTTCCAGATGCCGTTGCTCAAATTCCCCAACCCGTAGGCCAAGAAGGCGGCCGTTCCAGCGACGCGAAAAACGACCAGATAATTCGCGCCCGGTTGGACAGTATGTCCGGTCAGATAAGCGACGAAAAATCCGATCAGCAAGCAGAAAACAAACCATTGGATCAGGAACTTCGGCATGGCCGGCATCCCGGTGGGCATGACGTTGAGAAATCCGACCGGCCCCTGTTTATACTTTGCAGCGATTTCCGGAGATTTCATGTTCTGGTGATTGCAGAAGGGGAAGATATAGAGACCGCGCTGCAGATTGAGCGGTCGCAACGCCGAAAGAACCTTGTCTTCGTCGGGAAGTTGCTTGTAATCGCTTTTGTGGTACGGCAGCACCATGTGCATGATCGAGCTGGCTATAAAAACGATGATCGCCGAGACCACGATCGGGAGCCAAAGAGCAGTAAGAGCAACGGCAACCATGGAAGCCTCCTGAGTTTTGCAGAACGACAGTAGAGATTGTGCAGGCGAGGCTACGCCAGGTTGAGGGAGCGGTCAAGAGGGGAAGGACTTCACTACCTGCACTTCGCGCTCCCGAATGCATCATTTGGTTGCCAAGCCGCAGACTACTGGGCCAGGCTGCGACTCACTCTCTTCCAAACGAAGCGGGCGGGCATGAACAGGACTGCGGACCACAGCAGCAGGCTTGGTCCGTTCGAAAGCAGGAATAGGGCCAGATCCAAAACGCCGTCGACCATGTTGCGATATCCCTCGACCGCGGCGTTGCCAAGACGAGTGGAGGTCGACGGTGGTACCGCTTGCAACTGGGCCTGGTAATCTTCGGTGATGGTGGCGGTCAAGGTGGCGTAGCTCACCTGATTCAACATTGTCTTTCGTTCCCCTTCCATCTCCTCAATCTCGCCGCGGACGCGATCAAGTTCCTGTTCCACTGCCAGGACATCGGCCAACTTGCCGGTGCGATTGCGAAGAATTTCGGTCAGGCGCTGCGCTGTGTTGCGAGCGTTCGAGAGCCGCGCCTGCAGATCGACATACTCCGAGGTGGTGTCCTGTCCGCCCTGCGACTCGGACTCAACGCGGCCCAGGGCCTTGACGTCAGCTAGCATGCCGTCGAGTTGATCGGCCGGAACGCGCAACGTTGCAGTCAGCGTGCGTCCTTTGCCCGTGCTGCCACCTACCTTCAGTTCGCCGAGGTAGCCGCGATGACGCTTGAGAATGGCTTCAACGTTGGAGCGAGCCTTGTCGAACTCCTTGGTGATCAGGCTCAGTTGGGCGGTGCGAATGATCATGGGGCCGTTTATCGGCGGCACGGACGAGGATGGGGTCAGTAGCTCAGTGTCTTCGCTCTTGTCTTGGTCGGCCGCAGGCTGGCTGTCAACAGAAAGACTCCGCCGACTTTCTCCGAATCCGTGGGAAAGGCCGTTCGAGTCTGTGGGAGCAGCTGAGGCCGACCGAGAGACGACGGCGGAGCGTGGACTCGCAGGCGAGGGCGGGGGGGGAAGGAGCGTAGCCTCCGCCTTCTCGCCCTCGCGACTGAACTCCGCAGTCGACGCGACTTGCCTGAATACACCGTTAGCGTTGCCGCCCGGTAATCTAACTGTGCCGATCACAAGCAGGACGACCGCCGCCGCAGTTCCCGCCCAGGCGAGGACAGGCCAGCGTTGGCTCAGAAACTCCCGCCAAGTTGGTTTAGGGGCACGGAAGCGGTTTTGGGTTTCCGCCTGCTTTTCGGCTAACGCAGTTGCGACGGCTGATGACATGGCTGACTCCGGTGCCTCAACTTTCCAAGTCTTCAAATCCTGCGACACACTCCACAGCTCGGCAACCAAGCTCTGGCACTCCTCGCACCCGCTCAGGTGAGATGCCGTGGTCGCTGCGCGATCGGCGGGGAGTTCGCCGTCCAGGTAGGCCATGAGTTCTTCAGGTTCGATGGGATGCATGATCTTGTTCATATGGCCTCGCCTTCTGCCCGCGTCAGTCTCACGTTTTCTCGCGACTCGCTTTCTGCTGTTGCTTCGGATATCGACCGTCGCGGGTCAAGGTACGTCTTCAAAGCCACGCGGGCGCGAAATAGTCTTGAACGCACGGTATTCACGGGAAGGCTGTGAAGCTCAGCAATCTCCGCATAGCTCAGCTGCTCATACTCGCGCAGCATGAGGATCTCGCGCTCGGAATCGTCTAATTTATCGAGCGCCTGACGGATCCATAGCACCGAATCGGATGCTTCTCGCGTGGCCGGTTCGGGAGACTCTTTCCCTGGTGGCGAGTCCTTCGCAACCCTGCGGCGCTCGGCTGAAAGTAGGTTCATCGCGATGCCGTAAAAATATGTACGAACCAGCGCAGTGGGCTCGTAGCGCTCGGCGGCTCGGATCACGGCCAGGAAGGTTTCCTGCGCAAGATCTTCGGCGCGCTGGTCGCCGTTCAGGCGCCGCCGGAAGAACCCGTAAAGAGGCCCGCGATAGCGTGCAAAAAGCTCCTCAAATGCAGGGCGCGAACCGCCCTGGAACTCCAGCATTAACGCTTCGTCGCTGATGCCTCTGGTTTCAACCACGTCGGTGGCCACATTCCTCCCGACCCACGGCTTCTGAAGTTTCTTTCATAAGCTGTAATGTCGCAAGCGGGCGGAAAGTTCCCTCATGTCCGAATTTGTTTTTTTCACCACGGAGGCACGGAGACACGGAGAAAACTAATACCTTAGCCAAACCCTTTATTTATGGGCTTTTACCGGATCCGGAGGGTTTCTCCGTGACTCTGTGTCTCCGTGGTGGAAAGCCTCGGAGGGTCGGAACTTCAGGCCAGGATGGAGTCGTCCAGCCGTTTGCGATGGAAGTCGGCGACGTGCTGCACGAATGCCATGATCAGGGGATGGGGGTTGTCCTCGCGGGACGACAGTTGTGGCTGGAATAACGTGGCGATAAAGAATAAATGCGCGGGCGATTCGATGGCTCGGCATTCCTCTTTTGAGCCGCGCGCTACGATCGGGAACCCGGCCTCCATCGCCATCCACTCGAACTCGGGGTTCATCTCGTAGTTGCAGAAGAATTCTTCCTCGACCGTTTCTTTGTTATAAAACGCTGCGAGGTACGATCCAGGACGAAGCCGGATCTCATTCACTTTTCCCGAGAGCTTGGGCGCCTTCGGATCTCGATTCGGAACGGCACACGAGACGGGATAGATCACGATGTTCTTGGCTTTCGGATCTTCTTCCGCGGTAGTTGCGTCGGGAATGCCAATCACGTTTCTCGCGCACTCGATGATCGTGTACTGGAATCCGCCGCATGTGGCCAGGAATGGGCGGTCATGTACGCGCGCGAACTCAATGCCTTTCAGCATGCCGTCGAAACTCTTATACGGGCTGCCTGCCGAGGCCCAGAGGCCGTCGAAGGAATCGAGGGTGGCCGTAGCCGACGGTTCCAGCAACCCCGGCGTGGGGATCCAGACTCCCTCCACTTTCAGCTGGAGTTTTCGCGCCGCGTGTTGCAACGACTCGTTGGTCGCGTGGTGAGAACGGAATTCAGTATTGAAATCGCCAAGAATTCCGATCCGGATGGCATCAGTCACAAAGTCCATTCTAAAACAGAGTCGATCTTATTTAACGTTAAGCAGTTAGCTACCCGGTTCTAGAACAACTGCATCTGCGATAGAAGCACGTAGACGCCGACCAGCACGAGACCGCCGCCTCCCCACACCATGGCGGCTGATTTCCAGGCGAGCGCGCTGAGAAATTCCTGTTGGCTCCGGTAAGAGATCACAAATGTCGGATCGTTCGTACCCTTCATCAGGACCACCGGAGGGATGAGGTCCGGGTCGGAAGCATCTTTGCCGCTTGTGTTGCGGCTCGCGTTGAAGTCAGACTGCACGCTGAATGTGACCGAAGCTAGTCGAGGGCTACTTTGGACCGTTGCGGGGTCCGAGGAGTCACCTTCATAAGGCACGCCGGCAACGGCCCAAGCTTCGGGCCGTGTAATGCCGGCGCGCGTCAGAGCGGCTGCGATTTTCTGCTGCTGGGTCATCTCGTGAATGGACGAAGGAAGCGGTCCGCCGGACAGGTTAACGACCTGTGGTGCCGCGGAATTTCCGAGCGAATTACCGTTCATCGGATTCGCTTCGCTCCCGCCACTGGACATAAACGGTCGCACTCGAATGCCCGGATTTTCCGCGAGCGTACCGGCGATGAAGAGCCAATCGTCCGGCTTAATAAGCCGTTCTTCCACGCGCAGGCTGCGGGACGGAGACACGCCGTGGCGGGCGAGAAAGACGCTGACTCGCGGCGGTACGCTATTGAGATCCGAAGCGAAGAACGACTTGTCATACTCCTCGCGGAAGTCGCGATGCAGGTCAAGATCGGCGCCCAGCGGCTCAACCAGCAGCCTTCCCGTGGAATCATCGACAAAGAACGGAACATGCAGCGTTTCGTCGGCAACCTTCTCCCACTCCTTCTCCTTGCCCGCGCGCTGCTGCCACGCGGTCGTGTGGTAGAGAAAGCACGGCTTCCCGGTGATGGGCGCGGGCATCGTGTGCGGTCCAACCGCCATGCCGTTGACCTCGACTAGTCCCAAGGCCGCGCTACGAATCTTGGAAGTCCGGGTGGCCATCAACAAACGCTTGCGGGCGAGCATGCGGAATCCAACGAAGAAGAGGTACAACCCCCCGGCAATGGCAATTCCTGAAAGGACGTCGAGCTGATTGATCGAGGTGATAAAAAAGCAGAAAGTCACAGGCTTCTTCGCGTCCGGATGATCTGCTACGAGGATAAAAACAGACCTTGCGGACGGCACGAGGAAACGCGCGTGGCTGGCTTACTGAAGTAAGTAACTATTACTGATGAAGTTGCTACCAGCGAGAGTGCCCAGACCAGAGACGCTACGCGGTCACGGTGCGGTCCCGCAGGATATCGACAACTGCCCTCATGGCCGTATCAACGTCGGCGTCGCTGTTGTAGAAATGTGGCGAGAACCGGACTCCGGCTTTCGGCCGCCAGTCGACAAGGATGTCGCGCGCGAGCAGTACTCGACTCACGGCTTGTGAATCGGGCATGTCGATCGAAACCGTGCCCCCACGCTTCTCCGGGTCCCGTGGAGTGTTGATCCGCCATCCCTGCCGGTCGGCGAATTCGATGATGCGGGCGGTCTGGCGCTTCGATTTTTCGCGGATCTTGTCGACGCCAACTTCCTGAACGATCTTGATCCCCGGACGCGCCGCTTCGATCGACGGAATGTGCGTGGTCCCGTTCATGAACCGGAATGGAGGATCAGCGTAACGGATCGGGCCGGGGGCAAACTCGAATGAGTTCGCGTGTGCAAACCATCCGGTGAGCTTAGGTTCGAGCCTTTTGCCCATGTCTGGACGGACATAGAGGTAGGCTACTCCAGGCCCTCCGCAGAGCCACTTGAGCACACCGCCGCAAGCAAAGTCGACGTTGAGCGCCTGGACATCCACCGGAACAGTCCCCAGCGATTGGAAAGTATCGAGGACTACGTGCGCTCCAACTTTGTGTGCCTTCTCAATGATCGCTTTTGCATCGTTGATGTACGAACTGCGAAAAATGACGTGGGAGATGGGAACGAGCAGCGTTTGCTCGTCGATTGCATCCAACAGGCGCTCGGTCGGGACCGTGACGCCATCGTCAGTCTTCACCATGTCGACCCGCGCGCCGTACTGGCGTTGCGCTTCCCAGAAATACATGACCGACGGAAAATTCATGTCGCTGTAGACGACTTTGTTCCGTTTCCCGGAAAAATCAAAACAGGAGGCGACGACCGCCTCGCAGGTCGTGACATTCTGATGCAGCGAGACGCAATCCTTTGGCGCGTTCATCAGGGCGCCAAGGTCGTTTCCGACTTCTACGGCCAGCATCCACCAGCGCTCCTCCCACGCGCGAACGCCGCGCGTCGCCCAGACGTCGGCATAGGCGTGGAGCGCGTCATAGACAGCCCGTGGCATAGCTCCAAGCGAGTTTGAGATCATGTACGTCGTGCGCTCCAGTATGGGGAACTGGGGGCGGTAGGATAGCAACGGATCGGACATATTTTTCTATTGTATTGCCTACTTGGCGGATGTTGGCATGATAGTCATGCCCCTTGCGTCGACAAAAAACAATGTAGATTTGTCGATCGAACTCCAAGCCGTTCGACGTCCAAATGGGATGCATAGTCCCAGGAAACTCAAAGAGGAGACATAACAATGAGAGTTATGGTGATCGTCAAGGCTAGCAAGGCTTCCGAGGCGGGTGTCATGCCGAAACAGGACCTGCTTGCGGCGATGGGGAAGTTCAATCAAGAACTGGTGAAGGCCGGGGTGCTGCTTGCCGCCGATGGGCTCCAAGCCAGCTCGAAGGGCAAACGCGTCCGGTTTTCGGGGGCAAAGAGAACGGTCATTGACGGACCCTTCGCCGAGACCAAGGAACTCATCGCCGGATACTGGATGTGGCAAGTGCGATCCATGGAAGAAGCCGTTGAGTGGGTCAAGCGCTGTCCATCACCGCACGAAGAAGAATCCGAGATCGAGATTCGTCAGGTGTTTGAGCTCGAGGATTTCGGCCCTGAGATGACTCCTGAACTCAAGAAGCAGGAGCAGGGGATGCGCGCCAAAGTGAGCGCCAAAAAGCGGTAGCGGACCGAGCAAGAAATTTTGTTCTCCGCTGTCGATTTCACGCGACTTCGTTCGACATATAGACAGAGCCCGGATGCGGAAGGCTGAAAATCTTCCGGCAACTCGGCAGACAACGCACAAACTCAGGGCAAATAAGGAGATCAAACATGCGGTTCATGATGATTGTGAAGCACAACGAGAAACAGGGCAAACCCCCCAAGGAATTGATGGAAGCAATTGGGAAGCTCGCCGAAGAAGACACCAAAAAGGGCACTATGCTCGGCAGCGGCGGACTGAAGCCGACCTCTCTCGGCACGCGAGTTCAGCTCCACTCAGGAAAGGTAACGGTGACGGATGGGCCTTTCGCCGAAGCCAAGGAGATCATTGGGGGCTATGCCCAATTTGAGATGAAGTCAAAGGAAGAAGCAGTCCAAGCAGCGGTTCACTTCATGGAGCTGCACAAGAAATACTGGCCGGGTTGGGAAGGCGAGACCGAGGTCCGTCAGATGTTCCTTCCCAACGAATTTCCCTGCGAGTAATCAAGGCCGTCGTGCGGCGGACCGGACCGGCACTCTAAGTCCCGCCGGTCCCGCTTGCGCGTCACTGCCAAGAAATGATGTGATCGGTAGCAGTGGCGTTTCCCGATCTACATCGCACGATCGAAGCGGTCTGGAAGATGGAAGCCGCCAGACTGATCGCCGGACTCACGCGAATCGTGCGTGATGTCGGTTTGGCCGAGGACCTCGCTCACGATGCCTTAGTCGCCGCCCTCGAACAATGGCCGCAGTCGGGTGTCCCGGATAATCCGGGTGCCTGGCTTATGGCCGCCGCCAAGCATCGCGCGATCGATCATTTCCGACGGAACACACGCCTGGAACGCAAGCACGAGGAACTCGGCCGCGAGCTGGGCGCGAAGGAGATGACCGTGCCCGACCTGGATACTCCTCTCGATGACGACGTTGGCGACGACCTACTGCGACTCGTCTTCATCTCCTGTCATCCGGTTCTTTCCACCGAAGCCCAGG
>Ga0075029_100001316_pt1 | contig 14258 bp, 16 predicted proteins | sample LitLauG_LLR_2013_FD_71391 | JGI IMG/M metagenome (GOLD analysis project Ga0075029, IMG submission 71391) | Freshwater sediment microbial communities from North America - Little Laurel Run_MetaG_LLR_2013 | ecosystem: Environmental > Aquatic > Freshwater > Creek > Sediment | place: USA...
GTCGCCTTCTCCCGGTTCCCGGAATGCGCCCAGGTGTGATGCACCGAGCACAAGGTCAGGACGTTCGCCGGGTCGAGCCGCGGGCCGCCCTCGCCCGTCGGCCAGATGTGGTGCGGCTCGAGTTGGCCCCAGCACATCGGCACCGACTCGAATCCCCGCACGAACCGCGCCGCGCCGCATACGCCACGGTCGCGGTGGGCGACGATCCGCTTGACCCGAGCCCACTCCAGGTCGGCGACGATCCGCTTCGGGCTGCGCTGCGGGAGGGCGCCACCCCGAGCGAGCCCGGAGCCACGCTTCAACGGGGCGCCACGCTTCAACGCACCGCCACGCTTCAACGGCGTGCGCCGCTCTAGAGCCACGGCGCGACCTCGGCGGGCTCCAGCCAGTCGGTGCGCCGGCAGAGGCGGTCAGGCGTCATCCCATCGAACCGGGAGCGCACGAAGCGCACGATCTCGTCCAGCTCTTCGTCGTCCATCGGAAGCACGAGCTGGCGTTGGCGCGTGTCCCGCGCGCGGGACATCGCCGAGCGCCGAGACATCAGGCACCGCCACCAGGGATCACCGACAGGCCGCAGTTAGCGATGCGCACGACCCGCACGGCGTCAGCGACGAACGGGTCGCTCTGCGCCGCCAGGAGCCGATCGTTGACGATGCACGTCGCCATCTCCGACGGCCGGCGGCTCTCCAGGTAGCACAGGGCCTTGAACACGACGACGAGGTCGGAGGCGATCGTGGTGGTCGTCCGAACGTGCGAGCCCGCACCGTTCGCCGAGCCCGGCATCACCGACCAGGTCGCCCCGGCGAACCCCGGAGCGAACTCGACCTCGGGAGGGAGCTGGTCGCTCATGGGGCGCAGATCCTGCAGGCAGCGTTGTGCTCCTCGATCGCCCGAGCGAGCCCACCGCACCCACATGACCAGCGTCCACAGTCCGGGCACGCGCCCGGCGCCATCTCACATCCCGGGCCACCGTCGCGGTCCATCACCACGACGACCTCGTAGCCGGTGCGCTGCTGACCGTTCGCGCCTTGGCGGAAGCCCTGCGCGGCGACACGGTCCAGCGTCACGTACTCGAACCCGAGCCGCGACCAGGCGGCGACGTGCCAGCCGACCAGGTCGAACTTCGGGACCCCGTTGGTCGTCGCCGGGTTCTTCAGGTTGAGGATCACACGAGCGCACGGCACGAGCGCGCGAGCGGCCTCCTTCCAGCACCGCTCGTGGAACTCCCGGTACTCGTCGCCCCACGCCATCACGGCGCTCGAGTCCGCCGACGGCATCCGCCCGAGCAGATGCCGATAAGTCATCCGCCGCGACAGGCCGGTGCCCTTGCACGCCGGACACACCGGGTTCCCGGTGATCCACTTCAACCCCTCGCACGTCCCGCACGCGTCCTTCGCGACGTGATGGTCCGCCATCCGGTTCCCGTACGTCGGCGACGTCGCCAGCACGTCGAACGTGCCGTCAGCGAACGGGAGCGACAGGGCGTTACCGACGATCGTCCGGCAATCCCACGCCGCCCACTCCGGTTCGAGCTCGACGGCCGCCGTGTCGCAGCCGCCCTCGACCAGCTCCCGTAGTTGGTGGATGCGGCCGGTGCCGGCGAGCGGATCCAGCACGGCCGCACCGGCAGGCACATGAGCGGCGATGGCTTTGAGGATCGCGGCGGAGAACTTGGCGGGATGCTCGCGAGGCTCGACGGTCACGACATCTGCTCACACGATCGGTGGGGACGGCGCACGGGGTCCGGGTGCTCCCTCGGTTAGCTTGGACTTAGGACTTCCTGGTGGAGGTGGATGATACGCCGGGTGAACGCCCGGGGCGAGGAACGCGTCAGAACTCCTCGCGCTGCCACGGCGGAGGCTGGCGCAGCTCGGGCTGCTCGGGCCGGCGAGCACCGCCAGGACGGCGGCGACCCTCCCGCTTCGGGATCGAACCCGACGCCTCCAGGCACGAACTGCAATGCCCACGGTCATGGTCGGGCGCCATGTGCCCGCCACGCCACCGGGCGTACATCTCCGGGTAGTGCTCCTCGCACGGGATCAGGACCCGCGACCCGTGGCCGGCGTGGCTCTCGCGCACCGCCTCGGCGTCCCGGAGCCGGCCCTCCCGCTCGTAGGTGTCGGCGAGCACGAGCGGCGCGAGGATCCAACCCGAGCACTCGCCCTTCGAGTGATCAGCCATGCCGGCGCCTCCGGTCCTCGCCAGCGATGTAGAGCGACACGGCCTCGGAGCCGACCAGGCGAGAGAACGACCGGCTGCCGAGGGCTTCCTCAAGTTGCGCCGGCGTGAGGTTGGTGGTCGCCACGGTCCGCAGCTCCTCCAGCCAGCGCCGGTTGATCAGGTTGTAGAGCTGCTCGATCGACCACTCCGTCAGCCGCGACGCCCCGAGGTCATCGATCACGAGCACGTCGACGTCCATCAGGTCATCGGCGGCGAACGTCTCGCCGGGCCCGGGCCGGACCTCGAAGTCGCGCTTGAGCGCCGTGAACATCTCGCCCTCCGGGATGAACATCAGGTCGAGCCCACGCTCCCACAAGGGTCTGACAGCGGCGACCGCCGCGTGGCTCTTCCCGACCCCGGTCGCCTCCCCGAAGATCACCAGGTTCACCGGCTCGGCCTTCGTCCACCCCGCCAGCGTCTCGGCGACCTCGCCCTCGAAGTCGTCCACCCGAGCCCACGCCAGCCGCGATGGCACGAGCAGGCCCCACGCCCGCGCCGCCAGCTCCGGGTCCCGGGCGAGATCATCGTCGGTGGTCATAGCTCAAGCCGGCCGGACACGCCAGGGGTCCCCCGAGGGAGCTGGGCCGACGGCCCGCCCGGTAGCGGCGGAGGCCCACCGATGCGCGCGACAGGTCGCGCGGGCCCCCGAGGCGGAAGCGGGTCGTCCTCCCAGCGATCCTGGTTGAGCCACGTCGCCGGGTGCGGGATGAACTGCGGCTCCGGGAGGTTCGGGTCCTCGGCGAAGCGGCGAGCGCCGGCCAGGATCGCCACGACGCCGCCCGCGCGACCCGTCGCGCGCTTCCAGGCGTGCCGGGCTTCGGCCTTGGCGGTTCGCCTCGGGTAGACCGTCCAGAACTCCTCGAACCCCGGAGGCTCCGACCGAGCCGGCGGCGACGGAGAGTCTGTTGGGGAACGCGTAAGCGTTTCCCCATTGGGTTCTCTTGGGTTTGTGTCGGCAGGGACGACACCCCCGTCGGCTGAGCCGACACCCCTACGCCTCCGAGGTGTCGTCGTAGCCGACACCCCAGGTGTCGTCAGAGCCGACACCCCCCACGCCGGGGCGAACCCGTCCGGCATCAGCATCCGGTACCGGGTCGGCCGGCCGGAGTGGTCGAACCGATGGTCCTCCAGGACCTCCATGAGCCCGGCGTCGACCAGGGCCCCGACCGACTCGGAGGCGGTCTGCCGGGTGACCCTGGCCTTGGCCGCGAGCGTGCCCATGGCGAACCAAATCTCATAGCCGTGCTGGTCGTTGGCCGAGTCCCCGATCGCGCAATGGACCGCGAAGGTCGCGCCCTTGAACGGCGAGTAGCGGTAGACCCAGCCGAGCGGCCCGGCGCTCACCGATCAGGGCGGCGGAGCACCTCGACACGCTCCGCGTAGGCCGACTGAGCGCGGGACAGGAACGCCAGGCCGTGGCGCATCGACCAGGGGTTCCGGTCGGGCTCGGCCTCCTCCGGGTGCAGCGACAGGTGGAGCTTGGCGGCGGCCTCCAGGAGGTCGTAGACCGTCTCTTCGCTGGCGGTGGCGAGGTCCACGGGTCACCGCCCCCGTCCACGACCCCGAGGGGGCGCCGTGTCGCCCGCTGTGGGCTCGGACGCCCGAGCGGGCAGGACCGGAGGCACCGGCTCCCCGTCGGGGCCCTGACCGGGCGCGCGACCCACGATCGCCGCCAGATCCGCGGCCAGCGGACCCGAGGGCGCAGCCGTGTCCGATTCGGCCCCGTCTGTCCGGTGATGAGCAGGGTCATCCCCAGCCTGGGGAGAATCCTGTGGACCGTCGATGGGCGCCGCGGCGTCCCCGACCTCGAACTCGTCGGCCGGAGCGTCCCCGGCCGGCGGCTGCTCGCCCCGGTACCAGGCCGCCAGATCGACCGCCGCGGCCCGCCGCGACTCCGGGTCCGGCAGCGGCGGGATCACCGCCGACGCCATGTGCGCCGCCAGCTCCTCGCCCGTCGGCGACGCCTCCCCGCCCAGCCAGTGGAACGCCACGATCTGCGCCGTCCACCCCGGCACCGTCACCGAGTTGCCCCCCGACGCCTCCCGCCACGAGCGGACCAGCGCCGAACGCTCCTCGCCGGCAGCCGCGGCGAGCTGGCCGAGCAGGTTGCGGCACATGATCGCCTCGGCCTCCGACTCCCAGCCGTTCGCCTTCGCCCGGGCGTCCGCCGTGGCCACGTCGGCAGCGTCAGTCGGATGCCCCGAGGGAGCCCCCGCACGAGCCCCACCGGGGCCCGGGTCGCCATCCGAGCCCGACGGCGCGCCCTCGCCCCGCCGAGCCCGAGGGGGCCGCTCACGCCGGGAACCCTGGCCCTCCTCCGGCGGCCGGCCCTCATCCTTGGCGTCGAGGTCGTAGACGCCCTGGTGGCCGGCCTTGCTCCACAGGTCCGCGCCGATCCCGAAGCGCATCGCGGCGTTGCGGATCGCGTCGCCGATCAGCTCCTTCTCGGGGTCGCCCTTGCCCTGCTCGACGGTCCCGATCCCAGGCCGGACGAACCCGAGGATCTCCAGGTCGATCCACATCTGGAACGGGTAGCCGTTCCCGCCCCGGATGAACAGCGGCACCCCGCCGTCATCGAACCCGCCCTTCGGCCGCCACTCCCAAAACGGATCCGCCCGGGCGATGATCAGACAGGTGTCGGAGTGGCCGAGGTAGTCCAGGTGGATCGCGTTCGGCTTGTGCCAGCCGTGGCACACGTCGCACGACACGTTCTCGGCCGTCTTGGAGCCGCCCCGAGGGAGCTTCGAGATCAGCGCCGGGTCCGTCGGAGCCCACAGGGCCGACAGGCGACGCACGACCTCCTCCGGCCCGAGCGACGCCGCGTACAGGCTCGACATGCTCGGCCGGCCATCCTCGACGGCCCGATGCTGGGCGTAGTACCGGGCGATCGGCGACCAGTCGACCGTGGGCGCAGCCGGCGCCGTCTCGGCGGGCGCGGGCGCGTCCGGGGTCGGATCATCAGGCATGGGTGGACCTCCTTGGGGAAACCGTGGGTGGGTAAGCTAACTCGGGTTCGACGGCGAGGCAAGGGGCGTCTGCCGGAGCCGCCACAGGCCCTGGCCGAGCGGCTCGAACACGTCGAGCCACGCCTGCGCGAGATGCTGACGGATGTGCATCGACCACCAGGGCATCCCGAGCCCGTGATCCTTCGCCTTCGCGAGGATCGCGTCGCACAGGAGCCCGGACACCGTCGCCATATCGGTCGGGACCGATGCCAGCGACAGGACCTGCATCGAGTCGATCACGCTGAACCCGAGCGCCTCGGCGACGACGTCGGCCATCTTCTCCAGCGCCGCCAGCGACGTCAGGTCGTGGGGTGCCTCCAGCGGGCTGAACCCCACGACCTCGAACCGGCGCCACTCACCGGGGCCGGCGGGCATTGCTCTCAGCGAGGGCCCGGCCAATAGCGACATCCGTGCGCTGGCCCCGAGCGAACGCCGTCACGAGGAACCCGCCACGAGACTTCAGCCGGCGCCGCATCTCGGCGTACTCGAGTGCGAGCCCCGGGGCCTTCTCGCCCTTCGACATCGCGTCGAGTTCGGCGATCGCCACGGCCCCCGACGAGACACGCCAGCGGACAGGGCCGATCCGGTTCGGGCCCATCAGCTCGACCAGCCGGTCGTGCGTGAGCTGCTTGACCTCATCGACGTCGGAGCGGAGCTGGCACCATCCCTGGTGCGCCCCGAAGTCGCCCATCCGCTGGACGTCGCCACGGCGGCGCTTCAACCGCGACGCCTTACCCACGGGACGGGGTCGGGTCGATGCAGTCGACCAGCTCCTCGTGCTGCCACTCGGCCAGGCCGGAGTCGAAGTAGATCCCGACCCCGCACAGGTCGCAGATCTCCTCCGCCCCGTCAGCGACCTCGTCGTCGTCGCTCACAGCGGCTTCGGCTTCTGCGGGGTGACGTGCTCGCCGACCAGGACGACGCCAGGCGGCTCTTCGCCGGTCTCGGGGCACACGACCGCCAACCGCTGCTCGTCCAGCGCCGAGGCCGACACGAACGCCAACGCCGGCACCACGTCATCGCCGCAGCCGGCGCACGGGAACTCCGACCAGTCGAACGTCTCCGCGGCGGCGAGCAGCTTCTCGGTGTGCTCCTGCACGACCCCGAGCCGCTGATCCTTCGAGCACTCGTCCGGGTCGCCGGTCTCGGAGTCCCACAGGGTCGCGGCCTTCCGCCAGCGCACCGAATGCCCGCACGACAGGTCGACGTACACCCAACGATCGAACACCGTGCGGATCTCGAACGGCACCTTCGAGGCGAGCGGCTCGATCCGCACCGCGTCAGCGAAGTCCCGTTCGATCAGCCACATCCCCACCTCGGCCAGCTCGTCACGGGCGTCGGGAAGCGCGACCGACGGCCGATGCTTCGTGGTCCCGACCTTCCCCGAGGGCAGCACGAGCGTCGCCAGCTTGTCATCCTTCTCGCGCCGCTCGAGTGCGAACCGCTGCAGATGCCCACCAAAGAACCCCATCGCCGCGTCGGGCCGGCGGCGCACCGAGGCCAGCCAATCGCCGAGCCGCTTCGTCCCCTCGACGTAGAGCGCCTTCGCCTCTTCGAGCTCGGCGGACGCCTTCGCGTAGCGGGCCATCGCCCACTCGGCCTCGGACACGTCGCTGATCGCCCACGGCCGCTTCCGCTCCTGCTCCTCGGGCAGCTCGCCAGGATCCGGGATCTGCAGGAACTCCGACTCGGCGAGGATGGCGCTGGCGTCGCAGCCGGCCTCGTCGGCGATCTCGAGTGCGCGGTCAATCGCCTGGTCGAGCGCCTCGTCGCTGATCGGGCCGTAGCCGAACAGGTCGGGCAGCGGGGCAGTAGGCATGAGCGGACCTCCTTGGATGGTGGAGCGGGAGCACACACGGTACCTCCACGCGCCGACACGATGCCCGGACGCGACGACGCCCCCCCGTCAGGGAGGGCGCCGCCCAAGGAAGTCCTGCTGCTACCGCCGGGGGTCCAGTCCGTCGGCAGCCCGCAGCATAGGCGATCAGGCCGTGGTCGTGATCGCCAGCGCGCCGGCCAGGCCGGGGTGAACGCCGAACGGCGTCGAGCCCGACACGGGCTGACCGTCGGCGAAGTTCACCGGGGCGCCGGTGTCATCGAGGCACGAGGCGACGATGCTCACGGTGCCGTCGGGTGCCCACACGCCCGAGCCCGGCGCCGACTCCACCGCGCCGCCGGAGCTGAGCGCCGTGATGTCGAATGTCTGCGGTACGGCGGGATCCGCGGCGAGCGTGGCGATCGCCGGGTTGGAGCAGGCGAGCGTCACGACGACCGCGCCGCCGTCGGCGGACACGGGAATGTCGGGCGTGACCTCTCCGGTGTCGTCCAGCCAGGCGAAGCTCGCCTTGCCGGTCTTGTCATCGATCGAGATGGCGACGTTGGGCATGGGGTTGGTTCCTCCGATCAGAACCGCCAGCTTGGTCGCTGGACGGGTTGGTGGCTTGGGAGTGAGGGTGAGCGTGACCGTGCCCGACAGCGCGCCGGCGATCGTTCCGACCCCGCTCAGGACCTCCGTGCTGAATGCTGCGATCGTCGCCGCCTGGGCGGAGATCGTCGCTTGCTGCGCGGCGACCGTGCCCTGCTCGGCGACCAGCGACGCCTCCTGGGCCGCGATCACGGCTTGCTGATCGGCGATCGTCTGCTGCTGCGAGGCCACCGTCGAGTTCGCTTGGTCGAGCGTCGTCTGGATAGCACCGACGTCGGTGATCAGGCCATCGATGACCACGATGGCTTCCTCCAGCGCTGCCATGCAACCGGACTCGGTCGCGAGGGCACGAAGTTCGGCGGGGGAAGGATGCGCCATCGCCGGCCAGGATACTCCGCCTACGGCCCGGGCGACAGGACCAGCGGAGCCGGAGCGTGCACCGTCAGCACGGTCGGATCCGCCAGGCGCACGACGTCGAACGACGGGTCCGCCGGCCGCAGCGCCAGGAACGTCTCCGGCGGCTCGTAGAGCACCAGGAACGTGGCCGGCGGGGTGTAGACGGTCAGATACGGCGGGAGCTGGTGCAGCACGTACCGCTGCACCGAGTCGACCCCGGAGGCGATGTCGTGCGTCGAGCGGATGAGCACGACCGCCCGGGTCGCGGCGTCCACCCCGGACGCCACGTCGGAGGCCGACCTCGGCTCGTTACGCGACCCCGACGCCGAGTCGACGCCCGAGGCGACGTCCGAGGCCGACCGTGCCGCCCCACGGGTGACGGTGGCAGCGTCCACCCCGGAAGCGACGTCAGCGGCTGTACGGGCAGCGTTGAAGGCTCTCGTGGCAGCGTCGAGCCCCGACGCCAGATCAGCGATGCTCCGGGTCAGCGAGATCGCCCTGGTCGCCGAATCGACCCCCGAGGCCACGTCCGACGCCGTGAGCGACTGCCCGCTGGTCCCGCTCGCCGAGTCGACCCCGGAGGCCACGTCCGCACCCGACCGGGCGAACGCCTGCGTCGCTCGAGTCGCGACGTCCGTGCCCGAAGCGGAATCGGAAGCGGTCCGACCTCGGCCGAGCTGGCCGGTCGCGACGTCGGTGCCCGAAGCCGAGTCCGCAGCCGTCCGGGCCAGGGCGACGAGGCGGGTCGCCACGTCGACGCCCGACGCGACGTCCGAAGCGGAGCGGGAGGGCGCCTGGGCGGACCTCGAAGCCGAGTCGACGCCCGACGCGACGTCGCTGGCGGACCGAGCGAGGACGACCAGGCGCGTCGCTGCGTCCGTGCCGGACGCCGAGTCGGACGCGGCACGGCTCGTCCCGCTGATCGTCGCGACATCCGTGCCGGAGGCCGAGTCGGCGCCGGTGCGCGCCAGGGCCACGAGCCGGGTCGCCGCATCGGTCCCGGACGCGATGTCGGCCGCGGTGCGCGCCAGGACCAGGGCGCGAGTCGCCGCGTCGACGCCCGACGCGGTGTCAGATGCGCTCCGGGCGAGCGCAACAAGCCTCGTCGCGACGTCGGTGCCGCCGGCCGAGTCCGACCCGGTGCGCACGACCGAGGTCGACGCAGCGTCCACCCCGGATGCCACATCGGAAGCCGTGCGCGCGAGCACCACGAGCCGTGTCGCGACGTCCGTCCCGGAAGCGATGTCCGAGGCGGAGCGGGCGAGGATCAGCGACCGGCTTGCCGAGTCCGTCCCGCTCGCGATGTCCGACGCGGACCGGGCAAGAATCAGCGACCGGCTCGCCGAGTCCGTCCCGGATGCCGAATCGCTCGTGGTGCGCGCGACGACCACGAGCCGCGTCACGACATCGGTCCCCGACGCGCTGTCCGACGTAGACCTCGTGAACGATCGGGCCGACGTCGCCGAATCCGTGCCCGACGCCGTGTCGGCAGCGGTGCGCGCCAGGGCGAGCGACCGGGACGCAGCATCCGTGCCGGAGGCCGTGTCCGAGGTGCTTCGGGTGAACGCCTGAGCAGCTCGCGACGCCGAATCCGTCCCGGAGGCAACGTCCGAACCCGTGCGCGCCAGGGCCAGCGTTCGGGTCGCGACATCGGTGCCCGACGCCGTGTCGGAGGCGGTGCGCGCGAACGCTTGCGTGCCTCGCGATGCAGAGTCGGTACCGGAGGCGATATCCGACGTGGTGCGGGCCAGGGCAACGTGACGCGTAGCGACATCGGTGCCCGACGCCGTGTCGGAGGCGGTGCGCGCGAACGCTTGCGTGGAGCGTGATGCAGAGTCGGTGCCCGACGCGGTGTCAGATGCGGTGCGGGCGAGCGCGACCAGGCGCGTCGCCGCGTCCGTGCCCGAAGCCGAGTCCGACGTTGTGCGACTGAACGATCGAGCTGCCGTGGCCGAGTCGGTGCCGCTCGCGGTGTCGGCCGTGGATCGGGCCAGAGCGAGCGAGCGGGTGACGGCGTCTGTTCCGCTTGCCGTGTCGCTCGCGGTGCGCGCCAGGACGACGAGCCGAGTCGCCGAGTCGACGCCCGAGGCCGTGTCAGATGCGGTGCGCGCGACACCCTTCTGCGAGGTCGCCACGTCGGTTCCCGATGCGGTGTCCGCCCCGGTGCGGGCCAGCGCGACAAGCCGCGTGACTGCATCCGTCCCCGACGCGGTGTCGCTCGCGGTGCGGGCGAAGCTCTGCGTTCCGCGCGAGGCCGAATCGACGCCCGAAGCGGTGTCGGATCCAGTACGAGCCAGACGCAGCGCTCGAGTAACCGCATCGACGCCCGAGGCCGTGTCGGCCGTGGTCCGGGCGAACGATTGAGCGGACCGCGACGCCGAGTCGACGCCGGACGCCGTGTCCGAGCTCGACCTCGCCAGGACGACGAGCCGAGTCGCCGCGTCGACGCCCGAGGCTGTGTCGTTAGCGGTGCGGGCGAATGTCTGCGTGGACCGCGTCGCCGCGTCCGTGCCGCTCGCTGTGTCGGCCGTCGTGCGCGCCAGGGCGAGCGACCGGGACGCAGCATCCGTGCCGGAGGCGGTGTCCGAAGCCGAACGGGCAACGCCCTTCTGAGAGGTGGCGACGTCGGTGCCCGACGCGGTGTCGCTCGCGGTGCGCGCCAGGGCGACCAACCGGGTCGCAGCGTCAGTCCCGCTCGCGGTGTCCGACGCGCTCCGAGCGAACGCCTGAGCGGAGCGCGACGCCGAGTCAGTTCCCGACGCCGTGTCAGACGCGGTACGCGCTAGGGCCAGGATGCGCGTCGCAGCATCGGTCCCCGACGCTGCATCGGACGCCGTGCGGGCGAAGGCTTGCGCCGCTCGAGTGGCAGCGTCCGTGCCGCTCGCCGAGTCGGCCGCGGTGCGGGCCAGCACGAGCGCTCGAGTTGCGGAGTCGGTCCCGGAGGCGGTGTCGGAGCTGGTGCGCGCCAGCGCCTGGACCTTCGTCGCGACGTCGACACCGGAGGCCGTGTCCGCCGCGGTGCGCACGAACGCCTGGGTGGAACGGGTCGCAACATCGGTGCCGCCAGCCGTGTCCGACGCTGTGCGCACGAAAGCGACCAGGCGCGTCGCGACATCCGTCCCGCTCGCGGTGTCCGAAGCCGTGCGCGCCAGGACCAGCGCGCGAGTCGCCGCGTCCGTGCCCGACGCCGAGTCGGCCGCGGTGCGCGACCCCCCCGCAGGAATCGTTGCGACATCAGTGCCCGACGCCGAGTCGGCGCCGGTGCGCGCCAGAGCCAACGCCCGAACCGCTTGTGTGATGGGCAGCCACGCGAACTGCTGCGAGAACTGCAGCATCGAAGTGTTCCAGACACCCGACGAGATGTCTGTGGCCGAGTTCGGCGCCCGGGGAATGAACCCGACCCACAACGACGTCTGCGGGTTCGAGTTGAAATTGTTGACCCATCCCTGGGTGTAGCCGGTCGGGTTGGTAGTGACCTTCGAAGCGTCGAAGCCGCCGCCGTCGAGAGCGACGACGGTATCCCCGGCGGCCGGCGTGATCGGGTTGGAGAAAAACGACGTCGTGTTGCCGGCGAAGTTGTTGGCGAGAGCGTTGTTGGTGTCGATCTGGCCGAGCCCGATCCACTCCGTCCCCTCAGGAGTGATCGCGGTCAGGTTGGTCGTGGACGACCACGTCAAGCTGATTGTGTCGCCAGCGACAAGCTGGGTGGCGACGTTCTGGCAGACGAGGATGACGTTGTAGACACCGGAGCCGTTGGTGTGAGCGAGCTGACCTGCGATCGTCCACGAGTTGCCCTTCGAGTCGCTGACCGAGTTCAGAGTCCGGGTGACCGCCGTACTGCTCGTGGACACGAGCAGCGACAAGATCATCGAGGAACCGACGCGCGAAGCGAAGCCGGTCGCGAACGTCAAAGTCGTGACGCTCGTGTTGAGCACGAACCATTGGCCGTGGGTGTTGTTCAACTCGTTGCTGTTGCCGCCCGCCTGCCAGATGTAGGGGGTCGGAGGATCGCCACCCGATGCAACATCCGACGCGCTCCGGGCGAGCACCAGGGACCGACTCGCGACATCGGTTCCCGACGCGGTATCAGAGGCGGTGCGCGGGAAAATCTGCCGGACGACATCGGTGCCACCCGCCGAATCCGACGCCGTTCGGACCAGGACAACAGCTCGAGTCGCGACATCAGTGCCGGACGCCGAGTCCGATGCGGTGCGCGGTCCGGTGCCGCTGGTCGGGCCGCGCAGGACGTCGCCGCCGCGGACCGCGGACTGGCCGGCCGCCTGGCGGAGAATGAACTCACCCACGGCTCACTCCCACCACAACAGGGCCCAGCCGTCGCCGCCCTGACCGCCGGCACCGGACGTGAACGTCGCCAGGTTCGCGCCGCCGCCGCCGCCGCCGCAGCCAGGTCCGCCGTTGCCGCCGGACGTAGCCGTGCCCGACGTCGCGGACCCGCCACCCCCACCGCCGGTGCCTTGCCCGAGGATGCCTCGGATCCCGAGCCCTGTGCCCGCAGCGCCCGCCGCGGCAGCGCTCGTCCGCCCGGAGCTGACCAGCGCCTTCGACGCTGCGCCGGTCCCGCCGGCAAGCGCGACCGGGGTCGTCGCCAGGCCGCCGCCCGAGGCCCCGCCGCCGTTGTACCAGCCGGTGATCGTCGGGGTCGACCCGGCAGCGCCAGCCGTCGCCGCGGCCGCGTTGCCGAACATGCCGGTGACGGTCTGGTTGCCGCCCGTCCCTGCCGTGCCGCCGCCGGTGGCGCCGCCACCCCCGCCGCCGGTGTTCGCCGCCGACGCGACGGCCAGGAGCAGCGCAGCGGTCGCCTGCTGGCTGCCGCCGAACCCGAGCCAGGAGTCAGCTCCCTGCTGACCCGGGTTGCCGCTCGCGGTCGACGCTCCAGTCTTGGCTGCGCCGCCAGCTCCGCCGCCGCCGATGACGACGATGAGCAGCTCCGGGATGAGGATCCCGGGGAACACCATGTCGACCACCGAGCCGGCCGCGCCGCCGCCACCGCCCGAGGTCGCCGTCCCCGAGGTGGCGATCCCGCCGGACCCGCCGCCGGACCCGCCGCCGACCATGAGGATGTGCAGCACCGATACGCGCCGAGGGAGCGACAGGCCGTACATGGTCTGCGTGCCCGCCGCGCCGGTGACGACCCCGCCGGCACCGCCGCGGGTGAACACCGCGCTGTTGCCTTGCGGGTTGATCGGCTCCCAGCCCCGGTTCATCGCCAGCCCACGATCAGGATCCCGTCGCCTCCGTAGCCGCCGCCGCTCGCCGTCTGCGACCCGGAGATGCTGATCGTGTTCCCACCGCCGCCGCCGCCCGAGCCGGTCCCACCGCGACCGCCCTTGCCGGAAGCGGTGCCGTTGAGGCCGTTCCCGCCGCCGCCGCCGCCGCCGGACAGGAATCCGCCGAGCCCCCGGTTCGGGCCCGAGGATGGCTCGCCCTGCGAGGTCTGATCCTGATCCCAGGCGTTCGAGCCGTCGAACCCGTTGCCGCCCGAGGCGACCCCGCCGAGCCCGCCGAGCTGACGGTCGGTGGTGAACACGACGGTCGACGGTGTGCCGCCAGGGCCGCCAGCGAACCCGGACGCGCCGGCCCCGGAGGCGCCGCCACCATTGAACACTCCGAACGCCCCCGAGTTGCCGGTGACGGTCGACCCGGCCCCGCCGGCCACCCCAGCCCACAGGCCGGTCCCAGCGGCGCCCGCCGTGGCGTTGTTGCCGCCGCCGCCGCCGGTGCAGTACACCAGGCCGCCGACGGTCACGTCCGGGCTCGTGCTCGCCCACGTCGCCCCGCCACCCGACCCAGGGTTGCCGGTGGTCGTGATGCTTCCGGTGATCGCCGCGCCGCCCGCGCCGCCCGCGCCGACGCTGACGAACAGGACCGGACCGACCTCCGACACGGGCACGAGCAGATAGCCGACCCCGCCGGAGCCGCCGCCCGCGCCGCCCGAGGCGGAGCTGGTGGTCGACAGGTTCCCGGACGCTCCGCCACCGCCCGCGCCCATCAGCCAGATGATCAGGAGCTGCGCCTGGCGTGGGATCTGGAACGACCAGGTGCCAGCGCCGAACGCCTCCGACTCCCGGAGGTTCATGGCGCCACGCCCGAGCCCGGCTTCCCATCCGCGGTTCATCTCACCACCATCCGACGATCACAAGGCCGTCTCCGCCCTGGCCGCCAGCTCCCGCAGTGCCGGTCGTCGCCGACCC
>Ga0075029_100001317_pt1 | contig 14247 bp, 8 predicted proteins | sample LitLauG_LLR_2013_FD_71391 | JGI IMG/M metagenome (GOLD analysis project Ga0075029, IMG submission 71391) | Freshwater sediment microbial communities from North America - Little Laurel Run_MetaG_LLR_2013 | ecosystem: Environmental > Aquatic > Freshwater > Creek > Sediment | place: USA...
GACCGCACGGTGGAGGTTCACTATTCCGCCACCTATCATCCCAATGTGCTGGGCGAGCGGTCCGCCACGCGGGTGTTGGTGGGCGCGGCAGTGGAGGTCTCGGGGATCGATATCCACCTGGTGAGGACTCCCATCCTGCACGTCAGCGGGAAGGTCGCAGGTATGCCGGAGGACGCGCCGAATGTTGTGGTCATGCTGCAGCCGGCCGGATCTATGGGTCGCGGGGGCGGTGGAGGGCTGGTCAAGCAGGACGGCGCCTTCGAGATCTGGCGGCCCGGCCCGGGCAAATACACCGTGCGGGCCACCTGCAACAACGGCGGCATCTCGCTCAGTTCGGCTCCGGTGGAAATCGAAATCGGCGATTCGGATGTCGAGAACCTCCAGCTACGACTGGTGGCGCCGGAGGATATTCGCGGCCGCGTGGAGTACCTGGACGAGGACGCGCGCAACCCACCGCAGCCCCCGGGGCGGCAGACGTCTCAGCGGCCACCGCCTCCGCGGCGCATTACGATGCACAACCCGGATGGCGGGCAATCTATGCCGTCGGCGGAACTCACCGGGGATGGGGCGTTCACGCTCCTGATGGTTCCACCTGGGAAGTACCGCCTGCTGATTGGGGGGGCGGGCGTGTACGTCAAGTCGATCCAACTCGGGCAGACCTCGATGGAGGGGGGAAGCTTGGACCTGCGCAACGGCAGCGGTGGCGCGCCGCTCACCGTGTGGGTGGCCTCCGCGACCGGCACGGTCGGCGGCACGGTGAGCGATGAGAAGGGTCCGGTGGCCGGCGCGCGCGTCTTGCTGAGAGAAGATACTACGGGGCTCATGAATCCTGCTTTCAGCATGACGAACCAGCTTGGAACCTACACCTTTACAGGCGTTGCGCCCGGCAAGTACACGATCCTCATGGTGGATGACGCCGATCTGGGCGGCTTGGGTCCAGGCATCCCGGAGGACGACGACGTCACCGAAAGCATCGAAGTGGCCGACCACCAGACAGTGAACAAGGACCTCAAGCGGCGGGACCCCGGACGGCAATAGTCCGGAAGGACGTGCACACAAAGATGGCACAGGCCGCCAAACTCGACCGCCTCCTGGCAAGGCCCCCCTCCTTCGGCGAAATCCTGCGCCGTTCCCTCCTCCAGCGCACCACATTCCACTCTCAGGGCTGCTCCAAATGCGCCAGCGGGCAGGGTCATCGCCAGTGGGTCCTCAACGTCAACTATCCGGCGGCAAAAGGCGACTTGCGAACCAACTCTCCTTGCGCACGCCATCCTCGGCGCGCCGCGCCGGCAAAAAGAGCCGCGATTGAAGTGCGCGGGGTCCATTCCTACCGGGCCTTGATCACTTCCACGCCGACGTAAGGCCGCAGCACTTCCGGCACCACCACGCTGCCATCTTTCTGCTGGTAGTTTTCCACGATCGCCACCCAGGTGCGTCCCACCGCCAACCCGCTGCCGTTCAGCGTGTGGACATGCTCCGGCTTCTTTCCGCTCTTAAAGCGGATTCCCGCGCGGCGTGCCTGAAACGCCTCGAAGTTCGAGCAGGACGAGATCTCCTTGTAGCCGTTCTGCCCCGGCAGCCAGACCTCGATATCGTAAGTCTTTGCCGACGAAAAGCCCATGTCGCCCGTGCACAGGACCACGGTGCGGAACGGAAGCCCCAGCCGCCGCAGAATGTCTTCGGCATCGGCGGTGAGCTTCTCCAGTTCGAGGTAGCTCTGCTCCGGCCGCGTGAACTTCACCAGTTCCACCTTCTGAAACTGGTGCTGGCGGATGATCCCCCGCACGTCGCGCCCGTAAGAACCAGCCTCGCTGCGGAAGCACGGTGTGTACGCGCACAGGCAGACGGGCAATGCGTCATCCGCCAACGTTTCCTCCCGGTAGATGTTGGTGACCGGCACCTCGGCCGTGGGGATCAGCCACAGGTCCGTGTTCTCGCACTTGAAAAGATCTTCCGCGAACTTGGGCAACTGCCCGGTGCCATACAGGCTCTTGGAATTCACCAGGAAGGGCGGCAGCACTTCGGTGTATCCGTGCTCGCGCGTATGCACGTCGAGGAAGAAATTCACCAGCGCGCGCTCCAGCCGCGCTCCCAGGCCCCAATAGAGTGCGAATCGCGCCCCGGTAATTTTGGCCGCGCGGTCCAGATCCAGAATGCCCAGCTCCGGGCCGAGGTCCCAATGCGCCTTCGGTTCGAAGTCGAACTGCCGCGGCTCGCCCACGCGGCGCACCTCGACGTTCTCGTCCGCCGAGTGGCCCTCCGGCACCGATTCATGCGGGGTGTTCGGTATGCCCGAGAGCAATTCCTGGAACTCCTGGTCGACCGCCGCCACCTGCTCGTCCAGCGCCGCAATCTGGCCGCCAATGGCGCGCATTTGTTTCTGCCGCTCGGAGGTATCGGCGCCTTCGCGCTTCAGCTTGCCGATCTCGGCGGTCTCGGCATTGCGTCGGGACTTGAGGTCCTCGGCCTCGCGAATGGCGGCGCGGCGTTTCTGGTCGAGCTCACGGAAGCGGTCCAGCGCCGGGAAATTGCCGCGCGTGGCCAGCCGCGCCGCTACCTGGTCGAAGTTGTTCCTGAAGAACGAGAGATCGTGCATTTCTTATTATGCTAGCGTAATGCCGGCGGAGCCCCCCGCCTCCGGCCTCCGGCGAACCAGTTGAATTCGCCTGCTGTTGGATGTACGCTTTCATCGATACAGGCAAGGAGGGTACATGCCACTACAGACCGGGTTTTCGCGGCGCCGTTTCCTGACCGCCGCCGGCGCGGCGGCCATCGCTTCGCGCTTGGGACAGTCGGCCGATCTGAAAGATCGTCTGCCCGTGGTCAACAAGCGGGTGGAAAAAGCGTTTCGCGCGCCGGGTAAAATGCCGAACGACCTGCAGGATGCGGCCGATGGCTTGTGGGTTCTCGACCAGGCGGATCCCAACAAAGTCTTCAAAGTGCGCTACCAGGATGGTTCGGTGATCCACGAAATCCAGACGGAATCCATTCACGGCAGCGGAATCACCTATGGAAACGGAGCGCTGTGGATCGCTTCGACCTGGTCGCTGAAAACCCTGAAAGTCGATCCGGAAACGGGGAAGACCCTGGCTTCTTTCGACGAACCCGGCGCGGGCATGCCCAAATTCGGCAAGCCTACCCGGCCATCCGGAGCACACGGACTCAAATGGGTGGATGGGAAAATCTGGATGGCCATGCCGCCGGCCGAAAAGATCTATCTCATCGAGCCGGAAACCGGCGCCGTCGTGCGCAGCATACCGGGACCCGGCATTCGGACTCATGGTCTCGCCTGGGACAACGGTTATCTGTGGTGTGCCGAAACCATCGATTGCGCCATCTATAAGCTGAATCCGAAGGACGGGGCCCCGGTCGCCAAGATCCAGTTGACGAAGGAAGACCCGGAAATTCATGGCCTGGCGCTGCACGATGGCGTTTTCTGGTATTCCGACGCTTCCAGCGGTTGGGTTTGCAAACTGATTTAGTTTAGGGCTCTAGCCAGCGGCGCGGCGCAGGCGGTCCAGAACTCCGGCCCATTCCGGTGTCTCAGGCGGCCGCTCGACCGCGATCCAATCGAGGTGGCAGGAGTCCAGGCGGTGGAGTGTATCGTAGAGGGCGGCAGCGTAGGATCGCGCGTCGGCGGGCATTTCGTGGCCGATCCGCAGGTGCGCGCCACGGCCCCCCGGCATGGGATCGCCGGGCTTGAGCAGGAGCAGCGTTGTGGCCGGGCGGTAATGCCGCGGATGCATGCCTGGGGAGGCATGGGCACGGTCATCGTCCACCTTGGCAATCTGCACCGGCCCGATCAATGCTTCGATTTCGGTTAGCGCGATCACCCCGGGACGGAGCAACGCGGGCCGGCCCACTACGGAAAGCACGGTCGATTCAATGCCCACCCTGGCGGGGCCGCCATCGAGGACGTAGTCGGCCAGCGATTCGGGCACATGGGCCGCGGTGGTAGGTGAGAGCTCGGTGAAGCGGTTGGCGCTGGGGGCCGCGATGGGCACGCCGGCGGCGCGGATCAAAGCCAGCGCCAGCGGGTGCGCGGGGATGCGCAGCGCCACGGTCGACAGGCCAGCAGTGACGACGTCCGGGATCGTGGGGCGTTTGGGGACCACCAGAGTCAACGGTCCGGGCCAATAGCGGCGCGCCAGGATTTCGGCGGCGTCCGGCCAACCGGCTGCGAACGCACGGGCCATTTCCACCGAATCGACGTGAACGATCAGCGGGCTGGTGCGCGGGCGGCCCTTGGCGGCAAAGATGCGCTCGACGGCAGCCGCATCGAGCGCGTTGGCGCCCAGGCCATACACGGTCTCGGTGGGAAAGGCGACCAGCTTTCCGGACCGGATCAGCGCGGCGGCATACTCGATGCTCAATCCGTGGTCTCGTCCTTGTCGTCACCCGCAATCTTGCCGGTTTTGCGCCAGACCAGGTAGGCGTGGATGAGCGGTTCCAGATCGCCTTCGAGGACGCGGTCCACATCGCCCAGCGCCAGCTTACTGCGCAGGTCCTTGACCAGGCGGTAGGGCGCCAGCACGTAGTTGCGGATCTGGCTGCCGAAGTTGATCTCGAGCTTCGAGTCCTCCGTCTTGCGCGTCTCCTCGCGCTTCTTTTCGAGTTCGTGCTCGTAGAGGCGTGCGCGAAGCTGCTTCATGGCGGAATCGCGGTTTTTGTGCTGCGACCGCTCGTTCTGGCACTGCACCACGATGTTGGTGGGGTAGTGGGTAATGCGTACAGCGGAATCGGTCATGTTGACGTGCTGGCCGCCGGCGCCGGAGGCGCGGAAGGTGTCGATGCGCAGGTCCTTCTCGTTAATCTCGATCTTGATCTCGTCGTCCACCTGCGGATAGACGAAGACCGAAGCGAACGAGGTGTGACGGCGCGCGTTGGCATCGAACGGGGAGATGCGCACCAGCCGGTGCACGCCGATTTCGGATTGCAGCAGCCCGAAGGCATTCTCGCCGTTGACTTCGAAGGTGACGGACTTGATGCCGGCGCCTTCGCCTTCCAGGCGATCGGTAACCACGATCGGGAACTTTTCGCGCTCGGCCCAACGGAGGTACATGCGCAGCAGCATTTCGGCCCAGTCCTGGCTTTCGGTGCCGCCCGCTCCCGGGTGGATGGTGACGATGGCGCTGCGGGCGTCGTTCTCGCCGGAGAGGAGCATGGCCGTTTCGAGGCGCTCCAGCAGTTCGGCAAAGGACTTGAGGTCGCGTTCGATATCGGGGAGCACGGGTTCGCCTTCGCGGGCCAGTTCGAAGAGGGTGTCGATGTCTTCGGTCTGGACGCGGACGCGGTCGTCGTTGGCGACGGCCTGGTCGAGGCGCTTGCGGCCCTGCATGACTTTCTGGCTCTTTTCGGGCTGGTTCCAGAAATCGGGCGCGGAGATCTGCGCTTCGGTCTCGGCTAGCTTTTTCTTTTGGGCGGGGGCGTCAAAGATACCTCCGCACGGCCAGGGCCTGGTCGCGGAGGGGCTGATATTCGCGTTCGAGCTCTTCTAATGTCATGGTAGTTCACTTCAATTCTAGCTCAGCGGCGCCGGATTGAACGGGGTGTGACTCCCGCGGCCGCCGGGGATGGTGGCCGGTGGTCAGTGCCCGGTGGCCGGTGTTGTGTGTTCTTCCCCACGGCGGCTTTAGGCTGGCAAGTGGTTGCTTCCGTTGAGTGGCGTCAATTCGGAGAAGGTGCGCAAAGAATTCTCGCGGCCTGCTTAAACTGCCGTCACAACGGAATGAGGGACCGATAGCACCCTGTGCAGTTACGGGGCAGGCGAGAACGGCTGCCCCTGCCTCGCTACAATAGAGGGACACATGCCGAAAGTAGCTGGTCGCTCCACTCGCCGGATGGCCCTGGCGGTCGGTTTCGCCGGTTTAGCCGCGCTGCTGAGCTCGCAACCGGGGCCGCGCGAGCAGGTGGGTCCGCTTCCCGGCGGCGCCTTCCTGCTCAACAGCGGCTGGCGCCTCGACCCGGTGGGCAAACAGATACCCCTCGACACCTTGCCTATGTCTTCCGCGCTTTCGCCCGATGCCAAGTACCTGCTGGTGCTGAACGGCGGTTGGCGGCCGCCATCCATCAGCGTCATCGACACCACCACTGGCGCCGTGCTGGGCAAGACGGCGGTGGCCGATGGCTGGCTCGGCCTGACGTTCACTCCCAAGGGCGACTTCGTGTATGTGGGCGGCGGCTCGCGCGCGTCCATCTTCGAATTCGCTTTCGCCAACGGCAGGCTGACGCCGGCCCGCACCTTCGAAGTGACGCCGAAGGACAAGCGCAGCCGGCAGGACTTCGTCGGCGATGTCGCCCTCTCTCCCGATGGCCACCTGCTGTACGCCGCGAATCTGTACCAGGACTCGATCTCGGTGGTCAATCCGCAATCGGGCATGGTGATCGGCAATTACAAGACCGGGCGCCGGCCTTACCGCATCCTGTTTCATCCGGATGGCAAATCCTTCTTCGTCACCCACTGGGCCGATGGCCAGGTGGGCCACTACGACACGGCTTCCGGCAACCTGATCAGCAGCGTGCGCATCGGCGCCCACGCCAGCGACATGGTGTGGCGCAAGGGCACGCCGGAAGCGGCGGAGGGCCAACTGGCCTACACCGCGCGCATTTTCGTCGCCGCGGCCAGCACCAATAACGTTTACGCGGTGGGCGTCACCACCGCCAAGGAACTCAGCCTGGTGGAGCGGATTAACGTGGCGATGACGCCGCGCCAGCCGCTCGGCATGACGCCCTCGGGCCTGGGCCTTTCGTCCGACGGCAACCGGCTCTTTGTGGCATGCTCCGATGCCAACGCCGCGGCCGTGGTGGACGTGTCGCAGGAGCGCAGCCGCGTCGAGGGCTTCATCCCCACCGGCTGGTATCCCACGGCCGTGCGCAGCCTGCCCTCAGGGACGCTGGTGGTGCTCAACGGCAAAGGAGTGCGCTCGTATCCGAATTCCAGGAACGGCCCCAATCCTACGAAGCAGTCCGAAATTGTGGAGGTGGGCGAGCCCCCGGTGGCGCCGGGGTATGTAGCCCGCATACAGACCGGCACCGCCTCATGGATTGCGCCATTCACTCCCGAGCAGCTCGAGGACTGGAGCAAAGCGGCGTTATCCAACTCGCCCTATCGCGATTCCAAGCTCGACGAAGAGAGCCCGCTGCCCAAGATCGACCATGTGATCTACATCGTGAAAGAGAATCGCTCGTACGACCAGGTGCTGGGCGATATGAAGGAAGGCAATGGCGACGCGTCGCTTACGCTCTTCGGCGAAAGCGTTACGCCGAACCTGCACGCGCTGGCGCGCGAGTTCGTGCTGCTGGACAATTTCTACGTGAACTCCGACGTCAGCGCCGATGGCCACGCCTGGTCCACCGCCGCCATCGCGCCCGATTACACGCAGAAGATGTGGCCCAACAAGTACGCCAACCGCCGCACGACCTACGATTTCGAGGAGAGCGACCCGCTGTCGGTGCCGCCGGCCGGTTATCTTTGGAGCAACGCCGCCGCCGCCGGCGTCTCCGTCCGGAACTTCGGTTACACCGTCAACAACAAAGCCGGGGCAGCCATGGGCGCGGAACAAATCACGGGCGTGCGCGATCCGGTGCTGGCCAAGGCGACTAACCCGTATTACCGCGGGTTCGATCTGAATTACCCCGATGTCGAACGCGCCCGAACTTTCCTGGCTGAACTGGCGGAGTATGGAAAGACCGGAGTCATGCCGCGCCTGATCGTGATGCGGCTGGGCAACGACCACACCTCGGGAACGGCCGCCGGCAAGATCGCGCCGCTTTCGGCGGCCGCCGATAATGATCTAGCGGTCGGCATGCTGGTGGAGGGCGTTTCGAAATCGCCATTCTGGCAGGGCACGGCCATCTTCATCCTGGAAGACGATGCGCAGAATGGCCCCGACCACGTGGATTCGCACCGCTCGCCGGCCTTCGTGATCTCGCCGTGGGTGAAGCACCACGCCGTGGACAGCACCATGTACAACACCACGTCGATGTTGCGCACGATCGAGTTTTTGCTCGGGTTACACCCCATGACTCACTTCGATGCCGGCGCACGGCCCATGACGGCTGCGTTCCAGAACCGGCCCGACCCGGCTCCGTTTGTTGCCGAGAAGCCCCGCCGCTCGCTGACCGAAACCAATCCCGCGGCCACACCGGCGGCCGCCCGCGCGGCCCTGATGGATTTTGACGAAGCGGACCGGAACAACGACGACGAACTGAACGACATCCTGTGGCGCGCCATCCGCAAGGATGCGCCGCCGCCGCCCGTGCGGAGCTATTTCGGGAAATGAAGATGAGCCTTCGACGGTCAGCAATCAGCGATCAGCCGGTTGGAAACCGCTCACCGGCGGGCGAGAGGCAGACGAAAGCCGAGAGCTGAACGCCGAGAGCTCAGAGCTTGTATCCCAATGTCCCAAATCTACCTGTGCTTTCTATGGCACATGCATCAGCCCTTCTATAAGGACCTGAGTTCCGGGGAATACAAACTTCCCTGGACGCGCATGCACGCCCTCAAGGACTACTACGGGATGGTGCGCATCCTGGAAGAGTTTCCCGAGGTACGCCAGACCTTCAACCTGGTTCCATCGATGATGGCCCAGGTGGCGGAATATGCGTCGGGCGAAGCCGCCGACCCGTTTCTGCAACTCGCGCTCAAACCCGCCGAGAGCCTGAATGACGGCGACCGGGCCTTTCTGCTGCGCCACTCGTTCTATTCCGACCCGCACCACATGATCTACCGCTACCCGCGCTACGGCGAGTTGTACGACGCCTCGCGCGCGCGCGGTCTGGCTACCGCGCAGGATTTTCGCGACCTGCAGATGTGGTCGCAGCTTGCCTGGTTCGACGAAGAGTTTCAAGCTACCGACCCGGAAGTCCAGGAGTGGATACAGCGCGGGCGTAACTTCAGCCTCGCCGACCAGGCCCGCATGGGCGAGAAGCAGCGGCAGATTGTGGGCGCCGTGTTGCCCGAGTATCAGAAGCTGGCGCAGAGCGGCCAGATCGAAATCTCGACGACCCCATACTACCACCCGATCCTGCCGCTGCTCTGCGACTCCAACATCGCGGGCGTATCCCATCCCAACGTGCCGCTGCCGCCGCGCTTCCGCTACCCTGGCGATGCGCGCGCACAACTGGAACTGGCCCGCGACTACATCCTGAAGAACTTCGGCGTGGCGCCGGTAGGACTCTGGCCCTCGGAAGGTTCGGTTTCCGACGAGGTCTTTGCCATCGCCTCCGAATTGGGATTCGAGTGGACCGCCACGGATAGCGGCGTCCTCAACCGCACGCTGGCGCGCTCGGTCGCGGTGGAGGGGTTGTACCGGCCCTACCAGTGGCGGCAGAACGGCCGCGACCTGCGGGTAATCTTCCGCGACCACTTCCTGAGCGACCTGATCGGTTTCGTCTACTCGAAAATGGAGCCTTTTCAAGCGGCCGAGGATTTTCTGCACCGCATCCGCCAGAACTGCGCCGGTATCCTGGCCTCCGGGCGCGACGCCCTGGTGCCGATCATCCTGGACGGCGAGAATGCGTGGGAGTATTATCAGCGCAACGGCCGCCCCTTCCTGCGCGACCTCTACCGGAGAATCATGGCGGACCACCGCATGACCGCCATCACCGCCAGCGAGGCTTTCCGCCTGATGGCGCCCGAACCGCTGGACCATATTTTCCCCGGCTCGTGGATCAACGCCAACTTCGACGTCTGGATCGGCGCCGAGGAAGACAACGAAGCCTGGACGCACCTGTTGCGCGCCCGCGCCACCTACGACGCGGCCGCCGCCAATGTCCCCGAGGAACGCCGCAAGATGGCCTTCGAGGAACTGCTGATCGCCGAGGGCAGCGACTGGTGTTGGTGGTATGGACCGGAGCACGAGTCGGTCAACCGCGTCGAGTTCGATCAGCTCTACCGCAGCCATCTGGCCAATGTCTACCGTTTTCTGAACCTGAATCCACCCGAGGAACTCTCGCGTCCCATCCTCCGCGTCAGCGCGGCCGAGCTCCGCGTGGATCCATCCGGTCCGATCCGGCCGGTGATCGATGGGGAAGAGACCTCCTACTTCGAATGGATCGGCGCGGGCTTATATCGCGTCGACGATCGCTCGGGCTCGATGCACGGCAAGAAGTTCCTGGTGAAGGAAGTCCTGTTCGGCAGCGACGGTGGGAACCTTTATCTGCGGCTTGACTTCCATTCCGGCGTGGAATCGGATCTGGCGGGTATGGAGGCGAGGGTGACCACGCAATCGTTGGATGGCACCAGTCCCAGTTCCATCACCTTTCGGCTCTCGCGCGGAGCAGCGGAAGCGAGCGAGTTGAAGCTGGCTTCGGGGGCCGCCGGGCCGCCGGTGGAGTGCGCCTTCGGGCGAGTCTGGGAGGCGCGTTTCCCGCTGGCGGGCCTGGCCGTGGCGCGGGGCCGCGGGCTGCGCTTCCAACTCTCGCTGTGGCAGGGCGGCCTGCCGGTGGACGCGGTCCCGCAGCAGGGCTGGCTGGAGATGCCCACCACGGACCCTGACGAAATGGCGGGGTAACACGGCCACGGCACGGGCGTCCCCATTTCTGCCTGGTGTTCGCTTGGGCCACCGGGCGAGGAGCCAGTCACTGTGTAGGCCAAACGCTCACTGAATGGATTGAGGGTGAAGCATCCCTCCTTGTTGCCGGGAGAGGAAGCGCATCAGGACCATATCAGCGGCTCGGGCGTTTTGCGTCAACGTGATCTCGCCTATCCTGGAAATAGGAGCCAATGTCGCCAGTATTCGAATGGGACCAAAACAAAGCTCGATTGAATCTGCGGCAGCACGGGGTAAGCTTTGTCGAGCCCGCTTCTGTGTTCGGAGATCCGTTGGGCTCGGATTTTCGATGATCCAGCGCACTCCGCCGACCAGACTCGCGAAATCATCATCGGTCACTCGGCCGCGGCCAAGCTTCTGCTGGTTTGTTTCACGGAGCCGATCGAGGATCAGATCCGGATTATCAGCGCGCGCCAGGCTACGAAGAGAGAACAGCATGATTATGAAGAACACGTCAAAAACCAGACCTAGGAGAATAGGGTCGGAGCAGCTAAAGCCGGAATATCGCTTCAATTATGCGGAGGCCAGGGCGAATCGGTTCGCTGGACGCATACCGAAGGGATCGATTGCCGTGCTACTGGACCCGGACGTTGCTCAGCTTTTCAAGAATGCCGAATCGGTGAACGCAGTATTGCGCGCGTTGATGACGACCATGCCGCCCCGCCGCGCGTCCGCCCGATAAAACGTCACGTTTCCGGATGTGCGTTTCACGGCCAAGTGGCTAGAGCCGATGTCTGTGGAGCCGATACGGTGCCCCCCTCCTACGAAAGGCTACAGGCGGGTGTTCTGTCGCACAAGGGTCTTTTGTGCATTCACCACGCGAGCGCAAGCGCGTACCCTGGGAAGCACGGGTCAGCCGCAACCCAGCAAGGTCCACGGTCCCGAACGTAGAGAATCTCCACATTTTAGGATTAAAGTGTCGAAAAGTCTTGTACTGAACGCCCAAACGGTGTATAAGTATTTGACATAGCAGTTCGATACAGGGGCGATAACCGCCCGTACACTGATTTGGTGACTTCATTGGCTGGCGCGTAGTCGTCAGCGAATCCGAGCCCTGCCTTAGCGGCCTGTTCTCCTTCGAGGTGGTCACATGCTCTCGCGTTTTGGGTGGGTCCGATTTCTAAATGGACGGCTGGCCGTCGTGGTGGGGGTCCTGCTATGCCTCAGCACCACACCAGCCTGGTCACAAGCGACTTCAACCAGCACCGTCACCGGCGTGGTGACGGACCAACAGGGCGCGCTGATACCGGGCGCGCAGGTCACCCTGATCGATAAAGGGACCAACACCGTAAGGACAACGGTAACCAACGAAACGGGGAGGTACGTGTTGGTGAATGTGTCCTCCGGGACCTACGACGTCACCTTCAGCAGAGAGGGCTTTGCGGCTTACAAAGTCACGGCGCAGCAAGTGCAGGTTGGAATGACGTTGAACGTGAACGCCACCATGGAGATTGGCGCCACCACCAACACCATCGAGGTGAAGGCCACGAACCTGGCGGAGTTGCAGACCACCAGCGCGGCGGTCGGTACGGCTTTTTCCGGCGCGGCGCTGATTGCCTTGCCGAATATGGGCCGCGACGTTTCGACGCTCGCCGTGCTGCAGCCTGGCGTGACATTGAGCGGCTATACGGCCGGAGCTTACGAAGACCAGAACACCTTCATGCTCGACGGCGGCAACGCCTCTGACGACATGTCGGGAGAGAGCAACCGATACGGGACCAACTTCACCGGTCTCGGCGGCACGCAGCAGGGCGCGGTGCCCTCGGGCGTGGTGCCAACTCCGGTCGAGAGCATCGAGGAATTCCGCGTTTCGACTTTCAGCCAGACGGCGGACTTCAATGGCTCGATCGGCTCGCAGGTCCAGATGGTCACCAAGCGCGGCACCAAGGACTGGCACGGCTCGGGCTACTGGTTTTATTACGGGACCAACGTCGGCGCGGCGAACACGTGGGCGAATAACCACACGCCGCTGACCACATCGTCGGGCCAGGTGGTCTCGCCCTTCACGCCGCTGCCCTCCAACCACCGCAACCGCTTCGGCGGGTCCCTGGGCGGGCCGCTCACCCCCAAGATTTTGGGCGGCAAGACGTTCTTCTTCGTCAACTACGAGAGTCTGCGGTACCCGAACGTCGGCAGCTACGAACGGCCCGTACCTACCGACACCATGCGGGCGGGCGTCATCTTTGTCCCCAACTCCTCGGGGACCTACTTGCCGTACAACCTCAACCCCAACCCGGTGACCGCCAAGGACCCAGTCACCGGCCAGATGACCACCTATCAACCGGCCACTTGCCCCGGCGGATCGTGCGATCCCCGCGGGTTGGGCGTTAACCCGATCGTGCAGAAGATCTGGTCCTACATGCCGCAGGGTAACGATTCCTATTACGCCGTCAATGGCGGCGACGGGTACAACGTGGTGGGCTTCTTATCCAGCATCCGGCAGCCGCTGACCGAGAATTCCTACGTTTCCCGCATCGACCACGATTTTGGCGACCGCTGGCGCTTCTTCGCCACGTACCGGTATATGCGGCTGGTCAACCTGACCAACAACCAGGCGGATATCGGCGGTCTGCTGCCGGGCGCCACTAAAGGAGTGCCGACGGCCACGGCCCCGCGTCCGCAAAATCCCGGCTACCTGGTGCTGGGCATGACGACCAACGTCACCCCGAGCACTACCAACGAGTTCCGCTTCAACTACACCCGCAATTTCTGGCAATGGGGCACCGCCAATGCGCCCCCGCAATTGCCCGGACTGGGCGGTGCGGTCGAGATCGCCAGCGGCTACAGCAATTCCACGGCGGAAAGCAGCACTTGCGCCAACACGCTGATTCCGTACAACGTCGGCACGCAGTGCACGCGGCAGCGCTTCTGGGATGGCCAGGATAAACTCCTCCGCGACGACATGAGCATGCTCAAGGGCAACCACCTGCTCCAATTCGGCGGCACGTACCAGCGCAACTTCGACTACCACATGCGCACCGACAACGGTTCCGGCATCAACGACCAGATCATCTACCAGATTGCCAGCACCAACATCAATCTCACCAATACCCAGTGGATCCCGACTTCGGTGGGGAGCAGCTACCTGAGTAACTGGCGGAACCTGTACTCCGAGGTGCTCGGCCTGGTCAGCCAGCCACAAGTGGCCTACACCCGCTCCGGAAACAATCTCACTGTGAATCCGGTGGGCCAACCGGCCTTCGATCAAAGCATCATTCCGTACTACAGCGCATATTTCAGCGATACCTGGAAAATGAAGCCTTCGTTCACGCTGACCTACAGTCTCGGTTGGGCGCTGGAGATGCCTCCCTACGAGATCAACGGCAAGCAGGTGACCGTAGTGACGTCGGACGGCGCACAGGCTGACACGGCCGATTATCTGGCGCAACGAAAGAAGGCCGCCCTGGCCGGACAGGTTTATGCCCCGGTCCTGGGTTTTGCGACCGTCCGCAACGTCGGCGAAGGTCTGAAGTATCCGTACTTGCCCTTCTACGGTGGATTTAGCCCGCGCGTGTCCGCGGCCTGGAATCCCAAGTTCGATGGCGGGCTTTTGGGCGCCCTGTTCGGCAACGGCAAGACCGTTCTGCGCGGCGGTTACGGGCGGATCTACGGACGCCTGAACGGGGTCAACCTGGTTCTGGTCCCGTTGCTCGGCATCGGGCCGCTCCAGCCGGTAACCTGCGCCGGCGCCAAG
>Ga0075029_100001319_pt1 | contig 14234 bp, 10 predicted proteins | sample LitLauG_LLR_2013_FD_71391 | JGI IMG/M metagenome (GOLD analysis project Ga0075029, IMG submission 71391) | Freshwater sediment microbial communities from North America - Little Laurel Run_MetaG_LLR_2013 | ecosystem: Environmental > Aquatic > Freshwater > Creek > Sediment | place: USA...
ACTTGGAAATCCCGCAAAGTACGCGGGATTCCCACTTTCCCACCGCTACGGCTGCTGTCTAACTGAAACCGGACATTTCATGTGCTACGAAAACCGGACATTTTAACTTGCTACCGACACTCAATGTCGGCGCGTGAAACCCGCGCTAATAAACTCCCAGATCCCGCGCCGACACCCATTTCCCCGAATATTCTTTCCCTATCTGCTCCGCTAGATCCGCCTCCGGCAACCTCTCCAATACCTGGTGATACACCACCAGTAGCTTCGGACGGGCACGCCGCGCAATGTCACCTAACTCCGCTGGAGAGGTGTGGAACGTCCGAAAATATTCCTTCCAATGCGCGTCCTGCAACTCATTGCCATGCGGGTTATAAACCTCGTGCAGCAACACATCGCATCCGTCGCAAGCCTTCACCACTTCGTCCGTCGGGGCCGTGTCGCCTGATATCACAATCTTCCGGTCTTTCGTCTCGAGCGTGTATCCATAGGCTTGCTTCCAGATCCCATGCCGAACCAGAAACGCAGTGACCGTAACGTTCTCGTCTCGATACACTACCCCCGGCTGAATCTCATGCACGTTGACCTGGTATCCGGTGGCGTTAGCCTGCTCCAATCCCCGCCGCCGAATCCGCACATCCTCCGTCCAAGCTTTCTCGATGTGCGAAGTCATATTCTTCAACCCCCGCGGACCATAAGCCTCCAGCGCCTCCGTTCGTCCCAGCACCCAAGGCGAAAAAATCAGGTCCGGATACCCCAGTGTGTGGTCGGAATGCAGATGCGTAATGAAAACGATCTTCAACTCCCTGGCCTTAAGCGCCGCAATTCCATTCCTTTCCGCGGCGGCTGCCCGGCGCACCACGCCCGGACCGCAATCGACCAAATATGCCCGGCCATTCACCACCACAGCCACCGCCGGGCCCCACCGCTCCGGATCGGCGCCCGGATTTCCCGTGCCCAGCATTACCACGCGAGTCGGCGAAGCGGCACGATCCTCCGCGAACCCACCCGCACAGCAGGCAAACGCCGCCGCCAGCACAAAAAAGAACCTCACCTGCGCCGGCCTTGACACCTGCTTCCCTGCCTGACTAAACTCCTCTACCAGCACGGCTTTTGCCTGCACAGACCACTCCCGATCCAGCTAAAATTCGCACCCACTCTTAGGAGGCCCCATGTCCACTCCCCGGCTCTCGAAGTTCGCCGTCACATTCGCATCAACAGTAGTAGTAATAATGACCGTGTTCTTGTCGGCCGTCGCCGTCGCCCAGCTTCAAATCGGCTCGGGCAATACCGCCACCGCCGTTCCTCCCCTGCAGCGACCGCACACCACACCCTGCAAAGTGCAGCTTTTCAGTCAGTTCAAATTCGACAACTTCAATGCCCAGAGCTTCCCTTATGCGCCGCCCGCCGGTTGTCCGGCACCATGGGCCAAGGTGATTCTTGAAGTCAACCTCTCCATCACTAAAGGGATCCAATTCGATCGCACCGCTAACATCTGGATCGGCCCCACGAACGTATATTTCGGCACCACCGCCGAGGATCAGCCTGACGAAGGCCGCAACTGGCACGTCGAGCGCGATCTCACCGACTATAGTTCGATCTTCACCGTCACCCAGGTCGGCACTGTCGATCTGGGCAACTTGGTTAACCAAACCTACACTGGGGTCCTCCACGGATCAGCCGACGTCCTCTTCTATCCGTTAGCCCAAAACGAGGTCCCGCCCCGCAGCGCCGACCAGGTCATCGCCTTCTCGTCCGGACCCACCGGAGGCACCGTCGGCCTGGGCAACGGCAGCTCCCTCCTCGAACAGACTCTAACCCTTCCGACGAACATTACCAGCGCCTTTCTCGACGTCTTCGCCCAAAGCCAGTCGAACGACGAATTCTGGTACGCCTGCGTCCCCACCCCTGTTGGCGGAGAACTGCAAAGCTGCACCAACACCGCCTTCCGCGAATCTGAAATCACCATCGACGGCACGGCCGCCGGCGTTGCCCCCGTCTATCCCTGGATCTACACCGGAGGCATCGATCCCTATCTCTGGATCCCCATCCCCGGCGTGCAGACGCTGAACTTCCAGCCTTACCGGGTCAACCTCACGCCCTTCGCATCCCTTCTGGACAATGGCCAGCCCCACACCATCGCCCTCAGCGTTTTCAACGCCAACAACTACTTCTCCGCCACCGCCTCGCTGCTTCTCTATGTGGACAGCAACGCCACGCAGTTCACCGGTGCCGTCACCGAAAACACGCTGGCCGCGCCCGTGCCCAGCATCTTCGAAAACATCAGTATCGCGAAAAACGGGAACCTCCAGGGCACCGTCAACACCAAGTCGGGCCACAATTTCAAGATCTCCGGCTATCTCAACCGCTCTTTCGGCCCGGTCACCACGACCGTTGCCCAAAACATCAACTTCTCCAACTTGCAGAATTTCAAAATAACTTCCACGGAATACGAGCAGAACATCAACCAGAACACCACCGTGTATTCCAACGTCACCACGAATAGCCCCAAGAACAACTACGTCACCGTCATCAACCGTAATTGGCCGCTGCTGCTCAACATCACCCTGCTGGTTGCGCCCGACGGCTCCCTGACCCAAACCACCACCAGCAACCAGTACCTCGAGACCGACGCGACGTCCCGGCACAACGGAGCGGTCACCACCTCGACCCTGGTTCAAAACCGCGTCACCACCACCGACACCTTGAACTTTAATTCCAGCGGAAACTTCACCGGCAACTCCAATCAGTCCAGCGCACAAAACTTCTTCGAGACCAACTCCACCGGATACTGCTACAGCCGCGACATCACTGCCGCTGCCAATGTGCTGGCATCCATCAGCGACGGCCAAGGCTGCCACTGACCGGGCAAGGTTTCAGAGTTTCGAGACTTTCAGGAAGCAAGAAATTCTGCGATCGGAATCTTTGAAGCTCTGAAACCTCGTTTAGCAAAACCTGTGCACCCCTTGTGTAAATTCTGTCTGTCGAGCGCGGAATCCTAGACTGCGCTTTTTTCACCCGCCGCTCAAACCCCGCCCATCGTGCGCGAAACTACCGTTATCCTCCACCGAAGCTTGATCCCGATTCATCCCGTCCAATTCGGGAATGGAAATCCACCGTTGCACCATTCTTATGGAATTGACCCGCGTTCTTTCAGCGCGTACATTCGCTCCACTCGAAAACAAGAAATCCACCGGGCAGCAGCCATCTTCGGAAAAGAATCTCTAAACCGGAAACAGACCGCGGGCTGCCGGGTGCTGAAAGAATGCGTTTATGAATACTGAAAGTCCCTGGAACATCTACCGCACCCGTTTCCTGGTGCGCGCGCGTCAACTCACCGAACCGCTCGTCTTCACCGACGCTCTAGGCCGCGAACAATCCGGCCGGCCCGGCGACTACCTTGTGGAGTCCTCTGACGGCGTCCGAAGAATCACCACCCAGACTCTTTTCGAAGACATTTACGTGCCACTAGCACAACCTCATGGAGCGCTAGGCGTTCTCGCCCGGCCTGTGACCCGAGTGGTACCGGAAGATCGTACCCGTGCCACTGCCTAGGTCAGCTTCTAAAGTTGCATACGCTGGAACCTTGGAACCTGGCTTCTTTCCCAACTCGATACCCTTAACACTTTCGGGCCACAATGTATGGTGTTTCCCACTTGACAGGCACCATATACGGGAGTACGTTAAGCATCCCAGAGCACTTTTTGCAGACCTCCTTATAAGGGAGGCTACGACCGGAAAACACCAGGGGCGAGACTCAAAGTTGAAGTGACTTCGCGTCTTCCCCTTCACGGGAGACCATCCCTCCAGAAGGATGGAAAAGGCAGTAGGAGCCCCTGATGGAAGGTTTAAAGGAACTCGTTGCCGCGTCCCTTGCCCGTCATGGCATCGAATGCCCAGTCGGAGATTCTCAGCTCGTGTGGGGAAGGGGGCCCGCGCAAGCCTGCCCTACAACCACGTCAATCCCCGCTGAGCCAACCCTCACGACGGCGCTCCCAGACCATAATTACAAGATAAGCTCACAAAAACTATTGCCGTAGAGACGGGGTTTTCCCCGTCTCCGCATCTTTTCAGCCTGCGGAAGACATGGAAATGAAGCCGGTTGTCATAAGTCCACTACTCTTTGCCATCATCTAATTAGGAGAAGGAAATGCCCGAAGTGCGAGACCAGAGCAAAACCCAATCTACCGCCAGCGATGCCGCCGTCAATAGAAAGACGAAGGCCCAAGGCCTGACCTTCCGCCGCTTTTTCACCAAGCCCGGCGTCTCCCCCTACAGCGAGGTGGAGTGGGAACTCCGCAACGCTCAGATCACCGACTCCCAGGGAGGCGTGATCTTCGAGCAGAAAAACGTCGAAGTCCCCAAAGACTGGTCGATGACCGCGACCAACATAGTGGCCTCAAAATACCTTCACGGTCAGATCGGCACCGATGAGCGCGAGACTGGCGTCCGTCAACTGGTGGCCCGAGTAGCTGAGACCATCCGCGACTGGGGCATAAAGGACGGATACTTCCGCTCCACCGAAGACGCCGCTACCTTCCATGACGAACTGGTCCACCTGCTGGTCCGCCAGCATGTGGCCTTCAACTCGCCCGTCTGGTTCAACGTAGGATGCGAACGAGTAGAGCCGAAGTCCGACGCCACCAACTGGCACTGGAACGCGACCACGAATCAAGTTGAGTTCGGAGTCACCGGATATACGCGCCCGCAGTGCTCCGCCTGCTTCATCAACTCAGTAAAAGACTCTCTAGATTCCATCCTGACGCTGGCGAAGACCGAAGGCATGCTCTTCAAATGGGGATCGGGCACGGGCACCAATCTCTCCCCGCTGCGTTCGTCCACCGAAGTTCTAAGCGGCGGCGGCACCGCTAGCGGCCCGCTTAGCTTCATGAAGGGTTTCGACGCCTTCGCGGGAGTGATCAAGTCCGGAGGCAAAACCCGCCGCGCCGCGAAGATGGTCATCCTGAACATCGACCATCCCGACATCGTCGACTTCATCGAGTGCAAGAGTAAAGAAGAAGCCAAGGCCCACGCGCTGGTAGCGCAAGGATACGACGGATCGCATCCCGACTCCGATGCCTACAGCAGCATCTTTTTTCAGAACGCCAATAACTCAGTGCGAGTGACCGACGACTTCATGGTGGCAGTAATGCGCGACACCGATTTCTCCACCCGGGCGATCGTTGACGGCCGAGTAGTCAACACCTATAAAGCCAAAGACCTGCTGCAGAAGATCTCCGAAGCAACCTGGCATTGCGGAGATCCTGGCATGCAGTACGACACCACGGTAAACCGCTGGCACACGTCCAAGAACACCGCAAGAATCAACGCCTCGAACCCCTGCAGCGAGTACATGTTCCTGGACGATTCCGCCTGCAACCTGGCCAGCCTGAACCTGTTGAAGTTCGCGCCCAACGGCACCTTCGACGTGGAAGCCTATAGGCAAGCGGTAGACGTCGTAATCACCGCCCAGGAAATCCTGGTAGACAACGCCGGCTACCCAACAGAAATCATAGGCAAGAACTCGCACGACTATCGCCCGCTGGGGCTGGGCTATGCGAACCTGGGCGCATTACTAATGGCCGCGGGACTGCCCTATGATTCCGATGCCGGAAGAGACTACGCCGCCTGCGTGACCGCCATCATGTGCGGAGAGGCCTATCTCCAATCGTCGAGAATAGCCGAGCAATGCGAGCCGCTAACTCCGATCACCAACACAGTCCAGAACCGCCTGGGAATAACGAAGGCAGAAAACATGCCCGGAGCGGCCTGTCCCGGCTGGTACATCAATCGCGAGCCGTTCCTGGACGTAATAAGGATGCACCGGGCCAGCGTCAACAACATCAACAAGAACAATGTCCCAAGTTCAATCTACGAAGCCTCAAAACAATGCTGGGATGAAGCCTTGGCCCAGGGAGAAAAGTACGGTTATAGAAACAGCCAGGTCACGGTTCTAGCTCCTACTGGCACTATAGGCTTCATGATGGACTGCGATACCACCGGCATCGAGCCCGACCTGGCGCTGATCAAGTACAAGAAGTTAGTCGGCGGAGGCATGATCAAGATCGTGAATAACACTGTCCCCTCCGCGCTCTTCAAGTTGGGATACACCCACGAGCAGACCGACGCCATCGTGAGCTACATCGACGCGACTGGCACCATCGAAGGCGCTCCGCACGTAAAGGACGAGCACCTGGCCGTGTTCGATTGCTCCTTCAAGCCGGCTAAAGGCACGCGTTCCATTCACTACATGGGACATCTGAAGATGATGGCCGCCGCTCAGCCCTTCATCTCCGGAGCGATCTCCAAGACCGTAAACCTGCCGAACGCAGCCACGGTGGACGATATCTCCGAAGCCTACATCCAGGCCTGGAAGCTGGGCCTGAAAGCGGTAGCCGTCTATCGCGATGGATGCAAGCAGTCGCAACCGCTATCCGCCGCTGGCACCAAAACCGCGAACTCAACCAAAGACGACGCCTCCAGAAATGCAGCAGCCATGGCTCTGACTCAGGAAGACAATCTCGACGCTCCGCCGCGCGCCGTGCGCCACAAGCTGAAAGAAGAGCGCATGTCGGTGACGCACAAGTTCAATATCGGAGGCCACGAGGGCTACATCATTGTCGGCCTCTATCCCAATGGCGAGCCGGGCGAGATCTTCATCAAGATGGCGAAAGAAGGCTCGACGGTTTCGGGCCTGATGGACAGCTTCGCGCTGGCGACCTCCATCGCGCTGCAACACGGCGTGCCGCTGAAACTTCTCTGCGAGAAGTTCGCGCACACCCGCTTTGAGCCCAGCGGATGGTCCAGCAATCCCGACATCGGCTTTGCCAAGTCGATCATGGACTACATCTTCCGCTGGCTGCAGATGCGCTTCCTCAGCGGACAGCAGCAGTTCCTGTTCGAGAACCTGCGTCCCAAGCCGCAAGCAGCGCCGGAAGGAATCGTCGATCTGAACGGCTCTGGCCCAACGACCAGCGACCAGCGGTCCGATCAACGACCCGAGCAACGACCGATGACCGGCAGCATTCACGCTGCCGACGCGCTCGCCAGCATGGTCGACATGGGAGACGCTCCGAGTTGCCACGTCTGCGGCTCGATCATGGTGAGAAACGGCAGTTGCTATAAGTGCATGAGCTGCGGATCAACCAGCGGCTGCAGCTAGAGGGGTTGTGGCTTGACCCCTCGGGTGCGGTCTTTTGAAATCAAAGACTTAGCGGGGAGCGATTTGCCAGGTCTTTGAGGATAAAGGACTTACCTGTAAAATATTTATAAATCAATAGTTTAGAGGATTTTTCTTGACCGACGTGAAACCCGGAGCACATTTCGTCGTCTGCATCGGCAACAAGGGTTATGCCGCTTCCCTGGAGTTCCGCAAGATTTATCGCTCTGGAGGTTCGGAATGTTCGACGGTATTGAAGTAGATGTCCTCAGTCTGGGCGATGCGGACTGTGTCGTCGTTACCAAGTGGTTCGATAAGGGCCCGCTTCGGATTCTGATCGACGGTGGGTGCGGGAAGGACGCAGGAGTCATTCTCGATTTCCTGCGTCAGATGGGATATTCGTATTTCTGGGCGATTCTGTGTACCCACCTCCACAACGACCACGCCAGTGGTTTGATAAAGTTGGTGCGAAGCAGCGCAATAGCATTTAGCAATGGGTGGATGCATGACATCACGAAGCACGTCAGCGCTGATACGCTGCGGCGGGCCTCGGCTGCTGACGACGGGGTAAGGCAAGTCGTCGAAACCACCAAAGAGTTGGCTGCCGCCTTCGCGAGCCGTAACGTTACTCCTCTGGAACCGTTCACGGGGATGACGATTTCCGCGATTGCTTGGATGACCGTGCTCGGTCCGTCGTGGGCCCTCTACAAAGAAAAGATTGCAGAGTTCGCAAAAGTTGATGCGCCGGCCCCCTTCCGTGTAATCGCGAGGCCTACTGCACCATCTCCGCTCTGGAACGCAATCGCCCTCCATTTGGGAGGAAACGCAACACCGACTCCACTTTCAAGTCTTTCTGGCATCCCGGCTCCCGGCTCTAATAGCCTCGCTTCCTTGCTGGCCCCTGGGCCTCTGGTCGGCGCCCTCAGCGAATCCAGCGTGAAAAAAAAACCGAAGACGCAGCCATATAACAACACGAGCGTCATTCTCGGCGTCGATTTGAACGGCCTGAAGTTCTTGTTTCCGGCTGATGCGGGAAGCGAAGCATTGGCCCACGTGCCAGCCGAGTGGAATCATCTTGCTTACATGGGCGTGCCCCATCACGCGAGCGATGGCAATCTCTCCCAGAAAGATATCGAGCGGTTCTGCCCGCAGATCGCGGCTATTTCTGCCAAAGGAGACTCGAGCCACCCCAGCCGCGCCGTAGTGAGTGGCCTCGTCAAGGTCGGAACGAAGGTCGCGAGCACGCACAAGTCCGGCAATCTCTGGTTTTGGTCTGGCAGCGTTCCAGCACGGACGGGCTACGGACCGATCGAGTGGTTGCAGGGGACGGGCAAGCCTGAGCCGATTGACTGGATGACGGTGATGGAAAACATGAAATGACTGAAAAGTTTCCAGACCCGTACGAGCGTTAGCCCGGCCTCCCCGTCGTAATCGGCAGCTAGAATCCGGAGAAGATCTTCTTGTAATCAGGGTCGTGGTTGTATTTCTTATACACCGCGGTCAGGTCCTCGACGAATTCCTCGCCGCGCCCGGAAAACGACGTGCGGCTTTCCTTAGAAACCATGTAGTAGAGGACGTAGCGGATCGGCACATTTTTCAGTCCCTCGAAAACTGCGCGTTCAAAAAACACTGTCCAAAGTCGTTGGAATGGCCAAGGATGGAGGATTTTGGTGACAAACCACTGATCAAAGGTGCGGTACCAGTACTTTTCTATCTTCAGGAAGTCTGTCGGATCTGATTCAGGCGTAGGCCTCCACTTCGCGTCATGGTAATCCTTAGACCCCGGTGTGGTAAGCCTTGGGAGTTCATCGTTAATCTCGCTAAAAAGCTTCCGAAGCTCTAGGTACAACTGGGCACGTGCAACGCTCGCTGAGGTAAACAAAGCGATGCAAGAGAGGAAGAAGGCAGCGAGAGCAATTACCGCTGCAGCTACGGTGGCAAAGACTCGAATAGATTCAAGCATTCGGCGTCGTCCCCTGCGCGAAATAGTGTACTCCCGCCCCTCGTTCCCCAGAAAGACCATTCTGGGGAAGCCCGGCTACAGCAAGAGCTCCGGGACAGACAGAGCGTTCCCAGTACTAGGCTGAGTCACTCCCCAAAGAGAAGCGCAGGGCAGCACACACTTCATTCATCCGCGCAGCACTAAGCTGGCCACGCGTCTTCCTAATCGCTGTTGAGAGACAGTCCGCGTTGTGCAGTTCACTGCCCTAGGGGACTTCATGTCGTCAAAGTCCCAAGGAACCTTGAGCTTGCGGGTGGTGTCGGCACGCCGACAGGAGTGTCCGCGCTACTTGGGCTCAACCTTGGGAAAGAGCGGCCCTGACACCGCATAACGTAGGTCGCGAGAGCAGTGTTTCAGCGAGCCGCCGGGCCCGAGGACGTTGCGTCCGAACTCGCACTCGAAACTCGGGCGAAGTGCAGGATGGGCTCGTCGCTGGGCAAGTACTGGTAGGAATCGAAGCGGACGGCGATCCCGTTTCGCTGGCCTGCCTGGGGCTGCCCTGCCGGGGAACGATCCGCCTGAAGACCACCAGCCGGAGCAGCGGAGGCGCGCAACACCCGACCGCGGCACCGGACCGGCATGTTTTCCGTCAAGGTGATTTCCGAGGGCATGGTAAAAGTCAATTCCACCACCGCTCCTGCGGGAAGCGCCGCCTCCGCGTAGAAAAACATTCCGCGGCCGCTCAGGTTCTGGATGAATCCAGGCACAGTGCGTCCCGCGAAATGAATGGCCAGCGACGAATGTTGCGCTTCGAAGCGCTGCGCGCTGCGCCGTTCCAGGCAATGCTCAAGACGATGCTCGGGACTCTGCTCGGGACTCTGCTCCAGACGATGTTCAAGACAATTGGCATCATCGAATGTGCTCATGGTCATCCTTCCCGGTCGCGGCTGCAGTGGACCTAAACTCTAGCGCGGATCGAACCGCGCGGGAAGTTGCAAGGCAGTTACCCGAACCAGCTGTGGAAATCTACTAGGAAAGTAAACAGCCGTGGCCCGGTCGCGGCAAAAAACTCGCTCGCCGGCGAAAACCAGAGTGGAACAAAATAACGAAGCTAATCGATCAGCCGGCGTTGTTGCAGAAATTCTTTCACCACCGCAGCGGCATCGCGATGTTCTCCATCGACCGCATAATTCAGCCGCCGCATGTCTTCGTCGGAGATTGTCCCCGCCAGCGCGTCCAGCGCCGCGCGAACTTCGGGATGGAGCTTCAACATTGCTTGGCGCATCACGGCTACGGCTTCGTACGGCGGAAAGTAATGATGGTCGTCTTCCAGTACGACGAAGTCCAGAGCCGGGATCAATCCGTCGGTGTTATTCCCGGCAATAATATCCACTTGGCGTTCCTTGAGCGCCCGCGTGATCAGGCCGAGATCCATGATGCGCGGCGCCTCCGCGAAGCGCAGGCCGTAGCTGGCCACCAGGCCCTTATATCCGTCAGGACGCTCCATGAATTCGTACCCAAATCCGGCGCGCCAGTGGGGCGCAAATGCAGCGGCCTGGGACAGCGTCTTCAACTGCAATCGCCGCGCATCCTCGCCGCGAATGACCATTGCGAAAGTGTCGTCAAACCCGAGTGGCGGCCCGACGGCGAGGCCGAATTTGTCTTCGTAAGCCTGCTTCACGCGGCGGTAAACTTCCCGCTTGTCGCCCTTCGGCTGCTGCTTAAGCACGGCGGTCAGCGCGGTGCCTGTATATTCCGGGTAGATGTCGATTCGTCCGGCGAGGATCGCCTGCTGGCAGATGAACGTGCCCGCCAGGTAGAAGCGGCGCTCGACGGGCAGGTGCGTGCGGGCTTCGATGATTTGCGCGAACAGTTCTCCCAGGATCAGTTGCTCGGTGAAGTTCTTCGATCCCACCACAATCCGATTGGCATGATGTTCACAGCCCGCGACTGGCAGCAGCAGAAGCACAAGAGACAGGAGCATCGAGATATGGGTCAATTTGCGAAACCTTTTGACCACGAAGTACACGAAGTCGCACGAAGGGGCCCTCTGACCGAAAAGCCTTCGTGATACTTCGTGCCCTTTGTGGTTGCTTCCGATTTACTCTCAAACTAGGATTTCAAATGCAGCGACCCGAGCCGCCGCTCCAGCGTTCCGAGCACAAAGTCGGCCAAGAGCGCGAGCAGGGCCGCCGGAACTGCACCTGCCAAGATCACCTGGTCGTTGACCATGGCCAGTCCGCGAAAAATAAATTCTCCCAGCCCGCCCGCGCCGATCGCCGCGGCGATGGTTGCCAGTCCAATCGAGACCACGGTGGCGATTCGGACTCCGGCCACAATGACTCCCGAAGCCAGCGGCAGCTCTACCTGGAGGAGCAACTGGCGGTCGGTCAATCCCATGGCGCGTCCGGCCTCGACCACCGCCGGATCGACGCTGCGAATACCCGCGTAGGTGTTGCGAATCAGTGGCAACAGCGCGTAGAGAGCCAGTGCCAGGATTGCCAGCCGGCCAGCGCGCTCGCCAATCCATGGCGCCGGAAGAAGGAAGCCGAATAGCGCCAGGCTGGGGATGGTCTGGATGATGTTCGCGCCACCCAGCACCGGCTTGCTGAGTTGCGGAACGCGCGTGATCAAGATGCCGAGCGGAATCCCGACCAACGCCGCGAGCAGCGTCGCCACTCCTGCCAGCGTGATGTGCTCTAGTGTCAGGTCGAGCACTTGCTGGCGGTTCGTCATCATGAACTGAAAGAAATTCATGCCGATCACCTCGTGACTTCCTTTACTCCTAATCTGGATCCGGCAATGCAGGACTCTACGGTCCAGAGAACGCTTCAACGTATGCTCGCACCAGCGGATTCCGCGAGCCCGAGAATTCGGCTACCGGAAGGTCCTCGATCAGGCGGCCCTCTTCCAGCAGCGCGATGCGGTCGGCCAGCAGAAGAGCCTCCCGCAGATCGTGGGTAACAAAGACCACTGCCTTCCGCATCCGCCGCTGCAGGGCGCGAAATTCTTTCTGCATCTGGGATCTGGTGATGGGATCGAGGGCGCCGAAGGCCTCGTCCAGAATCAGAATGGGCGGGTCAGCCGCCAGGGCCCGCGCCACGCCCACGCGCTGCCGCTGGCCACCGGAGAGTTGGCTCGGATAACGTGACGCCAAGTCTTCACTCAGCCCGACCGTGGCCAGCAATTCGCGCACCCGCGCCTCCACGCGCGCCTGCGGCCAGTTCTCGATGCGCGGCACGACCGCGATGTTGCGTTCCACGGTGAAGTGCGGGAACAAACCGCCATCCTGAATGACGTAGCCGATGCTTCGCCGCAGCCGGATCGGGTCCCATTCCGCGGTGCGGCGTCCATTCACTCGCACGTCACCCGTGGTCGGCAGCAGCAGGCGGTTGATCAATTTTAGAGTTGTAGTTTTTCCTGAGCCGCTCCTCCCCAGCAGCACCACGGTTTCACCCGGCTTCACGGAGAGCACCAGATCCTGGAGCAACGGGCGTCCGTTCAGGCGGAAAGAAGCGTGATCGAACTCGATGGCGGGTTGCTCGATGCTCGGCCCGTGGCTGGAAGGAACAGTCATTATCTGGCGCTGGCATAGCGACGGCTCCCCGATGCCGAGCCCCTGAAGGGGAATGGTTCCGAGGATGTTACGGCATCGCTAAAGCGATGCCCTGATACGAAACCTGAGTTCTCGGGTAGATAGTCATCGGTACGCGCCATCGGGCAAGCCCGTGATGCGTATTCCACCGTGTCCTTTATGGCGGATGTTGAGACCGATCAGCAGGGCCGTGATCTGCTCGACGATGCGCGCGTTCTCAAGCTTGCCGCCATCAATCGCTCGCACGCCGGGGATCTTGGTTGCAAGTTCCATCGCGACTTGAGTGGCATCGGGATCGTCGCTGCAAACGATCACGTCGCAATCGACATCTTCGCCGCCGCCAAGCACCTCCGCGGAAAGGTTCTGGAATGCCGCTACGACTGAAACGCCCTTGGGAACCAACTCCGCTGCCTGTTGCGCCGCCGAGCCTTGCCACACGCCCAGGGTGCGGCTGGCGCGTCCGCCGACGCTTGCCGCTAGTGGGACGGTGGCATCCATCAGCACGCTACCCGGACGGATTGCAGGCTTCAACTGCTTGAGCAACGCCGCCTGCCCTTCGAAGGGCACGGTGAGCACCAGCAGATCGCTGGCGGCGCAGGCTGCCGAATTCTCCAGACCGGAAACTCCACCGGCATTGGCACCCGCCCGCTCACGGATTGCCTCTGCCGTCTGCTGCGCCCGGGCGGAATCGCGCGAGCCGATGATGACAGTCTCTCCCGCCCGCGCCCAGCGCAGCGCCAGACCGATGCCAGCGGGGCCGGTGCCGCCGATGACCGCGATGGCGCGGCTTATGCCGGTGTTCATGCGAACTCCGCAGACAGCGTGTTGTCAGGAGGAGTCTCGGCAGAGACCGACTCGACAGGCAGCTTGATCTTCATGCGCGAATACTTTGTATTGCGCTCCGCCGGAATGCGCCCGATCTCCAGAATTAACGCCTGAAAATCTTCGGGACTCGTGTATTGGCCCGCAGTCGCTCCGGCCTCACGCGAAATGTTTTCTTCCATCAGCGTCCCGCCGTAGTCGTTGGCGCCGGCGTGCAAACAAAGCTGCGAAAGCTTGCGATTCAGCTTGACCCATGAGACCTGGATGTTGTGAATCGAACCGGCCAGGAGAATTCTGGCGAGCGCGTGAATCTTCAGGTGTTCGGCAAGCGTGGGCCCCGCGCGCGCCAGTCCCTGCTGAAATAGGAGCGTGTTCTGGTGCACAAAGCCAAGGGGCACAAACTCGGTGAAGCCGCCCGTCTCAGCCTGAATCTGCCGGAACAACGACAACTGCCGCACCCAGTGATCGGGGTTCTCCATGTGCCCGTACATTAAGGTCGAGGTGCTTGGGATGCCGCACCGGTGAGCCGTGCGGATCACCTCTTGCCATTGCGATGACGACAGTTTATTGCGCGAAAGCACGTGACGCACTTCGTCATCCAGAATCTCGGCTGCGGTGCCGGGCAGCGTGTCCAGTCCGTTGTCGCGCAGCATCATGAGATAGTCGCGCAGAGTCATGCCGGTCAGTTCCACGCCATACACAATCTCCATTGGAGAAAA
>Ga0075029_100001320_pt1 | contig 14231 bp, 8 predicted proteins | sample LitLauG_LLR_2013_FD_71391 | JGI IMG/M metagenome (GOLD analysis project Ga0075029, IMG submission 71391) | Freshwater sediment microbial communities from North America - Little Laurel Run_MetaG_LLR_2013 | ecosystem: Environmental > Aquatic > Freshwater > Creek > Sediment | place: USA...
CGCGAAGCTCTTCTCCAGGAATTGACATTACAGGTGCAAAGGACGCTGGATGCCGGCGTTCCAGTTAGCCACTTCGATTCGCATAACCACGTTCACACTATTCCGTCTTTATTCCCGGTCCTGAAATCGTTGCAGCGCAAGTTTGCCATCAGGAAGGTGCGGTCTACCATTAACTTGCTGTTGCCCAGCCAGAAAATGGCAGGATTGCGCTCGCTCAAGAAAGTGGCTTTTCGCCTTTCTCTCAAGCATTTCTATAAAACCAAGAGCCCTGATGGACTCGGTGACTTTCGCGATTTCTATAAGCTCCTGAGAGAAGGGCAAATTCCTCGATTCCGCTGTCTGGAACTGATGGTCCATCCAGGGATCCCTAAGCCAAAGTACAGCGACGAAGTCGCCTCACTGCGTTCCAGTTGGCGCGACCTCCTCCCAGCCGGAGTGAAGACCGGCTCGTATCATTCAATCTGATCCGCAGCCGGTTGGGGCGTTTCAGGATCCGGCGGCTTCCGTCGCGCGACTCTTCATTTATCCGCGGGGACTCGGTAGCGGTTCGTTTTCAAGTCTGTTGCTTGCGTTTGCCAGATACCGCAGGCCTTCGCTTTCCGGGCTGCGGAGCCGCGCGGCCAATCCCGTCTTTTGATGATTTTTCGACCGAGTCTTTCAATGTGTTCGGATTCCACGCGATTGCGCGCAGGCGTCAACACTGTCCGGAACAGAAATGCAGGAGTTGCACCTCCACTTCCGTTACTTAAGTAACGGGATCGCCCGGCAATCAAGAAATCCACATCCGAAAGTGTGCTAGGGGCAGCGTAAAATTCGAGAAGACCTTTGTGGTGCCCTTTTTGGATCATTTGGTTTTTCTTTGTTCATACCCTAATGCATGGAAGCGATCCTGAATAACCGAGTAAGCATCAAGGAGCAGGTTTAGAGCAAAATAAATCCTAACCATTAGGCGGGCCCCCCGGCTGGGATAGGAATGTTCTTCCCGGTTATTGAAGCATTGAACTTCCTTTTGCTGCTTCGGTTACGGGAGCCATTATGAAACGCACGACCGTTTATGCTCTTACTGCATTCTTCTCTATCGTCTGTTTGAGCGGCCTCACCGGCTGCGGAAGTGGATCTCTCAAAGCGGTCGCACCTTCAAACCCCGCCATTACGAGCTTCACCGCGAATCCAACAACAATTCTGACAGGTGGGACTGCTGGTCTCACGGGAGTTTTCGCGAACGGCAATGGCACTATTATGCCGGGAGGTATGACCGCGACCAGTGGAAAGACGATAAGTGTCTCGCCATCGGCTTCGACGACTTATACGCTCACGGTTACGAATTCCGCTGGGATTTCCGTCACCCAGACCGCCACGATTACGGTAACTCCAGCGTCGCCCGCAGCTCCAACAATCACCAGCTTTACAGCGAATCCAACCACGATTACAGCGGGCGGGTCTGCCAACCTGACTGGCGTTTTCAGTGGCGGCACGGGCATGATTACGCCGGGAAACATCGCAGCGACCAGCGGCTCCGCGGTCAGTGTAACTCCATCCGCGACCACTACCTATACTTTGACAGTTACTAACTCTGCCGGAGTCGCTTTGACGCAGACTGCTACGGTTACTGTTACAACCGCGAGCGCCCCTTCCGCGCCCACTGGCCTGACAGCAACCGCGGGCGACGCCACAGTCTCGCTTAGCTGGACGGCTTCCGCGGGCGCAACCTCCTATAACGTATACCGCGGCACTACGTCAGGCGGCGAAGGCGCGACGCCCATCGCTACCGGAATCTCGGGCACGACTTACACGGATACCACCGTGAGCAACGGAACGCCTTACTACTACAAGGTTGCCGCGGTGAACACCGCCGGCACGAGTGCCCAGTCCGCGGAGGCATCGGCCACGCCGGAACTCGGAGCGCCCGCCGCACCAACTGGACTGAAGGCAACCGCTGGCGACTCCCAGGTGGCGCTGACCTGGACCGCCAGCAACGGAGCGACCTCTTATCATGTGAAACGCTCCACCACCAGTGGCGGACCCTACACGCAAGTAGCCGCGCCCACAGGCACCAGTTACACTGACACCGGTCTGACCAACGGCACCCCGTACTACTACGTTGTGACTGCCGTGAATGCGGTGGGAGAGAGCGGAAATTCGAACGAGGTTTCCGCGACACCGGTGGCCGCATCGGGAATCGGCCTGACGATCCCAACCACGCATCCACGCCTCTGGTGGAATCCCGCGCGTATTGCGCAAGCGACGGCCTGGTTTAAGGCTCATCCGAATGCCCCGCCACCCGTGGATAATACAACCGACGACTACTTCATTGACCTCGCCTGGAGGCATGTCGTAGCCGGTGTCGACTGCTCACCCGCCATCACCAACGTAATGAGCAACAAGGTCATTGCCGATCAGTACTCGCCGAGCGCTGCCGGCAGCGACGACGCGATGGGGTTCGGTGAGGAAGCCTTCGTTGTTTACGATTGGTGCTTTGACCAGATGACGTCCCAGCAACGAAGCGACCTCCTCAACAACATCGGCGGCTCAGGCGCAGGATGGAACAACTACTTGACGGGAATCGACCAGCAGGCGTGGGGCGGTCCTCCAATGGTGCAGGACGACTATAACCTCGGAAACATGCGCAATGACATTGATGCTGGAATCGCAACGTATTGGGAGAATCAGTCGAAAGCCACAGCATTCTTGAATGACGGTATCGTTTTGCGCTGGACCGATAACTTTGTTCCCTCGGCTGCCACCGACTCGGCGGGCGGCGTAGGCCAGGAAGGAAACGAGTACGCAGCCTCCCTGGCACAGTATCCCGTGATCCCGTTCGTCAGCATGAGTCTCCTCGGACGAGATGTCTACAACGAGTCCGAATACTTCAAAGAGCAGGCGTATTGGATCATTTACAGCACCACGCCCGCACCCACGCCGAACATTGTGGCGGGTACGCCCCCTGCGTATCAGTTGAACCCTTTCAATCACGATGAGCATTTCGTCGAGGGAGGCATGCTCAATGTGCGCAACTACTACCAGGCATTCATGAACATGGCCTCCAACTACTGGAGCGCGTTCAACGTGGGCAAGTACGCTCGCCAATGGGTAAATACCGTGGGCGCGGATCCGGCAACCATGGCGGCGCCCAACTTCATCCTCGGGCAGGACGCTCAGCCCGCGGCCATGCCGTACACATCGTTGCCGCTCGACTACTACGCGACCGGAATTCAGTATTTGTACGGACACAAGGCGTGGGACACCTCGTCCTCCTACTTCATGTGGCAGCTCGGCCTGGGGCTGGCCTCCGGCAACGTTGGACACTCCGACCTCGGCAACTTCAATTTGTGGCGGGGTGGGCGCTGGTTGTCGCGCGAGACGACCGGCTACGACGATACGATCGCAGGATATGGATACCAGAAGCAAGCCAACGCTGCCACCGAAGACATCATCGCCCACAACACCATTGTCTTCGGCACCTCCCTCTCCCCAGGCACTGGATTTGTCGATTTGGGCCTCATGCCCGACGGTCTGGGCCAAACCACGGTTCAGCGTCTCGACTCCCAGCCGGGCTATTCCTACGCCGACGTGGATCTGACGCCGCAGTATCTTTTTTCCACGGGTTATTCGGAGTACAACACGGGTGCGGTGGTGCACGTCGAGCGCGAGCTTTTGTTCCTGCGCGACCTTGAGACAACACTGGTCTTCGACCGGATCACGACCGGCAACGTAACGATAGGCTCCGACAAGGGCCTTTCCGCGGCCAACCAGGTGAACACCTTCGTCATTCACTTCGAGACCAACCCGATGTTGGAAGACACCTCGCACATAACGGCTACCAACGGCACCCAGGCTCTTCGGATGACGACCCTCGTGCCTGCGGCTTCAACTCGGCGAGTAATCAACGAGCAGTCCTGCGGCGGATGCAGCCAGGGAATCGGCCAGTATCGGGTGGAACTTGACACCTCCGGCGCTGCCCAGCGCTACTTCCTGAATGTGCTCCAAGGGAGGGACGCGACGGGCCAAAACATTGTCGCCTCAGTGATGGACAGCACACCGGCGGACCCTAGTACAGGCACCTTCACGGTTACGCTGGAACCGAGCGCAGGCGTTGCCACGACTGTCGTCTTCAACAAGGGCCAGACCAGTATCGGCGGCACTGTTAGTCTGGGCGGAGCGTCGCCGATTGCGCTGCGAGCCGGAGTGCAGACGATCAGCTACACCGACAGCGGACCAGTCTGGGGGAAGTAGGCATCGGGGCGGCAATTACGCAATGTCTCCCAACCCGGATGATGATCGTGAGCTTTGATCCCCTGATGGACCGCGAAGGGGCCAGTGAAGCTCCGACTGGTTGTTTGGGTTGGGACCGCCCATGGTCTGATATCCCGCTGTGAAACCATCAATCGTGAACGATCCGATGGCAACTGGACCAAGGGCAATTACAATCTTCCGGGGTCAAGCTACTTTGTAAGCCTCGTCATGCACGTCCATTACGGCTCGTCCCGAGGGATCGACCATCTTTTGGAAAGCGGCATCCCACTTGAGCGCAATTTCAGTGCTGCAGGCCACGCTGCGCTCCCACGGCACACAGTTGATCGCCGTTGCGCTTGGGAAATGTTGCTCGAAAATCTCGCGGTAATAATAAGCTTCTTTTGTCTCAGGAGTCTTTACAGGAAAACGTTCGCCGGCGCCGGACATCATTGCATCCGTAATTTCGGTCTCCGCCGTGGCCTTGAGCATGTTGATCCAGTTGTAACCAACGCCGTCGGAAAACTGCTCCTTCTGCCGCCACAAAACCTCGTCGGGGATATAACCCTCGAAAGCCTTGCGCAGCGGCCATTTCTCGATAGGGCGAGAGTGGACGGCGTTACGCGGAAGCTTGACCTCAGGATTGAGCATCATGGCCACGTCAAGAAACTCGCGATCCAGAAAGGGCACGCGCGCCTCGACGCCCCAGGCCGCGGAAGTCTTGTTGGCACGAGCGCAGTCATACAGGTGGAGTTTCCGGATCTTGCGGACGGTCTCCTCGTGCAATTCGCGGCCGTTCGGCGCCTTGTGGAAGTAGAGATATCCTCCAAAGATTTCGTCTGCTCCCTCACCGGAGAGGATCATCTTGATGCCCATGGCGCTGATTTTCCGCATAAGCAGATACATGGGCGTAGAGGCGCGGATGCTGGTCACATCGAACGACTCCAGATGATAGATGACGTCCGATAAGGCATCGAGTCCCTCCTGCACCGTGAAGTGGATCTCGTGATGGACCGAACCAATGTGCGAAGCAACGCCGCGGGCGGCAATAAGATCGGGCGCGCCCGCGAGACCGATGGCAAATGAATGCAAACGCGGCCACCAGGCCGCTACGCGATCATCCTCATCCACACGCCTGGCGCTGAATTTCGCGGCCACCGCGGCCACAACGGAAGAATCGACACCGCCGGAAACCAGTACGCCGTAGGGAACATCGCACATAAGCTGGCGGTGAACGGCAGCCTCGAGGGCCGACCGCAACCGCGCTGGATCGTATTCATCCGATGGATAGAAGTCCGGCTCCGCCCAGGCGGGCTGGTAATACTTCTGAAATCCTTTTTCGGCTTCATGCCCCAGGAAATAGTGTCCGGGAGGAACTTCGCGAATGCGCTCGCATACGCCCACCAGTGCTTTCATCTCTGAAGCAACGTAGAAATTCTCCTGGCGATCCCAACCCACATAGAGCGGGTTTACACCGATGGGGTCTCGGGCAATCAGGAAGGTCTTCCGCCTGGGGTCGTGGAGCACAAAGGCAAAAATGCCGTTGACGCGATTCAGGAACTCCTGGGGACTGCATTCATCGTAGAGGTAGAGAAGCACCTCGCAGTCCGACGAAGTCTGGAACTCGTGGGGATGCTTCAGTTGCTGGCGTAGTTCTTTATGGTTATAAATCTCGCCGTTCACGGCCAGGACATTGCCGTTGGCTCGATCGATCAGCGGCTGCGCGCCGTGTTCCACATCCACGATGCTGAGCCGCTCATGCGCAACAATGGCCTGTTCATCGCTGTAAATGCCGCTCCAGTCGGGGCCGCGGTGGCGGATCTTCTTTGCCTGGGCCAGCGCCTGGCTGCGCAACTCCGCGTAATTTGCGCCGGCCGGATCGATCTTGAGGATTGCGAGAATTCCGCACATTCGGGGGACTCCATTATCTATGCGCCCAGGGAAACTATGGATCATCTCATTTGCAGGGCGACGCAAAGTTGAGGGAACGATCTCAAGTAGTCATTGGCGAATTCGGGTCGGACGCTCTGGCCTGAAAACTGAAGAAGCCGCGACCCTTCCTATACTGCGCGAACAATCACGAGTCTTTCACGGTTTCCAACCTCATTTGGTTTTCATCCGTTCAATTGGGCATTTCTCAAGTTAGCCGCCCCGCTTGGGCTCAAAAGCAGGACTGAATCCGATGAACTGCCCCGACAAAAAGCTACGTGACAATCATCGGCGGTTGGACGGAACGCTTGAAATACCACGAACATCCTCGCTCAAACTGCTAGCGTGTTACTTCCTCTACCACTTTGGTGAGAAACCAGGGTCGGTGCGCCGCGCGACCCATGGCCTGAGAAACCTGCCTGCGGGAATCCGGGAATTCGTGCTGCTACTCAATCGCTCTCCGCCGCATAGTCTGCCAGGAAGTTCAACTAGATTCTCAAGCGAAAGTGCCAGTCTTCCGGCCAAGCCCGCTTCGGACCCGTCGGTATCTGTTCCGGTTTGCAGGCGAGAAATGGACGCTAAGCCAATTCCCATTCGGTTCTCTTCAACTCCTTGCAATACCCTCCAGGAATACCTCCCGCATTGAGCCCAAAGTAACCGTCGGTTCAGGGTACCCGGACTTCAGTGATTGTTACGTACATCCCGCTCGCCCTTACACGAAACGGGTATTGTTTGCGTTAGAGTTACACTCGAAAATAAAGCAACTGTCTGTTGAACGGTCAAAGAGGTTTCTCGCGCTGAGATCACTTCAGGTTCTGCTCACAAGTCCGAGTTTCGTCCATGTCCGTCGGCCGGTTTGCGGATTCGAAACAAGAACTCATTTGTGAGGTGCGCTCGGTCACTCCTTCGATCGCTCAAAGGACACTGGGAGAATGGCAACAAGAAGCAAGACTTATTAACAGTGCTGCGGAAGGAGAAACAACTGCGCAAGTTGTTCTTGTGAGAGACGATAGCTGTAACTGATCGTAGAGTCCGGTGGTACCCTGTCCTGGCAGATTCCTAGTCGAGCGCCTATCTTAGCGACATGGGCAATTACCCTCAAAAACCGCAGGTTCATGCGTCCGCAACCTGGCAAGACGGTTTGCCGCATGCCGCATTCCTGGATACTGATTGAAAGGATCGAGATGTCACGTTCTACGTACCAATCGCCGTGGATGGATGAGGAGTTGCGGTTATTCCGCAAGACGGTTCGCCAGTTTATCCAGGACGAGTTTGTACCGCATCAAGCCCGGTGGCGCGAGCAGCACGGTCCGGACGACGAAGCTTGGATCGCAATTGGCAAGGCAGGCATCCTGCTCCCTGACATTCCGGAAGAGTACGGCGGCGGAGGTGGGACATTCGCCCACGAGGCCGTCGTCAACGAAGAACTGGCCACGGCGGGGGTGAGTTTCGGCTCCGGTGTCCAGAGTATTGTCGCTCATTACATCCTCACCTACGGCAACGAGGAACAGAAACGCAACTGGCTTCCAAAAATGTGCCGTGGCGAAGTGGTTGCGGCCATCGCCATGACTGAACCAGGCGCCGGTTCCGACCTGGCGGCAGTCAAGACCGCCGCCCGCCGCGAAGGCAATGACTACATCATCAATGGATCGAAGACCTTCATCACCAACGGCAAGAAAGCGAACCTCGTGTGCGTTGCTGTAAAGACCAACCCGGCAGCGGCCGGCTATCACGGCATGTCGCTGATTGTTGTCGAACCGAAGCAGCTTTCGGGATACAGCACGGGGCATCCGTTTGACAAAGTCGGCATGAACGCATTGGACACTTGCGAATTGTTCTTCAATGATATGCGCGTTCCGGTTTCCAATCTCCTTGGCTCAGAGGGCAAGGGATTCAGCCAGATGATTGAACAACTGCAGTACGAGCGGCTCGCGATTGGCGTCAGTGCGGTCGCCATGGCGGAACAAGCCGTGGCCATAACCACCAAATACGCAAAGGATCGGATCGCTTTCGGTAAACCGCTGCTCGATTTTCAGAACACGCGTTTCAAATTGGCGGAGTGCAAGACTGAAGTTCAAATTGGGCGCGTCTTCCTCGATAACTGTATCGAGCGATTCATCGCCAAAAAGCTGGATTCGGTGACTGCTGCGATGGCAAAGTACTGGCTCACCGAGTGCCAATGTCGCGTCATCGACACCTGCGTTCAATTGCATGGCGGCTATGGATACATGGCCGAGTATCCGATCGCCCGCATGTGGACCGACAGCCGCGTGCAACGCATTTATGGCGGCGCCAATGAAGTCATGAAAGAGATGATTGGGTATTCATTGTAAATGCGCCGGAGTCGCAGCCTGATTGTGCCCGATAAAAGGGGCCTGCGAGCGCAATAGATGGCAAGGCGGAAATTAGAGGGAGTGATACCACCTATGAATATTGCTGAAAACGTCCTTGACCGATCGCTGGACAAGTCTGCCGCAGGCGCGTTGGAGGGGAGTCTCCCTGAGCGGCGCTCGCTTACAGATGCTGAACGCCGCAAAATCCTGTACGAATGGAACGACACTCGCTCGGAATTCCCAGCCGTTTGCACCCACCAGTTGTTCGAGCGGCAAGTGGAGAGAGATCCGGACGCCATCGCTGTAGTCTTCAATGAGCAGCGCCTCAGCTACAAAGAACTGACCCAGCGCGCCAACCAGATAGCGAATCGCCTCCGCAAGCTTGGGGTCGGGCCCGACAAGCTTGTCGGAGTCTGCCTGCAACGCACGCCGGAGATGGTCGCTGCCTTGCTTGGAGTGTGGAAGGCGGGCGGAGCCTATGTGCCGCTCGATCCCGCCTACCCGCAAGAACGCCTGTCCTTCATGGTTGAAGATTCAGGGCTACAAGTCTTGTTGACAGAAGAGCGGTGTCGGCACCTGTTCACTTCCATACGTGAGAAGGCGGTTTGCCTCGATTCCGATTGGTCGGCGAACGAACCGGAGAACAACGGCAATCTCGACACCGTGGTAACTCCTTCGAACCTGGCATATGTGATGTACACCTCGGGCTCGACCGGCAAACCCAAGGGCGCCATGATTCTTCATCGCGGTCTGGTGAATTATCTATGGTGGGCCGTTCAAACGTATAAGGTGCAGGCGGGAGGCTCGGTTCCCGTTCACAGCTCGATATCGTTTGACTTGACGGTCACCAGTTTGTACCCGGCATTGGTGTCCGGAGGACAGGTCGAGCTGCTGCCGGAAGACGTCGGCGCACAAAACCTTCTCTCCGCCCTGCGGCGGACAAAAGACCGCGATTTGGTCAAGATTACTCCTGCCCACTTGGAAGCGCTGAGCCTGCAATTGAGAGCGGACGAGGTGGCCGGCATGACGAGAACATTCGTCATCGGAGGCGAGAACCTGCTCGCTGAGAGCCTGCGCCTATGGCGGGAGTCTGCGCCCGCAACGCGCTTGATCAATGAATATGGACCTACGGAAACGGTCGTGGGTTGCTGCGTTTATGAGGTACTTCCCGGGGACCCGCGAAACGGCTCTGTTCCCATTGGGCGTCCCATTGCCAACACCCAACTCTACATCCTCGATGAGACCTTGGAACCTGTTCCGCCAGGAGTGATGGGCGAGCTCTACATCGGAGGAGCCGGCGTGGCCCGCGGATATCTGAATAGGCCGGATTTGACCAGGGAGCGATTCGTGCCTGATCCCTTTTCCGGTCAAAGCGAAGCCAGGATGTATAAGACCGGCGATCTGGCTCGTTATCGCGAAGATGGAATCATCGAGTATCTGGGCAGGGTTGACAATCAGGTGAAGGTACGCGGCTATCGCATTGAGTTGGGGGAAATCGAAGCCGCCTTGGCAAGTGATCCCGGAGTGCAATCCTGCGTGGTTCTGGCGCGGGAAGATACGCCCGGTGAAAAGCAACTCGTCGGGTATGTCGTTTCGCGCGAAACCAGGCGGCCGGCAGCCGAAGAGCTGCAGGACTTTCTGAAAGTCAGATTGCCTGAATACATGGTTCCGGCGAAATTCGTCTTTCTTGACGTCTTCCCGTTAACCCACAACGGCAAAATCGATCGCAATTCACTCCCCGCTCCCTTGCACGAGGAAGCGCGGCCCTCTCACGGCTCGGTTCAACCGCGCAACGACACCGAGGAGAAACTCACTTCCATTTGGAAGGAAATATTCAAGATTGAAAATATCGGAGTGCATGACGATTTCTTTGACCTCGGAGGACATTCCTTGTTGGCGATCAAGGTGGTGTCGCGTATCCGGGATGTCTTTGGCGTCGATCTCCAGGTGCTGAGCCTTTTTGAAAATCCAACCATTGCATCCTTGGCAGATTGCGTTGCGAAGGAAGGTTTCGAAGATGCGACGCAGGATGTTGCCCCAACTCATGTTGATCCACATCCACGGCGTTCACACGCACCAATCGCCGCAAGCCAGCAGGAAGCGCCCCGGGCGATGACGCCCTTCTATTTCGGTGAGGAAAATGCCCCTCTCTTTGGCGTTTATTCGCAGTCGAATGCCGCGGTTGCTCGCCAGAGCGCGGTCCTGATTTGTGCGCCGATTGCCATGGAGTATATGCGCACTCACTATGCCATGCGGCTCGTCGCGTCGCAGCTCGCAAGGGCTGGATTCGATGTATTACGGTTTGACTACCACGGAACCGGAGACTCAAGCGGCAGTGTCGATGCCGGTCAGTTCGATCGCTGGTGCGACGATATTGCTCTCTCCGCGCATGAACTCATGCAACAATCGGGCGCCCGGGATCTCACCTTAGTGGGCTTGCGATTGGGCGCGGCTCTTGCAGTTGAAACGATCGCAAGCCGGGATATCAAAGTAAAAAGCCTCGTACTCTGGGATCCCGTAGTGTCTGGAGGCGATTACCTTTCCACTCTCGTGGAAATGCACGCAGAGTCCACTGCGGAGCGCAGGGTGCCGCCCCGGCCGACGGACGAGCTGATGGGCGCTCGCTTTCCGCAGGATCTTCGAACCGCGTTACAGGGATTGAACATTGAAGACCGCCTGCTCAAGGTCGACGTCAAGAGGGCGGCCTTGATCGTTTCAGAGGAACTGCCCGAATACGGCACGCTGCTAACTGCAATGCGCAGTCATTGGCCTGAGACGATCTACCGGCAGACGGGCGACCATGTCGACTGGAAGAGTCTGAAGGCGGCTGGCGAAGGCCGCAGAACCGGCCCGATCATCCGTGCGGTCGCGGAAGCTGTGGAGAGTTTGTCATGAAAGAGCGCGCTTGCCAGTTCGGGCCTCAGCACGGCCTTGTCGGGATTCTGACTGAACCCATTGGAAACGAATTGCGCCCGAATCATCCTGCGGTGCTGGTCCTCAACGTGGGGCTATTGCACCGCGTTGGACCCAATCGGATGTCCGTGGAGCTTGCGCACAGGCTCGCGGAATCCGGTATTCTCTGCCTGCGCTTCGATATGGGCGGCTACGGCGACAGCGAGGTATCGACGGAGGCGAAATCCGACGATGCTCGAATCTTCACCGACATCAAAAGCGCGATGGACTTCCTCGAACTCGAACACGGTGTCCACCGTTTTGTGCTCTTTGGATCGTGTTCCGGTGCTGACAATTCTCACGCGGTTGCATTGCGAGACCCGCGGGTCGCCGGAGCAGTTCTCCTCGATGGATACGGCTATTGGACGCTGCGAAGTTACATTACTTACTACCTTCCCCGCGTCTTTCGACCGCGCGTTTGGATTCATCTTGCGCGTCGCAAACTGTTCCCCGCGACTCAGGCGAACGGCGAGCGTCCCACACTGAAGCAACAGCTCCGGCGGCCGTTTGCGCCGAGGCTTCAGAGCGAGCGCGAAGTTCAGTCGCTCGTCGATCGCGGAACGCAAATGCTCTACTTCTACACCGGCGGAATTGAAAATTATTACAACTATGCCGGCCAGTTTTTCGACATGTTCAAGGGGCTGGACCCACGCGGCAAAATCGAGGTAGAGTATTACCCGAATGCCGATCACACTTACACCTTCGCTGAGGACCGCCAACCGATGATTGCGCGCGTCGTCGAGTGGTACCGCTCACGGGCCTGGAATACCGTCTGAGCTCGTGCAGCCGGGCTGCTGTTCAACACCAGACGTCAGACATCGGAAGAAGGCTGCCCGATTTGTCAAGCGAACTCCTGAATAAGATGCGCTTCGTTGGCAGTATGTGCAAGTGTTGTCCGAGGACCCGCTCTCGCGGTGAAAGATCGACTGAATGGAAGTTGAATATCAGTGCAGCAAAAGCGGGCTGCGGGCAAAGCTCATCCGGCAGTTAGGCCGCGAGCGTGATTGCGCGGAGCAGGAATTGCTGGATGCAGGACTGCCGCTTGCGCTATCGCATCGAGCGGTGTGGGCGGCACACCGCTATCGCCGGGAATCTTGGTTCTTGCTTGTCCGTGACCAGCATGGGCGAGCTTGCGCCGGGGTCGCTATCGAGCGGGCTCGAACCCGGGCTTTGCCTGGCCACGTGATTCTTCGCGTGGGAAAATTTGGAGGAAGCCTGCCCCAGGAGGTTTCCCGGGTAGCACTGCAGACAATCGCGCAACTTGCCAAAAGAAATCCGCGCGTGCTGAGGTTACATGTCAACGTATTCTCGCGAGATCGGCGTAAGGCGATTGCAGATACACTCGAACAACTCGGATTTCGCGAAATTCAGCCGCCAAGCTCTTACCGCCATACTCTGGTCATCGATCTCAAGCCGAGTGAGGACGCGATCTTCGCGTCGTTTAGTTCCAATGCCAGAAGGAAGATTCGAGAGTCAATCAAGACGTCCCTGCGTTCCATCGTGATCACCGACCCCGTGTATGCGGAACGCCTGCACGAGCTGCAACATGAGGCCTTGCTGCGAACCGGCGGGCGCAGCCCTTCCCAGGACTGGCGGGGCATTCTGAGAATGTCTCATGAAAATCCGAACATTTCCCGCGTAGTCGGGCTATTTCCGGGTGAAGATACGTCTCCGGAGAAAATGGGAGCATTTCTTTGGGCATGCAACCATGGAGATCATGGTGAGTATCGTGCCGCGGGCTCGACCCGGCGGGGCGATCTTCGCATCCCATACGGCTATCTTTTGACATGGGACGTGATTCGATGGGCCAAAGCTACAGGGGCAGAATGGTTCGATATGGGAGGTGTGACTCTCCCGGAGGGGGATGAACCCGAGCTGGACGGAATCTCCCGGTTTAAGAGGTACTTCAGCCGCCAGATCGCGGAGGTCGGTGCAGAGTGGGTGTTCGAACCGTTTCCCCTGCGGGCGCGCTTTGCAACTCTGGTCTCGAGGGGCGCATCGCATGTCCGCGAATGGATCAGAAGGGGCTGACCGCGAAAAAGAGTGAGATCGCCGAGTTACCAATTTGTAGTATTGACGGCTGACTCTCCCCATGGAAACTTAGGTCTAGTGTCCCCAAGTGCGTGTTCCGGAAGTAAGTGGAACAACGGAGTCTCTCATGCCCGGAATTGCAGGCTGTATCTCTTTGTTGCCCGATCTGCCACAACAGCCCGGCGTTCTGTCCTGCTTGACCCGTTCACTCATGCATGAGCCGTACTACTCCGTGCAGCAGATTCCTTGCCCTCCAGAGAGCGTCGCCGTAATTGTAGATCCAGCAATTGACCCGCTGATCTGTGGAGTGTCTCACGACGCCCGTACCGGGATTAGCCTCGGATTCTACGGAGAGTTTCATGATCCCCCATTCCGCGCGGCCGCCAGCGGCGAAGACGTTGCCGCCATCCTTCTCCGCAAGTATCTGGAACTTGAAGATAAATTCCCGCTCTCGCTTGACGGTTCCTACGTCGTTTTTGTGGCCGACGGACGCCGAAGAAAATACCTCCTCTTCAATGACTTCTACGGGTCGCGCCCGGCATTTTATGGAATCCAGGGTGGCAGGTTCTACTTTTCCCCGGAGGCAAAAGGTGTAGCCAGGATGCCCGGCTTCGACACCAGCGTTGATGAAGACGCCTTCGTAGCCTTCCTCGTCGGAAGTAGCCTCGTGGGCGAACGGACCTTCTTCAAAAATGTCAAACCGTTGCTTCCGGATACTCTGCTCACGATCGAAAATGGCCAGTTGACCCGCACCGA
>Ga0075029_100001324_pt1 | contig 14214 bp, 6 predicted proteins | sample LitLauG_LLR_2013_FD_71391 | JGI IMG/M metagenome (GOLD analysis project Ga0075029, IMG submission 71391) | Freshwater sediment microbial communities from North America - Little Laurel Run_MetaG_LLR_2013 | ecosystem: Environmental > Aquatic > Freshwater > Creek > Sediment | place: USA...
GGCGACAGCAGCATACTGACGGCAACCTCCGATGATTTGATCCACTGGGTTCCGCTGGAAGACGAGAACGGCAAATTCAAGCCGGTGATGAAACCGCGCGACACCAAGTATTACGACAATCTGATTGTCGAAGTTGGCCCGCAAGCCGTGCTCACCAAGGATGGCATAATTCTTTTCTACAACGGCGTGAACGGGCACAAAGAGAAAGCGAATCCCGACTATGCGCCGGGCACATATTGCGGCGGTCAGGCCTTGTTTGACCGCAATGATCCGACCAAACTGATCGCGCGTTTGGACAAACCCTACATTCAGCCGGAATTCCCGTGGGAAAAAACCGGGCTTTACAAATATGGCACGACTTTCACCGAGGGACTTGTGTATTTCAAAAATCAGTGGTTCGTCTACTTCGGCTGCGCGGACAGTTTTGTCGGCGCGGCAATCTGCAATCCCTCTCATTCGGCGACGGGAAAGCAATGATGTTTCTTTACCCGGACAAATCAAATATGAAACCAATTCGCTATCTTAACCTCGCTGCGCTGCTGCTAGGTTTTTCAATCACGGCGGTAGTTGCGCAAACTGATACAACCAGTTACAACGGCCAGGAGTATCACGTTGATATCAGCGGCAAGGACACCAATCCCGGCACGAAGACGGCTCCGTTCCGAACCATTCGACACGCGGCGGATGTCGCGCAACCGGGCGATGTCATCACCGTGCATCAAGGGGTTTATCGCGAGCATGTGAGTCCCCCGCGCGGCGGCGAGTCCGGCCAAAAACGCATCACCTACCAGGCCGCGCCCGGCGAGCATGTTCAGATCAAAGGTTCCGAACTTGTCACCAACTGGGTGAAGGTTCAAAATGACACTTGGAAAGCCACGCTGCCGAATTCCTTCTTCGGCGATTTCAATCCTTACACCAACGTGATTCATGGCGGCTGGTTCCAGCCAAGAAAACAAGGCGAACCCAAATCCATGGATCGCGTCTTTCACACGGGAGCGGTTTATCTCAATGGCGACTGGCTGGATGAGGCGCCAACACTCGACGAGGCGCTTGGAGTTGCGTCCACCAATGCGCTTTGGTTCGGCAGCGTCGATGCCACCAACACCACTTTATGGGCGCAGTTCGAAGGGGTTGATCCGAACCGGCAGATGGTGGAAATCAATGTGCGCCAGACGGTCTTTTATCCGGATCAGGAGGGACGGAATTACATCACCGTGCGCGGCTTTGACATGAGCCAGGCGGCGACGCAGTGGGCTTCACCGATTGCCGTGCAGTATGGTTTGATCGGGCCGCATTGGAGCAAGGGCTGGATTATCGAGAGCAACAAAGTCAGCTATTCGCGTTGCGCGGGAATTTCCTTGGGCAAATATGACGATCCGCGCGACAAAGACGCTGGCAAATACGTTTCAGAAACATTGAAGGCCAATCCGAAAGTCTGGTTTGCGCCCTCCAACCGCGAGGAAACGTTCGGCGTCATTGACCTCGCCATCAAACACGGCTGGAGCAAGGACACGGTCGGCCACCACATCGTTCGCAACAACGAAGTTTTCAACTGCGAGCAGGCGGGAATCGTCGGACATCTCGGCGCGGTGTTCAGCGTCATTACCGGCAACTCGGTGCATGACACCTATGTCCGCCGCCTGTTTCACGGTTCCGAACAGGCGGGAATCAAGATTCACGCGGCGATTGACGTGGAAATCAGCCACAATCATCTTTATCGGAACCATATCGGAATCTGGTTGGACTGGATGGCGCAGGGAACGCGGGTGACTGGAAATCTTTTCCACGACAACACGGGGGATCAGGATTTGATCATGGAAATTGATCACGGCCCCATCGTGGTGGACAACAACATTTTTCTTTCGCCGTTCTTTGCCCGGGGGGTTATATCGCGGAGCGTGGCGTTCACTCACAACCTGATCGGCGGGAAAATGCCGTTGGTGTCATGGAATCTCCGCATACCGCCCTTTTGCAAGCCGCACTCCACGGAGATTGCGGGAGTGCATGATTGCCCAAGCGGCGACCATTCATTCTACAACAATCTGTTCGTCAAAGATTTTGACAATAGCGAGTATGACACCCATATGCTGATGGTGCGTCAGGATGGAAATGTTTTTCTCGATGCGACCAAACATTCCCGATACGAGAAGAACGCCCTGTTTAAGCCGGACTTTGATTCCGGGATTAAAATCATTGAAAAACCTGACGGCTGGTATCTCGAAATGCAGTCGGACAAGGCGTGGAAGTCGGAACGGACGCGCAAGCTGGTCACTACCGAACTGCTGGGAACCGCTTGGGTTCCCGACCAGCCATATACCAACCCCGACGGTTCACCGTTGAAAATCAATACGGATTACTTCGGCAAACAACGGGACGAATCCAATCCTTTCCCCGGACCGTTTGAAACCACCGAAACCGGCAGGCAACTCATGAAGGTCTGGCCTTTGAATTAATGAATTTTAAACTGATTTTGTAAAAAATGAAAAAACTTAAAACAATCGGATTTGTCGCACTGTTGTTGGCGGTGCTCTCGCCGTTAAATCGATTGGGGGCCGAAACTATTGATCTTTCCGGATCGGGTTGGAAACTTTGGCAGGATAAAAATGCTGCATGGAAAAATGACGAACTCTTTCTGCCCCCCGCCGATCTGACAAAAATTCCAGCTAATTCCCCGACTGGCGGTTGGAATATGTTGGAGCAAGGACTGCCAGTCGCTGTTCCTGGCACGGTCGAGGAATATCTGGGCAATGGACAAGGTAGTAAGAACAAGATGTTTGGGGTGTCTTGGTGGGTCAGAGAGATCACAATTCCAGCCAATGCTAAGGAGAAAAAAATCCGGCTGCTTTTTAATTCCGTTCGGTTGCGTTCCGAGGTCTTCGTTAACCAGAAGCTCGTTGCCTACGACATCATCGGGAACACCCCCTTTGAGGCGGATTTGAGCGGAGTGGTGAAGCCTGGAGAAAAGGCCGTGATTGCCGTTCGTGTTACCAATCCCGATGGAAACTTCTACTCGGGTGATGTAGGGCCTCTGAAGTGGGGGAAATATATCCTTCCTGCAAGTCATGGGTTTGGAGGCATTACGGGTGGCGTTAGCCTCGCAATCACGGATCCGATCTACGTCGATGATCTTTTCATTCAAAATAGCAAGGTGCCCACGACCGTCACGGCGATTGTCACGGTAAAAAACACGACCAGACAAAAGGCTTCCGGAACAGCATCAATAGCCATCAGGGATAAGGCAACCGGCAAAGTAGTCTTTCAAAAGGAGCTTTCCAATCTCGCATTCACACCGGGCGAATCCACCTTTTCCTGTCAGGTTTCCGTGCCAAAAGCGAAACTTTGGGATATCGAAACACCGAATCTTTATGAGGCAGCCCTTTCAATTTCCGGCAACGGGAAGGCAAAGGATGCGGCCATTCGCACCTTCGGTTTTCGGTGGTTCTCCCCAGAAGGGATAGGGAGCAACGCCCTGCTGCGTCTCAATGGAAAACGCATTTTTCTGCGAACCGCAATCAGTTGGGGTTTCTGGCCGGTCAACGGCATCTATCCGACCCCTGAACTTGCCGCGAAACAGATTCAGTCAGCCAAGGATTTCGGTATGAACATGCTTAATTTCCATCGGTGCATTGGCAATCCGATCGTCTTTGATAAAGCCGACGAGATGGGCCTGCTCTTCTTTGAAGAACCGGGTGGTTATGTCTCGGCCGGCAAAGACGCTTTCGCGCAGGCAATCAGCCGTGAAAAACTTCTTCGCATGGTAAAGCGCGATCGGAGCCATCCGAGCCTCGTTATCATCAACATGATCAACGAGCAGTGGCCCTTTTATGGCGCTGATAAGGATCCGGAACTATTCGCCATTCATCGCCGCGATCTTCAGGATGCTCATGCCTTGGATCCAAGCCGCGTGACGCTTTATACCTCCGCATGGTCCGGTGCGGCCCGCGATCCCAAAAGCGATCCCTCCAAGATGAATATGCAGCCGTTTGACTCCACCGTGTATATGAACGGCTGGTGGGATCACCACAGAGCTGGCGGACCCGAGGTCTGGAAGCAAAGCTTCTACCAGTCTCCCGAGCGGCATTTTGGGCGCACTGGCAACCGCGCAGAAATAGTTTACTGGGGGGAAGATGGTGCTATGTCATCCCCTCAGCGCTTGGGACTCATCGAGAATACGCTGAAGAAATCTACGAAACCGGGTTGGGAAGGGCAGTTCTATCGCGATTGGTATAAGACCTTCGACGAATATCTCACCGCCAATCACTTGCGCGCATCCTTTCCAACGGTGGACGATCTCTGTCAGGCCATGGGGGTTATCAGTATCGAACACCAGGGACGCAAATTCGAGGACACCCGTATCTGCGATCTCAATGACGGCTATGCCATTAACGGATGGGAGGACGAAATTGACGACAACCACTCCGCCATGGTCGATAGCTATCGCAACCCAAAGGCCGATCCCGCCATCATGGCATACTACAATCAGCCACTTTATGTTGCAGTGAAGCCGCGTCGGCAAATTACCCCGTTTCCAGGCTCGGTGGTGGTGGACTTTTATTTAATCAATGAAAAGGATTTGAAGGGGGAATTCACGCTGCGCGTTCGCGCGACGTCGCGGGACGGAAAAGAAATTTTCTCCAAGAACTTACCAGTCACGGCTGCAGGCGGGGATGTTTTTGGCCAGTTAATTGCCGAGAACGTAGAGATTCCTCTACGGGCGATTGAAGGCATGAATAAAATTATGGCTTCGATCATTGATGCCCAGGGAGTAGAAAAAGCCTCCGGCCACGATGAAGTGCTGGCTGTGGATTGGAAATCCATTCCGATTACTGGTAAGGGCGCTATTTTCGAGAACGGTTCACTCATTCATGATTTTTTAAAGAGTGAAAAGGGGATTGATGTGCCACTTTTTGACGACACGCAGGGAAAGCTCGACTGGTTGGTGGTGGGCAAGTATCCGAACGAACCGATTCCAATTCCGAAATCGGCCTTTGTTCAGCCCGATGGAAAAACGTCTGGAGTAAAAGTCAGTTTCTATGCCGGGCAGGATTTCGCCAAGAAGTTCAGCGAAAGGATTGACCCGACTGTTGATCTGAAAGTAGCATCGATGGCGACGCCAGACTCGAACGTTCCGCTGATTGATAACTATTCAGTGCGTTGGGAGGGGACGCTGCTTCCGCCCACTTCGGGTGATTACAATTTTGCGCTGGGCTACGAGGACAAAGCGCGATTATGGATCAACGGCAAACAAGTGCTCGACGAGTCAAAGGCTGGCGGACTGAAATCCCTGAGCCGACAATTCAAGGTGACTCTGGAAGCTGGCAAGCCGGTTTCGTTTCAAATCGAACTTTTGCAAAAACGCAACGGCGCCCGGATGCAGATGCTATGGCAGACACCGATTTCTGAAAAAATTTCGGCAGCTCAGGTGCTCGAACGCGCCTCTCGTGATGGCACTACTGTGCTTATCGTTGACCGCGCAGGAAAGTGGCTTGACCCCGTCGCAGTCGCTTCTGGCGTGCCATCTGGTAAAACCTTCGATATTGGCATTGCCTGGTCGGGTGGACAGTATTTTGTCAAGTCGCATCCGCTCTTTGAAGGTCTGCCTGTTAATCAAGGGTTAAACTGGCCCTATCAAAGTGTTGTTGGTGGCGAACGCATGGGCTTTGAGATTCAAGGCGGCGAACTTGTTGCCGGAGCCTGGCACTCCTGGCCGATGCGGCTGGGCGCGGCGGTTTCGATTTTTCCGGTGGGACAAGGGCGGATCATCCTCTCCTCGCTCGACATCGTTTCACAGTTGGATAACCCCGATTCTTCAGCCGAGGTCGCGCGTCGACTCTTCTGCAACTTCCTGAACTTTGCGGCAGGGAAAAATGACGGACTGATGAAAGCCGCAGCCATTAAACAATTTTGAAACAGCCAACCAATCCTTTATATAAATACCATCCGATGAAAATCACAGGATTCCACATGCTTTTGCCGGCACTGGTGCTGGCAGCCGCCATCTCATCACCGGCTCAAGATGTCAACACCAGCCAGCCGTATGCCAATCCCGACGTTTCACCGTTGAAAATCAACGCCGATTACTTCGGCAAACAACGGGACGAATCCAATCCTTTCCCCGGATCGTTTGAAACCACCGAAACCGGCGGGCAACTCTTGAAGGTCTGGCCTGTGAACTAATGAATGTCAAACCAGCTTGGCAATAACGAAAATGATAAAACTTAAAATATTCGGGTTTGCCGCCCTGCTGTTGGCGGCGCTCTCGCCGCTAAATCGGTTGGGGGCCGAAACCATTGATCTTTCCGGATCGGGTTGGAAACTTTGGCAGGACAAAAATGCCGCATGGGAAAAAGACGAACTCTTTCTTCCCCCCGCCGATCTGACAAAGATTCCCGCCAATTCTCCGACCGGCGGCTGGGAGGTTTTGGCGCAAGGCGTGCCGGTTTCCGTTCCCGGAACCACCGAGGGTTTTCTGGGCAAGGGAACCGGGCCGGCTGAGGCGGTCAAAGGCGTCACCTGGTGGGTGCGGCAGATTGAAATCCCCGCTTCCGCCGAGGGCAAAACCATCCGCCTGCTCTTTGACTCGGCACGCCAGCGCGCCGAAGTGTATGTGAACCAAAAACTCGTCGGGTATGACATGGTTGGAAACACCCCTTTCGAGGCCAATCTCACCAGTCTCGTAAAGCCCGGGGAGAAAGTTCAGCTTGCCGTAAGGATCACCAATCCCGGAGGCAATTTCACCTGGCGGGATGCCGAAACGATCAGGTGGGGCAGCTACATCGTGCCGATGAGTCACGGCTTCGGCGGCATCACCGGCTCGGTTCACCTTGCCATCACCGATCCTGTCTATGTTGATGATCTTGCCGTCCAGAATACTCCAGTTCCAACCAACGTGAATATTCTTGCCACCGTCAAGAACACGACGGGCAAGACCCTGACCGGTGCCGCTGAAGTAGTGGTTTGTGAAAAGAAATCCGGCGTTGAGGTGTTCCGGAAAAACCTTGCGAAACTTGAATTCAAGCCCGGCGAGATGACGTTCTCCTGGCCGGTATCAGTAGCCGATGCGAAACTCTGGAATTTGGAGAATCCCAACCTCTATCAGGCATCCGTCACCCTCTTCAGCGCAGGCAAGACCGGTGACGCCGTCACGCGCTCGTTCGGGTTCCGCTGGTTTGCGCCGGAAGGAATCGGTTCTAACGCCGTGTTCCGACTCAATGGCCAGCGGGTGGTTTTGCGCACGGCGATCAGTTGGGGCTTCTGGCCGGCCAACGGGGTCTTCCCCTCGCCGGAACTCGCCGCCAAGGAAATTCAAACGGCGAAGGATTACGGCATGAATATGCTGAATTTTCACCGCTCCATCGGCAATCCTATCAGCCTGGAAAAAGCCGATGAAATGGGACTGTTCTATTTTGAGGAACCGGGCGGTTATATGTCCGGTGGCGACGATCCGTTTGCCCAGGCGCTTTGCCGCGAGAAGCTTCTCCGCATGGTGAAACGTGATCGGAGTCACCCGAGCCTGATCATTTACAACATGATGAACGAATATCGCGCAGGGGTTAAAGAATCCCATCGCCGCGATATGCGCGACGCTCATGCCATTGATCCCAGCCGCATTATTGTCTACACCTCGGCTTGGGTTGGCCGGTCTCGAGATCCCAATGTTGACCCAGCCAAGATGCATATGCGGCCGTTCGAGGAGACGATATACATGAACGGGTGGTCGGATTATCACCGCTCCGCCAACGGGAACGCTGTTTGGCTGCAGGGATTTTACCAGTCTCCCAATGCCCATTACGGGATCACCCAAAATAAGTCTGAAATCGTTTATTGGGGCGAGGAAGGGGCAATGTCCGCGCCACCCCGGCTGGGACTCATCGAACAATCGCTGGAAAAGGCCACGCAACTGGGTTGGGATGGCCAGGTTTACCGCGACTGGTTCAAGCGTTTTGATGATTACCTCACCGCCAACAATCTGCGCGGCGCTTTTCCAACGGTTGATGATCTCTGTCAGGCGATGGGCGTGATCAACAACGAACATCAGGGACGCAAGATTGAAGACACCCGCATCTGCGATCTCAATGACGGTTACGCCATCAACGGATGGGAGTCACAAGTCATCGAAAACCACTCGGGCGTTGTAGATGTTTTTCGCAATCCCAAGGCTGATCCCGCGATCATGGCTTATTACAATCAGCCCCTTTACGTCGCGGTGAAGCCGCGCCGGCAGATCACGTCGTTTCCAGGCTCCGTCACGGTGGATTTCTATCTGCTGAATGAAAAAGATATGCGCGGCGACTTCACCTTGCGCATTCGCGGAACCACTCCTGCAGGCGTCGAATCTTTCTCCACGAATATGCCCGTCACCGCGACGGGCGGCGAGGTCTATGGCCAGTTGCTCGCCGAGGCCGTCGAAATTCCGCTTACGATGGCAGGCATGAATCAAATCACCGCCACGCTCGTTGATGCGCAGGGCGGCGAAAAGGCCGCCGGCCACGACGCCGTATTCGCCGTGGATTGGAAATCAATCCCGATCACCGGAAAAGGCGCGGTCTTTGAAAACGGCCACCGCGTTCGTAACTTCCTGAAGAACGCCAAAGGCATTGAAGCCCCGCTTTTTGACAACACCCAAGGCAAACTGGATTGGCTGGTCGTGGCGAAACCCATCATCAACGAACCCAAGTTGATTCCGGCGGACGCCTTCCGGTCCGCCGACGGGAAAACCCCGGGGCTTAAAACCAGTTTTTTTGCAGGGCAGGATTTCTCCAAACCAGTCTTCGAGCGGACGGATTCTGCCGTCAACTTCAATATTCTGGAGGGAGAGATGCCTGATCCCCATGTCCCGCTCTTGGAAAACTTCACCGTTCGCTGGGAAGGCGCACTGACGCCGCCCCTTGACGGCGAATACACCTTCTATGTAAAAAACCGCGACCTCGCCCGGCTCTGGCTCGACGACCAGCAATTGTTCGACGAGTCCAAAACGCCAAAAGGCGCCGCAATTAAAAATGAATTCAAGGTGACACTGGCCGCTGGCAAGCCCGTCCGCATCCGTGTCGAACTGTTGCAAAAACGGGGTGGTGCCAAAATGCAATTGTTCTGGCTGACTCCGGAGCCTGAAACAGTCACTGCCGCCCAGATTCTCGAACGCGCCCGTCGCGACGGCACCACCGTGCTGATCCTCGACAGCGCCTCGCAATGGCTCAATCCCCTTGCCGTCGCCACCGGGGTGCCGCAAGGCCAGTCCTTTGGCGTTGGCACCGCTTGGCTGGGCGGCCAGTATTTCGTCAAGGCGCATCCGCTCTTTGCCGGCCTGCCGGTCAACCAAGGGATGAACTGGCCTTATCAAGGCGTGCTCGGCGGCGAACGTCGCGCCCTCGACCTTCGCGGCGGCGAACTGGTTGCCGGAGCCTGGCAATCCTGGCCGATGCAGTTGGGTTCCGCAGTTTCCATCATTCCTGCCGGACAGGGGAAAATAATCGTTTCCACGCTCGACCTCGTTACCCAATTGGAAAGTCAAAATTCCGCCGCCGAGGTCGCCCGTCGCCTGTTCTGCAACTTCCTGAATTTTGCGGCAGGGAAAAAATGACCAACAACTTATTTTATAATAGAATGAAAAAACCATGAACATCCCCTCTACTTCAACCGTAAAAACGTCTGTTAACTCGTCCGGCGGACGCATGAATGGCCGCATCTTTTTCTGGGCCATCACCTCGGCGCTCGCCGGATTTTTATTTGGCTTTGACACCGTCGTCATCTCCGGTGCGGAGCAGACCATCCAAAAACTCTGGGGCTTGAGCGCCGGCATGCACGGACTCGCGATGGGTTCGGCGCTTTACGGCACGGTGCTCGGCGCGCTGCTCGGCGGCTGGCCGACGGATAAATTTGGCCGCAAAAGAACGCTGCTCTTCATCGGCGTGCTTTACATCGTTTCGGCGGTCGGCTGCGCGTTTGCCAACGGCGTGGGAGTTTTTATCGTCGCGCGCATCCTTGGCGGCATCGGCATCGGCATCTCGACCGTCGCCGCGCCGCTTTACATTTCCGAAATTGCGCCGCCGGCGCATCGCGGGCGGCTCGCGGGGATGTTTCAGTTTAACATCGTCTTCGGCATCATCGTCGCGTTTGCGTCCAACGCCATCATCGCGCGCCTCGGCATCGCGGACGGCTGGCGCTGGATGCTGGGCATCGCGGCGATTCCGTCCGTGATTTATGCCGTGATGTGCTTTGGCCTGCCGGAAAGTCCGCGTTGGCTCATCACGCGCAAAGGCGACCGCGCGGCGGGACTCGCCGTGCTGAAACTCATCGAGCCGGAAAAACCGCAGGCCGAACTGGAGGCGCACGCGGATGAAATCCAGGCAGCGTCGAGTTCCGAAAGCAAAGTCGCCGCAAATTTCTGGGCGTGGCGTTTACGCGTGCCGATCCTGCTGGCGTTTCTCATCGCGTTTTTCAACCAGCTTTCCGGCATCAACGCCGTGCTGTATTTCGCGCCGCGCATTTTCGAGATGACCGGCCTCGGCGAAAAAGCCGCGCTGCTGCAATCCGTCGGCATCGGCATCACGAACTTGATTTTTACCTTCGTTGGACTGTGGCTGATTGACAAATTGGGCCGGCGCACACTGCTGTTCATCGGTTCGTTTGGCTACATCGCTTCGCTGGGGCTGACCTCATGGGCGTTTTTCACGCAGCATTACAGCATCGTGCCGGCGTGCATTTTCGCATTCATCGGCGCGCACGCCATCGGCCAGGGCGCGGTGATCTGGGTGTATATCTCGGAAATTTTTCCGAACCGCCACCGCGCCGAGGGGCAGGCGCTGGGCTGCGGCACGCACTGGATTTTTGCGGCGCTGCTGACGACGTTTTTCCCGCGCATGGTCACGGCGTTCGCGCCGGGCTATGTGTTTGCGTTTTTCGCCGGCATGATGGTGCTGCAACTCGTCTGGGTGAAAACGATGGTGATCGAAACCAAGGGCGTGCCGCTCGAAGACATGCAGCACAAGCTGGGCATCGAACCGGAACCGGCGGGCGAAGGGAAATAAAATGGCCAATCCGATGACGATTTATCGGGACGTGCAATCGCTCGCTCCGGTGATTGAAAAATTCAAGTCGAAAGCCACCGTCAACGCGTCAGGCCGGCCTTCCGGTCTGTGCGGGTTCGACGGTTTCATAGATACCTTCGTGCGGCTGCAAACGCCGGCCTCAATGGCGGAGTTCGGCCCCAAGGTGGCGGCGGCCGCCGGCATTGCCGCGTCGTATCCGGTGCGGCATCTCGGCGACAAGTTTGGCGGGAACGGCCCGCTGTTTGCCGCCGCGCTGAACGATATTCACGCTGGCAAGATTGATGTCACCTACATCGGTGCGATGGGTCGCGGCGAAGTGTTGCCAATCTATCGGGAAGCGCTCGGCGGAAAAACTAAGCATCTTTACACCTTGGCCAAACCAGCGCACACAACTTGTCTGGAATTCACCGATGGCAAAGTCATGCTGTGCGACATGGCCGCCTGCACGGACGTGACCTGGGAGCGCGTTTTGGAATGTGTCGGCCAGTCGGTATTGGACGTGGAACTGAAAGCCACCTCGTTTGTCAGCGCCGTCAACTGGGGCAAGCTGCCGCACGCTGGTCTGATTTGGAGCAATCTAGCCGTGCGCCTGGCGGAACTCGGCCGGCACGCCAAGGAAGTTTTTTTCTTCATGGATTTGGCCGAGTTTGAAACCCGGCCGCTGGCGGATCGTCAGGATTTGCTGGCTCGTTTGCCAGCGATCACGCGCCAATGCCACACGCTGTTGTCGTTCAACTTGAAGGAAGCCTGGCAGATGGCGGAAGTTTTTGGTGGGAAATTTCACGGTCGGAAAGACGCCGACTCGGTTGCGGAACTGGCGGCATTTCTACGCCGGAACATTGATGTGGATCGTGTCATCGTTCATCCCAACGACGGCGCGGCGTGTGCCAGCGCCAACGGAACGGTCTATGTGCCGGGACCGTTTTGCTGCGAACCGTTGATCTCGACGGGCGCGGGCGACAATTTCGGCGCCGGTTGTCTTGCCGCCGCCATGAAGGGACTGGACGACGCCGGGATCATTCTAGCCGGGAATAGCGCCAGCGGCCATTTTGTTCGCTCCGGCCGATCAGCCTCTTTTGCCGACATGGCAAAACTGCTGGATGCCTGGTGTGCTGGAACATTGGGCGAACGCCTTTAATAATTGTGAAAATATTGACCGCTTGGTTCCTGTTTCTCACTGCTTCGTCTTTGCTTCATGCCGCTGATGACATAGTGTTTGCCGATTTTGAAGAGGCGGACTTCGCCATCGAAGGTGACACGGCCATTCAAGGTCTGAAGATATTTCCAATGAGCAAAATTTGGAACAAGTGAACAAAACCGGAAACCTAAAACGTAAATGAAGATGTCATCCCGTCTCACACGCACTGATGCCATTCCTCAAATCCGCAAATACATGTGAAGTAACACCAACATAATTCAATGAAAATCAATACACCTGTCCTGCTCGTCTTCTTGCTGACAATTTCCGCCCGTGCGACGGAATCAGCGCAAATTGTTTTGGCCGAAAAATGGCGGCTTGTTTCCTCGGCCAGCCTCGCCGAAGCCGGTGAAAAGATATCGTCACCAGATTTTGCGCTGGATGGAAAATGGATGGACGCCATCGTGCCGGGAACGGTCTTGGGTTCCTACGTCAAGGCGGGTGTTTATCCCGACCCGTTTGTCGGAATCAACAATAAGGCGTATTTCGACAAAGGCGGCACCGTCGCGCGTGGGCAGATTCCCGATGCCAGCATTCCTGGCAGCGTTTTTACCGTGCCGTTTTGGTATCGCACCACGTTCGCGGCGCCGCCGGACTTTGCCGGCAAAACGGTTTGGCTGAAATTTTCCGGCATCAACTGGCGAGCCACGCTTTTTCTCAATGGCAAAAATCTGGGAAGCATTACCGGCGTGTCGCAACGCGGATATTTCAACGTAACCGATTTCATCCGACCCGGCAGCAACGCCCTGGCCGTGCGGATTGATCCCTTGCCCTCGCCGGGAACACCCAAAAACTATGGTTGCGGCGGCGACGGAATTAACTTCCCGTCCATCGGCCTGACCTCGGCAACGATTTACCAAACCATCGGCTGGGACTTCACTTTTGTGGACGGCGCAAGAGATCGTAACATCGGAATAATCCGGGATGTGAGTATTTATGCCGCTGGGGCCGTGGATATCCGTGATTCCTACATGAGCACCGCTGGCGTGCCGACGAAAGACCGGGCGAATCTCAATTTCAAAACCATCCTCGTCAACAGCACGGCCAACTCGCAAGTTGGCAAACTGACGGTGAAATTTGACGGTCAGGAAATTTCACAGAGCGTCACGCTGGCTCCGAACGAAACCCGCGAGGTGGCGCTGGGCTGGGAAAAATTCCCGCAGCTTACTTTGAAAAATCCAAAACTCTGGTGGCCGGCGGGCCGGGGCGAACCGGCGCTTTATCCGATGCAGGTGAGTTTCACGGATGCGGCGGGACAAAAGACGGAAGTTGAACGCAACTTCGGCGTCCGCTCCATCGAAAACAAACTGGAGCTCGGCCAGTCCGTTTATTGGGTCAACGGCAAGAAGATGTTTCTCGCCGGCGGCAACTGGGTGCAGGACATCATGCAGCGGCAGACGCCGGCGCGCGAGGAGGCGCAGATTCGCATGATCCGCGATGCGGGTTTCACTTGGCTGCGGCTTTGGAGCGGCAGCGGGCCGGTGGACGACGCGTTTTTTGATCTGTGCGACCAATACGGCATCATGGTCTGGGTGGAGTCCGGCCTTTGCTCGCAGGTGAGAATGTTAAGAAACGATCCTGTCTGGTGCCAGACCACGCTCGATAACTGGGCGGATTATGTCCTACGGGTGCGTTCGCATCCGTGCGTTTTTAATTACGTCGGCTGCAACGAAGGCGGCGACATTCCGCACATGGATGAAGTGGCGAAAAAATACGACGGCACGCGCGGCTATAGCGCTTCGTCACAGGATTTGGGTCAGCGCGGATCGCCGTATTGCTGGGAAAACATTGACGGCTATTACGACTACACCAGCACTCATTCTCATGGCACCGGCAAGCTTGGTCTCTTCGGCGGCTTCTGCAACGAATCCGGCGCGCCCTGTCTGCCGGTGGCCGAGGTGATCCGCGAGCAAATGCCCAAGGACAAACTCGATACGCTCGACAAGGAAATGTTGGATTACCACGACG
>Ga0075029_100001325_pt1 | contig 14209 bp, 14 predicted proteins | sample LitLauG_LLR_2013_FD_71391 | JGI IMG/M metagenome (GOLD analysis project Ga0075029, IMG submission 71391) | Freshwater sediment microbial communities from North America - Little Laurel Run_MetaG_LLR_2013 | ecosystem: Environmental > Aquatic > Freshwater > Creek > Sediment | place: USA...
TCGACAGCCGTCTCGTGATCGGTTTCGACCGTGCCGGCGCGAACCGCGCGAAACGACTCGACCCCCGAGAATGATCCCTCCACGAGGCCGTAGCCGCAACGGGTCAGACCGGGGTCGATGCCGAGTACGAACATATGTTCGATACTACCGCCGCGGGTTGCGCCAATCGAGGAATTAGCCCTCGTAGGCCGCCATCACTTCGTCGGAAATGTCGAAATTGGAGAACACGTTCTGGACGTCGTCGTGGTCGTCGATGGCGTCCATCAGTCGAAGGACCTTCTTCGCCTCGCCCTCGGACTCGATGGGAATCGAGTTCTGGGGTACCAGCGTGAGCTCCGCACTCAGCACCTTGGCCCCGGAGGCCTCGAGCGCGTCGCGCACCGCGCCCAGATCGTGTGGCTCGGTCGTCACGCTGTAGTTCTCACCGTTCGCTTCGAAGTTCTCGCCGCCCGCCTCCATGACCCATTCGAGCAACTGGTCCTCGTCGAGGGGGCCGCTCACTTCGATCACGCCCTTGCGGTCGAACTGCCACGACACGGCACCGGGTTCGGCGATGGTGCCGCCGTTGCGCGAGAAGAGGTGCTTGATCTCAGCGCTGGTGCGGTTGCGGTTGTCGGTCAAGGTCTCGACGATCACCGCGACCCCGTCGGGCCCGTAGCCCTCGTAACTGATGGCTTCGTAGCGCACGCCCTCGAGCTCGCCGGTGCCGCGCTTGATGGCGCGCTCGATCGTGTCGAGCGGTACCGAGGCCTCGCGGGCCTTTTGGAACATCGTGCGAAGCGCCGCGTTGGTGTTGGGGTCGCCTCCGCCCTCGCGGGCGGCGACTTCGACCTGGCGAATGAGCTTGGCGAATACTTTGGCGCGGGCGCTGTCCTTGGCACCCTTGCGGTGCTTGGTCGTCGCCCACTTCGAATGGCCGGACATGGTTCCTCCTGCCCCTCGGGGCTTTGCAATCGTACCGAATTACGCGAGCGACTCCACGAAGAGCCGATGCACGCGCTGATCGTTCGTCAGTTCCGGGTGAAACGAGCAGCCCCAGACCGGGCCGAGCCGCACCAGCACCGGGTGCTCGCCGTCACCGTGATCGTGCATGGCCAGCACCGTCACCTCGTCGGACCAGGTCTCGATCTTGGGAGCCCGGATGAAGACGCCGGGGACCGCGCCCACGCCGGTGACCTCAACGGTGGTCTCGAAACTGGCGATTTGGCGGCCGTAGCCGTTTCGCCTCACCGACACGGGCAACGCGGCAAAGCACCACTGATCGCTTCGTCCGTCGAGGATCTCGCTGCTCAAGAGGATCAGTCCGGCGCAGGTGCCAAAGACCGCCAGACCGTCGCGCAACAAGTCGCCCAACACCGGCCGGATCCCCGACGTGGTGAGCAGGTGCGCGATGGTCGTCGACTCGCCGCCGGGGACCACGAGGCCGTCCAGGGCGTCGAGGTCGTGGGGACGACGAACCGCGACCACGTCGGCACCCAGCGATTCGAGCATCGCGACGTGCTCGCGTACGTCGCCCTGCAGGGCGAGCACGCCGACGCGCGCCACTACCAGCCGCGTTCGGCGAGTCGCTGCTCGAGGGACGCGGTCTCGATTCCCTTCATCGCGGCGCCCAGCCCCGTCGAGACCTTCGTCACGACGTCCGCGTCGAGGTAGTGGGTGGTCGCCTCGACGATGGCGCTCGCCATGCGCACCGGGTCGTCGCTCTTGAAGATGCCCGAGCCCACGAACACCGCTTCCGCACCGAGCTGCAGGACCAGTGACGCGTCGGCGGGCGTCGAGATTCCCCCGGCGCAAAAAAGCGGCACCGGCAGATGGCCGGTCGCAGCGACCTCTTGGACAATGGCGAGCGGTGCACCAAGGTCCTTGGCCAGGGCGTAGAGCTCGGACGCGTCCGCACTGGCGAGACGGCGAATCTGCGCGTTGATGGTACGAAGGTGTCGCACCGCCTCCACGACGTTGCCGGTGCCCGCCTCGCCCTTGGAGCGAATCAGACACGCCCCTTCGCCGATGCGACGCAGCGCCTCACCGAGATTGGTGGCCCCGCAGACGAACGGAACGGTGAACGCCCACTTGTCGATGTGGTTCTCCTCGTCAGCCGGCGTGAGGACCTCAGATTCGTCGATGTAGTCCACGTCGAGGGACTGGAGGATCTGCGCCTCCGCGAAGTGGCCGATGCGAGCCTTGGCCATGACCGGGATCGTGACGATCGCCTGGATCTCCTGGATCATCTGGGGGTCGCTCATCCGAGCGACGCCGCCGTCGCGGCGAATGTCCGACGGAACCCGCTCGAGGGCCATGACCGCGACCGCGCCAGCGTCCTCGGCGATCTTGGCCTGTTCGGGGTTTACGACGTCCATGATGACGCCGCCGCGCAGCATGTCCGCGAGCCCGCGCTTGACCAGCGCAGAACCGATTGTCGAAGGATCTGGCGTTGAACTCATGCCCTCAGCCTAATGTCCGACGGACTACCACTCCTCGAGCGCCAGGGCGCGAAGCTCCACGTCATCGAGGTCGGCGATCCCGGCGCCGCGACGGTCGGCCCAGACGTCGAACCAGATCCAGCGCCACTGGGCGAAGGTGGGCGTCACGAAGAACGAGGCGCTGGGCGTGGCGTGGTGCTCGCAGCGCCGAAGCGCTCCCGCGATGCCCAGGGGATAGCGAATCGCGGCGGCGGCCACCTCGTCTGCTCGGTACGCCATGCCCTCGCCGGCCAGCTGCTTGCGTTGTTCGTCGCTGATGTTCGCGACCGCCGACACGCTCTGGCGGTCCACGAGGTCGAGGCGCTGTCGGGCCAGGCAGTGCGCGACGACGCCTTCGAGTTCGATGAGTTCGAAGTCGCTCATCAGCGCGCTGGTCACGAACAACGAGAAACCTGAGGGACTCGGCACGAGCGCGGCGTTGTAGCCAGGGTCATCGATGATGTAGGTGCTGACGCTGTCGACGCCGAAGGTCGCCGCCAGTCGGTCGAGCACGGTCATGAGACGAAGCCGGTCCTTGTCGGTGCCACCGACCTTGAAGCGCTCGAGGATGAGGGAGCTGAGCGTCTCGCCCTTCTTTTCGTAGCGCCCGAGTGAACGACGCAGGTCCCAGCCGTAGAGCGCGGCCACGGCGACGCCCACGAGAGGCAGCCACGGCGAGACGACGACGCCACCAATCAGCGCCAGGACGACGACGCCCACAACGATCGTCTGGGGCAATCTTCGCCGCAGCGCGAAGACGCGCACCGCGCGACGGTTCTCGTGCTTCTCCGCACTCGACGGGGTGTACGGGTTCTGCCACGTCGGATCGAGGACGGGCGCAACGAAGCGAGGGCCGCGGTCCCTCGAGGGTCCGGGGCGCCGAGAGCGCGAACGTTGCTTAGTTGCCACCGTCCAAGGCTACCTGCCCGCGTTGAAGCGGTCGATGGCTTCGCGGTAGCGGACCTCGTACTCGTCCATCAGCGACGCCATCGACCAGCGCCGCGCGTACTCCCTCGCCATCCTCGCTCGCTCGGGCGTCGAGCGTTCCAGCGCCCTCTCGACCGCCCGCTCCAGTTCGAGCTCGTCGCCGGGCGCGAACAACTCGGCGTGTCCTCCGGCGGCGTCGCGGTACCCGGGGATGTCGCTCGCGACGACCGCGGCGTCACTGGCCATGGCCTCGAGTAACACCAAACCGAAGCTCTCGCCGCGCAGCGCCGGCGCCAACACCACGTTCGCGCGACGAAGCCAACGGCGCTTCGCGTCGTCATCGAGCGCCCCCACGAATTCGACCGACGTGTTCGCGTCGGCGAGGCGCTCGAGCGCCGGGCGCTCGGGTCCCTCGCCCAAGACGACCAGTCGCCACGTCGGAGCGGCGGTGCGCGCATTGTGAGCGAGCACTGCTCGGATCGCGTGCGCCACACCCTTTCGGCGTTCGAGGCGGCCCACGCACACGAGCAGGCTCATCGAGCCTCCCTCGCGAGGCTCGTCCACGTCGTTGCTCTCGAAGCCGTTGAACAAGACGTCGGGCACGAGCTGACAGGCCCGCTGCACCGTCTCGGCCGCGCTCGCGCTGACGGCCACCGCCACGTCGACGTCGCGTGCCAGGTGGCGCAGCAGCGCGCGGGTGTAGCGCAACGCCGGACCGTCGCCGCTTCGATGAAAGGTGGCGAGCGCCGCAGCGGAGTGCGTGCGCAGCACACCCCAGCCGATCAGGGGCGCGAAGGGCTCGTGGAAGTGCACGACGTCGGGCTTGAACTGTCGTACGCAGAACCATGCCCGGCGCGTCGCCAGGGGCGACAAGGTGAGCGGCGCCCTCGATCCGTTGGCCGGCAACGACACCAGATGACCGAAGGTGCGCACGCTCGCGGGCGTGTCGTGGCGCGAGCGGTCATCGACATCGGGTGCCACGACGAGCACCTCGTGACCGCGAGCGACGAGTTCGCGGCTCATCGCGAGCGTCTGGGTCTGGACGCCGCCGAACACGCTGAGGGCGTAGGGCGACACGAGCGCGACGCGCACCTATGCCCCTTCGAAGCGCGGCTGCAGGACGTGCCACTGCTCCGGCGCTCGCCGGATGAGACCCTCGAGCTCCGCGGCGACCAACTGCGTGACGCGCGTGACGTCGTCGCGAAGGCGCCCGTTTCGTTCGGCGCGAATCGGCGGCGTGATGACCGCGAAGTGGTCACGGCCCGGGCCGCTGTAGCACGCCGCCGCCACCAGCGTCGCGCCGGTTCGCAGCGCCAACGTCGCCGGACCGGCCGGGATCCGCACCCGCTCGCCGAAGAAGTCCACTTCGACGCCGTTGCCTTGGATGTCGCGGTCGCACAGCAACCCCACGACCCCGCCGTCTCGCAACGTCTGCAGGAGAATCGTGCCGGCGTGCTCGTTGAGCGGCTCGATGCGGATCCCGATCGACTCACGCTTCTGTTTGAACCAGTTGAACAGTTCCGGTGGGTCCAACTCCTCGGCGACCGCGGTCATGCCGAGGCCGAGCGAGTTCAGGTACGAACCGCCCCACTCCCAACTACCGATGTGGGGCAGCGCGATCACCGTGCCGGTCCCCTTCGCCTTGGCGTCGTAGAGGTGCTCGAGGCCCTCGCCGATACGAAAACGCGAGAAGACCTCCTCGGGCGCCAGTCCCGGCAACTTGGCTCCCTCGGCCCAGTACTGGCCATAACTCGCGAAGCCCCTCGCCACGAACCGGTCCAACAAGTCGTCATCGAGCACGCCACCCGCTGGTCCGAGGGCGTGAGCGATGTTGCGGCGAAGGTGTCCCTTCGCGACGCGACTGCGTCGGGCGAACAATTGGGCGATGCGACTCGCGGCGGCGACGTCGATGCGCTCGGGGAGCCACTCGAGCAGCGTGCCGACGCTCTTGAAGAGCGCGACGCGCGCACGACCGGCCACGACTAGCGCCCGGAGGTGCGGCTGGCCCCTCGGCGGATGCGACTCGCGTGGTGGTGGATGCGACCGGGCTGGATCGCCGGCGGCTCGGGGCTGGCCGCGATCTGCCACACCCGCCAGAATCGTCCGACGGCGGTCATGGCGGTCAGGGCCAGCATGACCCACAAGATGGGGATGAAGATGGGCTTGGCCAAGAGACCCACCCCCAGCAGGATCATCCGCTCGGCTCGCTCCATCAGGCCGCCCTTGGCACTGAGCCCCAGGCTCTCGGCCTTGGAGCGCTGGTACGAGATGAGAAAGGTCGTCGTGAGGATCGCGAAGGGTAACAACACGAGCTGGCCGTGGTGGTGGGCGGTGAGGTAGTAGGCGACGCCGCCGAGCAGCACCGAGTCGGTCACCCGGTCCACCACCGAGTCGAAGAAGCTGCCGCGCTGACTCGCGCGCTTCGACGCCTTGGCGACCGGTCCGTCGAAGAGGTCGTGGAAACCGGTGAGCGTCAACAGCGCCGCGGCGATCCAGTGATGGCCGGTGGCGATCGCCCACGCCGTCGCGCACGAAAAGACGAGGCCCGAACCGGTCAAGACGTCTGCGGAGAACCCGATGCGCACCAACCATCGCCCCGCCGGCAGGGTGACCGTCTCCACCGACTTCCTAAAGTTTCCGTCGAGCATCGATCCTCCGGATCTTCACGCAAAGTCTAACGAACGGGTTCCATCGCCCCGAGTTAGAGCTGAGCATGGACCTTTTGCCACGTGGACTGCAGTGATTCAGGCAAAACCCTGGTCTCGCCGATGGTCGTCATGAAGTTCGTGTCGCCGTTCCATCGCGGCAGCAGATGTCCGTGCAAGTGCCGTGGGATACCGGCGCCGGCGGCCTGACCGAGGTTCATCCCGACGTTCATGCCGTCGGGTTCGTACGCCTTCTCGAGTGCCGCAACCGTCGAACGCAACAGCCAGAAGAAGTCCTCGTACTCGCCGTCGCTGAGATCCTGAAGGTTCGCGACGTGTCGTCGAGGCAGGACCAACAGGTGGCCCGATCCGTAGGGAAAGGCGTTCAACACGACGTAGCAGAGCTCGGTTCGCACGAGCACCCCGGTGTCCTCGCCCACCGGCTGCTCGGCGAGGACGCAAAAGACGCACTCGGTGCCGTCACCGGCTGGTGACGCACTGACGCTGGCAACGTAGTCCTCGCGCCACGCTGCCGAGAAGCGCTCGAGCGCCACTAGGGCGCCTCGGGCGATCCGTGCGCGGCTATCTCCCCGAGGATCCGATCGATGAACGAACCGAGGGCGACGCCTCGCTGGGGGTCGTTGGAACCGCGTTCGTTGACCCCGAGCGTCTGGTGGGCGACGTCGTCGTCGCCCACCACGAGGATGTACGGGACCTTCTCCATCTTGGCCTTTCGGATTCGAGACCCGAGAGGCTCACTCGCCTCTTCGACGCCGACGCGCACCCCGTTCGCGCGCAGCGCCTCGGCGACCGTGGTCGCGTAGGCGTCGTGGTCATTGCGCACTCCGAGCACCCGCACCTGCTCGGGGGCGAGCCAGGTCGGCAGGTTGCCCGCGTAGTGCTCGAGCAGGACACCGAAGAACCGCTCGATCGACCCGAGCAGTGCACGGTGCAGCATGATCGGCCGGTGGCGTTGGTTGTCGGCGCCGACGTATTCGAGTTCGAAGCGCTCGGGATGATTGAAATCGCACTGGATGGTACTGAGTTGCCAAGTGCGCCCGATGGCGTCTTTGACGTCGATGTCGATCTTGGGACCGTAGAATGCCGCGTCGCCCTGCTTGATCTCGTAGGGCAGGCCGAACTTCTCCAGCGCCTGGCGCAAGGCCTCGGTCGACTTCTCCCAGATCTCGTCACTGCCGACGTACTTCTTCGGATCCTTCGTCGAGAGATTGGCCGTGAAGTCGTTGAACCCGAAGGCCCGCAGCACGCTCATCACGAACTCCAGGAGCGACGCGATCTCGTCGCCGAGCTGTTCTTCGGTGCAGTAGATGTGGCTGTCGTCTTGGGTGAAGCCTCGGATGCGCATCAGGCCGTGCAGCGTGCCCGCGCGCTCGTATCGATAAACGGTGCCCAGTTCGAAGAGTCGCAGTGGCAGCTCGCGATAACTGCGAGGTCGCGAATCGAAGATCAAGCAGTGCATCGGACAGTTCATCGGCTTGGGGTAGTAGGTGCCGTTGTCCATCTCCATCGACGGGTACATGCCGTCCTTGTAGAAGCCAAGGTGACCCGACGTCTCGAAGAGTCGTGCGTTAGAGAGGTGTGGCGTGAACACGAACTCGTAGCCGCCATGCAGGTGGCGCTCGCGGCTGTAGTCCTCCATCTCCTTGCGAACGATTCCCCCACGGGGATGCCACACCGCGAGTCCGCCGCCCAGTTCCTGGGGGAAGCTCACGAGGTCGAGCTCGACCGCCAGGCGCCGATGGTCGCGCTTCTCGGCCTCGACGAGTTGCACCAGGTGCGCTTCGAGCGCGGCCTCGCTCTCCCAGGCGGTCCCGTAGATGCGCTGGAGCTGCTGGTTCTTCTCGTCCCCGCGCCAGTACGCTCCCGCGACTCGCATCAGTTTGAAGTGGCCCAGTCGCGACGTCGTGGGAACGTGGGGACCTCGACACAGATCCACGAACGCGTCGCCATTCGAGTAGGCCGACACGACACTGGCGCTGCCCACCTCCGCGAGGTCCTCCTCGCTCGCCCCCTCGGCGACGGCCTTGATGATCTCGACCTTGTAGGGCTGATCCTTGAAGAGTTCGAGGCCTTCGTCGAAGGAGTGCTCCGAGCGGGTGAAGGGCTGATCCTCCGCGACGATGCGTCGCATCTCGGCTTCGATCCGATCGAGGTCGTCATCACTGAAGTGCGCACCCCCGGGGAGTTCGAAGTCGTAGTAGAAGCCGTTCTCGATAGCCGGTCCGATGGCGTAGTGGGCGCCGGGCCACAGTCGCGTCACCGCCTGGGCCAAGACGTGGGCGGTCGAATGGCGCAGCACCTCTCGCCCTGCGATGCTCGCGGGCGTGACGATCGACACGTGCGCGCCGTCGTGGAGCTCGACACCGAGGTCGGCGAGACGTCCGTCGACCTCGGCCGCGAGCGCGTCTTTGGCCAAACGTCGGCCGATCAGGGCCGCCAGGTCATGCGCCGTAGCGCCCTCGGGCAGCGTGCGGCTGCTGCCGTCAGGAAGTAGGACTTCGAGGTCGGACATCGTGGCCTTTCTCACTACAGCGTAATGCCGAGCAGCGCCGCGGCGGGGGCGACGTTGTAGCCCGCGAGCGCCGCGTCGTCAATCGCGCGCAGCGCCGCCGGGCAGTTCAGGTCGTCGTCGAGCGCCGAGCGCACGTCGTTGAGGACGTTGCTGGAGCGACCGGTGGTCATCGTCGAGCGCCAGGTCGCGAGACGTGACTGGGCGAGGTGCAAGAGGTCGTCACGCCACTCCCAATCGGCCCGGTAGTGCTGATCGAGCAACGCGAGGCGCACGGCGGTCGCCTCGGCGCGTCGGGCGAGCTCGTGAACGAACACCAGGTTGCCGAGCGACTTGGACATCTTGGTGCCGTCGAGTCCCACGAGACCGACGTGCAGCCAGTGGCGCGCGAACGGCGCGCCGGTGACCGACTCACTCTGGGCCGCCTCGCATTCATGGTGGGGGAAGGCGAGGTCGCGGCCCCCTCCGTGGACGTCGAGGGTCTCGCCGAGGTCGCGTAGCGCCAACGCCGAGCATTCGATGTGCCATCCGGGACGGCCAGCGCCCCAGCGCGACTCCCAGGCGGGCTCGTCCTCGAGCGAGGGCTGCCAGAGCACGAAGTCGAGGGGATCGCGCTTCCGCTCGTCGTCGGGTCGGCCGCCGTGCAGCGCGGCCAGTTCGAGCATGAACGCGCGACTCGCGTGGCTGACCTGACCGAACCTCGGGAACTTCGACACCTCGAAGTAGACGAAGCCGTCGACCTCGTACGCGAGGCCCTGGTCGAAGGTCTGGCCGATGAGCGTCAAGATCTCGGGTATCGCGCCGGTGGCGCGAGGCTCGGCGTACACCGGCAGCAGATTGATCAGCGCCATGTCGCGATCGAACTTCGCCATCTCTTGCGCAGCGAGATCGAGGTAATTGACGCCGAGTTCACGAGCCTTGCGCAAGATGTCGTCGTCCACGTCGGTGACGTTGCGTACGCACCTGGTCTCGTGTCCCGCGTCGCGTAGTCGACGCTGGAGCACGTCGAAGGTCAGATAGACGAACGCGTGACCCAGGTGCGCCGAGTCGTAGGGCGTGATGCCACAGCTGTACATGGTGACGACCGGACCGGCGTCGAGCGCGAACACGCCCTCGCGAGCGGTGTCGTAGAGATGCATGATCCTTACAACCCGGCCATTTTCACGTAGCTGTGCGCCTTGTGACGGATATTGATCGAGATGCACACCGCGGTGAACGCCTCAACGGCGCTCGCGAGTGACATCGAACCGGCGATGACGGCGCGCAGTCCCGCCATCTCGTCGATCAGCGCCGCCACTTGTGTGCGCGCGGCGGCGTCGTCGGAAAAGACGACGACGTCGGCCTCGAGACCACTGTCGAGGTCTTCCATCATCGAAGCCGGCAGATGGTGGAACGCGCCCACGACGACGCTGTCGTGCAGCGCGTGCGCGATCTGGCCCGCCATAGAACCGCGCGGCGGGTAGAGCGGGATCATCTCGCGGCCCTCGCGGGCCAGGGCGTTCACCATCGAGACGACGGTCTTGTTCGCGAGCTGCTCGCGCAGGCTGACGACGGTCGCCACCGCGGAGTCCCACGGTGTCGCGACGACGACGAGCTCACAGTTGCAGGCGTCCTCGTTCGTTCCGCCACGCAGTTCGCCGGTCCCGCGGGCGTCCAGCGCACCGGCGATCGCCTCGGCGCGTTCCTTGTCGCGCGAGCCGATCACTACGTCGTGTCCCGCGTTCGCGAGTCGAACCGCGACGCCTCGCCCGGCCGGTCCGGTGCCGCCCAAGATGCCTACTGTCGTCATCATCGTCCTCGGAGAAGTAGAAGTTGGGAAGTACGCTAACAAGATGGGACTGCTGGAAGATCACCGAATCCTCGTCACGGGCGTACTGACCGATGACTCGCTGGCTTTCGGCATCGCGCGTCGGGCCCTCGAGGAGGGGGCTACCGTCGCCCTCTCCGGCGCCGGACGAGGCGTTTCCTTGACGCGTCGCACCGCGCGCAAGCTCGGCGACGTCGGTGAAATCATCGAGCTCGACGTGACCGATCCCGCTCAGATCGAGGCCGCGGCTTTGGAGGTGCAGCAGCGTTTCGGGCGCCTCGACGGTCTCGTGCACGCCATTGGCTACGCGCCGGCGACCTGCCTGGGCTCGGGCATGTTCAACGCACCCTTCGACGACGTCGCGCTGGCGATGCAGATCTCGACGTTCTCGCTCGCCGCCCTGGTCGGGGCGTTTCGGCCGCTGCTGCAAAAGAGCGAGGCCCTCGGCGGAGCGTCGGTGATCGCGCTGGACTTCGACGGCTCGCGCGCCTATCCCATGTACGACTGGATGGGTGTGATGAAGGCCGGCCTCGAGTCGCTCGGGCGCTACATCGCACGCGAGGTCGGTCCCGACAAGATCCGGGTCAACATGCTCGCCGCAGGTCCGGTCCGGACGGTCGCCGCGAAGTCGATCCCGGGCTTCGCCCTCTTCGAGGACACCTGGGCCGAACGAGCGCCACTCGGATGGGACGTGTACGACTCGAGCGCGGTCGCCGACACCGCGGTCGCGATGCTGTCGCCGCTGATGCGCGCCACGTCGGCGTCGGTGATCCACGTCGACGGCGGCGCGCACTCAATGGGCTGACTCAACCCTCCTGCGTGGCGAACTGGGTCTCGTAAAGGTCGTGGTAGACGCCGTCGGCCTCGAGGAGTTGCGCGTGCGTGCCGCGCTGCACGATGACGCCGTTCTCCACCACGAGGATCTGGTCCGCATTGCGGATCGTGGAGAGCCGGTGCGCAATGACCAGCGACGTGCGCGTGGACATCGTCTCTTCGAGCGCACGCTGCACGGCGGCCTCACTCTCCGCATCGAGGTGCGCGGTGGCTTCGTCCAGCACGACGAGACGTGGCGCCTTCAGCAACAGCCTCGCAAGGGCCACTCGCTGCTTCTCGCCGCCTGAGAGTCGATAGCCGCGCTCGCCCACCACGGTGGCGAGACCGAGCGGCAGCGACTCGACGAGCTCCCAGATCTGCGCCGCGCGCAGCGCCGTCTCGATCTCCTCGGGCGTCGCGTCGGGCTTGGCGAAGACCAGATTCGCGCGCAACGAGTCGTGGAACAGGTGCGGGTCCTGGGTGACCACGCCCACCACGGCGTTGAGTGACGCCGTGGTGGCGTCGCGCACGTCGACGCCGTTGATGGTGATCGACCCGCGGTCCACGTCGTAGAGGCGCGACACCAACATGGACATCGTGGTCTTGCCGGCGCCACTGTGGCCGACCAGCGCGGTCATCGTGCCCGGCTCGATGACGAAGGAGACGTCGTGCAGGACGTCGGTGCGCGGCGTGTCGTCGAGGCGCGCCACCGCTTCGAGGGAGGCGAGCGAGACCTCCTCCGCGCCGGGGTACGAGAAGTCGACGTGGTCGAAACGCAACTCGGCCGGCCCGTCGGGGATGGCGACGGCGCCGGAGCGCTCTTTGATCATCGGTTCGAGGTCGAGTACCTCGAAGAGTCGCTCGAAGCTCACCATCGCCGACATGTAGTCGATGTTCAGGTTCGACAATTGCGTCAGAGGTCCGTACAGACGACCCAGGTACGCGGTGAGGGCGACGACGGTTCCCACGGCCAGCGTGCCTCGCACCGCCGCCACGCCGCCGAAGCCGTAGGCGAAGGCCGTCGCCAGCGACGCCGTCAACGAAAGGGCGATGAAGAAGAACCGTTGGTAGGTCGCCTGGTGCACGCCGATGTCACGGACCTGGCCGGCACGGCTCTCGAAGAAGTGCAGCTCGTCGGCGGGTCGACCGAAGAGCTTCACCAGCATGGCGCCTGAGACGTTGAAACGTTCGGTCATCACCATGTTCATCTCGGCGTTGAGTTCCATGCCACGTTGGAACAACGTGCCGAGCTTGCGACCGACGCGGCGCGCGGGCACCAAGAAGACCGGCAGCAAGATCAGCGCGACCAGCGTGATCTGCCAACTCAGGTAGAACATCGTGCCCAGCACGATCGCCACCAGTATGACGTTTCCCACCACGTTGGAGAAGAGGTCGGTGAAGGCCTGCTGGGCGCCGATGACGTCATTGTTGAGTCGGCTGATGAGCGCGCCGGTCTGGGTCCGCGAGAAGAAGGCGATGGGCATCTCTTGGATGTGCGCGAAGACCCGGGCACGAAGGTCGTAGATGAGACCCTCCCCGATGACGGCCGAAATCCGGCGCTCGAAGAGCGACAGCACCGCGTCGACGATCGCCAAACCCGCTGTCAAGCCCGCCAGTTCGATGATGAGGCCTTCGCGCTTTTGGCGGATGCCGATGTCGATGATCGCACGCAGGACCAGCGGCGCCACCGAACTGACGATGGCGTCGAGGATCACGGCGGCGAGGAAGATGATGAGGATTGCCTTGTAGGGCTTCGCGAACTGCAGGATCCTCGGCAGGGTGCCACGCTTGATCCGATGCTCGAGGATGTTGCGGTCCTGGCGCATGGATCGCATGCCCATGCGACCGCCGGTCATCGCGGCTCCCCCTCCGTGCATGCTCATCAAGACTCCTTCGCCCAGAGCAGTGTAGGAAGCACCCGAGCCGCGACGTACAGGCGAACGGTCAGTCGGCGTCGAGGGCGTCGCGAACCTCGTCGGTGGCCCGTTGGTAACGCACGCGAGACTCGGTGCGCTGATCGTCGCTCGAGACGCCGTCGCTTCCTTGATGACACCACGTGGCGATGTGCACTCGACCTTCGCGACGCTCACCGAGGACCTCGTAGACCACACGACGCACCTTGGTGGCAAGGAGCCAGAGGTCGTCGACGCCGCGAATCGTCAGGTGCCAGTTGGGATTCGTTTCTGCCGACGGTTCACCCCAGCCGTCGCGACGAAGCGCCTCCTCGTCTCTCGCACTGAGGGCGAGCACATCACCCAAGTGCAGATTCGACACCACCTCGGCGATCACCGTGCCGTCGCGCTCGACCCAGAATTGCACGTAGCGCCCGTCACTGAATTCGGCGATGGCGACCAGGCATCGAGGGTCGACGACCATCGATCCCAGCAGTTCGGGAAGGTTCGAGACGAACGACTCGACGGTCGACTCGCTTCGATCGGTGGAGCGGGACTGTCGGGCAACGTGCACGCCACGACGATAGGGAGCGCGTGTGACGTCAGTCGGCGATCGCGGCAGTGATGATCAGGACGCCGAGGACCATCATCACGCACGCACCAATCGTTCGCAGGACCACCAAGCGCTGGGGCGAACCCGACAGCCACTCGCGAGCGGTGCCGGCGATGAGCCCCCACGTACCGTCGCTCATGAAGGCCATCACCGAGAAGATCGCTCCGAACACCAGTAGCTGGACCGTGACGTTGCCCTTGGAGCGGTCGACGAAGTGTGGAAAGACCGCGGCGAAGAACACGAGGGACTTCGGATTCAAGACGCCGACGGTGAATCCCTGGCGCACGATGCGAAGGTTCGAGGGTCGCTCGCCTTCTCGCTTGGTCATGGCGTGGGCGTGGGCGTGGCGATGGCGCATCGCGTCGACACCCAAGAACACCAGGTAACAACCTCCGGCCAGTTGGAGAACAACGGAGAAGACCTTCGAGTGCGACAAGAGAGGCCCGAGTCCGATCGCGACGATGATCGAGAGCACCAGGGTGCCGATGCTGTTGCCCAAGACCGTCAAGACGGCGACCGCCCT
>Ga0075029_100001329_pt1 | contig 14204 bp, 10 predicted proteins | sample LitLauG_LLR_2013_FD_71391 | JGI IMG/M metagenome (GOLD analysis project Ga0075029, IMG submission 71391) | Freshwater sediment microbial communities from North America - Little Laurel Run_MetaG_LLR_2013 | ecosystem: Environmental > Aquatic > Freshwater > Creek > Sediment | place: USA...
ATCTGGTGCAGAGCTTTTTCGGCTGGCGTGAAGCGTTCAACGCGCCGGCGGCGGCCGTGCAGAAGTTGGACACCCACGGCCTGCCGGCCCAGGCGTTCCTCGGCATCGCCGGCATGCCGGGGCTTACGGCTTACGTCGGGCTGCTCAAGATCGCCGCGCTCAAGGAAGGCGACGTCGTGTTCGTTTCAGGAGCGGCTGGAGCGGTTGGTCAGGTCGTTTGCCAGATCGCCAAGGTGAAGGGACACAAGGTCATCGGATCGGCGGGAGGCAAGGACAAGGTCGCCTACCTCAAGGAAATCGGGGTCGACCACGCCATCGACTACCATGCAGAATCCGATCTGACGGCGGCCGTGCTCGCCGGCGCGCCTGATGGCATCGACGTCTATTTCGAAAACGTGGGCGGAGCGCATCTTGAGGCCGCCCTCAACACAGCCCGCCCCATGGCGCGCATGGCGCTCTGCGGCATGATCTCACAATACAACGCCACCGATCTCGGCGCCGGCGTGCGCGGCCTGATCCAGGCGGTTGGGAAACAGATCCGCCTGGAGGGTTTCATCGTTTCCAGCCACGCCGACATGCAGGGGGCGTTCATCGCCGACATGGCCAAGTGGATCGGCGACGGCAAAATCACCTGGCGGGAGACGATCGAAGAGGGCATCGAAAATGCGCCCACCGCGTTTCTGAAACTCTTCAGCGGCGGCAACCTCGGGAAAATGCTCGTCAAACTGAGCTGACATCGGTCGGTCGACCGCTTTCGACCGAAAAGGACTTGATTGATCCGGCTGACCGGATCAGAGAGCGCCGCCTTGCCCAAAAGGAGCCAACGTGGCCCGCCTGTTCAACGCCTATGTCATTGTCGATTGGAGCGCCGCGTCGAAGCCGTCGACGGGAGCCGATTCCGTATGGATCGGCGTGCTCAAGCGCGACGTCCGGTTTCGCTTCACGTTCGAGCATCATAATCCGGCGACCCGCAAGGAAGCCGAGGCGCTGATCGGCGCAATCCTGGACGAGCGCGCCAAGCACCGCGACCGGACCTTGCTGGGGTTCGATTTCAATCTTGGTCTTCCACGGGGTCTGGCCGCGGGTCTTGGCCTGACCGCGACGCCGCCATGGCGCGCCGTCTGGAACCAGCTCGATCACATGGTGAAGGACAAGGCCGACAACACCAACAACCGTTTCGGCGTGGCTTCGGAGATCAACCGCCGCCTGACCGGGGGCCCGTTTCCATTCTGGGGCTGCCCGCCGCGGGACACGCTGACGACCCTGCAACCGAAGAAGGCCCGCCCTCACGAAGCTGGCGACGTGCCTGAGTTTCGCCACGCTGAACTGGCGGCCAAGGGCGCCAAATCGGTTTGGCAGATGTTCTACAACGGTTCGGTGGGTGGCCAGACCATCCTCGGCGTGCCCGTCGCCAGGCGGCTGAAGGACGCGCGCGGCGAGCGGCTGAAAATCTGGCCGTTCGAGACCGGCTGGCGGACACTCACTGAGGCCGACCTGGATGGCGTAGAGGCCGTCATGGCCGAGGTCTATCCGTCGCTTTTCAAGCCAGCCAAGGTCGCCGGCGAGGTCTGGGATCTGACCCAGGTGCGCGCCGCCGCCGAGCATCTCGCCAAACTGGACGAAGCGGGTAAGCTGGGGGCGTTGTTCGATGCGGCCAAGGATAGCCCGCCCGAGCTGGTGGCGACCGTCGAGACCGAGGAAGGCTGGATCCTGGGGGCCTAGGCCGCCGCCAGTCTCGACCCCAAACTGGCTTCGGCCCGCAGCTTCTCTGCCACGAGGAACGCCAATTCCAGAGCCTGCTCGCCGTTGAGTCGGGGATCGCAGTGCGTGTGATAGCGATCGGCGAGCTCGCCCTCGGTCAGAGCCCTCGCCCCGCCGACGCACTCGGTGACGTTCTGGCCGGTCATTTCAAGATGCACGCCGCCGGGGTGAACCCCCTCGGCTTCGGCGATTTCAATGAACCCGCGCACCTCGGCAAGAATGCGGTCGAACGGCCGGGTTTTATAGCCGTTGCTCGCCTTGCGGGTGTTGCCGTGCATCGGGTCGATGGCCCAGACCACCTGGCGGCCTTCCCGGCGGGTGGCCCTCATCAACGCCGGCAGGCGCGCCTCGATCTTGTCGGCGCCAAAGCGGCCGTAGAGCGTGAGCCGACCGGGCTCGTCGGCCGGATTGAGGGCGTCAATCAATGCCAGCAGTTCATCCGGTTCGACGGTTGGTCCGACCTTGAGTCCAATCGGATTCTTCACGCCCTTCATGTAATGGACGTGGGCGCCGTCGAGCTGACGGGTTCGTTCACCGATCCAAAGGAGATGCGCCGAGACTGCGTACCAGTCGCCGGTGGTGGAATCGACGCGGGTCATCGCCTCCTCGTAGCCGAGCAAAAGGGCTTCGTGACTGGTGAAGAACTCAACGCTGGACAGGTTCGGGTGGCTCTGGGGCGTGACGCCGATCGCCTCCATGAAGCGAAGGGACTCGGAGATCTTGTCGCTGAGCTCGCGGTAACGCGCGCCCAGCGGGCTGTCATCGACGAAGCCAAGGGTCCAGCGGTGAATGTTATGCAGGTCGGCATAGCCGCCGCCGGCAAAGGCGCGCAGCAGATTCAAGGTCGACGCCGATTGCGTATAGGCCTTGAGCAGGCGATCCGGATCGGGCGCGCGGGCCGCGGCTTCGAACTCCATGCCGTTGATGTTGTCGCCGCGGTAGGACGGCAAGGTCACGCCATCGATGGTCTCGATCGGCTCCGACCGTGGCTTGGCGAACTGCCCGGCCATCCGACCGACCTTCACCACCGGCTTGCCGCCGGCGAAGGTCAGCACCACCGCCATCTGCAGGATCAGGCGGAACATGTCCCGAATGTTATCGGCCGAGAACTCCTTGAAGCTCTCGGCGCAATCGCCTCCCTGCAACAGGAAGGCCTTGCCCGCCGCGACATCGCCCAGCAGGGATTTCAGTCGCCGCGCTTCGCCAGCGAACACCAGCGGCGGCATGCGCCGCAGCTCCGCTTCGGCCCGGGCCAAGGCCTCGGGGTCGGCGTAGTCGGTCGGAATGTGTTTGGCCGGGCGCGCTCTCCACGACGCCGGGCTCCAGGTCGCACTCATCGGGGTCTCTCTAACAAGGGGGCGGCTTGTACCCCGCCACGCCCGTCAAGGCAAAACTCAATCCCGCGACACTCGCTCATCCAAAGCCACCATAGGTCTGAGTATGTGGATCGCGCCCGCCCCGATGGATAAGGTAACCGAGGCGACCCCGTCGTCCGCCTGGGAGGAAGACATGCCAAGCGACGCCGTCGCCGCCAGCCTGTGGCGTCATGCCGACTTTATGAAACTCTGGGCGGCGCAATCCATATCCCAGTTGGGCGCGAGGATCACCCGCGAGGGCCTGCCTTTCGCCGTCGTGATGAGCCTGGGCGCCACGCCGGCTCAGGTCGGTCTGCTGGCTGCGTTGTCGCGAGGGCCGGCGATCGTGGTCGGATTGACGCTGGGCGGGTTCGTCGACCGGCGGCGACGGCGGCCGGTGATGGTCTGGTCCGACATTGGCCGGGCCGCTGTTCTCGCCTCGATCCCGCTGGCGGCCTGGGCCAGGGTGCTGACGATGACGCAGCTCTATGTCGTGGCCGCCACGGTCGGCGCGCTTAGCGTCCTCTTCGACATAGCTGACCGGGCCTTTCTGCCATCGCTCGTCGCCGATGTTCAGCTGGTCGACGCCAACGCCAAGCTCGCGACCACCGACGCGGTGGCGGAGATCGGCGGCCCCGCGCTCTATGGAGTTCTGTTCCAGATCTTCACCGCGCCTTTGGCGATCGCGTTCAATGCCGGGTCCTACGTCCTGTCGGCGCTCGCCCTTGGCGCAATCGGTCACCGTGAGCCGCCACCCACCCATGAGCACGGTGTTGCGCACAATGTAATCACTGATTTCCGAACCGGCTCGCGGACCATATCGGGCGATGCGGTCCTCACACCGCTGCTGATCCTGTCGGCGACGAGCGCCCTGTTCGGCGGCTTCTTTTCGGCGCTCTACATGCTCTTCGCCCTCCGGATCGCGGGTCTGAATGCGGGCATGCTGGGGTCTACGGTGGCGGTTGGCGGAGCCGCCGCGCTGGTCGGCGCAAGCCTGGCTCCGGCGATCATCCGCAGGTTCGGACTTGGCCGAACCATCGCGCTCACCGGCGCCGCGGCGGGTCTGGGCAACCTCTTCGTGCCCCTCGCCAGCGGCGCGCCGTGGATGGCGATGGGCTCGCTCATCATAGCCCAGATCCTCGGCGACAGTTTCGGCACCGTGACCATGATCGCGCAGGCCTCGCTGCGCCAACAGCTGACCGATCGGACGTTGATGGGTCGGGTTGGGGGGGTGTTCGCGACCCTGCCAGGGGTCACCGGCGTCGTCGGCGCGCTTGGCGGCGGGTGGCTCGGCGCCGTCCTGGGCGCCAGATGGGCGCTCTGGATCGCCTGCGCGGGTTTGCTCGCGACAGCCGTCTACGCCTTCTTCACACCCTTGATGGCGCGTTCCGCCAACGTCGAGCCGATGGAGGACTAGGCCGCAACATCGGATCGGCGGGTCCTGCTGGCGAGGAGCGGGAGCGTCACCGTCTGGCCGAACGCGGTCGTCCGATCCTAGTGGTTGTGCCGCGGCGTCACCGCGGCGACCTTTGTGTATTTCATCGCCGGCTCCATCACCGCGCCGGTCTCGAGCTGGCCGACGGTCTGGCGATAGAGTTCCTGCCAGGGCGTCTGCGAGGCCGGGATCGGCGGCGCGGGTTCGGATTTGCGCCGGGCGATTTCGGCGTCGTCGACCAGAGCGTCGCAGCGGCCGGCGTTGAGATCGATGCGGATTCGATCGCCCGTCCTCAGCCACGCCAGCCCGCCTCCGGCGGCGCTCTCGGGCGAAGCATTGAGGATCGAGGGACTGTCGGCGGTGCCGGATTGGCGGCCGTCGCCCAGAGTCGGAAGACTGGTGATTCCGCGCTTGAGCAGGGCGGCGGGCGGCTGCATGTTCACCACTTCGGCCGAACCGGGCCAGCCGATCGGGCCGGCGCCTCGGATGACGAGGATGCAGTGCTCGTCGATCTGCAGCGACGGATCGTCGATGCGGGCGTGGTAGTCGCTCGAACCGTCGAACACGATCGCTCGGCCCTCAAAAATACCTTCCTGGCCCGGCGCCGAGAGATACCGCGCCCGGAATTCCGGCGAGATCACGCTGGTTTTCATGATGGCGAAATCGAAGAGGTTACCCTTGAGCACCAGGAAGCCGGCGCGCTCCATCAGCGGCTGGGCATAGGGGCGGATCATCTCGCGATCCCCGCTTTCGCGGCCTGCGATATTTTCGGCCAGGGTGCGCCCGGTCACGGTCGCGACCGACCCGTCGATCCGGCCAGCCCCGATGAGTTCGCACAACACCGCCGGCACCCCGCCCGCGCGGTGGAAACGCTCGCCCAGATACTTGCCCGCGGGCTGCATGTTGACCAGCAGCGGAACATCGTAGGCCGCGCTCCAGTCCGCGTGGGTGAGCTCCACGCCGGCGTGCCGGGCCATCGCGGCGATGTGCGGCTGGGCGTTGGTCGAGCCGCCGATGGCGGCGACCGTGGCGATCGCATTCAGGAACGAGGCCCGGGTGAGGATCTTCGACGGCGTCTGATCCTCGTAGGCCATGGCCACGATCCGGCGCCCGGTCTCATAGGCCATCTGCGCCCGCTCGCGGTAGGGCGCGGGGATCGCCGAGCACCCCGGCAACGACATGCCCAGCGCTTCAGCCACCGCATTCATCGTCGAGGCGGTGCCCATGGTGTTGCAGTGACCCATCGACGGCGCCGAGGCGCAGGCGGCGTCGAGAAACTGGTCTTCATCGATCTCGCCGGCGGCGAGCTTGCGCCGGCTGCGCCAGATGACCGTGCCCGAACCCACCAGCTCGCCGTCGTGCCAGCCGTCCAGCATCGGTCCGCCCGAGAGCACGATCGCCGGAATATCCACGGTGGAGGCCGCCATCAGAGCGGCAGGCGTGGTCTTGTCGCAGCCGGTGGTCAGCACCACGGCGTCGATGGGATAGCCGTGCAGAATCTCGACCAGCGTCATGTAGAGTAGATTGCGGTCGATCGCCGCGGTCGGTCGCCGGCAGGTTTCGAACGTCGGGTGGGTGGGAAACTCGATCGGCACACCGCCAGCGTCGCGAACGCCGTCGCGGACGCGGCGCGCCAGTTCGAGGTGGATGCGGTTGCAGGGATTAAGGTCGCTGCCGCTCTGGGCGATGCCGATGATCGGCCGACCCGACCGCAACTCGCCGGGCGTGATGCCGTAGTTGAGCATCCGCTCCAGATAGATCGCCGCCATGTCGATGTGGTCAGGGGCGTCGAACCACTCGCGGGAACGAAAACGTCTGGCCGGTTCAGGAGATGTCATAGGCCGCCAGATGCTGCGGTTGGCCGGGGGTGTCCACCAAAAACGAGAACAGGCCCCCCGCCAGCGGTTGATCGGCGCGCTCCAGGCCGACAAGGCCGTTCCAGGCGGTGGTCGCGAAGGCGGTTCGCAGATCGGCGCCGCCAAAGGCGATCTTGGTGACGTTGGCGCAGGGAAACCGCACCGTGCGCAACAGGACGCCATCAGGCGAGTAGCAGCGCGCGCTCCATCCGCCCCAGAGCGTGGTCCAGAGATTGCCCGCGGCGTCGACCGTCGATCCATCCGGATGCCCGGCGCCGGCTTCAATCTCGACGAACAGGCGCTTGTTCGACAGCGTCCCGTCGTCGGCCAGATCGAAGACGTGGATCTGCCGGTCCGCGGTGTCGGTATGGTAGAGACGGCGGCCGTCGGGGCTCGCGGCCGGTCCGTTGGTGATCACATAGTCCTCATCGACCGAGCAGATCCCCCGCGCGTCCGCGCGGTAGAGGCGGCCTGTCGGCGCGCTTTCGCCATCATCCATGGAGCCGAACCACAACCGCCCGGCGGCGTCGACAGCGCCATCGTTGAGGCGGTTGCCCGCAAGGTCGGCTTCGACCGGAGTCGCGGCGCCGAAGGCGCCGGCGGCGGGATCGAAGCGGCGCAGCCCGTCCTTGCACCCAAGGATGAAGTGGCCGCCGGCGATCGGGGCCAGGAAGCTTGGCGATGTCGGCGCATCCCACCGCGTCTGGCCGGCGGTGGCCGGATCAAAGCGATGAATTCGGTTCTGCTTGATATCGACAAACCACAGCGCCTGATCGTCGTCGGACCAGACCGGGCCTTCCCCGAGCTCCGCGCCCAGCGGCCAGATGCATTCGGGTTCAAAGAGCTCTTTCATCGCCGCGGATGTCCCATGATGCGCTCCCGACCCGTCGGCTATTATGACCGGGAGGCGTCGTCGTCCGCAACCAAATGTCGTCGGCCCGGATTGACTCTCGCGGCCCGCCAAGCCGATCCAGGCGGCGGCATCCGCGGACGGCGGCGCGCGGCAGGAAAGAGGACCGGTGGACAGACCCACACCCAAAAATGCAATCGTCATCCTGCTCGACAGCCTCAATCGGCACATGCTCGGCGCCTATGGCGGCGCCGAGTTCGAGACGCCGCATATTGACCGCTTCGCCCGGGCTTCGACGCGTTTCACGCGGCACTACACAGGGTCCCTGCCCTGCATGCCGGCGCGGCACGACATCCTGTGCGGCGCGTTGGATTTCCTGTGGCGCGTGTGGGGGTCGGTGGAGATCTGGGAGGACGCGATCGGCTATGAGCTGCGCAAGGCCGGCGTCGTCACCCAGCTGATCAGCGACCATCCCCACCTCTTCGAGACGGGCGGCGAGAACTATCACGCCGACTTCATGGGCTGGACCTATGAGCGCGGGCACGAGGGCGACGCCTGGAAGACGCGGCCCGATCCCAGCTGGGCCGGGGCGCCCAGCTTCGGGCGTGGACACATGCCCTATGACGACAGTCGCGGCTGGTTTCGGGGCGAGAGTGATTTTCCAGGCCCTCGCACCATGTCGGCGGCGGCGCGCTGGATCGACGAGAACGCCGGCCACCATGACCGCTTCTTCCTGTTCGTCGACGAGTTCGATCCGCACGAACCATTCGACACGCCCGAGCCCTGGGCGTCGAAATACGATCCCGACTGGGAGGGGCCGCATCTGATCTGGCCGCCCTATATGAAGGGGGCCATCGCCGGCGGCGTGCTCAGCGAGCGGCAGGCGCGGCAACTGCGGGCCTGTTACGGCGGCAAGCTGTCGATGATCGATCACTGGTTCGGCAAGGTGCTCGACGCGATCGACCGCAACGATCTGGCCAAGGATACGGCGATCATTCTGTGCACCGACCACGGTCACTACCTGGGCGAGAAGGATATCTGGGGGAAGCCCGGCGCGCCGATCTACGAGCCCATGGGGCACATTCCGCTGATGGTGCGCTGGCCCGGCGTGGAGCCGGGAACCTGCGACGCCCTGACCACCGCCGTCGACATACACGCGACGCTGATGGACATCTTCGGCGTGGGTCAGCGCCAGGTCACCCACGGCAAGTCCCTGGCGCCGCTGTTGCGGGGCGAAGCCACGTCGATCCGCAATTGGGCGCTGACCGGGGTCTGGGGCCGGGAGGTCTGCATGGTCACCGATCGCTGGAAATACATCCGCGGCCCGGCGGGGGCCAACGCCCCCCTATCGATGCTGTCCAATCGCTGGTCGACCATGCCGACGCACGTTGTGGATCGCGCCGTCGCCATGCCCCTGCCCGACGCGCGGGCTTTCCTGGACCGCATGCCCGGATCGAGCGTGCCGGTGATCCACCAACGCTGGGAGGAGGGTGACAAGATCCCGTTCTGGGGGCTCGGCAAGCGCGCGCCGACCGCCCTCTACGATCTGGAGGCCGACCCCGAAGAGACTCGGGATCTAGCCGGCCAACCCGAGGCGGCAATGCTGGCGGACCTGCTCGGAAGCGCCTTGTCCGAGCTACAGGTTCCCCGCAGCCAATTCGAGCGGCTGGGTCTATGAGGCCGGCTCACAATTCGGGAGACCCCCGGTTTGGCTGACATCATCCGCCGTCCGGCGCCGTTTGTCCTGGTGTCGACGGCCCATGGAACGCTCATCGTCAACACCCACGACCGCTGCCTGAGCGACGGTGGGGCGGCCTTTGGCGTCGGCCTGCAGCTGCTGAACACGTCCAACTACGACCCCGAGGAGGTGGTCCTCGCCACCCAGCTGCTCGACCTGAGGCGTCAGCATCATGGCGATGGGGTTGTCGCCATCGACTGCGGCGCCAACCTCGGTGTGCACACCATCGAGTGGGCCAGGCGCATGACCGGATGGGGCCGGGTGATCGCCATCGAGGCGCAGGAGCGTATCTATTACGCCCTGGCCGGCGCCATCGCGATCAACAACTGCTTCAACGCCCAGGCGATTTTCGCGGCCGCCGGCGAGCGGGACGGCACGCTCGCCGTGCCCCAGCCCGACTATCTGGCCGACGCCAGCTTCGGCAGCCTGGAGCTGCGCAAGGCGACGGACGAGTTCATCGGCCAGGCCATCGACTACGCCGAGGACAAGCTGACGACGATCCGCATGATCAGCATCGATGGCCTGCGCCTTACCAGGCTGGATTTCATCAAGATGGATATCGAGGGCATGGAGGCCGAGGCCCTGGCCGGCGCGCGCGAGACCCTGTCGGCATGCCGCCCTATCGCCATGGTCGAGACGATCAAGTCGGACAAGGCGGCGTTGATCTCGTTTTTCGCCGAGCTGGGCTACCGATCCTTCGACAACGGCCTGACGAATGTCTTCGTTCACGAGGCCGACCCGTGCCTGGAAAACATCACGACGCCGGGCGGATAGGGGGCGGGAGCGCGGGGTCGGGGTGACGCCGTGCCTTTCACTCTATATCCCGCTCATCCCCGCGAACGCGGGGATCCAGGTCTTCGAATATAAATTATAAATATCAATCAGTTATACCACAGGTTCGCGGCCAAGCTGGACACCGCTGGAATCCCGCGTTCGCGGGAATGAGCGGGTTTGTTGGGGTGTCGGCCGCGTTCCGCCCGCGCGTTACCCGACCGGCGTGCGCATCGTCACCAGTTCCTCGGCGGCGGTGGGATGGACGGCGCAGGTGTCATCCCACTGGGCCTTGGTGGCGCCCATCTTGATGGCGATGGCGGCCATCTGGATGATTTCCGGCGCGTCGGGACCGACGATGTGGCAGCCCAGCACCCGGCCGGTGACCTGCTCGACGACCAGCTTCATCAGCATCCGCTCCTCGGCGCCATAGAGCGTGCCCTTCATCGGCCGGAACGCCGAGCGGTAGATGTCGACCTTGCGGCCGCCGCGCCGCGCCTCGGCCTCGGTCATGCCGACCGCGCCAACCGGCGGCTGGCTGAAGACGGCGCTGGCCACCGTCTCGTGATCGAAGCTCTGGGGATTGTCGCGGAACGCGGTCTCGACGAAGGCGACGGCCTCGCGGATCGCCACGGGGGTCAGATTGATCCGGTCGGTGACATCGCCCACCGCCCAAATCCCTTCGACGTTGGTGCGGGACTGATCGTCGACGATCACCGCGCCGTTCTCGCGGGCCGCGACGCCGGCGGCCTCCAGGCCCAGCCCGCGGGTGTTGGGCGCGCGGCCGGTGGCGAACATCACCACGTCGGTCTCGATGTCGTGGCCATTGCTGAGATGGCTGACGAGACCCTGCGCCGTCTTTTCCAGCCGCGTATGATGGGCGTCGAGGATCAGCCTGATTCCGCGCCGCTCCAGCTCGGTCGCCAGATGGACGCGGACGTCCTCGTCGAAACCGCGCAGGATGTTGGGACCGCGATAGAGCAGGGTCGTCTCTACCCCCAGGCCATTGAAAATGCCGGCGAACTCGACGGCGATATAGCCGCCGCCCACCACCAGCACGCGCTTTGGCAGGCGCTCGAGCTGAAACGCCTCGTTTGAGGTGATGGCGTGCTCCACCCCCGGCAGGCCGGCCGGGACGGAGGGCGCTCCCCCCGTGGCGATGAGGATGTTGCGCGCGCTGACCGTGCGCTGCTGGCCGACCAGGCGGACGGTGTTCGGACCGGCAAGCTCGGCCCGATCCATGATCAGTTCGGCGCCGGCGTTCTGCAGGTTGGCGACATAGACCCCTGACAGCCGGGCGATCTCGATATCCTTGGCGGCGAGGAACGTCGGCCAGTCGAAGCGGGTCCGACCGATGGTCCAGCCATAGCCGCGCGCGGTCTTGAAGCTCTGCGAGAACTCCGAGGCGTAGACCATGAATTTCTTGGGGATGCAGCCGCGGACGACACAGGTGCCCCCGGGACGGTACTCCTCCGCGACGGCCACCCTGTGTCCATCGGCGGCGGCCAGGCGCCCCGCGCGGACGCCTCCCGAGCCGGCGCCAATCACGAAGAGGTCGTAGTCGAATGTCGTCATGGGCGCCTCGGGAATGGCTGACAAAGGAATAAGTTGCTCGATGCGGCGAGTTTCACGCCGGCCCTCACGGCCAAAGGGTTTCGACGCCGGCGTCGGTTCCGATCAGAGCGCGTTCGGCGAGGCCGATAAACAGGCCATGCTCGACCACGCCGGTGAGGGCCTTCAGGGCCGCTCCCAGGGCCGCGGGATCATCGATCGCGCCGCAGGGCGCGTCGTAGATGACATTTGCGTTGTCGGTCCTCATCGGCGCGCCGTCGCGAAGCCTGAGCGCGGGTTCGACGTGCACGCCATGGGCCTTGAGGGTTTCGCCAATTCGCCGCGCGGTCGTCGCGTGGCCGAAGGCGACCACTTCGATCGGCAAGGGGTAGCGGCCGAACCGGCCGGGCGACTTGGACTGATCGGCGATGACGACGCAGCGCGTCGAGGCCGTCCAAACGAGTTTTTCGCGCAGCAGCGCGCCGCCGCCGCCCTTGATCAGCTTCAGGCCCGCGCCGATCTCGTCGGCGCCGTCGACGGTGAGATCGATCGGACCGGCGTCGTCAAGATCGAGGAGCGTTATCCCCAGGGACTGGGCGAGCGCCGCGGTCGCCTCCGACGTCGCCACGCATCTGATTTTCAGGTTTCGCGCGGCCAGGGCGCGGACGAAATAAACCGCCGTCGAGCCGGTGCCGAGGCCCACGGTCATTCCCGATTGCGCCAACGCGGCGGCGGCCTCGCCGGCGGCCCGTTTCTGGTCCTCGGCGCTCATTTGGACGCCTTCTCGCGGCGCTTGCGCGCTCTGAACGCCGCCGCCCAACCGGGTTTTTCCACCTGCTGGCCGCGGCCCAGCGCCAGGGCGTTTTCGGACACAGCCTTGGTGATCACCGAGCCCGAACCGATATAGGCCCCGGCGCCGATGGTCACCGGCGCGACGAGTGCGCTGTTGGAGCCGATGAAGGCGCCTTCGCCGACATGGGTGTCGAACTTGTCGAAGCCATCGTAGTTGCAGAAGATCGTGCCGGCGCCGATGTTGGCGCCCGCTCCCACCGCGCCGTCGCCCAGGTAGGCAAGGTGATTGGCCTTGGCGCCTGGGCCCACCGTGACCTTCTTGACCTCGACGAAGTTGCCGATGTGCGCCCCCGCGCCAATGTCGGCGCCGGGCCGCAGACGCGCATAGGGTCCGACCAGGGCGCCGGTCCGCACGACGGCGCCTTCCAGGTGGCTGAAGGCGCGGATCACCGCTTCGCTCTCCACGGTCACCCCAGGAGCGAAGACAACGTTCGGCTCGATCACGGCGCCGCCAGCGATCTGGGTGTCCCAGGCAAGGCAAACAGTGTCCGGCGCGGTCATGGTGACGCCCCCCGCCATCAGCTCGGCGCGACGGCGCTTCTGGAACGCGGCCTCCACCGCCGCGAGCTCGGCCTGGGAATTCACGCCCGCGACCCGATCCTCCGGGGCGAAGGTGACGCGCACGGCTTTGCCATCGGCGTTGGCCAGGCCGACGACGTCGGTGAGATAGTATTCCCCCTTGGCGTTTTGGTTGGTGACCCGATCCAGCAGACCGAACAGGACCGCGACGTCCGCCGCAAGGACGCCTGAGTTGCAAAGCGCGATCGCCCGTTGCGCCGGCGTGGCGTCCTTGGCCTCCACGATCGCGGCGAGGGTGTCGGCGTCCTCCAGGATCAACCGGCCGTAGGCGCCGGGATCGACCGCCTCGAAGCCGAGCACGGCCAGATCCGCGCCATCGGCCCGCAGCGCGAACAGGGGCTCGATCACCGAAGCGGTGAGAAGGGGCGTATCGGCATAGGTGACGACGACGTCGCCTTCGAAACCGGCCAGCGCCGACCGCGCAGCCAGGACCGCGTGGCCGGTGCCGAGCGGCGGATCCTGGACGGCGATCGCCGCCTCCCCCAGCCGCTTGACGACATGGGCGCGCACGGATGGCGAGTGATCGCCGACCACGACGATGATGCGCGCGCAGCCCAGGGCGAGGGCCGCGTCGATGGCCAGATCGACCATTGCCCGACCGGCGATGGGATGCAGCACCTTGGGACGGGGCGATTTCATCCGCTCGCCACGACCGGCGGCGAGAATGATGGCCGCCCGGGCGACGGCGGGTTGGGTCGTCATGAGGCCTTTCCAATCGGCGAGATGTCGCGAGTCGGCGAAGCTTGCCACGTCGGCAATCCGGGGCGCAAACACAAGGAAATTCGGAGATGCCCCCCTTGTCCCTTGACGCTCCATCCCTCGCCGGCGCGACCATCGTCTTCGACCTCGACGGGACCCTTGTCGACACCGCGCCTGACCTGATGGGGACGCTGAACCATCTGCTGCGCCGCGAGGGTCTGGGCGAACTGCCGCTGGCCAGCGCGCGGTCGCTGGTCGGCCAGGGCGCCAAGGCCATGCTTCGGCGCGGCTTCGAGGCGGCCGATGCGCCGCTGGCGGATGACCAGCTCACGCGTCTGTTCGACGACTTCATCGATCACTACCGCGCGCATATCGCCGACCTCAGCCGCCCGTTCGAGGGGGTGACGGCGGCGCTGGACCATTTGGCGACCCAGGGCGCGCGCCTGGCCGTCTGCACCAACAAGCGCACCGATCTGAGCGTGGCGCTGCTGGACGCCCTGGACATGACCCACCGCTTCGCGGCGGTGATCGGCGCCGACCGCGCGCCCACCCCCAAGCCACATGCGAGCCATCTGCTGGCGGCGATCGGCGCGGCGAACGGCGCGCGGGACCGGGCGGTGATGGTGGGCGATTCCGCCTCGGACGCCGGTTCGGCGCGCGCGGCAGGCGTGCCGCTGGTGCTGGTCGATTTCGGCTATACCGATGTTCCGGCCCACGACCTCGGCGCCGACATCCTGATCAGTCACTTCGACCGGCT
>Ga0075029_100001330_pt1 | contig 14201 bp, 15 predicted proteins | sample LitLauG_LLR_2013_FD_71391 | JGI IMG/M metagenome (GOLD analysis project Ga0075029, IMG submission 71391) | Freshwater sediment microbial communities from North America - Little Laurel Run_MetaG_LLR_2013 | ecosystem: Environmental > Aquatic > Freshwater > Creek > Sediment | place: USA...
GGCCATTGTAGTGAAATCGCATCTGCTCCGGCAAAACCATTTACAATAGTATTTCCCGGAACCGGAGGATTTCCATTATAACCTGTGCCACCACCCCCACCAGCACCAGCAATTGTACCATTATTAACAATAGTAATAGTAGTACCAGCAGCAAATCCAGTTCCAGTAGTAAGTGCATAAAAATTTGCTCCTCCAGTACTTGAACTTACAGTAACACCAGAATTAATGGTAACAGTAATGCTTCGTGCTGTGGTCATACCTGCTGCAACAGCCGCATTATAAATGTTATAATTAGAGGTGTTGGCAGAAATAGTTAATGCCAGCGCAGCGGGAGCACTGTAGATTAAATAATACGGATCAATATAAGCTGCATTGACTCCAGTGATGCTGTTGTTAGCAATAGCCGCAGCACCAATGGTAGGACCAGTATCAAAAAATATATACGTAGGCTGAGGCACAATAGTTGTGCCGGAACTGCCAGATACAGTTAGTTGTAACGACACCACAGCATAAGCATTGGTTGTACCCGCAAGACTGCTGTTGTACAGCATTACATTGCAGAATAGTACTGAACCACCTACATTAGTAGAAGCATCGTCTACGAGTAAAAGTTGTCCGACTTGGGCAACAAGATAACCAGCAAGAGTAGCAGGAGGGCTGACACCATTATTAGGTATGGGACCACCATTAAGGCCAGTAGCCAAAGTGATAGTACTAAGGTCATAAGACCCAAGGGACTTAAAAGCTTCTCGACAAGTGACCGCATATAGGGGATTCTCTCCAAACTGCTCTTCCTTCATAGGATAGCAGTCCACATAGTTCAATGTCTGTGGAACACGAGTAGCGTTGTTACTAACCTCAAAAGGAGAACCAACAGCCCGTACACGAGACAGGCCATGAGGATTACCTTGAGGAGCAGGACGAAATGCCATTAGCGTTGACGAGGTTGCATAAAGAACGAGCCTTCTTCCGTACCATACATAAGTACTGTTTCTAGTGCTTCATCTCTGTCTGATTTAAGAACAGCGCGAACACTGGGGTCAATACCATACTCTGGCGCTACGTCGTAGGCAAGTTGATAAATTAAAGTTTTGTTCCATTCGATGGGAAAGTCTGGTTCGTCTGTATCCGTGGTAAAGTCTTGATACGGCCTTTGGTATCTAATGTAAAGTGATCCATTTGGTTGCCAATAGGCTGTATCCGGAAGCGGCCAGACTTTGATGATACCAGAGTTACGGAGGGGTTGATAAAATACGTGTACTGGAGCCCCGGTAGCGGATTTGTTAGATAGGATTTCATAATCTTCGTAAGTGTAAATGTTTAACGGTACAGTAATACCTGACAGATTATCAACACGCAGTCCTTGGATTACTTTGAGAGGGGCAACACTAGCTACAGTCTGTCCGGTAAGACCAATGGTACACCCAGCAAGGCTGTTCAGTCCGGTAGTACTAAAAGGAATAGTCTGTTCTACGGTAGCCCACACAGGCATTCCGTAAGCCATGTTTTGTTTGATGATTGGATTAAGGGCAGCCTGAAGCGCTACGTAACGAGGATCGGACGTAGTTAGTGTTTCAAAATCACCAACAATATTGACTTTTCTAGCCGCAGCAAGTATAATAGCACCTTGGCTAGTGCTGTAAGTATATACGCCAGAAGTAGCCATTATAGTTCCGCTGTAAATGTATAAGGACTGTACACTGCAATTTCTACCGTTTGTCCAGCAGAAGAAGAAAAAGAAGTGCCCGCAGTAAATCCAACAGAAAATGAATTTTGATTTCCACTGGTAATATCTGTAAAAGCGCCAGAAATTGTAGCAAATGTATCTGTTGCAGTAATATATGCAGAAGCTTGTCCAGCAGAACTTGGAAGAGCATTTACCCAAGAAGTAGCTTTATTTCCAACAGTGGGAACGACCCTCATTGTTACTGGAAATGGATTACCTTGGCCAATGATTGCTCCACCAGCAAGTCTAGTACAAGCTAAATTGTAAGAAGATCCATTTACAGGATAAGTTTGGTAATAACGTTGACAAAGAGCTAATTCAGTTCCAATAGGACGACGTTCAAATGTAGTTGCTACAGTTCCAGCTTCTAGTTGAACTTCACCAATTTGCCACGTACCACTGATTTGAGCACCAACAGTCAGTTCGATTTCAAGACCACCTTGTGCAGCAGTAGTCAACGCAATATTAGCACTGTATTTGGTAAGAGTGCTGTTTACAGTAAACGTACCTGTAGCTATTTGAGTACGTCCAGCCCAGTTGTCGGTTGCAGTTGGATTGTAAGCAGTCCACGTTACAGTGGTAAGTAATGAATTGGCAATTTTACAACTAAACGTAACAGTAGTGTTAGCAAGATCGTAAATGTTGGTGGCTTCAATACGCTGACCAAAAGCAATGGCAGTTACAGACGCAGCGCCTGTAATTTGATACATGTATTGGTCTGCACCAGTACTTGCCACACGCTGACCAGATACAGCCGCTCCGGTGGAAAATGCATAAAAACGGTCTACTGTATAGGTAGGAGTAGTAACTGGAATGGTTTGGCTAGCACCATTATTGCGTTGGTCAATACGCATATCACCGTTGATAATGCGATTACGAAAACCAGCTTGCGGTCCACCGTTAATAATTGGGGAAATGACAGAACCAGTGCCAGTTACTTGAATGTTTCCTGTGCTGGTTGTTGTCAGATTGGCTGGAGTGGTTATACCGCCAGTGGCAGTCAACAGTCCGGTTAATGTGCTCGTACTAGACACTGTAAACGTGCCAGTCAATGCGGTATTACCAGTTACTTGAAGAACGCCTGTGGCAGCATCGGTAGTTGTACCAATTAGCAGATTGCCCGCAGAACTAAAACGAGCACGTTCGTTAGCTGCTAATGTGCCACCAATAAAGAAAGAAAGATACTTAGCTCCAGCAGTACCGATAGACAGGTTAGTGTCTTGAGTATACAGATAACCATCAAGTGCTCCATTGATTGTCCATCCTGCTTGAGAAAAGCCAGAACCGTTAATACCCATGTTAATATAATGGGTGGTATCAGTTCCAGTATCGGCTGTGGCCACAAAGTCACTTGACGCATTGACGCCATTGCTTTGGTTTTGAATGTCCGCAGAAAAATAGTTATTGACTGAATTGGTAATTTCCAATCCAGAGCTTGCCAGTGTGAGTGGGGACGTTCCTGGAAAACTGATGTTAAATTTTCCAGTCGTACCACTAAAGATTGTGCCACTCGGGAATACACCAGAGTAGACTAGACGATTGACATCGTTTAGCCAAGAAGCTACAATTGGAGTAGTACCGTCTACGAATGTAGTTGATGCCATTTAAATCCTTTAGTAAGGGTATACGCCCGCAGGTCCACCTGAAGCGCCATCAAAGTATGTGGGCAATACGCCTGCTCTGGCACATCCTGCCACTCCGGTGCCAGACACACCCACAGAATTAACCAGAGTGCAAGCAGCGCCAATAGTGCTATAAATGTCGCCATCAACGTCATAGGAAAAAGGAAGTATATTGCTGCGTTCTTGTACACCGCGAACAAAATCTTGGGGATGCCGGGGCTCCCAATCTTCTTCGCAAACCATAAGGCCATCCCACCGTTTGCGGATTTCACTGGACTTGTATTTTCTATTGCAGGACATGCAATAGATATTAAACTGTCCGGGGATGTATACTTCCTTGTCGTCAAGCATTATTGTTTGTGACCTACAATAGACTTAAGATCGTCCAGTTTGCGCCAGAGTTCATTCTTGAATTCACTAAAATCATCTTTTTGAAGATAATGAACTTTGACTTCTACAATGTCTTTACCTTGATCTTTTACAAGTTGTTCAAGTGTATCAACACGTTGTTTATTTGCTTCAATAGTGGTTCTCATAAGATAACCTAGGAGAAGTAAGACACCGTTGAGTGCCCAACTGACATAATGGAGATTGTCCATTCTACTGACCGAGCCATACTTGTAGCACGGGTGAGGTGCCCGAAAGCGCTGTTACGTTAGCGCGAAGATACTTGGCAGCAGTAGTAAACGTTACTAGATCACTGTCCCATGTGTTAGTAGAACCAGTCAGGGAAATAGTAGCTAGGGCTGTTTTTGCCCAATAAGGGTTAGCAAAGTTAACAAGGTAAGTACCCGTAGTGCCAGTAAATGCAGCACTAAGAGTGCCAGCAAGACCACCGGCAGTGATGGTGGCAAGCGTAGTGCCAAGGGGAATACCTGTTACACCCTGAGCCGTCATACCCACTTGAAGGGATACAATGCCTTGGTCAATCTGCGTAAATGGACTAGGCCATACTGCACTGGTGCGATCAATCGGCACCGTGTACATATTGACAGGGGTGTTAGTTGCAACGGTTCGTTGGCCAGTAGGAGCACCATTACCATCAAGAACAGTAAGGGTGTAGCCAGTAGTCGGCACTGCAATAGCAGCAGAACCATTGGTAAGAATTAGTGGGATTGTAACTCCAAAAGCTGTGAGTGCGTCATCAGTTCCTTGAATCACTACGGTAGCAACTGGACCTGCGGCACCAGAAGTTACAATAGCTTGAACTGTATTATAGATGGCTTCAGAGTACTTTCCGAGGGAAGGTAGTGGGGTTGTAATACTTACAGAGCCGTAAGGATTACTGGTATTGAGTCCATCTGGGGTCCACAGGAACGGGCGAGCGCTTCGTGATGCATTGACAAGTGTTACATTAGACATAATGGGATCCTAGAAGTGGAGATAGGGGCCGAAGCCCCTACCTTTATTACTGGAAGTAGTACACAAACACTACCCATGGACCACCAACAGTGGCACTTGTTACAGAGCCAGTGGTGACAGTTTCTTGATAGTATGCGTACATCTGCATATCTTGCGTGGGTTCTACGAAATAGTTGTAGTTACCATCACCACCCAATAGTGCGCTGAGGGCGCCAGAAACACACCAAATACCGACAGGGGTGCCGGGAGTTGTAGTGTTACCAATTGGTTGGCCTGGAGCTACGTTCCAATAACCCGCTACCGCACCCACCGTAGTGTTTGCTGAAGCGAATTGACCGACGTTTCGTAGGCCGGGAACAACTTGAAAACCTAGGCTGACACCGCCGGTATTGACGTTGACTGACGCAAAGTACTGGTCAGCAACAACAAGACCTAGCGTACCCAGAGATGCATTACTACCCGTTGCACCAAAACCAATACCGATTGTGCCGGCTTGGATCGCAGAGGTGGTTGAACCACTGAGAGTGATGGTGAACTTGGTAGGATCAGTTGCATCAGGAGTTACAGCATAGGAAGTCTTAGTTCCTTGGTTAGGACCGCCAACAGTGTTGGTAGCAATACCATTAACCGTGATAGGAGTGCAGTTATTAAATGCGCCGGGAGTGGTATAAGCCGCACCAGTGCCTTGAACAACAGCAACGCTATCAGAGATTAGAACAGTATCCGCAGTGGTAAGCCCGTGGGCATACGCACACCAGACAGTTGCCGTAGTGGACGCAGTTGGTGCAGAAATTCCAATTACAGGAATACTTTTACCAATACGAAGATTACCGGCAATACCAGTACCAGTACTATTAGCTAGCTGGACGTTCTGGAAAAACATACCAGCAATGGTAGATTGTCCAGGAAATACAGCTTTAAGACCACGAGCATTACCTTGTCCTTGTTGAGGGGACCATCCAAACTGGTTAGTTTGAGTACTGTTGGTAACGCCTTGGTAAATGTCCGTGCGCCGAACGGCGAACGTCTTTACCATCAGGTTGCGAGCAGCAGATGTAGGTGTAATGAAAATATCAGGATATTTGAACATAAGTTCTCCTTAGAGCAGGGGGATTTCTCCCCCTACTTCATTACGCTCCTGCTGAGCCAAATAGTGCGCGTGGGTCACTCCAGCCGAAGCTGTAGCGTCCAGTAGCCTTGAACTTGGCATTCTCAGTGTCGAAGTCATTATCCTCAGAAAACTCATCGGCACGACGCTCGAAGTACTTCATTCCATCCATCACGTTAGTGCGGATAAACCAAGCATCGGGGTCGGTCAAGAAGTGATTGAGGTGAACGCCCTTGCGGAACTTACCGAGATCTTTTAGAGCATTGGTATCATTAAGGTCACCACCAACACGGTCTTGTGACTTAAGAATACGATGCGCTTCAAACTCAAGGTTCCAAGGAACGATCAGCATTTCTGGGACTGCTGAGATAATCAGGCCACGGTCATTCTGGAACACGCTGATTTGAACAATTGCTTGCTCAAGAGCGGCTTCAGAAAGGTCAGCGGGCACTGACAGGGTGTTGCTCCAAGTACCACCAACAACGTTGGGGTGAGCTTGGTTGATTAGTGAGACACCATCGCCACCGATATACGAAGCATTGAATGCGCGGTTGTATACGTTAGCACCGACAATCTCCTTGGTTTGACGCATGGAGAATGCAAGTCCCTTGGCACGCTTCTTTGCAGCTACGTCATAGAGATCATCTTCAAACATTTCACGAGTGATGATGAATCCCAGACCGTACACAATGTGCGTATAGCGGGTGATAAAGCCTTGGCGCTGGGTATCATAGCTGATACCAGAACCTTCGGGCTTAGCGATTGCGTAACCAAAGGACGTTACAAGAACGTCTTCTTCATAGTTACGGGTGGATGTTTCTTTATCAAATAGCTTGTCGAATTCGACAGGGTACTCGTTGTAAGCTTCTCCGTACCAAGCATTTACGCCGGGCCAAAGAGCCTTACTAAACGAGCCAGTAGTGATTGGCATAGACATAGTTTAGCTCCTTAGATACCAGCGACTTGGTTACCCATAAATGGATTGTTGATTAGAACTTCCACTTTTGGATACAAGCCTGCGGCTGAAAGATCTTGGTCAATACGTGCGCTGTAGCGGATAATCTTGAGTGCAAGAGTATTCGTAGTAGCAGCAGTACTGGAGTCAACCATCATACCGGAAAGACCGGCACCAAAGTTGGACGTTGCGGCAGGTGCATAGATACTGGCATTTAGACCAATAAAGTTTGTGCCAGCAGCAGCGCTGATGTTTGGCGCAACAGCAGCGCCAGAAGCGCCACAAAGTTGAGCTTCAAAGATTACGTCTGTATTATCGCAAACCCACACATAACGGCCATTGGCGTTAGATGCGGGGTTAAAACCTGAATTCTGTAGGTTGGTTGGATCAGCAAGGAAACCAATGATGGGACCCAGAATAGGGACCGCACCAGCAGTTGCGCGTGCCACGATGGGCACTCCGATTTGTTGGTTCACGCCATAGACATTACTAACTGTGGAATTGGTAGTACCTACGAGTGTGACCAGATCGCCTACAGCATAAGCATTTGCGTCCGTTGATGGAATGTAGTACAGATTGCCTTGGCCATTATACATGGAACCATTGAGGTGGCGCACTGGACGAAAACCATTAGGACGATTAATGTTAGCCATTAAGTTCTCCTAAAGATTGCTCTCTGGAAGATTACTTACGGCCACGTCCTTCGCTAGAAATTTTGACATCGCCACGAGTTAATCCTTCAGCTTGAGCTTGTGATAGAATGCCAGCTTCCCGTGCGTCAGGACCTTCTCGCTGCTTATCAGCTTGGTCTTCATCATACCACGCCCTGTCAATGGACACAAGAACCTGCTTCTTGGTTCCACCTACTGAAATTGCATTATCAGTGGGAGTGGCTACATCGGTACGCTGGCCCCCGGCGATATAGTTCTTGATTGGCTCGATACGCCAGCCTGCTTCTTCAAAAGCAGCTAGACGTTCAGGAGTCATGTCAATGATACGATATGCACGCTCGGGGTCAAGATTGTGGAAGGATAGCCGGTCACGAGCACCGACACGCTTCCGCTTTGGGCGATCTTTCGCTGTTGGCTTGGTGGTTTCTACTTTTTCCATGGTTAATATCCTTTGGCTTTCTTAAGCTGTGCTTTGTATTCGGCTTCCGTGATCTTGACACCCGCTCGAATCATGCGCTTCATCACCTGCTCTTCTTCAGCGGTGAGTTGAAAAATGTCTGCTGGGACCCGTGCTTGACGGCCAGTAGGTGCTGCTCCTGCGCCATCCTTATTGGGGTTGCGCTTGTTAAAGTGCTCTGGGAATTCTTCCCGAGCAGCCTTGTGGACTTCTACAAGGATCTCCTGTGGTGACTTGCCTTGGCGGGCCAGGATAAATCCATAGCCTTCCGCCCACGCGGTCATTTTTACAGCATCCTTGGAACTGCCTTGATACCAGTCATTTTGTTGCTTGAACTGGACAAATTCTGGGGCTTCTTGTTGTGTTTGGGGTGTTGCTTGTGCTTGGTTTTGAGCAACCTTGATCTCATCGATCCGGTCTTTGATTTCTTCAGCTTTGGCTAGGTCACCCTCTTTAAGGGCAGCCACACGTTCAGCTTGTAACTCTTTACGGGCACGTTCATAAGTGCTTTGTTCAATGGTCTTGTTGTGCAGGGTTAGTGCATCAACACCCTTCTTTAGATCACGAATCTGCTTGTGTTGCTCTTCGATTTTATCGAAAAGCGACTTGCGATCCATGAATTCTTCTGCGGGACGCCATTTCTTCCCAGAATTCTTGGGATCAGCCTTGAAGTCCTCTTCTGGAACCCAGCCATGTTCTGCGGCTTGGATTTCAATTTCGGGAACTTCTACTGGCAGTGTATCTTGGTTCTCAGCCATTAGTGCTCCTGTAAGTGCAAATGACATCTTCGTCATTGATGATTAGATACTTATCTTCGGGATCGTCTTTTGCCGTTACAAGTTTGCCTGCATATTTTGCAAATGCTACTGTATCACCAACTTGCACTCCTTCAATCCATGCAGGAGAACAATTAGGACCAATTGCTAGGACTATTCCCTTGTCTACACCAGCTTGTGAACGCTTTTCGTCATCTTCAAGGCTGTTTTTTGCCGGTAGGGCAAGCCTTGATTTACGCACACGCTCAAGATCTGGGTCTACAATCTGTTCTACTTTTAGAACAATTCTACAGCCAATCGCATTTACTGCGGTCATTCGTTCTCCTCTGGGAAGTCAAAAGACACTTCGAGAATATCTCGTAGTGCAATAATTTTACCTACTCGCCTATTATCGGCCACAGGATCTACTCCTGCTGTTAAACCTAGTTCTTGTTCACCTTCTCGGACAAGTTCTCTAATGGTATGGAAAAAAGCTTTTGTAACTTTATCTTGTTTCCAATAGATTACGTCGTCTTTGGTGATTTCGATTTCGCTTGAGATTTCATCACTCCTTATGTTTAAGGAGATATTTAGAAGCTCTTACAAGTGCCTCTGGGTCATCTCTAAAAAACCCGAGACCCCGGTTGCAGCCATTGCAGAGGATACTACGCACTTTGCCAGTATCGTGATCGTGATCTACACACGGAGTATCTAAACTAAACTTACCTGAGAAATCGAATGGTTTGTAGCAAAGACTGCATTTATTATCTTGTTGGAGCAACATGGCATGGTAAACATTAATGTCTAGCCCATACCGTTGTTTAATACCCCATTGTTTAATACGATGCTTGTTTTGCGAATACCATGCTTTTCTGTAAGCTTTTACTTCTTCTGGGCTACGTTTTTGCTTTGCGATTTTGCAATCTCATTTTTGGTTGCAGCAGCCTCTTTGGTCTGCTGGAGTCCTACTTTATGGGTTTCCTGCTGCTGTTGCAGACCCATTTGATGTTGCTGCTCTGTATGGGCAGCTTGCTGCTGTGCGGACGCAATCTTAATCTGCATATCTGCATGTGATTTGGCAGCGTCCATTTGAAGCTCTTGGGCAGTTTGTTGCATCTTCATTTGATGCTCAGCTTGCTTGAATTGTAATTCCTCTTGATGGCTTTGTTGGTCCATCTGCATTTGCTGCTGGCCCTGTTGCTGTTCCATAAGCATTTTGGCTTGTTCCGCCTTGGCCTTTGCTTGAATGGCCATGATCTTGGGATCTGGCGGAGGTTGGATTGGTTGGGGCTGCCCAGTCTGTTGCATACCAGGTACAAGCTCTTGCCAGTTCGGTTGTTCTTGAGCCTGAAGAATGCGAATCAGGACCTTCTCCATGGGCATTGCAGTGGGTCCGAACGCCTGCATAAGTTCCATTAGAGCTTGTGCTTTTTGCAATTTCTCTGTTTGAGTTGTTGCTGTCGGATCTGCTGTCGGGCATACGTCATATACTTCGTCGTCAAAGTCACCAGGATTGAGAGCAGCTTGAGCTTGGTCTTGTCCTAAGATAGCAATGTACGTATCTTTGTCAAGATAATAACCATTAAGCTTAAATACTTTCTTGTATTCCTTTGCTAGACTCCGGTAGATCCGCTTGTAGATTGCGGTAAATACCTTCATACCCTGCTCGATAGTAGCCATTGTGGTAGTGGCAGGAGTGTTCTGTCCAGGCATTTTGCCGGTGAAGATCTCTGCAACGCTGGCAAGTTCTTTGCCGCTTGAGATAAGCTGACCTAAGAGTTGAAATAATACTGGAGATGGTTCTTTTGTAGGAAGAGGTACGATTTGTTTTCGTAGGTCGTCTCCTGTTGCGTTCACGGCTTTCCACTCTCCGGGTTGAAATGCGGAAGTGCCCATTTTCATTCTGAGTCCCTTACCAATGAAGCCTACCTGCATGTTAGACAGGGTACCGGCGTCAATCATTTGGTTCAGGATGGTGTTGATGCCCTCGTTTATAGGACCGAGTAGATGACCAAACCCATAGTCGTAATAAGACCCATCAGGATTAGGGATAAAACCAAATTTTGTGTAGTAGTTAACTGGTTCATAAGCAATTGGCTTGTTATTTTTGTCAAGTTTGACACCATCTTTGACGTAACGAGCCTGAATTCGTAGAATTTTCTTGCTGCCGTGGTCAAACCACACGATATAGGGCTCACGAAGGCCGTCATCGTTGAGATCTAGCCACGTATGCTGCTCAATAATCTTATATGGCGTAGTCCAGTCTACCGTTTTTTGCATGTGCATGGTAGGACTAAGCTTAGAAACCTCTGGACTGACAGGACTGCCCAGATCTACGTCAAGAAATTCCTTGGAACGCTTCTTTTCTTCAATTTTATTGCCTGACATCCACAGGATTTCACTGATTCGCTCAGCGTCATCCGTAGCAACAGTCCAATAATCGACAACAAAGTTCTCTGGATACACCAAAGTGGATTGAATTTTGTCAGTAACCTTGCAGTAATACGTCTTTTTGTGCATCATACCGATAACTGAGACCTGAAGAAGGAGCTTGTCCATGTCTTCCTCCCAGTAATCGATGTCTTGCATAAGCTGCCAGGACATATATTTACCGATACGGTTGCCCGTTTCGGTCTTAGTCCCGTCGGGGTCATTGCCCCAAATCTGTGCTTGAACAATATTCCCGTCAGCCGGGACTAAGCTTGGATATGCACGAGCGGAAAACTGCATCGCGGCAGTAGAAATAAGTGGAAATTTGATGTTGGATGCGTCAGGCCATGGATAAGTCTTCTTTTCAGTGACTTGTCCAGCAAGCTTTAGCCATTCTTTAGTGGCCATGAGCCAGTCTTTACGACTAGCCTCATCGTCTTCATAGCCTTTGTAGCACTCTTCGGCGATCTTTTTAAGCTTGTCCTCGTTCATTTTTTCAGCAAGATTCTTGGACTGAAGAGCAATATCAAATTGATTCTCTTGCTCTTCGTCTTGTTGGTCTTCTTGCTGTTGCTGAACTTGCATGGCTTGTTGTTGCGCCATGGCCATCTGCTGAGGACTAGGACCTTGACCACCTCCCATAGGAGGTTGTGGGCTAGTACCCGGTGAGACGGGAGCGCCCGGAGGCATCTGATTCGCTGGACTTCCTAAGCTCATCTTGGTATTCTTCCTCAGCTTCTTCTTTTTCCGTTGGTGCTTCGTTAATCATGTCTAAAAGCATACCCAGCCACGCCATTGCGTCAACTTGGTCATCCTTTACGCCCCGAGGAAACTTAATCATTTCTTCTTCTAGGGCAGGATACCAATCGGCATCCTTGTCAAACTTTACAGTGTGGGCACGCATTCTACCTTGAATAGAGCGTCCCCGAGTCAATTTATCTTTACCACCGTGTTTGAGTTGAATGATGTTGGGCCAGATGTTTTCCTTAATCATGGATTCCCGCAGGAATGGACCAAGAGACTGGGTAATCATCATGTGCTCTATTCCAATGGCCTCCGGTTCGTAGGTTTTTTGGAGGGCAAGGATTGTGTCGATGATTCCACGCGCATCAAGCCGCTCGCGTATAACATTCCTAATATGAAGTCCGCGAGACTCATCAACAGCAGCAACAACAAACACGCTATAATCACTGCGGGACTCAGTACTAACAGCAGGATCCAGCGTAATATAGTAACGAACAATTCTTTTTTTGTCTTCTTCAGTTTCAAGTTGAAAATCCCCCCGCTTGAAATAAGAGACAGTTTCATCTAGGGGGTTGTTCAAGTACTCCTGAGAGTACAAGTCCAACATACCATCCCTAGCGAACTCCTCCATACGAACTTTGAAGAAGTCTTTTGAGAATCGTTGCGGCCACAGAATACGATCAAAGTCAGGAGTGTGTGCTCGGTATTTAACCGATTTCCACATCATCTTCTTGGGGTAAGAAGACCAGACTTTAAGTCCATCGTCTTGCAAAAACTCTTTTCGTGGAACCTGATTGTTTGGCATCAGATTCTCTAGGACACTATCCATGTGCAGAATAGTACCCCACATACGCATTTTGCCCTTTAAAGAAAGGGCGGGTATTAGAGCACCGCGGAACCAGCGTTTTAGCTTGTCCCGGCGGTCTTTGTTCATTACTAGCTCGTCGTTTTCGAGGTCATCTACAAGTACCAAATCGGGACGGATGCCATCCCAGAGGAGTCCTCGTAGTTTTTGTTCGGCACCCTTTCCCATAACGCGGAAAGTTTTTCCGTCTTCGAACTGCACAATGAAGTCAGTTTCAGTGTCTTTGATGAAATTGACTTGATTCTTTTCATTGCGCTTGATACCAAAGAGATCAATAAGACTTTCGTTTTCTGAGATCTCTTGTTTCATGGAGCTGACGAACATCGCAGCTTGTGCTTCCGTATCCGAGACGATTAAGCAATATCTGCTGCTCCGGAAAAGTAATTCGGCTAATCCATAAGCCAAAGTTCCCGCAGTGCTCTTTGCATGGCCCCGAGGCGCTGCAACTGCAACGAACTGGTTGTCTGAGCAAGCTAATTCCCAAAGTTCTCTGTGAAACTGGGGAGTTTCTTTCGCATCATCGAATCTTTTCGCGAGTATGCTGCCTACAAAGCCCTCAACTATTGGGGCTGTTAATTTCATTCTGGGTTTTAATCGCTCGTCCTAAATCCGCACCAAGGGCACTTTGCAAATGTCCCGGGTTCAATGTTTCGAGGAACACCCCTAAAATGAGAGCCCACATTGGGGCAGTCTCGGGATTCCGGCACCGTAGCGCTGTTCTGCACGATATCGTAATGTACGGTATGGGGGAGCCCATCTGGCCCCAAAACAAGTCCACCATCAGCAACAATCGGTGTAACAGACTCGCTTGTCCTAAGTCCGGGACTGGAGGTGTCAACTGTGGTATTCTCTGAATCAGCCATTGTCTCATTTCTTTTTAGATTTTCCAGCCTTGCTTAATGCAATGGCTACAGCTTGTTTTTGGGGTTTGCCAGCAGCCATTTCAGTCTTGATATTGGACGACACAGCTTTTTTGCTGGAACCAGACTTTAAAGGCATTTAGCAACCTTTACCCTTTTTCATCATTTTCTTTTGTTCTTTCTTTGGGGCGGCAGGCTTTGAAGGCTTTGTTTTTGAGCCTGTAAGACCCTTGGGGAACGAGCCGGTATTTATCATCTAAATCTCCTTGTTGGGGTAAACGAACGTTTTTACCGGCATCGAGGTCTTTGCCTCGGCGGCACCAGCAATTCGGTTTGTTACATTTGATGTTGATTTCGGTCAATATTAGGTGGGGCAACAATGATAACAGTGGTGTGTACGTTACTAGCCACGTTTCCCACGTATACTCCCGTCGCTATTACGACGGTAAGACTCGTTACGATGAGCAGAAATCGCCCTAGTGTTTTTAGCACTGTTAGACCCTCCCTTTGATAGCGGTTTAATATGGTCTATCTGTAGGGGGGAATTAGCAGGGATTCTACCTTGCTTGATTGCCAACCTACGAGCAGCCATGCGTTCAGCACGCTGCTCTTTACGTCCGGGATGTTTGGCATCCCAAGCATCTTC